>Ga0075017_100001771_pt1 | contig 13390 bp, 9 predicted proteins | sample AleBraG_ABR_2012_FD_71475 | JGI IMG/M metagenome (GOLD analysis project Ga0075017, IMG submission 71475) | Freshwater sediment microbial communities in response to fracking from Pennsylvania, USA - Alex Branch Run_MetaG_ABR_2012 | ecosystem: Environmental > Aquatic > Freshwater > Creek >... | reverse complement strand
CAGCGACGGCGACACCGCGGCGCAGCGCTACCTCGAAGGGTGGGACCCGGTGCTCGAGCACCGGGTCCCACCCTTCGAGGTAGCGCTGCGCCGCGGTGTCGCCGTCGCTGAAGAGGTCGATGTGGTTGTGCACGACCGCCGCACCTGCGGCGAAGCACGCTTCGGCGCACTTGGCGATCTCGTCGGGGGTGCGCGGCGCGTCGGGCGCGGCGCCGTTGATCGCAGCCTCGATGACGACGGCGTCCGACCTCACGCTGCCGGTCACGGGCGGACGCCCGGCTTCACCAGCTGACCCGCATCGGTGACGCCGGTGTGGGCGCCGTCGACGACGACCGGGGTGCCGTTCACGACCACGTGGCGCATGCCCACGACCTGGTCGGCGGTGAGGCGCTCCGAACCACCGGGGAAGTCGGCGACGCGCCGCACCGGGCCGGGGGCCACGGTCTCGGGGTCGAACACCGCGATGTCGGCCCACGCCCCCTCGCGCAGATACCCGCGGTCCTCGAAGCCGAAGATGTCGGCTTGCAGACCGGACAGCTTGCGCACCGCCTGCTCCACCGTGAGCACACCGCGCTCGCGCACCCAGTTGCCGAGCAGGTCGGTGGCCTGCGCAGCGTCGCAGAGCTGGCCCGCGTGCGCGCCGGCGTCGGAGAGGCCGAGCGTGGTGTGCTCGTGCTGCAGCAGCTTGCCGACCCACTCGGTGTCGTCGTTGGCGATGACCACCTTGACGCGGAGCGCCAGGCCCGGCTCCTCGGCAGCGAGGTCGAGCAGCGTGTCGAACGGAGCGGTACCCCGTTCCGCCGCGAGCTCGGCGACCGACGCCCCCATGAGCTCGGGGTGCACCTCGGAGTCGCCGATGGAGAACGTGTCCCAGCGCACGCCGAAGCCACTGCTCTGCGTGTTCCACCAGTCCATGGCCTTCGCCCGCCACGCGGGATCCGCATACGCCGCGGTGCGCTCCTCGAGCGTGGCCGTCTGCAGCTCCGCGAACACGGGGTTGGGGTTCCACGGGTAGGGCTGGGCGATCGTGAACTGGAAGGTGAGGGGACGGGGCGTGACCTGCGCCCACACCTCGGCGCCGTCGTCCCATGCCTGCTCCATGAGCGCGGCCGTCTGCACGTGGCCGCCCGAGGGGTGGGTGAGCAACGCGCCCCAGGTGAACGGCACACCGGTGCGCAGCTGCAGCTCGGCCATGTCGCCCGGGAGGCACTGCGGGCCGGGGACCAGGTCGACCACGCCGCGCCCGACCTCGGCCATGACGTCGAGCATCGCGTCGAGCTCGCCCTTGGTGGCGAGGCGGCTCGGCACGGGCTTGCCGTCGACACCGTGGTGCGGCATGCCGAAGCTGGTCGCGAAGCCGGCGGCGCCGCCCTCCATCGAGTCGCGCAGCACCTGCTGCAGCTGCGTGAGCTCCTCGGGTGTGGCCTCCCGCTCGTAGGCGTCCTCGCCCATCACGTAGAGGCGCATCGCGGTGTGACCGACGTAGGCAGACCAGTTGAGACCGACGCCGCGCCGCTGGATCGACTCCAGGTACTCGGGAAAGGTCTCGAAGTCCCACGGGATGCCCGCGGCGAGAACCTCGTAGTCCATGTCCTCGACGTTCTCGAGCGTGCGGGCGATGAGGTCGCGCCCTTCGGGGCGCGTCGGCGCGATGGTGAACCCGCAGTTGCCGGCCACCACCGTGGTGACGCCGTGGAAGCACGACGGCGTGAGCGCGGGGTCCCAGAACACCTGCGCGTCGAAGTGGGTGTGGATGTCGATGAAGCCGGGGGCGACGACGCAGCCCGCGGCGTCGAGCACCTGGTCAGCAGTGTTGTCGGGGTCGAGGTCGGCGCCGATCGCGGTGACCCGCCCGCCGTCGACCGCGACATCGGCCGCGTAGCCGGGTGCGCCGGTGCCGTCGACGACCGTCCCACCCTTGATCACGAGCTCGTGCGCCATCTCGATCCCCCTGGTTCGGTTGTCCGTCGATGGTAACCGGGACGCTCGGACGTGCCCCAGACCCGTGGCGGGTGCCACCATGCCCTCATGCCCACCCTCGACCCGATCCAGCCGCTGCCCGCCGACGACGACGCGCTGCGGGCCGCGCTCGCCGACTGCGAGCTCGCGCCCCTGCTGCCCTCGGTGGCGCACCTCACCGGGGAGCTCTCCCGCCTGCGCGACGAGCTGCGCCCCTCGCCGGGCGGGTTCATGCAGCCGGCGTCGCTGAACCCGGAGCAGCAGACGGCCGTGGTCGACGCCGCGTTCGCCGCCCTCACCCGGTGGCGCGACGCGGGCCGGCCGCCCGCGCCGGCGACGACCGAAGCCGACCTCGTGCGCCTCATGGAGTTCGCGATCGGGGAGTCCGTGGACCCCATGTACCTCGGGCTGCTCGAAGAGGAGCTCGAGCCGGGCGGGGTCGACCGACGCGCGCCGCAGTGGCACAGGGCCGAGCTTGCGCCCGAGCGCGACTTCACCGTCGCGATCATCGGCGCGGGGATGTCGGGGCTGCTCACCGCACATCGGCTGCAGCAGGCGGGCGTCGACTTCGTGATCCTCGAGAAGAACGACGACGTCGGCGGCACGTGGTGGGAGAACACGTACCCGGGGTGTCGCGTCGACGTGCCGAACCACCTGTACTCGTACTCGTTCGCACAGCGCGCCGACTGGCAGTTCCGCTTCACGCCCCAGACCCTGCTCATCGACTACTTCCGCGAGGTGGCCGACCACTTCGGCCTGCGCGAGAAGATCCGCTTCGGCACCGAGGTCGCGTCGGCGGTGTACGACGAGGCGACCGACCAGTGGCAGCTCGCGCTCCGCGGGAGTGGCGGTGATGGGAGCCGCGAGGAGACGCTCGTCGCCGACGCGATGGTCAGCGCGGTCGGCCAGCTCAACCGCCCGCGCCTCCCCGCCATCGAAGGACGCGAGTCGTTCGCCGGCCCGTCGTTCCACTCCGCCCGGTGGGACCACTCCGTCGACCTGTCGGGCAAGCGGGTCGCGGTCATCGGCACGGCCGCGAGCGCGGTGCAGCTCATGCCCCACGTGTCCGACGCGGCCGACGAGTTGCTCATCTTCCAGCGCTCACCCAACTGGATCAGCACCAATCCCGCGTACACGCAGCCCCTGCCCGACGGGCTGCGCTGGATGGCCACGCACGTGCCCGGCTACCTGCAGTGGTACCGCTTCACGTTGTTCTGGGGCCTCACCGAGGGCGGGCTGCCCGCATGCCGCGTCGACCCGAGCTGGGACGGCGAGGGCAGGTCGGTGAGCGAGATCAACGACCTGCTCCGGCAGTTCGGCGCCGCGGGCATCGAGGCGCAGCTCGCCGACCGGCCCGACCTGCTCGCGGTGTCGATCCCGCCGTACCCGCCGATGGCGAAGCGGATGCTCATCGACGACGGCCGTTGGTGGGAGACGCTCAAGGCCGACACCACCACGCTCGTCACCGATCGCATCGCCCGCATCACCGAGCACGCGATCGTCACGAGCGACGGGACTGGCGCGGAGGTCGAGCACCCGATCGACGTGATCATCTACGCGACCGGCTTCCACGCGTCCGACTTCCTGCTGCCGATGCAGGTCACCGGCGTCGACGGTGTCGACCTGCACGAGTGGTGGGCCGACAACCCGCGCGCCTACCTCGGCGTCACCATCCCGCACTTCCCGAAGCTGTTCTGTCTCTACGGCCCGAACACCAACATCGTCGCCAACGGGTCGATCATCTTCTTCTCCGAGTGCGGCGCGCGCTACGCCGTCGATTGCATCCGCCTGCTGCTCGAGACCGGCCGCTCGCGCCTCGACCTCCGCGAAGACGTGCTCGACGCGTTCGGCAAGCTCGTCGACGAGGGCAACGCCAACATGGCGTGGGGCGCATCCGACGCGAAGAGCTGGTACAAGAACCGCACCGGCAAGGTCACCCAGAACTGGCCGTTCAACCTCGTCGAGTACTGGGAACGCACCAAGCAGGTCGACGAGGAGGATTACTCCCTCGCCTGACCCTGCCCTCTTCCAAGGTTGCGTCGCTGAAGGGCACATACGACCTGCGAACGACGCAACCTCGGGTCACGAGACGCGTTCCGACGCGTAGGCCATGCCGTCGGACCAACCGGAGCCGTAGCCGCCGCCGCTGACAGTCCACTCCACTCCGACTGCGGATCCCAGCGGTCCACACCAGTGTTCTCGTAGACCGGCGCTCCGCCGTGCGCGCCGTTGGAGTCGATGATCCCGACCGCCCGATCCCCGAGCGCAGCCTTGGCGAGCACTCGAGCGAACCGCCGATCCCACCCTCCGGCAGCGGGTGCAAGTTCGTCGGTGAACTCGTCCACCGACCGGGCCTGTCACGCCACAGCGGTTCCGCGGAACCGCATTTTCTCGCAGGTTGCGTCGCTGAAGGGCACAGAGGACCTTCGAACGACGCAACCTCGCTAGGGGAGCGGGCACGGGCAAGACGCCTCAGAGCAGTTGTTGTGCGAGGGTGTCGGCCATCCACTGCCCATAGCGATCGGCCGTCCAGCCCCGGTCGGTCACCAGGAGGCGATACACCTCGGGTGACATGAGCGCGTGCACGATGTCGGCGGCGTCGCGCGCGCTCAGCCCGGCGCGCAGCCGGTGCCGTCGGTGCAGGTTCCGCACGATCTCGCCCTGCCCCCGCTGACGTTGCTCGCGCAGTGTCCCGACGAGGACCGCGGCTCCGGTGTCGGAGTCCGCGGCGCGGCTGAGCATGTTGTACAGGTCGTTGGTGCGCAGGTTGATCTGCGTCGTGACGGCCGCGAGCCCGGCGAGCACCCGGCGAGTGTCGGGTTCGTCGAGGAGCGCGGCGACGTTCGGCCGCTCCGGCACCGCGACGGGTTCGTCGTCGCCCGCGATGGTCACGTCGAGCAGGTCCTTCAGGATGCCGAGCTTCGAGGAGAACAGCCGGTACACCGTCGGCTCGGGCACCTCCGCGAGCTGGCTGATCGCCGCGATCGTGGTCGAGGCGTAGCCCTGCTCCAGGAAGAGGCTGCGGGCCGCGTCGATCACCGCTCGCCGTGCGAGCCGGGTCCGAGCCTGTCCCCCGCCGGGAGTGCGCTTGACGTCGTCCGCCACAAATCAATAGTATCACTATCAGTTCGAGAGTACGACTACCCTTTCACGAGGAGCACGCAATGACCACCATGACGTGTCGGCAACTCGGCGGCCCGTGCGACGTCACCCTGGAGGGGACGACCGCGGACGAGGTGATCAAGGCCCAGGATCGCCACCTCAAGGACGCCGTCGCCACCGGTGACTCGACGCACGAGGCCGCGCTGAAGGCGATGAAGGGGCGGTGGCGTCACCCGAAGGCATCGATGAGTTGGTACAAGGGTGTGAAGCGCGACTTCGCCGCGCTCGCCGACCGCTGACGCCCGAGGTCAGGCGTCGACGGGGCGGGCGTCTCCACCCTGGCCCATCGGCGGGGTGGGGATGTAGGGCTCGTCCTTCTTGCCGAGCATGCCCCGCGACACCCAGCCCCGCTTGTCGGCCCAGATGAGCATCGGGGGCAGCACCACCAGCGCACTGAGCAGCGCGAGCGCGACGTTCGCGGCGACGATTCGGCCGAAGTCGCGCAGCAGGGGGAGCGAGGAGAACGACAGCACGGCCACACCGACGATCGCGGTGAGCCCGGACACGACGAACGCACGTCCCGTGCGCGACGCGGCGACGTGCACCGCTTCCGCGGGCTCGAGGCCACGGCGGCGTTCCTCGAGGTATCGCAGCAGGATGAGCGACGTGAACTCGGTGCACGCGGCGACCACCAGTGGTCCGCCGACCGCGGTCATGGGCGAGAGCTGGAGGTCGAACGCGTACGCGAACAGCGACGCGGCGCCCACTGCGATCAGCACCGGCACCAACGAGAGGAGCGACCGCACGACGGAACGCAGCCGGACCGTCAGGAACAGGAACACGAACAGGATCGCGAGGTAGGTGAGCAGCACGCGGTTGGCCGTGAGGTTGTCGAGCAGCCCGACCCCCACCACCGCCAGACCCGATGGCGTGGCGGTGATGCCGGCCGGCGGCTTGGTGTCGGCACGAATGCCCCGCACCACCGGCGCGCGCTCCTCGAGCGACCCGGGACCGGTGCGGAAGATGATGTTGAACGCCTCACCGTTGTTCGCGACCGTCGACTTCTTCACGTCGGCGGGCGCCACGTCGTAGGCGTTCTTGAGGTCCTGCCCGGTCGGCGCGAGGTCGGAGCCGCCGGGGACGTCGTCGATGATGTCGCCGATCGCCGTCTCGAGACTGGAGCCGGTGAGCAACTTGTTCGGGTACTTCGCCAGCGTGTCCTTGGTGAAGTTGTGCGCGAACGTCGCGAACTGGTCGGTGAAGACGTCCTTGCTCTGCGCGAACACGCCGAGCTCGCTCGAACCGCCGGAGCGCGCCTCGATCGTGTGGATGTCCTTGATCGTCTGGCTCTGCTGGTTGACCCATTGCACCGGGTCGGTCTGCAGCGTGAGCTTGTTCTCCACCGCGATGCCGCCGGCGAACACCAGCACACTGGCGACGACGAGGAAGATCGCGGCTCGCGGCGTGATCGAACCGAGCCACACGACCAGCCGGCCGAGCGGACCGCCCGAGAAGTCCTTCGCCTTCGTGGGCGACTTGAACTCGCGGATGCCGAGGATCGCGAGCGGCATGATGATCGAGCAGATGCAGATCACCGCGATGCCGACGGCGAGCAGCAGACCGAAGTCGCGGATCATCGGCGTCTTGGCGAAGTGCAGCGCCGCGAACGCGAAGATCGCATCGAACGTGACCACGAGCAGCGCCGGGCCGAGCGAGCGCGACGTCTCCTGGATCGGGTGCTCGGCGCGGTCGATGACCACCTCTTCCTCGACACGCGCGTGCATCTGGATCGCGTAGTCGATGCCGATGCCGAGCATCACCGGGAGGCCGGCGATGGTGACGATGGTGAGCGGGATGCCGATGTAGCCGGCCACGCCGAATGCCCAGATCACACCGATCACGATCACGAGCAACGGCAGCAGTCGCCACCGCACGCGGAACAGCACGAGCAGGATGACAGCCATGATCGCGGCGGCGATCGCGCCCAGGGTCAGCATCCCGCCGCGCAGGTAGTCGTTGATGTCGCGCAGCAGCACCGACGGGCCGCTCGTCACCAACGTTGCCCCCGCCGGGAGCTTCAACTTCGCGCCGGCGTCCTGCACCACTTGCGACGCCGCGCCCTCCTTGTCGAGCGAAGCGTTGCCGGGCAGCCGCGTGACGATCTGCGCCGTGCGGTCGTTCACGAACACCGAATCGAGCGACTTCCGGACCTTGCCCTCGTTGTTGTAGAGGAGGAACTTCACCCACTCCGGATTGGCAATGGTCCGCTGGTCCTGCGGGACGGCGGTGAACCGTTCCAGCGTCGCGATGGAGTCCTTTGCACGCGCGGTCGCCGCAGCCGAGCCCGGCGTCTCCTTCGCCTGCGCCGCGATCAGGGCCTTCCCGGCGACGCTGTCGGTGGGGCTGCCCGTGGGGCTCTGCACCAGCGCGTCGGAGTACTCCAGCGCCGTCAGCGGCGACACCACCGCGTCGACCTGGCCGCTGTCCTGCACCGTCGTGGTGAACTTCTTGATCGCCTCGACCCCGGCCGGCGTGAAGATCTCGTCGATCGTGTGCCCCTTCGGCACCTGGATGACGGTGAGCATCGCCTCACCGCCGAAGAGGTCCTGGTACTTGACGTTGTCCTTGTAGACCTGGTCGCTCTTGTTGAGATAGCTGTCCTGGCCGGTGGCGAACTGCAGCTGCGTGATGCCGAGCCCCAGCAGGACGGTGACGACGAGACCGATGCCGGTCACCCAATAGGCGTGCTTGCCGAGCTGAACGGCGATGTACGACCAGAACTTCTGCATGGCTCCCCCGAGCTCGTGCGCCGGCACGCGCGCCGCAGCGTACCGACTCCTGCGGGCCGAGCCCGCGCGCAGGTAGGTTTCCGCCCATGACGCAGCCTCCCCAGCTCTCTCCCCAGCTCTCCATGGGCCTGATGACCTTCGCCGCGGAGGACCCCGGTTCCTGGGAGCCGGTGCTCCGTGCCGCCGCGCTCGCCGACGAGGCCGGCGTCGACCGCATCGTGGTGTCCGACCACGTCGTGTTCGGCGAGCACCTCGACGAGTACGCGAAGCCCGAGCGGGGCGGCCAGAAGGGCGGCAAGCAGCCGACCGGTCCCGACGGCCACTGGTTGGAGCCGCTGACGACGCTGACGTTCATCGCCGGGCGCACCACCAGTGTGCGGGTCGGCACGAACATCCTCGTGGCCGCGCTGCGGCGCCCCGCGGTGCTGGCCAAGACCGCGGCGACCCTCGACGTGCTGTCCGGCGGGCGACTCGACCTCGGCGTGGGCGTCGGCTGGCAGAAGGAGGAGTACGACGCCGCCGGCCTCGACTACCACCGCCGCGGCCGCTTGCTCGACCACACGCTCGAGGTGTGCCAGACGCTCTGGCGCGAGCCACGTGCCGCGTATTCGTCACCCGAGCTCGAGTTCGAGGCGATCCACCAGATGCCCAAGCCCCTGCAGGCCGGCGGCGTGCCGATCTGGGTGAGCGGCACCATCAACGAGCGCACGGTCAGCCGACTCGCCCGCTTCGGCTCCGGGTGGATCCCGTGGGGCGACGACTCCGCCGACCTCGTGAACGCCATCCCGCGCATGCGTGAGGCCCTCGCCGCGGCCGGCCGCGACGACGTCGGGTCGATCGGCGTCGTCGGATACCTCCCGGCGGTCAAGGACGACGCGGGCGACCTCGACATGGACCGCACGATGGAGCTCGCACTGCCGCTGGTCGCGGCGGGCGTCACCGACTTCCGCGCCTCGTTCGCACTGTCGGCCGACCGGGGCGCTGCGCTCGACAAGCTGCGCGGCTTCGTGGAGACGTTCCGCACCGCGGTCGGCCGACCGCTCTAGACCCCGTCGGATCTCCCGCCGCTCAAGAGAGCGGCTTCGTCAGGTCGTAGAAGGTGGTGCCGCCCACGGTGACCGACTGGAAGTTGCTCGAGACCCACGAGGAGATCGAGCTCCCGGAGCCGCTCTGGCCCCCGCCCGGACCACCGAAGCCGCCACCGCTGATGAAGTAGTGGATCTTGCCGTCGGCCACGTACTGCTTGAACTGCGCCAGGCTCGGAGCCGGGTCGGAGCCGTTGAAGCCGCCGATCGCCATGATCGCGTCGCCGGAGGCGAGCTGATAGCCCGCCGCGGTGTTGGCGCCGACCGCCGCGGCCACCCAGCGGTAGCCGTCGGAGTGCTCCTGCAGGAACTTCGCGATCGTGTCGCTCACCTTCCCGGCGTTCAACAGGCCACCGGCACCGCCACCGCGCGCCTGACCGCCGGGGAAGCCGCCGTTCGTCGTCCCACCGTTGATCCTGCCGCCGGCGAAGCCGCCGGGGAAGCCACCGCCCGGGAAGCCGCCGCCCGGACCGCCGCGACCGAAGCCGCCGGCGCTGCTGGGACCAGAGGTCGGGATGGAGCCGCTGTGCGGCGTGGTGACGGTGGCGAGGGTCCACGCCGCGGGCGCCGCGAGGCCGAGCACGAGTGCACTGGCGGCGACGAACGTCGCGACCCGCTTGTTCACGATCGGGAACAGCAGCGCGAGGGCCGCGATGCCGCCGCCGAAGAGCACGACGTCGTGCAGCCAGGGGTTCCAGTCCGACGCACGGTCGAGGAGGATGGCGGACCAGATGGCGCTCGCACCCACCGCGGCCGCGAGGAATGCGCGGGCCCCGGCGTGCTCACGCTTGCGCCAGAAGAACACGGCGCCGATCGCGACCACTGCGCCGATCGCCGGGGCCAGGGCGACGGTATAGTACTCGTGGATGATGCCCTTGCCGAGGCTGATCGCGAGCCCGGTGACGACGAGCCACCCGCCCCACAACACCATGCCGGCGCGGGCGCGGTCGGTGCGATGGCGGGGCAGCGTCCACGCCAGCACCCCCACCAGGAAGATGAGTGCCGCCGGCAGCAGCCACGAGGCCTCACCGCCGAACGCCGCGTTGAAGAGACGGGTGAGCCCGGTCGGGCCCCACTGACCGCCGTTGCCACCGAAGCCGCCGACGCTGCCCGTCTCGTTGCCGCTCAACCGGCCGAAGCCGTTGTACCCGAACAACACGTCGAAGAAGGTGTTGTTCTGCGAGCCACCGAGGTAGGGACGGCTCGATGCCGGCCAGGCGTACACGATCGCGATCCACCAACCCGCGGCCGCCATCGTCGACAGGCCCATCACGATGCAGTGCCAGAGACGCCGAGCGAACTTCGGCGGCCCGGCGATCAGGTACACCAGCCCGAAGGCGGGGAGCACGAGGAACGCCTGGAGCTCCTTCGAGAGGAAGGCGAGCCCCACGAACGCGCCCGCCGCCATCACCCACTTCGTCGAGTCCTTCTCGAGCGCGCGGGTCACCGCGTAGGCGCCGAGGGTCATGAGCAACGTGAGCGACGCGTCGGGGTTGTTGAAGCGGAACATCAGCGCGGCGACGGGTGTGAGCGCGCACACCGCGCCGGCGAGGAGGCCGGCGCCGGCGCCGAACCAGCGCTTCACCGCGGCGTAGAGCACCCCGACGGTCGCCACGCCCATGAGCGCCTGCGGCACGAGCATGCTCCACGAGTTGAGACCGAAGATCCGCGCGGAGATCTCCATCGGCCACAGCGACAGCGGCGTCTTGTCGACGGTGATGAAGTTGGACGCGTCGGTGGAGCCGAAGAACATCGCCTTCCACGACTTCGTACCGGCCTGGACTGCGGCGGCGTAGTACGAGTTCGCCCACCCCGACGACCCGAGGTCCCAGAGGTAGAGGAACGCGGTCACCGCGAGCAGCAGGAACAGCGCCGGGCGCGCCCACGCCGGGTCGGTCTCCTTGCCGCGCCAGATGCGGCGGAGTCGGGAGCCGCCCCCCGAACGGTCGTCGCGCCGGTCGGGCGCGGACTCCCAGAACTCGGAGGTCGCGTCGGGGGAGGACGCGTGCTCGGGGGCGAGGGTGGCGGTCATCGGAGCTCCAGCTCTCTCGACGGGCGGAAGATCACACGGTCGAGCACGACGAACTGCACGACCCAGAGGATGGCGAAGGTGCCGGCCTGCACGACGGGCAGCACCAGGCCGCGCGACGCGGGCGACCAGTCGGCGGTCAACGCGCCGGCCGCGGCGACGGTGGCCGTCGACACGAGCAGCCCGGCGATCGACAGCGCCCAGAACGGCACGACCTCACGGGCCATGCTGCCCCTGCCGCTGCGTCCCCACGTCCAGCGGCGGTTCGCGAGGTACGAGGGCAGGATGCCGCAGCACACCGCGATGATGTTCGCCGGCCCCGCGGGCACCCCGGCGCCGACGGCGAGGATCACGAGGATCGCCGCGCTGAGCACCGTGGTGCCGACGGAGACGGACAGGCAGCAGAGGACTCGCCGGGAGGTGGTCCCGTGCTGCAGGAGCGATCGCAGGCGCGCGCTCATCGGGCCGCCTCCTCGCGTGACATGAGCACGAGGCGACCGAAGGCCGCGAGCGTCCAGGTGACGAGGAGCGCGACCACCTGCGCGACGACGCCGCCGCCCAGCGCGTCGATGACGAGGAGCGCCGCGCTCGTGAGCACGAGCGAACCGAGGTAGAGGCCGATCGCCTGTGCCCAGCGCGGTCGCTCGACCCGCATCGTGATGCGGGCGTTGGCCCACGTGTTGGCGAGGAACGTCGCGCTCACGGCCACGAAGTTGGCGCCGATCGGGCCGAGTGGCGTGCGCAGCAGGAGGAACAGCACCAGCGACACGACCGTGCTCGCCGCGCCGATGAGCCCGAAGCTCACCAGGCGGCGACCGAAGTCGTCGGCGAGCGGTTGACGGGCTGCGTCGCCGAAGTCGATCTTGCCGTCGCCGGCCGCGAAGGTGCGGAACATGCGCGCGGTGCCCTTGAGATCGTTCCACGCGGTGTTCGCGATGTGCACGCGGCTGTCGGGGTCGTCGACCCAGTCGACCGGAACCTCGTGGATGCGCAGACCGTTGCGCTCGGCGAGCAGGAGGAGCTCGGTGTCGAAGAACCAACCGTCGTCCTCGACCGCGGGCACGAGGCGACGGGCGACGTCGGCGCGCACGGCCTTGAACCCGCACTGCGCGTCGCGCACCCGCGTCGCCATCACGGTGCGCAGGATCAGGTTGTACGTGCGGGAGATGAACTCACGCTTGGGCGCCCGCGCCACCGACGACGCGGGCGCGAGGCGCGAACCGATGGCGACGTCGGAGTGGCCCGACACCAGCGGCGCGACGAGAGGGAGCAGCGCGTCGAGGTCGGTCGACAGGTCGACGTCCATGTAGGCGACGACGGTGGCGTCGCTCGCGGCCCACACGGTGCGCAGGGCGAGGCCGCGCCCCTTGCGGTCGAGGTGGATGGCTCGCACGTTCGTGAGCCCGGCCGCGAGGTTCTCGGCCTTGCGCCAGGTGCCGTCGGTCGACGCGTTGTCGACGATCGTCAGCCGCCACGTGAACGGGAAGTGCTCGGACAGGTAGGCGTGCAGCCGCTCGACCGAGCGCTCGAGCACCACCTCCTCGTCGAACACCGGGAGGACGACGTCGACGGTCGGCGGGGCGACCGGAATTCGGTCCGGTACGTCGCCGGGGTCGTTGCCAGGGTTCGGCATCCGGGTCGGGAGGTCCACGTCCTGCATGGTGAGAGCGTGCCCGAGCGCCCCTGAGCCGAGGCTGTGACCAGCCCAGAGGGAGCTGTGAGAGCATCCCACGATGACGTCGACACCCGTGCGCTACGACCCCGAGGCGGTGGCTCCGCCGGAGGAGCTCTTCCAGACCTACGCCCGGCTCCGGGACGACGATCCCGTCCACGTCAACCGGGAGAACGGCTCCGTGGCCCTGTCCCGCTTCGCCGACGTCCACGACGCGCTCGCGGACGCCGCCCGGTTCTCGTCGATCTTCCTGCGGCGGACCCCGCACCCGATCCTCGCCCAACTCGACCCGCCGCGGCACACCGCGATGCGCAGGGTCATCCTCCGGGCGTTCACCCCCACCCGCGTCGCCGCACTGGAAGTCGGCGTGCGGGCGCTCGCTCGCGAACTGGTCACCGGGCTCACGGCGCGCGACGAAGTGGACCTCGCCCGCGACTACGCAGCGGTGCTGCCCAGCACCGTCATGGGGCGCCTGCTCGGCGTCCCCGACGAGCTCATCCCCCGCTGCCGGGAGATCTCCGATCTCCACATGCGCCGGGTCACCCACGCGGACGCGCTCGTGCCGATCCGCATGAGCGACGAGCTCTTCGGCCCGTTGCTGGAAGCCCGGAGCGCTCGCGCCGCCCACGCCGGGCCCGACGACCTCCTGTCCGCGCTGGTGCATGCGGAGGTCGACGGCGAGCGGCTCGACGAGGACGACCTGCTCGGCTTCTGCTACACGCTGCTCATCGGCGGCAACGACACGACCACCAAC
>Ga0075017_100001770_pt1 | contig 13394 bp, 12 predicted proteins | sample AleBraG_ABR_2012_FD_71475 | JGI IMG/M metagenome (GOLD analysis project Ga0075017, IMG submission 71475) | Freshwater sediment microbial communities in response to fracking from Pennsylvania, USA - Alex Branch Run_MetaG_ABR_2012 | ecosystem: Environmental > Aquatic > Freshwater > Creek >... | reverse complement strand
TCGACATCCGCGCACGGCGTCGACATCCGCGCAGGGCGTCGACGATAATGGTCGGGTGCTGCGCAACGCCCCCCTCCTGCGCCTGCGGCGGACATCGCCGCTGCCCCTGCTGCTCCTGCCGCTGCTGCTGCTGTACCCATCGTCGCCGGCACGGGCGGATTCCTTCGACCTCGCTCAGGCGCTGCGCCTGCAGTCCTGCGCCGCAACGCATGCGGCGGGCCGGCCGCTGCCGCGCCATGTCCAGCCGCTGCGGCGCAACGTCGCCCTGGAGCGCGCCGCCGCGTACCTGGCGCAGGGGCTGAAGCCTCGACCGGCCACGGAACGCAGCGGTTACGGCGCGGAACGCATCGCGACCCTGCACATGACCGGCCCGATGAGTGCATTGCCACAGGCCTTGCGGGCCTCCGCGTGCCGCACCCTCGCCGATCCGGACCTGCAGGAGGCGGGCGCCTATCAGCGGGGCGCGGACACCTGGATGGTGCTGGCCCGGCCCTACGTCGTCCCGAGCCCGTCGCACGCCGCTGAGCTTGCGGCCCAGGCCCTTGAGCGCGTCAACGCCGCGCGGGCGCGCGGCGCACGCTGCGGCACGCGCTGGTATGCAACGGCCCCGCCGCTGCGCCCCTCCGCCCTGCTGGATGCGGTCGCGCGCGGGCACGCCTTGGACATGGCGGAACAGGGCTACTTTGATCACCGTGATCGCGCGGGCCGCACGCCGGCCGATCGGTTGCACGCCGCCGGCTACCTGGAACGGCTCGTCGGCGAGAATATCGCCTACGGCCCCGCGACCGCGCAGGAGGTGGTCGAGGGCTGGCTGCGCAGTCCCGGCCATTGCGAAAACCTGATGAACCCGCATTTCCGGGACATGGGAATCGCCTACGCGCCTGGTCGCGCGGATCGGCCGGGCCTCTATTGGGCGCAGGAACTGGCGGCGCCGCGCACGGCGAGCAGACTGCCCGCGACCCGCAGACCCCAGGCCTAGTCAGATGACGGTGCAGGGCATCGAGCGCCGACCGCAGCATCACGCGGGAATCAGGCTCGGCACGCCCAGGCGCGGCGGCGCGACAAAATCAAAGGCCTCGAACAGGTCGCCGGACGGATCACCGGCCTGCAGCGCGGGCGCGGCCCAGGGTGCAACGCCGAACAGGCGCAGCGCGAATTTCACGACGCTGGCGTGCGAATAGAAGCGACTGTTGATGCCGCGTCGCGCGTAGGGGCTGATCACGAGACAGGGCACGCGGGCCCCGTAGCGGAACTGCGATCGGGCGTAGCCGGCGGGTCCGCCGCCGCTCCAGCGTGACTGCAGCGGTTCCGGCACGTGATCGTACCAGCCGCCCCAGTCATCCCAGGTGACGATCGCGGCCGTGTGCGCCCAGGAGGGACTTTGCGCCAGCGCCAGGATCTTCGCGCCGGTCCAGGCCGCGCCCTGTTTCACCGACTGTGGCCCGGGATGCTCGCTGTTGCCGAAGGGCGCGTAGAGCCAGGCGACATCCGGGAGGCGGCAGGCGCTGAGATCGAGATCGAACTGGCCCGACGGCACATTCCACTGGTGGCCGCGCAGCGCCGTGATGTGTTCGAAATAGGAGGAATGGGTATCCGCGTAGTTGCGCCACTGCCGCCCCGCCGCTTCCAGCGCCTGCGGCAGACTGGGCATGTCGTAGGGCGGCTGCGGCTGGTAGCCCCGGCTGGCGCTGGCGTTATCGATGATCGGTGCATCCGCGGCGATCAGGAACAGGTGATTGGGTTCCGACTGGCTCGCCACGTCGGTGAAATACTGATCGCACAGGCAGTACTGTTGCGCCAGCGCCCAATAGGCCGGTATGTCCGCCGCCCGGTACTGTGCGCGCACGCCGCCTGTGGCGCTCCCCGCCCTGAGCCAGGCACCGTGGTCATGGGCCTGGTCCGGGTGCGGATCGGACGCCTGCGGCAGCGTCGTGCCCGCGGCGCCCGGGAATGCCCCAAAGTAATTGTCGAACGTGTGGTTTTCCTTGACGATGACGACGACGTGCTGGATCAGGGACATCATCCGCTCCCGTTCATGTGCGCGACGCCACCCTATCACGCCGCGATTGCGGCCAGACTGCAGGCTCGGGTGTCGTACGATGGCGCCACTTGCAGTGAGCGGCCGAGCTGGCGATGATCCGGCAACGTCCCGCAGGCAGCACCACCGGAGTTTCCATGGCCAGGTCCAGACTCGTCGGGCGCTCCAGACCCCCAGGCAAGAAATCCGCAGCGCCCGCACCCTCCGGCCGGCTCGCGGCAAAACCGCGCCGGATGAAGCCGCCCACCGCGGCGCCGCGTGCCCGGGCGGCACCTGGAGCGGTCGTTCCGGATGGCGGATTCATCCGCACCGTACCGCTGCATTATCCGCGGCCGGTCTACACGCCGCAGGAGCATGCCGCCCTGATATCGGGCCGGGTCGACCTCTATGATGGCAAACCCCACGCGCCGCCCGCTACGGCCCACCTCAGCTACCGCAACGGACCGCTGCTGGTGCGACCGGCGGTCTATGCGGTCTACTGGGGCGCCAGCTGGAACACTGCACCGAGCGCCCGGATCCTGCGCGGCCAGATCGACCAGTTCTTCCGCGACATCCTGGTCAGTCCGTTGATGGACCAGCTCGCCGAATACAACGTCAAGGGCCAGAGCATCGGGCACGGACAATACCTGGGCAGTGCCGTGCGTACCGATGGTGCGCCCTCGGGCAGCGTGACCGACGCGGCGATTCGCGCCCAGATCACGCAGTGGCTGCGGGCGCGCATCCTGCCGGCGGTCACACCGAACAGCCTGTATTTCATCTACCTCGAACCGGGCGTAGTCTCGGTCATGGGAGGCTCGAAATCCTGTCAGAATTACTGTGGCTATCACGACGCGGCCGGCAGCATCTACTACGCGGTCATGCCCTACCCGCTGTGCGCCGGATGCCTGGGCGGGCTCGCGGCCCTCGATGCGCTCACGGCAACGAGCTCGCACGAACTGTGCGAGGCGATCACGGATCCGGTTCCAGGCAGCGGCTGGTATGACGATGTGCATGGCGAAATCGGCGACATCTGTGCCTGGAACTTCAGGAAGATCGGCGTGCATAGCGTGCAGCAGGAGTGGTCGAACGCGCAGCAACGCTGCGTCTAGGCGCATGGCGGGCAAGCGCGCCGGCGGGCCCGCATGACGGTCGCACTGCTTGCGGGGCTGGTCCTGGCCGGTTTCGCGGCTGGACGCCTCGGCTGGCGCGCCGTCGCACGTACGCTGTACCTGATCGCCGCGCTGTCCTTCCTGCTGATCGGCTGTGGCCCCGTACCGCGGCTGCTGCTGCGCAGCCTGCAGGCCGGATACGGCACGCAGTTCCACGACTGGGGCGCGCGCAATGTCATCGTACTGCTGGGCGACGGCACGTCCGTGAGCGACCGCCAAACGGTGGAAGTGCCGCTCTACGGGTATGGCCGCGTGGTGCGCGCGGCCGAGCTGTACCGGGACTGCCGCCAGCGGTCGGCCGACTGCCGGATCCTGATCAGTGGCGGCGACCCGATGCACAACGGCCAGAGCGAGGCCGCGGCCTATGCGCTGCAGCTGCGCGCGCTGGGCGTCGCGCCAGCGGATCTGATCCTGGAGCCGCGCAGCCGGAACACCTGGGAGAACGCCCAGTACACGGCGGCGCTGCTGCGCCATGCGCCGCCTTACGATCGGCTGGTGCTGGTCACCTCGGGCTATCACCTGCGCCGCGGCACCGAGTATTTCGGCCGCTTCGGGCTGGCGCCGCAGCCGGTGCGCGCGGAATACCTGTCGGTGCTGGCCGCTGTCATGCCCACCGCCGAGAACTTTCAGTGCATGGACCTCGCCTTGCACGAGTACGCCGGCCTGTGGCGCCACCGCCTCTGAGGCGGGCGCCGCCCCCGCGTCCTTGCACCCGCCGCGTTCTTGCACCCGCCCCGTCATTTCACCTGCCCCGTCTCGAGCCACAGCTCCCGCTCCGGCCAGCGCATCGCGCCGAGGTGCGTCGCGAACGCCTGCACCCCCGCCCTGCGCTCCTGGTAGCGCGCGCCGATCGAGAAGTCGACGCAGTACACGTTGTGCCTGCGCCCGGCCCATTCGGTCGGCCCGATGGAGGCAAAGACCTCCTGCTTCGCAGCGGCGTGTGCGGAGGCGCGGATGGGCGCCAGCTGCCGCCAGTAATGGCCGATCACCACCGGCACGGTCTCGTCGTATTCGTCCCACCAGCGCACGCGCCGGCACATGCGCCACTTCCCGCTGGACCAGAACGGCGCGGCTACGAGCCGCTCGACGCCGGAGGTGGCCACGCGCACCGGATTACCCATCTGGTAGCGCTCATCGCACTGCCCCACCGACCGGAGCAGGGTCACGCTCGCGTATCGATCATGCAGCTGGCGTGACCAGCGCTGTTCTTCCGCCCGGGCCGACTGCATCAGCCCCTCCGCCAGCAGCTGCTTCAGGGTCTGCGCCTCGAAGGCCTGGTACCTGTCGAGGGTCGAACCCGCGGCCTGTCGCAGGGCCCCGATCTGTGCCGGCACCCAGGCCGCGTGCACGATGCGCACATCGGCGCGTTCCAGCGCCACGGGCAGCGTCGCGAAGAAATCCAGCCACGGTGCCCGCAGGGCTTCCGGTACGACGCGGCAATGGGCAAATTCCCCGCCCGGCTGCTGTTCGGGATGCGAGGGCGCGATGAACCAGCGGTTCCCGGGCTTGCTCTCGCCCCTGAGCAGGTTCAGTTCATGGTTGCCCAGCAGGCATTGGGCGCGGCCGGCTTCCACCAGCCTGCGCACCCGCTCGATGACCGCGGGACTGTCCGGCCCGCGATCGCCCAGGTCCCCGAGGAATACCAGCCGCCGTCCTTCGGGATGCCGCCCCGTGTCGTCGTAGCGCAGCTGCGCCAGCAGGGCCTCGAGCGGCTCGATCTCGCCGTGCACGTCGCCCACGACATCGATGGGGCCGTCGAACAGCGGCGCAATCACCGGCGGTGTCGCGCCGCGGGTCATGCCTCCGGCCGCCGGCCTGCATGCCCGCACAAGAAGCGCCTGAGCACGACCAATCCCCAGGTATCGCGTTCGCAGTAGCGCAGCAGCGCCTCGCGCAGTTGCGCGCCTCGTCTGGCGGACGGCCTGCCGCTCCAGATCTCCAGGAAAGCGCGCTGCGCCGAATCGCCCTCGCGCACCTCGGTCAGCCGCGCATAATCCAGTTCCGGAGCGATCGTGGGCAGCACCGCCTTGATGGACCACGAGCCCTTCATGTCCCGGTGGTAGTAGGCAGCCCGGACGATCGGCAGCAGGTCCACGAGCCGGGCGGCCAGATCGCGCAGGGCATGGGCGAGGGCAGGCAGGCGCTCCGCCATGCGCTCGAGCACCCCGCGCTCGAATGCGGCGTTGTAGGCAAAGACGGGTCCTGCGTCCGGAACGACCTCGAGCAGCGCCGTGGCCAGCGGACGCAGGTCGCCCGGCTGCTCGAGCGCGAGAAACTCCGCATGCCGCACGGTCTGCGCAGACTCCTCCACGTGCAGCGACCACTGGAACGGCCATTGTTCATAAGGGTGCGTGCCGACGAATTCCGGCACGGCCAGCCCGATGGTCTCGAAATCCAGGTAGGCCAGCGGGTAGCGCAGTACGCGCAGTCCCGCGGTCGCCGCCGCGTCGAAGTAAGGCTGCCCGGTCCGGGTCGCCTCGTGGACCCTGCGGTGCAGCCTGCCGGCCAGGCGTCCGGCCGGCACCTGGAGGAGATCGCCGTACCCCTCCGCGCGCAGCGCCTGCACCGTCCTGCCGGCGCGTGGCAGCAGAGTGACCGGATAGTCCGGGCACGTCCCGCTGGCCGCGCTGCAGCGCTCGATGAACGGACACGCGCGGGGCACGGTGCAATGCTCCCCCATCGCAGTCGCCGGGCAGGTCGTGGCAGCCATGACCTGCCGCAGGCGGGTCACGGCCTCTTCCACCCCGGGCAGGCACTGCTCCACCTCCCCGGTCAGATCCTCATCGACCAGCAGTCCATCGTAGTCGCCCTCGGTCCGCAGCTCGAAACTCCGGTCGACGTGCTTCAGCAGCACGCGATCGACGGGGCATCCGGCCCGGCGGATCACCAGGGCCTGAAACGCGGCGTCGGGCAGGTACTCGGGCCTGAGCCCGGTCGAGGCCTTCACCTCCGTGAGCGTCACCCCGAACGCCCCGGTCTCCAGCACGTCAGCCACCGCCGCGAGATCCCCGGCCCGGAATGCCGGCTGATGCATCACCGGCGGCGCGCCGCAGCGGATCAGGCGTGCGGTTTCCGCAATGGCCGCCGGCAGTCCCTGGTCGCAGGAAATCACCGTCCCGGGAATCAGGCGGCGCACCCGTTCATCGACGGCCCGGCCGTGCAGCAACGCGGTCGATTCGGACAACCCGTCCTCGAGCGGCGCGTGCACATCGAACCACAGCCGCTTTTCGCACTGCAGCCCGGCGAGAAACCCTGATTTGGTCAGCCAGGTCATGCCGGAATTCTAGTCCTGGACGGCACGGCGGCGTTCACTGCGGGCTGGAGACTCCAGCCGCCTGCGCCGCGAGGCGCTGCCGCTCGAACAGTGCGGTCAGGAAGGCCGCGTGGCTCCAGCCGATGCCGCGGGATGAGGCCGGCCGCCCCGTGCGGCGGTCGAACTGCTCATACATCTGGCCATCCTCGGGCGTGCACTCCCGCAGGCGCGCCATGATCCGATCCGCCTTGTCCCTGAAGGCCTGAATGGCCTGCCGCTGCAGCACGGCACCGGGCGCCAGCTCGGCACCGGGCGCCAGCACGGCACCGGGCTGGAGCGACGTTGCGCCCCGACCGGGCAGCGCCGCATTCAGGAAAGCAAGATTGCGCGCGGTCACGGACAGGCTCGCGCCCGCCTGCAGCTGACGGGCCAAACGGTAGTAGAAGGTGGCGAAATCGGCGGTAATGAACACCCAGGGATTGCCGCCGAAATAACTGTCGTCCGCATACCGGCCGTAACCGAGCCCCAGGCCGCCGCGCTGATTGATCGGATAGCGGGCGCGGTACAGGTCTTCCAGGACCGCCACCGTGGCCTGCACGCGATCGTCCAGAACGGCATGAGCGACGCCTTCCCGGTCGGCATCCACCACGCCAACGATCACCTCCGAGTCCAGGTCGGTCCGCTTTGTCGTGTATCCGTCCGTTGCCACGATCGCCAGCTGCGCGCGCAGGAAGCCGCGCGTCGGATCCCAATGATCATCGAGCAGGGGCTCGAGGCGCGCCGCCACTTCGCGGTAGCGCGCCACGCGTTCGGGCGCTTCCCCATGCTGCGCCAGCCACCGCGCGCCCCGCTCCAGCGCCGCCAGCTGCACCAGGCGCGTGTGGTAACTGTCGGCGCGCAGTTCCTCCCAGGCATCGAACCCGCGCTGATCCCAGACCGTCGCGACGAAATCCAGGTCGGTTTCCAGGACATCGAGGGCCAGGGCGTTGAGCCTGGCGTCGGCCGGCCCGGCCGCCTCAGCGGCTCCGAAATAGGCGAGTACCGCCAGGGCCCGCAGCGCGGGGCCGTCGTACTGCGGTCGCGACCACGGCAGCGGGTCGATCCCGCCCGCGACGGTATAGCGCGGTTCCCCGAGTCCGTATTTCGAGGGGGTCTGCTGCAGGCGGCGCGACAGCGCGAGAAAGTCCCCGAACTGCCGCGTAAACCGTGCCCGGTCGGTAAACGGGCGGTGCAGGGCCAGGGCATCGGCGGCGGTACGCATCACGATGGCCGAATCCCGTACCCAGTGGAAGTAGTAATCCGGATTCTGCCTCTGCAGGGCCGCCACGACGATACCGGGGAGCGGCGCCGGATCACCGGCTCTCTTGGGTGCCTGCGGCGAGATGTTCTCCAGCATGTGCTGCCAGGAGCGCGCTTCCTGCTGCGCCATCCATGCCGTCAGCGGCACCGGCGCCGCGGCGGCAGCGCCCGACGCCGCGGCCGCTGCCATGCACCAGGCCAATGCGCGAGCCCGCAGCGGCAGGCGCACCACCCGCCGCCTGCGCAGCGGTCCGCGCAGTCCGATTCCTGCGAGCATGCCCGCCAGGGGCTAGCCGTGCCCGGGCTTCTTCGTGCAGGGGAAATTGGTCTTGAGCGCCGTATTCGTCAGCACGGCGGCAGGCGAGGACACCTTGTCCGGGTTCTCGCGGATGAACTTGGCGACGGCGGCGAGAATCGCCTGGTTGTCCAGATTCCCCGTCGGATCACACCAGGAGCTGTCCTGGTTCAGGAAGGATATGGCGCTCACGTAATTGATGAACCCGCTCGTCTCCCAGGCGGACTTCGCGTCCTCGACCTTGTTGCCGATCTCGACCATGTGCTCCCACGATGCGGCACAGGCGGCCAGACCACTGCCCGAGGCATAGCAGTTGACCATCGATGTCAGGGTCGGCGGCGGCGCCGGCGGCGGCGGCGGCGGCGCCTCCGGCGCCGGCTTGGCACAGAATGCCGGCGGGGCACCCAGGATGGCGAGGCTGATGGAAAGCGCGAGGAGCTTGGATTTCATGGATTTGCTGGGCCTTCTGGTCTGAATTGATCTTGTAATCGATGCGCCACCGGAGCTTCGGTCCCCGTTGGTCGGCAACTCGGCCAGCGGCCACCCCGCCACTGCCGCGCGTCAGCGAGCGTACGCTCCGGGCGTCAATCCGGTCAAATGCGGCAGTTGATCAGGGTCATTGCGGCGCGCCGGTCTTCCACGTGCCGGCGCGCAGGTGCCGGCGTGGGAGGCATGGCCGTCACGCGCGGCGGTTGATCCAGAGCGCCACGCACAGCGCCACACCGGCGCCGTAGAGCATCCCCGTGTTCCACACGGCGTAGGGATAGAACATCAGCGCGACACCCAGCCACTTCACTCGCTGGCGCTTGAGCTTGCGTCCCTGCCAGAACGCCAGCATGCCGACGATGCCGAACAGCACCATGCCGATGAGGTAGGCCGTGCTGGGCAATTCGATGCCCAGCGCGCGAAGGGTGTCGATCAGTTCCATTACCGGCCTCGATGCACACTGCCGGGGTGATGATACCTGTCGCGGTTGACCGCCCACAGGGCCATTCCCGGCTCTCCGGCCCGACACCGCGGCGCTGACCGGCTGCTCGCTGCGCGAGTCGGCCAATCGGGTAAGATGCGGCGCCGCGGGACATTTTGCATGCCCATTCTCTCGCACCAATCTGCGCTGCCGAGCCGCTGGCGGCAACGCGTCAGCCTCGCGCCGACCGACCTGCTGCGCGATCCCGTCTACCGGCGCCTGTGGTCTTCGATCCTGATCTCCTCCTTTGGCGGCCAGGTGACGTTGCTCGCGCTGCCGCTGACGGCTGCCGTACTGCTGCACGCCAGCGCCACCCAGATGGGTACGCTCACGACCATGGAGATCCTGCCCTTCGTGCTGCTCTCGCTGCCGACGGGCGTCTGGCTCGACCGGGTACGGAAGTTGCCGGTCTATGTGGTGGGTGAACTGGCGATTGCGTTGACCGTGGTCACCGTGCCGGTGGCCTGGTGGCTCGGCGGCCTGTCGATACCCTGGCTGTACCTGGTGGCCTTCGTCATTGGCGCCGTCAACACCACGGCGGGGAGCGCGGCGCAGATCGTGCTGACCCAGATCGTGCCGCGCACGCGGCTGGTCGAGGCGCACGCCAAGAACTCGCTCGCTTCCTCGGCGGCCGAAGTGACCGGCCCGGGTGCCGCGGGCGCGCTGATCAAGCTGTTTGGCGCACCCGTCGCCCTGCTGGCGACCGGCGTTCTGCTGCTGGTGTCGGCGTCCGTGCTGCGCGGCGTGGCGGTGCGGGAACACCCCGGCACCGGGCACGTTCCATTCTGGCCTGCCATGCGCCAGGGCCTGCGCTTCGTTCGCGACCAGCCGCTGCTGATGACGATGGCCGTGTGCGTCGGCGTCTGGCAGATGTGCAACCAGGCGGCGATGGTGGTGCAGATTCTGTTCGCGACGCGCCAGCTGGGGCTCTCCGAACGCGGAGTCGGCCTGAGCTACGTGGCGCTCGGCGTGGGTACCGTAATCGCCAGCGCCAGCGGCCATCGCGTCGTGCGCCGGCTGGGTCCTGGCCCCGCGCTGACCCTCGGGTTCGCGATCTGCGGCTGCGGCTGGCTGCTGCTCGCCGTGGCACCCCTCAATGCCCTGGGCGTGGCCTGCTACGCCCTGATGCTGTTCAGCTTCGGCGTGGGTGCCATATTCATCTTCATCAATTTTCTGTCCCTGCGGCAATCGGTCACGCCCGGCCCCATGCTCGGGCGCATGACCAGCACCATGCGCTGGCTGATCCTGTTGCCGGCCGGGCCCGGCGCTCTGCTCGGTGGCTGGCTCGGCGAACATGTCGGGTTGCGCGCGGCGCTGGGCTTTGCCGGCGTGACCGCCCTGCTGCTGGCCGTCACGGCCTGGCAGCGTCCCATCATCCGCAGCGTCCGCACGCTGCCGACTTTGCGGGCCGAGGCGGTGACGCCCTATTCGTCCGATGCGCCGGCGGATTGAGCCGCAGGAAGCGTGCATGCGGATTCGTGCCCCACTGATCTGGTTTGCCACGGTGGCTGTGCTGGCCGCCCTGGCAGCAGGTCGGTACGCCCTGCAGCGCGATGCGCTGCGCCGGATCGTGCAGACGCAGTGTCTGGTCTCATTTCGCCTGCGCGGCGATCCGGCACCCTGCGCCCGCGTGGTGTTGCCCGCCACCGGCGACGCGACGCAGGGCTTCGCGGTCCTCAAGGACCGCAAGCCGGGCGTGCATTTTCTCCTGATACCGACGCGCACCCTGACCGGCATCGAGAGTGCCGCACTGCTGGATGCCGCGGCCCCCAATTACTTTGCGGCGGCCTGGGGCGCACGCGATCTGCTCGAGCAGTGGTACGGTCACCCCTTGCCGCGCGACGCGCTTGGACTGGCCGTCAACCCGCACACCGCGCGGGGTCAGGATCAGCTGCACATCCACATGGAATGCGTCGGCCAACTGCTCGAGCACACGCTCGCCATGCAGGCCGAACAGCTTGGCACCGCCTGGACCACGGTGCAGATCGGTGGCCGCCCTTTCCGGGCACGGCGGCTCATGGGTGAAACGCTGGCTGGCACGGACCCGTTCCACCTGCTGGCCCAGCAGCTGCCCGGAACCCGCCCGCGACTGGACCGTTACACGCTCATCGTCGCCGGTCGCACGTTCCGTGCCGGGCCCGGGTTCGTATTGCTGGCCGGCAGGGGAGCGCCGGGAGGCGAAACGCTGCTCGATGCAGGCTGCGCGGTCGTGAAGCCGCCCGGCGTGCCGCCTGGTATCAGGCCCTGAGTCTCGCGCAGCGGCGGGCAGCCGCGCTCGCGCCGGCGCTGCTTTCAATCGAACTGATGGTGACAGTCCTCGCAGGCGGTCCCGATGGGCTGGAGCTGGTTCGGTGTGATCCTGCAGTCGGTGTTCCTGGCGGCACCCTGCAGGGCAGAGGCCTTTTGCAGCGCGCTTGCCAGCCCGTCGGCGCGGGCCCGGAACTGCGCATCCTGCGCGTAGGGCACGGGGAAGGCCAGCAACAGCTCGCGCTGCAGGTGCCGCAGGCTGTCCAGCTCCGCACCGAGGTTTGCGCAGGCGTGGGCCTGGACCGCCCCGTCCATCCCGTGGGCGTGGAAAGCCAGCAGCGACATCACGGCGCGCTGATGCTGATGCCGTCGCGCCACGGCGTCACTGACACGGATGCCCACCACCGCTCCGAGGATCGCGCACAGGACGGCGACCATGATGGTTCTGGCCAAGATTCGCCCTCCATTGCCTCGATGCTCATACTATAGCGCTCCGATTCAGTGGATCATCTCCCGCCGGTATTCCGTGGCCGCGACACCGAAAATCGCCTATGTCTTCGCCGGCGGCGGAAGCCTCGGCGCCGTCCAGGTGGGCATGCTCAAGGCCCTGCAGGCGGCGGGCATTCGTCCGGATCTGCTCGCCGGGGTATCGGTCGGATCAATCAATGCCTACTGCTATGCCTGCGACCCCACGGCGGCGGGGGTGGCGGTGCTGGAGCGCATCTGGCGCGGATTGCGGCGCGCCGATGTGTTTCCGGCGCCTGGCGCGCGTGGCCTGTGGCGCATCGCGCGCGGCCGGGATCACCTGGTCTCGCCCGACCGGCTGTCCGCACTGCTCAGAGTACAGCTCCCCGCGCAGGATTTTCTGGCCTGCCGCATACCCTGCTGGGTCGTGGCCACCGACGCCCTGTCCGGCACCGCAGTGGGACTCCACAGCGGACCGGTGATGCCTGCGCTGCTGGCCAGCACTGCCATACCGGCCATCTTTCCGCCGGTCCGGATCGGCGGGCAACTCCTCAATGACGGCGGCTTCGCACACCAGGCCCCTTTTGAAAGCGTCGTCGCCGCGGGCGCCACCCGCATCTACGTGCTGCCGACCGGCTACAGCTGCGCCCGGGACAGGCCGCCGGCCAGCGCCCTCGGTCATGCCCTCAGTGCCCTGAACCAGCTGACGGTGTCTAAGCTCGTGGGCGCCATCCAGTACTACGCCCGGCAGCTGGAGATACACACGGTCCCGCCACTGTGTCCTCTCGAGGTCTCACCGCTGGATTTTCGTCACACCGCGGCGCTGATCGAGCGGGCCGAGGCGCAGACGCGCGACTGGCTGGCGCACGGGACGGCGCTCACTGACGGGCTGCCGCATCAGCTGGCGCCTCATTCGCACTCGCGTTGAACGCCGTGGGCAGCAGCGGCGCCGGCGCGCGCCAGGCCGGTCAGCTCAGCTTCAGCAGGGCGTGTTTCTTCCTGCCCACGGAGAGTTTCACCGCCCCGTCGCTGAGATCCGCCAGCGTGAGCGGACGGTCGGCCGTCACGGCGACGTTGTTGACCCTGAGCGCGTGGGCCGCCAGATGCCGGCGGCCCTCGCTCTTGGAGGCGATCAGCTGCGCGGCCAGCAGCGCCTCCAGCAGCGGATAACCGCGCGCCAGCGTCTCGTGCGCCACCGCCACCGAAGGCAGGCCGGCGGCAGCGCCGCCCTGCTCGAAGGTCTCGCGGGCGGTGTCGGCCGCGGCGTCGGCGGCGGCACGGCCGTGCAGCCACGCGGTGGCCTCGGTCGCCAGGATCTTCTTGGCGGCATTGATCTCGGCGCCACCGAGCGCCGCCAGGCGGCGCACCTCCGCCATCGGCAGTGTGGTGAAGCGCGCCAGCATCACCCCCACGTCCGCATCCTCCGTATTGCGCCAGAACTGCCAGTAGTCATAGGCGCTGCACAGCTCCGCGTTGAGCCAGACGGCCCCGCTTTCGGTCTTGCCCATTTTCCTGCCGGAGGCCGTGGTCAGCAGCGGCGTAGTCAGGCCATAGACTTCGGCGCCGTCCTTGCGCCGGCACAGTTCCACGCCGTTGACGATGTTGCCCCACTGGTCCGAGCCACCCATCTGCAGGCGGCAGCCCAGGCGCCGGTAGAGCGCATGGAAGTCATAGGCCTGCAT
>Ga0075017_100001769_pt1 | contig 13395 bp, 8 predicted proteins | sample AleBraG_ABR_2012_FD_71475 | JGI IMG/M metagenome (GOLD analysis project Ga0075017, IMG submission 71475) | Freshwater sediment microbial communities in response to fracking from Pennsylvania, USA - Alex Branch Run_MetaG_ABR_2012 | ecosystem: Environmental > Aquatic > Freshwater > Creek >... | reverse complement strand
GACGCAATTCGGCTTGTACTCCCAGACCACCCCGCGCAATGACGCCAGCCCCGCCCGCGGCCAATGGAATCTCGACAATGCGTATCGTTATCTGTCAGAGGCCTACGGCGGCTACCATTTCAACGCCTTGCACGGGATCAACGTGGACGCCGGAATTTTCATGTCCTACATCGGCCTGTTCAGCTACTACAACTTTGACAATTGGGCCTATCAGCCGTCTTACGTTTCCTCCAACACACCCTGGTTCTTCAATGGCGTCCGCGTCCAAATTTTCCCCACCGAACACCTGAAGATCGAGCCGTGGTTCACCAATGGCTGGCAGTCTTATGGCAGGTTCAACAATCGGCCGGGTTTCGGGCTGCAGGTCCTGTGGCGGCCGAATGGATGGTTTTCTGTCTTGGGAAACCAATACGCGCTGGGAGAAGAGACGCTGGGAGTTCTGGGCCGCGTGCGCTATCACAGCGACGACAGCATCGAGATCAAGTACTACGACAAGCCGGACCATTCATTGGACAAGATGGCCTTCTCCCTCACCGGCGATATTGGTTGTGAACACGGCGGCGGGGTGAGCTGCGCAGGTAATTCCGCCAAGGGTCCGAAGCAGAGTTTTCTCGGCTACATGTTCTACAACCGCTTGTGGTTCAACCATAACAAGTACGGCCTGACTCTGGGCGGCGGAAAAATCAACAATCCCGGCCGTTACTTGGTCCTCTTGCCGCCGATCAATGGCGCCACGGCCGCCTCGGGTACGCCCTACTTCACTGGAAATCCCGGCGACCCGTTCAAAGCTTGGGATGTTTCGGGCACTTTCGACTACATGCCCAAGCAATACATTACATTTCGATGGGAGTTCGATCATCGCGCGGCGAATGTTCCGTACTGGACGGGCCCGGGCGGCATCACTCCGCCAAACGGCAATACTTTTGGGGCGCCGGGCTCCGTGGTCTGCTTCAGTGGTGCCCCGCCCTGCGGCTCACTTGCGAACACCTGGTTCCCCGATCTCAAGAAAATTGAAAACCGGATCGACTTGGCCATATTGGTCAAATTCTAGGTTTCGGTACGGAGAAATCTGCGCATGCTCGACATCATTTTCTTGGCGGCGACGGCACTATTTTTCGCACTGGGGATTCTCTACGTCCGTGGCTGCGAACGTTTGAAATAGGAGTAAGGCTATGACTGCCTGGGACACGGCACTGTTAGTGATCTGCGCGCTTCTGCTTGGGTACTTGCTCTATGCCCTATTGAAGGCGGAGGAGTTCTAGCCGATGACCGCGAATGGCTGGTTTCAAATCGGTTTCTATCTTCTGGTGATCTTCTTACTGACGAAACCCGTCGGAATCTTCATGACTCGCGTTTTCAATCGGGAGAAGACGTTCTTCGACCCGGTTCTGCGCCCTTTCGAGAGGGTCGTATACCGACTCACCGGCGTCGACGAAAATCATGAGATGCGTTGGACCGAATATGCCATCGCCATGCTCTTGTTTAGTGGCGTTTCGATGACACTTCTGTACCTGATCGAGCGCACACAGAAGTGGCTGCCATTCAACCCGCAGAAGTTTCCGAACCTTGAACCTGGGCTAGCTTTTGGTACAGCTGCATCGTTTACTACAAATACGAACTGGCAGGCCTATAGCGGCGAATCGACGATGAGTTATCTGACCCAGATGGCGGGGCTGGCATATCACAATTTTGCTTCGGCGGCGGTCGGCATTGTACTAGCGATCGTTGTAATTCGCGGCATTGCGCGCAAAGAAACCGATAAGCTCGGCAATTTTTGGGTTGATACCACTCGTTGTCTTCTGTGGGTTCTGCTGCCAGTTTGCATAGCGGCTTCTCTGATCCTGGTGTCCCAAGGCGTAGTGCAGAACTTGAAGCCGTACACGACCGTCGATCTGGTCCAGCCATACACAGTGCAAGTCACGGGTCCGGACGGCAAGACCACAACACAAACCGTGACGCAGCAAGTGATCGCTCAAGGCCCGGTGGCTTCGCAGGAAGCGATCAAGGAGTTCGGGACCAACGGCGGTGGATTCTTCAACGCCAACAGCGCCCATCCTTTTGAGAATCCCACTCCGTTCTCGAACTTTTTCGAGATGGTATTGATTTTCGCAATTCCCTCCGGACTGACATACACACTCGGCCGGATGACGGGCTCGCGACGCCACGGCTGGGCAGTCTGGGCCGCCATGGCGTTCTTATTCCTAGCAGGCGTAACAACCGCGTATTGGGCCGAGGCCAAAGGCAATCCGCTTTTGGCTGGAACCGACCAGCGAGCGAGTGTGCTGCACTCCGGCGGAAACATGGAAGGCAAAGAAGTACGGTTTGGGATCGCGAACTCGGCTCTCTTCGCCACGGTGACGACCGACGCCAGTTGCGGCGCCGTGAACGGCGTGCATGATTCCTTCACTCCGCTCGGCGGAATGGTTCCTCTGATCAACATCATGCTGGGTGAGGTTGTGTTTGGCGGGGTCGGTGCCGGACTTTACGGCATTTTCATTTTTGTTGTGCTCGCAGTATTCATCGCTGGGCTCATGGTGGGTCGGACGCCCGAATATCTTGGAAAGAAAATCGAGGCGTATGACGTAAAAATGGCCATGCTTGCCGTTTTGATCTTGACCTTCACGATTCTCGTCTTCTCTGCGGTCTCCGTGGTCAAGCCGTATGGGGCCTCAAGCATCTCGAACCCTGGCCCGCACGGACTATCACAGGTCCTCTACGCCTATGTTTCCTCCACTGGCAACAACGGGTCAGCCTTCGGTGGTCTGAATGCAAACACGATGTGGTACAACACCACCACCGCTGTCGCTCAACTCCTCGGCCGATTCTTCATGATCATCCCGGTACTCGCGATTGCCGGGAGCCTGGCCAAAAAGAAGATCGTTCCGGAATCTGCCGGCACGTTCCCAGTAACCGGAGGGTTGTTCGCCGGCTTGCTGGTCTCCACCATTCTCATCGTGGGTGCCCTTACGTTTTTCCCTGCCCTGAGCCTCGGGCCGATTCTCGAACACCTGCTGATGAACGCAGGGAAGGTTTTCTGAGGTGCGTATGGATCCGGTCGCTCAATTGAGAAAGAAATCGCTCACTGATGGCGCCATCCTTTCGCGGGCCATCGTAGATTCCTTTCGCAAATTGAATCCGCGCACCATGGTCAAGAACCCGGTGATGTTTGTCGTGGAAGTGGGCGCAGTTTTAACGACGATCCAGCTTGCATGGAACGGTTTTCACCACGCCGGGCAATTCGGTTTTGGGTTGCAAATCACCGTTTGGCTGTGGTTCACCGTCGTGTTCGCCAATTTCGCGGAGGCCATGGCGGAAGGGCGCGGCAAAGCACAGGCGGACACACTGCGCAAGTCGCGTGCGGAAACCCAGGCTCATCGCTTGCGAAGCGATGGCAGAACAGAGACGGTGGCCAGCTCGCAACTGCGCTCCGGAGATGTCGTCGTTGTCACCGCAGGGGAGTTCATCCCCGGAGATGGCGAGGTGATCGAAGGCGTGGCCTCCGTGGATGAATCGGCAATTACAGGAGAATCCGCACCTGTCATCCGGGAATCCGGCGGCGACCGCTCAGCAGTCACCGGTGGAACACGCGTACTCTCTGATGAGATCAAAGTGCGTATCACCTCAAATCCCGGCGAAACCTTTCTGGACCGGATGATCAAGCTCGTCGAGGGAGCGTCACGTCAAAAAACCCCGAACGAGATTGCTCTCAACATTTTGCTGGCAGGTCTCACGATCATCTTCCTCCTGGCGGTTGTAACCCTTCAACCGTTTGCTATCCATTCCGGCGCTCCACAGAACATCTTCGTACTGGTGTCGCTTCTCGTTTGCCTAATCCCCACCACCATTGGAGGCCTTTTGTCTGCCATCGGCATTGCCGGGATGGATCGCATGATTCAACGAAACGTAATCGCAATGTCCGGGCGCGCTGTCGAAGCGTCGGGCGACGTGGATGTCCTATTGCTGGACAAAACGGGAACGATCACTTTGGGAAATCGCGCGGCCACGCAATTCTTTCCTGCGCCGGGCATCGAAGAAGCCTATCTCGCTGATGCCGCCCAGCTTTCTTCGCTGGCTGACGAAACTCCGGAAGGACGCTCGATCGTCGTGCTGGCAAAGGAGCGTTACAACCTCCGCGGCCGCGACCTTTCTTCCCACGCCGCGAATTTTATTCCATTCTCGGCTCAAACTAGAATGTCTGGCGTCGATATCGACGGCCGGGTAATCCGCAAAGGAGCTTTGGAAGCGATTACTAGCTTGACCAGCTTCCATGGCAGCAGTGTCCCAGCCGAACTGCAGGTTTGTGTCCGGGAAATTTCCAATGCCGGCGGAACGCCGCTCCTAGTTGCAGAGAACGGCCGCGTGCTAGGCGCGATCGCTTTGACCGACATCGTCAAGGGAGGCATGAAGGAGCGCTTCGACCATCTTCGCGCCATGGGAATTCGCACGATGATGATCACCGGTGACAACCCCCTGACCGCGGCTGCCATCGCCCGCCAAGCTGGTGTCGATGACTTTCTCGCAGAAGCCAAGCCCGAAGACAAGATGGCGCTCATCAAGCGAGAGCAAGCAAAGGGAAAGCTCGTTGCCATGACGGGCGACGGTACCAACGACGCTCCTGCGCTTGCTCAGGCGGACGTAGGAGTGGCCATGAACACCGGCACGCAAGCCGCGAAAGAAGCCGGAAACATGGTCGACCTCGATTCCAATCCGACAAAACTTATCGAAATCGTCGAGATCGGCAAGCAACTTCTTATCACTCGCGGCGCCTTGACGACCTTCTCGGTCGCGAACGATGTTGCTAAATACTTCGCCATTATCCCCGCGATGTTCGCGGGAGCCTTTCCTGTGCTCGGCGTTCTGAATGTGATGCACCTCCGCACGCCGGAATCGGCGATCCTGTCTGCGGTGATTTTCAACGCACTGATTATTATCGCTCTTGTCCCGCTGGCTCTGCGCGGCGTGCGCTATCGTCCGTTGGGCGCGGCGGCGCTGCTGCAGCGCAACTTGCTGATCTATGGAGTGGGAGGAATCGTGGCGCCGTTTATCGGAATCAAGTTCATCGACGTATTGCTCACGTACCTGCGGGTTATTTGAGGAGCTTATGAAAAAGAATCTGCTGATCGCTCTCTGGTTCACCTTGGTTACGACCGTGATGTTCGGAGTTCTGTATCCGCTCGCGATTACCGGTCTGGCTCAGGTCCTGTTTCCTGACCGGGCCAACGGGCAGCTGATCGAGAGAAACGGCGCAATCGTAGGCTCGAGAATCATCGGACAATCGTTTGTTGGGCCGGGCTATTTCCATTCCCGGCCATCCAGTGCGGGCACCGGATACGATGCCACGTCCAGCAGCGGCTCCAACCTCGGGCCCACAAATAAGTCACTCCTTGATCGCGTCAAGTCCGATGTACAAAAAGCACAAGCGGAAAACCCCTCCGCTTCGGTTCCCGTTGACCTAGTCACTGCCTCCGGTTCAGGCCTTGATCCTGACATCTCGCCCGCCTCCGCTGAATTCCAAATCCCTCGCGTCGCCCGCGAGCGCCACATGGTCGAGTCCGACCTGCGGGCCCTAATCGCCCTCTACACCCAGCCACGGCAGTTCGGCATCCTAGGCGAACCCCGCGTCAATGTCCTTCAACTCAACCTTGCCCTGGACGCCGCTCAGGCCTTGCATTAGTGCCCGCGACGAGCAAGAACAGCAACCGGCCGCGCTCCAAATTGTGATTTTTGTAACTCGGCAGGCTGCGTTGTTACTTCCGCGCAGGAGATTTCGCCCCTGCGCTTCGCGGTGTCTGAAAGCGGTAACCCACCCACGGTTCCGTCAGGATATACTTCGGGTGTGGTGGATCGCTTTCAATTTTCTTTCGAAGCTGGTTGATCACCACGCGCAGATTCTCGGTCTCATCGCCATAATCCGGTCCCCACACGACCTGCAGTATTCTACGGTGTGTGAGCGGTTTTCCCTGGTTCGCGATGAGCAGCTTCAGCACTTCGTATTCTTTCGGGGCCAGGTGCACCTCCTTGCCGCGCGCTCTCACGGTGCGACTCTCAAAATCGATGCTCAAATCTTTCGCTTCAAACGGCGCCAGAGTTTCGTCCGCTCCATGGCGTCGAAGCGCAGCGCGAACTCGGGCTAGCAGCTCTTCGATACCAAATGGCTTCACTACGTAATCGTCGGCGCCCACGTCCAGGGCGGCCACTTTGTCGCGCTCTGCGTTACGCACCGTCAGCATGATAATCGGCGCATTGGAAGCTCTCCGGATTTCGCGGCACGCTTCGAGGCCTCCCATCCCAGGCATGTGTACATCAAGCAAAATCAAATCGGGCTTGTCCTTGCGCACTAGCTCGATTCCTTCCTCTCCTGTCTTCGCATCGAGGATCACGTACCCGCGGCTGGAAAGCGTCGCGCGCAAGACGCGCCGAATCTGCGGCTCGTCATCGACCACGAGGATCGTCGCTGCGTTCACCGGCGCTCCTCGCTCCTCACCGCCGGGAGCGTAAACGAAAACACGGAGCCATGTCCGAGCTGGCTCGTCACCGCGATCGCGCCCCCGTGCGCTGACACAATCGCCTTGGCGATCGGCAACCCCATCCCCGTTCCCCGCACAAGATATCGCTGGTCTTTCCCGCGATAGAATTTGTCGAAGATCATTTCCTGCTCAAAACTGTCGATGCCTGGGCCCCCGTCCGCCACGCTCGTGGCAACGAACTCGCCGTTTGTCTCCGCCGAAACCGTGATCGGCTGCCCCTTCGGCGAATACAAATTGGCGTTGTCAATCAGCTTCATCACAACTTCGACGATTCGCTCGAAATCCGCCCGCACCGCCGGCAATTCCGCGCCAGCCCTTACATCAACGACTCGGGTTGCGAGCGCGCTTTTCATCCTCGTCAATGCAGTGTGAATGATCTCTCCAATCGGCACGGCAGCAACGGACAGCACGACCTCTCCCGCCTCCAAGCGCGCCATCTCCGCCGCCTCTTCCACTAAATGATTCAACCGGTCGCATTCCTCATCGATGATGGTAAGCAGTTCCGTGTTCTGCGAGCGGTCCGTTCTCTGGTTTCCGAGCAAGTTGGTTACTGCCGCCTTCATCGAAGTTAGCGGCGTCCGGAAATCGTGAGTAATCGAATCCAGTAGCGCCGATTTCAATCGTTCGCCCTGTCGCTCCGCTTCCGTTTGTCCAAGCTGCTCGATGGCGCGCGCGCGCTCGATCGCGATCGCCACAAGACCGCTCACTGCTTCCAGTGTCTGCCGGGACATCATTGCTCCGGAAATTCCCAGGCTCCCGATGGCACGTGCACCCAGACGAACGGGAACAAAGCACAACCCGGCGCCGGACTCGATCGTCACTTCATCGCGCAAGAACGCCGTCTTCATCTTTTCCTCGTCCACCAGCGCCGCGCCGTATCCTGAACGGTAGAACTTGTCCTTCTGCGGAAGAAACAGCGCCGCTGCGCCTGCTTCGAAGCTCTCCACGATATAATTGGGAATGGCGTTCATCAGCTGAATGACGTTTCCCTCGCTCAGCAGTTTCTGGCTAAACTGATAGAGTCGTTCGATCTCATGGCGCCGGCTGTTTGCTTCGTCGGCCTCCTTGCGGATGCGCGCCGAAAGCTGGCTGCCAACAAGGGAGGTCACGAGAAACGCGCCCAGAGCCACCCAGTTCTGCGGGTCCGCGATCGTGAATGTCCCTACCGGAGGCAGAAAGAAATAATTGAACGCCAACATCGCGGTCACTGACATGGAAACGGAGACAGCCATGCCCCACACGGCGGAAACTGCTAGAATCGCGAGGAGAAACGAAAGTGCGACGGTCGTTTGATTGACCGTTAAAGCATGGCGATAAAGGAAGGTAATGCTGGAGAGGATGGCGAGCGCAAATACAAGTCCGAAGGGTCTCCCGGCAAGCACTCTTTGCATCGCGTCATTCTAGCGCAGGCCATAGCCGCAGTGGGGTAAATAGCCCTTTGCCGAAAAAACCCGAAGATTGGCTGAAGATCGCTTCGCCTCCGCAGAAGGCCAGGGGGACTTTCAAATTATTCCTGGGCTATGCGCCGGGCGTCGGCAAAACTTACAGCATGCTGAGCGAAGCTCTTCGCCGGCATGCTCGCGGCGAAGACATCGTAATCGGAGTCGTCGAATCGCACGGGCGCAAAGCGATTGAAGAGCTTCTTGGCCAGCTGGAAACCGTCCCAAGAAGGAAAATCGAGTACAAAGGAACGATTTTCGAGGAAATGGATGCTGACGCGATCTTGGCTAGGCGACCTGAGGTTGCGTTGGTGGACGAACTAGCCCATACGAATATTCCTGGCAGCAAGCACCGAAAGCGCTATGAAGATGTGCAGGAACTGCTCGCCGCAAAAATCGACGTCATCTCTACGCTGAATATTCAACACATCGAGAGCATCGCTCCGGTGGTGCGGTCCATTACCGGAATCATCGTGCGAGAGACCGTGCCAGATTGGGTTCCGTTAACCGCCTCTGAAACCGTGATGGTTGATCTGACTCCGGAGGCGCTGGTGAACCGGATGAAGCGCGGTGACGTGTATAGCGCAGAAAAGGTCGAGCGTTCGTTGAAGAATTTCTTTCGCCGCGGAAATCTGATCGCCCTTCGAGAGCTCGCGTTGCGGCAGGTCGCCGAGCAAGTCGATCGCAGCCTGGAATCCTACATGGAGGCGCAGGACATCCGGAAAAACTGGGGTGTGCGCGAGCGCATGGCCGTGTGCATCTCCTCCAACTCTACCGGACAGCACCTCATCGCGCGCGCGGCGCGCATGGCCCGCCGCATGGACGCGGAGCTCTATGTAGTCCACGTGGACCGCGAGTTCGGCCCCAAGGATTCCAATCCAAACGCGCTCGCAGCGAATCTGCGATTTGCGGAAAGCCTTGGCGCGCAAGTCGTGCGCCTAAAAGGAAACAGCGTGGCGGACGCGGTGGCGGATTTCGTGCGCACCAAGCATATTACTCAAGTCATTTTCGGACGCGCGCCTGTTCGCGACTGGCGGAAATACTTGTACCTGTCTGCCGTGCATCGTTTCTTGCGCGATTCTCCCGCCGTCGACGTTCACATCGTCACGCAGGAGACAGAGGATTGAAGCCGTACTACCTTTCTAACCCATCCAATGGAAAGAAGAAGGGGCGCTGGGCGCTGTTTCAGATGCCCATTCTTTTTTTGGCGTGAGCAGAAAGTAGGATGCCCGCTCAAAATGGCTAATCTTGGCTAGTCTCGAACTTTGTTTGTGTCTCCCCCAGAAGAACGTGAAAGCCGCCCGGCGTCGGCTCGAGGGACCAGGGCGCCTAGAATGATCCGCACAGGTCCGAGCGAGGGAATGGGGATCGGAGTTTTTGCGTTTGGAAAATCGACGGCCGGCCCGCGGAGTGTAACGGGGGTTAGTCCCGCCATGGCGAGTGGACCCCGGCCCATGACGGTTCCGTCCGGCCGGATGGCGAGGCCGACATGGGCGAGGTCACGAGGCGTTTCTCGGTACGAATCTCGCTCAGCAATGGGGCTACGCGCCGATCTTGAAGATCACACAAATTTGTGGCATGTTTAGTGCCCAGTGTCTTGATTTCCTCCGCGTTGTTCGTCGTTGTGGATGTACGATCATCCTTCTCTTAGAAACAGCCGGAAAGTGGATAATAAAGTTTGTAGCGACCGAGCGCGGAAGGAATCGAACCTCCAACCCACTGACTTTCGACTTGGCGGACGACTGGATCAGGCTGAAGTCGCGATCTAAGGAAAGAATTGGTACGTGATCGCAGTCACGCTCATCAGCTTTCCGTCCCCTTCGTACTCAGAGTGTTCAACGGCGAGGCCACGGTTATCTACCTTGTAAACGTCACGCCGTGTCAGCTTACCTGCGCCGGTGTATTCCTTTTGCTGAACAAGCGCATCAAGGCTGTTGCGCTCGTAGGTGATGCGTCCGGCAAGGAGGCCGTCGGGACCGAAGGTCTTCGTCTCGTCTACGTACGGCTTGGTGGCCGAGTAAGTGTGGACCTGACGAGAAACCAGACTGCGATTGGCATCGTACTCTGCGGACTCGATGAGGTTGCCTAGCCTGTCGTACTTGTAGGTCCGACGCGCGCCCGCTGTTCCATCCGCGCTATATGACTGGACTTCGTCGCACGTCCCGTTTGCATTCCAGCTAAGAACATGGCGGGCCTTGAGTGCGCCCTTATCGTCCATGACTCTCGATTCGACTACCTTTCCTGCCTGATTGTAGACGTATGAAACTGTCTGTTTTCCGCTGCCCCTCGTCGCTTCGATGGGGTTGTTGTGCGAGTCGTACTTATAGACTGACGAAAGCTCAGCTTCAGGTAACCCATCGCTGCCGTACGCCATTTCGATCAGCAGGTTTCCGTGCTGGTCATACTGCCTAGTGAACTTAAAGGTGAGCAACACCTTGCCGTCTGCGCCGTACTGTGATTCGGTCAACGCGACTTGGAGAATACGGTTCGACTTGAAGAATGCCTTATCAGCGTCGGTCTGCTCCTGCGCCACCACTGTCCCGCAGATCGATGCCGTGAGAGCAAGAATCGCTAAGCGACGAATCATATCCGTTCTCCTCAATGCGGATCGCCAAACAGAATGAACGGTGCCCATGAGTCGGGATTTGGCCAGCCCAATCGTCGAATCGCCGACTTCGCCCGAAACAGCGCCATCGCGGAATCGCCCGAGACCGTGTACTCCTCGTAGAACTTCTCCATGAGCGCGGGCGTCGCCTGATTCGCCAGCCACAATGATGCCAGAACGGATTTCGAGCCGGCAATCATGAACATCTTGGCGAGGCTTTCGATGCCCTCTCCGGCCAGCGGATCCACCTTCTTACCCAGAGCACTTTGACAGGCCGACAGCGTCACGAGCGTAGCTCTGAATTTCAACCGTGGTATGTCCTCAAAGCGGAGCAAGCCGTACGGGGAATCAAATGTGGGATGTAGAAGCAGGCTCGGCGGGGGCTCGATACTCTGAGCAAACGCGTGCGTGTCGAAATGAACGACCGTGTACGGCGTCACGTCGTTTGCCAACAGACGGGCTACTGTGGCATCAGCACCCTCGAGTGTATCGGTGCGATAATGTTCTCTCGTCAGCACCGCGACGATGCGCCGCCCTTCGTCGGGCGGCAGCGGTTCGTAGGTCGCTGTTCCGCCAGCCATTGGGATGCGAGTCTCCTGTTCCTGCACATGGGTTATAACGAGGGCAGTCTTAGCGGCCGTTCGATCCACCCACGTCGATTGGACGAGAGCCGTCAATGACGGAGCATAAGACGTAATAAACACGTCGCCGACGTAGACGCCGCGTGCGGTGCGCAGCGGTTCCCACGCCACGCGATGTAGTACATCGTCCGGTACGATGACAACGCGCGGTACGCCTGACGTGCGGCTTGAAGCAAGCTCCTCGATGCGCTCGAACTGGTCCCGAACGATGCTGCCAGCGAGAGGCGCCGTTTTCTTGTCGTCGTCGACCCATTGAGTAAACTGTGTTACTTGGACGACCAATGCCGATCGATCTATGGCGGTACGCTCGAACGCCAGAATCTCGTTGTTGAAGATGATCCACCAATATGTGGCGACGTCCGTTACTTCGTACACAAGAAGATAGCGATCGTCGAGAGCTCGCGGCAATCGCGGTGGGGTAATCGGACGAGGAAATATCAGCGCGGCCGCGTCAGTGTATCGGGACGCGAGCTCCTGGATGAAGTCGTCGTATTCTCGTGAGGTAGCCTGACTCCGACGGCGGGCACCGACAAGATCGTGGGTCGCGAACAGATCGAGAGCACTCGACGCGCTTGCCATCGACTCGCGGAGCTGCAGCTCGCGATCGTGATCTGCAGTCGACAGCTGCGCGCGCGTGAGGAACGCGCTTCTCAATGCCGGGCCGTACTGTTCGTCAAACCGTCTGGCATGCGCCGCTTCGGCGAAATAGAGGGCGGCCTCCGCATAGGAGTGGCCGAATTTGCCGAGCGTCGCGCTGTCGAACGGAATGTTTGATGCCCGTTGCGTGTAGAGCGCGGATACGAGGTCCTCGTAAATGCGCACGTGCGGCGCGAAGAATAGCGCGAGAGCGTCCGTCCCCTTCGCCTGCAGCCGCGACTGCTCAATCAGGTCGATCGCTGCGAGATCGTGTTCGATACGGCCAGCCCCACTTCCAGCGGCGCCGAGCGCCGATGCCAGAATCGCGTGCAGATGAATCTGTTCAGCGGGCGTCGCTGTGGGAAGCAGATGCGGAAGTTCTAGTCGCAGTTCCGCGAGTTCGCCAGTATTCAGGTCTCGGCCAGTTCTCATCATCCATCCCCCGACGAGATCGCCCGCCTGCTTGAGATCCGCCTGCGCCAGTCGCCTCGCCTCAGGTGTTCCGCCGCGTAACTGCACCTGGATGAGGTTGCGCATCCGTTCGACGCCGAAGACTTGCACATCCAGAATCTCGAAACCGTCAGCGGTCATATACTGTGCGGCTTTCGCGATTGTTCGACTGGAGTCGGCCGTCCGATTCAGCAACAGCTGCGCTCTGGCTTCCTGAACTAGAAACTTCACAAGGTCGTGATGCGCCGCCAGCAGCGAACCCGAATCGCCCGCGGCGGCGCTGAGGATGGTGGGCGTCAGAGCGTCCCCTTCAGCGAGGACGCGCATGGCCTGATCCGGATCGCCCAGTTCCAGATGCACTGCCGCGAGCGTGGACAGTGTCTGTAACGACAACGAAGACGTCTGCACACCAGGAACACGCGACATCAGCCGATGCGCATCCTCGGCCAGCGACAGTGCGGCCTGGTATTCGCCGACCTGCAGGCGAACAGACGATGCAAATGTCTCCTTCAGCATCGTCCACGCCATTAACGGTTCGCCGGTAAGCACGGCATCGAGCGCCCGCTCGTACGCGTGCCGTTTCGGAGCGTCGTCTTGCATGAGGGCGGCGATGAAGTTCTGCTTCAGCAGGGAACCGACAGGTCCGGAGTCGATGCCGTACTTGGATAGCAACCTACCAAGGTCGATTGCGACGCGATTGGCGCGATCAAACTGGCCAGTTTCTATCAACAGCGATAGTTGATTCGGCAAGCAGCCCGATAGCGATGACACACGCTGCTCACTGTCCTCGATCGCGGCGGCGTACTCACACGCACCTGCTAAGTGCCGGGCAGCCTCGTCCAATTTGGCCATGTTGCTATAGACATTGGCCACCGTAATCTCAGCATAAAAGAGAGACAGCGGATCGCAGCCCGAACGCCGCATCCGGTTTCCTGCGTCAGCCAGCTTCTCCTTCGTGCTCTGGTCGCTTTGAATCTGCGGTAGACGATCGGCGGTGGCCAGCGAGTCGAAGACCGCCTGCGCCGCCGAACTGCGACAGTTGGTATCGGCGTTAGCAGCAGCGCTGCAAGTCGCAGCGCCGACCATAACCGTCCACA
>Ga0075017_100001768_pt1 | contig 13395 bp, 11 predicted proteins | sample AleBraG_ABR_2012_FD_71475 | JGI IMG/M metagenome (GOLD analysis project Ga0075017, IMG submission 71475) | Freshwater sediment microbial communities in response to fracking from Pennsylvania, USA - Alex Branch Run_MetaG_ABR_2012 | ecosystem: Environmental > Aquatic > Freshwater > Creek >... | reverse complement strand
CGGCATCCCCCCGACACCGGCTGGCGCGGATCATTGCACGATTCGCGGGAAAGGGGCACGCGGGCAGGGGGTCGCCCGACGCGAGCGGGGGCGGCCCGAAGGCCGCCCCCGTCGTCAACTGTCGACCCGAAGGTCGTCAGCGGCACCCCGATGGGATCACTTCGGGTAGCCGCCGTTGTACTTCGGGCTCACCTTCGCGTAGTTCGTGTTGCAGGTGTACGACTGCGACACGGCGAAGGCGGTGCCGTCGTCGAACAGCAACGTCGTGCAGCCGTTGCCGATCGAGAACGCAGACGGCCACGTCGTCGGGCCGATCGCACCCTTGACCTGGTAGGTGAACTTCTGCATCACCTTCTGCAGCGAAGCAGTCGTGAGCGTCGAGCTCGACTTGAGCGCAGCCTTGACCGCCTGGATGAAGAGATCAGCGCTGTAGTAGCCCGCCACGAGGCCGATGGTCTTCGGGGCACTGGGGTTGACCGCCGCGACGTCCTTCAGCATCTGCTGGATGGCCGGCGTGTTCGACTCGAAGCTGGCGAACTGCACGTAGACGTAGTCACCCTGCAGCGCCTTCACGAGGAGGCTCGAGTAGAACGGCGACAGCACCGTGCCCTTGTAGCCCTGGCCCTGCATGAGCCCGAACAGGCCGAGTGCGTTGGTCGCCGGGATCGACGAGTAGACGACGTCGGGCGGGTTGCCGTTGTTCGACGTCATCAGCGCCGTGGCGTACGGCGAGTAGTCGCCGACCACGGTCGGCGGGGCCGGGTACGAGCCCTTCGCGTACACCACGTTGAAGCCGGCGGCCGCGGCGGCCGAGGCCTGGCCCTGGACGCTCACGGTCCCCGATGTCGAATCGGTGCCGATGAGGGCGACCGTCGGCTTCGAGATGCCCTTCGCGGCCAGCGACTTCTTCAGCTGGACCCACTGGGTGTTGGGCACCTGCGTCGGCTTCTCGGGGATGAGACATCCGTAGATGCCGAAGTCCCACGACTTCGACGGTGTCGTCGGGCAGTAGGCCGTGGAGTAGCCGGGCCCGAACGACGGGATCTGCGACTGTGTGAGGTAGTCGGTCGGCGGCACGATCGACACGTCGGGCACGATCGCCACGACGCCTTCCTGGCTCACGAGGCGACGAGCCTCGGACAGCGCGGTGTTCGGGTCGTTGTTGTCGTCGGCAAGGCCCTTGTACGAGAACTTGTAGCCCTTGACCTCGTTGGTGTCGTTGGCCCGCTGCAACCGCGCCTGGGCGCCGACGGGCGCGTCGTTCGCGTAGGTCTTGGCGAGGCCGATGCCCCCGACGTTGATCGTCTTCGGGATGGTCACCGCCGCGGGCGCCGAGGCACCTGCTGGTGTGAGCAGCGCGGCCAGCAGTCCGACGACCATGACGACGAGCACGAGCCCGGCGCCCTTCTTCCTTGCTGTCATGTTTCCCCCTCGTTGAGATGCCGCCCCTCGCGGCGGACGCCTGTCTACCCGATGGTGCGAAGAGAAGACCACCACCCGCCGGCGCGGTATCGCAGTGCGATCCCGACAACGACGCGTCAGTGCACCGAGGCGGGTCCGCGTACGCGACTGGCGCGACGGGATGCGCGAGCTCGCTCAGGCCCGGCCCAACCCTCCATCGGGTCGCCGCACCTGAGCGAGCCGCGACGCATCAGGACGGGTAGTTGGCATCCTTGAACTTCGGCAGGATCGGCAACGTCTTCGTGGTGCACGTGTACGGCTGGGCGAGCGTGAAGCCGGAGCCGTCGTCGTTGACGTGGTCGAGCACGTTGCAGGCCTGATCCGGGATGTTGTACGAGTTCGGGTACTTCGTGGGCCCGATCGTGTCCTTGATGTAGTAGTTCATGCCCGACGCGTACTTCTGCACGGCGGCAGAGGTCAGCGTCTTGTTCGCCTTCAGCGCACCCTTCACCGCGGCGATGAACATGTCGGCGCCGAAGTAGCCGCCGGCGAGGGTGAGCGAACCGGGCGTGCCGGGCTTGAACGCATTGACGTCGGACGTGAACTGCTCGACGCCCTTGGACTGCGTCTCGTACCCCGCGAACTGCATGAACACGTACGAGCCGGCGAGCGGCTTGAGCAGGAGCTTCGAGTAGTAGGGCGACAGGATCGTGCCCGTGAACCCGGCTGCCTTGATCCCGTTGAACAGGGCCAACGAGATGCTCGGCGGCGCCTGGGAGTAGATCACGTCGGGCGCTTTGCCGCCGTTCGACGTGAGCATGGCCTGGATGTACGGCGAGTAGTCACCCACGACCGCCGGCGGCGCCGGGATCGTGCCCTTCGCGTACACCACGTTGAGGCCAGAACCCTGGGCGGCGGACGCGCTCTGCGTGATGCCGCTCTTGCCCGACTGTGCGTCGGTGCCGATGAGGGCGATCGTCGGGTTCTTGACGCCCTTCGTCGCGAGCTCCTTGTTCAGCAGCGAGAAGGTGGTGCCGTACGCGCGCTTGGCGTTCTCGCGCAGGATGCAGCCATAGGTGCTGAAGCCCCAACCCTTCACACCCGGGTCCGGGCAGTACGTCGCGTCGTAGCCGGGCCCGAACCACGGCACCTGCTGCTGGGTGAGGTAGTCACCTGGGGTCGCGAGCGACACGTCGATCAGCGAGAAGATCCCGTCCTGCGCCACGAGCCGACGCGTCTCCGAGAGCGCGGTCGCCGGGTCGTTCTTGTCGTCGGCGAACTCCGTCCACTGGAACGTGTAGCCCTTGACCTCCTTGGTGTCGTTGGCCCGCTGGAACCGGGCCTGCGCGCCGATGGCGGCGTCGCCATAGTTCGCGGCGTACCCGAGACCACCGACCTTGATCACCCCGCCCTGCACCGTCGGCGCCGCGGGCGTGCTCGCCCCCACCGCCGCCGGCACGAGCAACGCTGCCACCAGCGCCGCCACCGTGGCGACCAGCACCAGGCCGACGCCCTTCTTCCGTGCACTCATTGGTTCCCCCTCGGTGAGCTGCACCGGCTTCCCGGTACCGCGATGGTCTACAGGAATTCGTCGAACTCGTGTGCGCGCGGTCACTTCGCGACGTAGCCGCCGTCGACGGGCAGCGCGACGCCCGTGACATTCGCCGACAGGTCGGATGCCAGGAACAGCGCCGCGTTGGCACAGTCCTCCGGGGTGATGATGCGGCCGAGCGGCTGGAACGAACCCGCGAACGCGAGGTACTCGTCGGGCTGGTCCTTGAACTCCTCACCCTCGGCGCGCCCGAAGTTGGTGGTGGGCATCGCCGACGGGCAGAAGCAGTTCACGCGGATGCCCTCCGCCGCGACCTCGACCGCGAGACCACGCGTGAGCTGGATGCCGATCGCCTTGCTCGCGCCGTAGGGCACACCGCCGAAGCCGACCATCCCCGCCACCGACGCGGTGTTCACGATGATGCCGCCGGGGTCGCCCTGCTCGGCCTGCCGGCGGAACTGCAGCACCGCTTGGCGGCAACCGGTGAACATGCCCATGCCATTGACCATGAGCAGCTTCTCGAAGTCGGCGACGGTGTGGTCGGTGAACGTCATGCCGAGGCGCGGCGTGGCGATGCCGACGTTGTTCCACATGACGTCGAGGCCGCCGAACTGCTCGACCGCGAGGCTCACCGCGGCGGCGACGTCGTCCTCGTGCACGACGTTGCAGCCGATGGCGACGGCGGTGCCACCCTCGGCCTCGATCAGCGCGACGGTGTCCTTCGCCCAGTCCTCGCGCAGGTCGGCGACCACGACCTTGGCGCCCTCCTGCGCGAAGAGCAGGGCACCGGCGCGCCCGACGCCCGAACCCGATCCGGCGATGACCACCGACTTGCCGTCCAGCAGCTTGCGATTCACGGAATCACTCCTTCGTCCTTCAACGTCACGATCTCGTCCCAGCTGTGGCCGAGCTCCTCCACGATGAGCAGCTCGGTGTCCTGGGCGTGCTCCGGCGCGCGCCGCAGCCCGGCCGGCTGCTCGTCGAACTGCACCGCGCCCGTGGGGAACCGGTAGGTGCCGACGCCCTCGTACGCGAGCTCCGCGACGTAGCCGTTCGCCACGACCTGCGGGTCGTCGGCGAGCTCGTCGACCCGTTGGAACGGTGCCCACGGGAACCGTTCGGGCGCGAAGGCCTCGCGCCACTCCGCGAGCGTGCGCGAGCGGAAGGTGTCGGCGATCACCTCGGCGAGCGGCGCGGCATTCTCGGCGCGCGACGCGTGCGATCCGAAGCGCTCGTCGTCGAGCAGATCGGCGCGCCCGATCGCGCGTGCGAAGTCGGGCCACGACTTGTCGGACTGCAGGAAGCAGAGCTGCAGCCACCGGCCATCGGCCGTCTCGTAGTTCTCGACCAGCGGATTGGCGATGCCCTTCATCCCCGGCGGTCCGGCGTGGCGGTAGTTGCCCTGCAGGGCAGAGAGCACGTCGGAGCCGACCGCCCACATCGCGCTGGCGAGCAGCGACACGTCGACGACCGACGGCTCTCCCGTGGTCGCGCGGCGGAACAGCGCCGCGGCGATGCCGAACGCGAGCTGCGTCGCGCCCTGGCGGTCACCGAACGCGCCGCGCGGGCCGAGCGGCGGATCGGAGATCCCCTGGTTGATCGTCTCCTCGACCGCGCCGCGCGCCCAGTATGCAGTGCTGTCGTAGGCGGCCTTGTCGGCGTCGGGGCCACGCACCCCGAAGCCGTGGCCGCGCGCGTAGATGAGGTTCGGGTTCACCTCACGGAGCTGCTCGACGCCGAGCCCGAGGCGCTCGAGCACCGACGGCAGCTGGCTGGTGAGGAAGACGTCGGCGCCCGCCACCAGTTCGAGCAGCAACGAGCGGCCCTGCTCCGTCTTGAGGTCGAGACCGACGCTGCGCTTGCCGCGGTTCGCGAGCTCCCACGACTGGTTGACCGCGCCGCCACTGGCGAGACCGGTGGAGACGAGGCCGCGGTAGCCGTCGCCGCGCACCGGGTGCTCGATCTTGATCACGTCGGCACCCCAGTCGGCGAGCATGCCGCCCGCGACGGGCACGAACACCCACTCCGCGACCTCGACGACTCGCACGCCGTGGAACACGTCGACCGAAACTGTCATCGCTTCCCGCTCTCGGCCCGAAGGGCCGGGGCGCTCGGCCCCCGCTCCGTTGCGAGCCGGGATACCCGGCTCGCGGCCACTCCGCTCATGCTCTGACCTCCTGTAGCGTCACGCGCGCATGCGCGACGACGAGCTCGACTTCGGCATCATGACCGGCGGTCCGGGTACGGACGTCCGTGCGCTCGAGCAGTACCCCGTGGAATCGCTGTGGGTGGGCGGCCACGTGGCGTCGGTGAACCCCTCGCCCGAAGCAATGGTGTCGCTCGCGTGGCTGGCGGCAAAGGCGGAGCGGGTGCGCGTGGGCACGTCGATCCTGCTGCTGCCCCTCTACGAGCCCGCGATCGTCGCCAAGCAGGTCGCCGATCTCGACAACGCCACCGGTGGCCGCGTGACGCTCGGCGTGGGCATCGGCGGCGAGTACCCCGGCGAGTTCCGCGCCTGCCGGGTGCCACGCAATGAGCGCGGACCGCGCACCGACGAGGCCATCGACCTCATCCGCCGGCTGTGGTCGGGCGAGGAGCTCACGCACGAAGGCCGCTTCTACGCGATGGACGACGTGCGCATCCATCCCGCACCCGCGCAGGCCCACCTGCCCATCCCCGTCGCGGGGCGGCAGGAGCCCGCCATGCGCCGCGCCGCACTGCGCGGCGACGGCTGGATGCCCTACCTCTACTCGCCGCGTCGGTACGCGGCATCGGTGGAAACGATCCGTGAGGTTGCGCAGCGTGAGGGACGCGACCTCACCGGCTTCGAATGGTTCTGCTTCGTGTTCGTGAACGTGCGCGCCGACGGCAGCACGGCGCGGCGCGAGGCGGCTGAGTTCCTCGGCGGCACGTACCGCGAAGGCGACTTCGAAGCGATGATCGGCAACATCGCCGCAGCCGGCGACGTCGACGAGGTGACCGCCACGTTGCTGGCGTTCGTCGACGCCGGCGCGCGGCACTTCATCTTCACACCCGCATCGCGCACGGACGCGCGCGGCGTGCTCGACACGTTGTTCGCGGACGTGGTGCCGCGCCTGTCGCTCCCCCCGGAAACGCATCCCCGCTAGGTCAGGACCACGGGGATCGCACTCGGCCCCCGCTCGTACATGCCGGTGATGCGCGGCGCCGGGGCATCGGGATCGAGGCGCAGGTTCGGGAACCGGTCGAGCAGCATCGAGATCGCCGCGACGATCTCGGCGCGCGCGACGTGCATTCCCAGGCACGTGTGCACACCACCGCCGAATCCCATCTGGGCCTGCAGCGGACGCCCCGGGTCGAACTCGTCGGGCCGCTCCCAGCGCGCCGGGTCGCGGTTGGCCGCCGCTAGGCACATGTGCATCACCGAACCGCCCGGGATGTCGACCCCGCCGAGGGTGGTGTCGGACGCGACGAAGCGGCTGAACATCGGGTCGGTGGGCATCCACCGCACCGCCTCCTCGACGACGGGTCGGTAGAGCTTGGCGTCCTGCCTGACCGCGTCGAGCCACTCCGGGTGCCACAGGAGCGCGAGCGTGGTGATGCCCATCTGCTTCCACGTGGTGCCGGATCCCGCGGCGAGCAGCAGGAACGCGAAGACGAGCACTTCCTGATCGGTGAGCTTGCTCGTGGTGCCGTCCGCGTTGGTGATCTCCTCGCGCAGCAGGAGGCTGATGAGGTCGTCGCGGGGCTCGTCCTTGCGGGCCTGGATCAGTGGTTCGACGATGCGGAAGAACGGCGCCATGCCGGTGCCGTCGGAGACCATCGCGGCGCGGATGTCGAGCGAGTCCGCGATCGAGATGCCGAAGCTGCCGGTGATGGTGAGCAACGGGATCGCCGAGAAGTACTCGACGTTGAGGTCGCCACCTCCCTTCACCTCGAGCCGGTCCAGCAGGGCCTCGATCGCCGGAACGGTCCACTGCTCCGTCCACCAGGTGGTGTTCTTCGGCAGGAACTGCGGCTGCACCAGCGCGCGGTAGCGCTTGTGCTTGTCGCCGTCCATGTAGAGGATGCCGCCGAACATCAGCGCGTTCTCGTCGGCGTCGGGCGGTTGCGCGATGTACGTGTCGCCGTCGCGGAAGACGGCGTCGCAGGTCTCCCAGTCGAAGCACGACCAGTGCTGGTGGTCGGGGTACGGGAGCCCCTGGAAGAACGCGCGCGGGTCGTCGAAGCCGATGAGCGGACCGACGACGCCCTCGTGCACAGGACCGCTCTCGCGGAGCTTGTGGAACTTCGGGTACGGGTCCTCGGCGAAGCCGCCGCCTCGCGTCACGTAGGACGCACCGGTGAGGTCGAACAGCTCCTTGAGCCGGTCCGGCTCGAGGACGTCGTATGCGCTCACGCGGCTACCGCCGTTCCAGCACGACGACCGGGATCACGCGGTCGGTGCGCTTCGTGTACTCGTCGTAGTTGGGCCACTGGACGCACGCGAGCTTCCAGAGCTCCTCGCGTTCGGCGCCCTCGGCGGTGCGGGCGCGCACCGGCACGATGTCGCCCTTCACCTGCACCTCGCAGTCAGGGTGGGCGAGCAGGTTGTGGTACCAGTTCGGGTGCGTGGGCGCGCCGCCCTGTGAGGCGATGAGCACGTACGCGTCGTCGCCCGGTGCCGACGTGTGGGCGGCATAGATCAGCGCCGACTTGCGCGGCAGGCCTGATTTCGCGCCGGTCGTGCGGAGGATCAGGCAGGTTGCGCCGTTCCAGAGGAACCCGGTCGCACCGTCGGTCTCCTCGTAGGCGCGGATGTGCTCCTCTCCGAACATCGAGAGGTCGGGTGGGGTGTAGCTCGAGTCTTCGTCGCTCACGGACTTCCCCTTCAGTTCGAGTGCCCGGTTCGGGCAGGCCTCCACCGCCTGGCGGACGACGTCGAGCGGGTCTCCTTCGGGGTCGAGCACGTAGGCCTTGGCGTCGTCGCCGACGTCGAAGGTGCCGCCGGCGAGCACGACGCACACGCCTGAGCCCGTGCACCTCTCGCGGTCGACGGTGATCTCGTAGTAGGGCACTGCTCCCCCTGCGGTCGCTGCTGCTTGTCTGTCATTTGAGACGAGGCGCCAGGATGTTATTCTTCCGCGGCCTCCCTGGTCAACGCGCCGGGGTCCGAATCGGAGATCCGCCGTGCCCGTCGTGCCCTCACCCGCGGTCAGCCGTGCCTGTGACGTGCTCGGACTCCTCGCCGAGGAGCCCGAGCAGCCGATGCGCCTGGCCGACATCGCCCGTCGCCTCGACATGCCGCGCGCGACCTGCCAGACCGTGCTGCTCGCCCTCTGCGAGCGCGGGTTCGCGGTGCGCCACGACCCCGCGGTCGCCTACACGCTCGGGCCCGCGTGCGTGCGGGTCGGCGAGGCGGCGGCGCGGGCGCTGCCCGCGGTCGACATCGCCGCCGACGCGATCGCGGGACTCGCCGCCACCACCGGCTTCCCCGTCGGGGTCGTGGTCCGCGCCGGCGACACCATCCAGATCGCGCACGCCACCGAGGGCACCGACCCGTTCGGCCCCGGCCTCGTGCTCGGGCAGTCGGTGCCACTCGTCGCGCCGTTCGGTGCGGTCTTCGCGGCATACGACCTCGGTACGAGCGCGGATTGGCTCGGCCGCTGCGACCCACCGCTCGACGAACAGGAGCGCGCCCGCTACACCGCCGCGCTCGACGCGATCCGAGGGCGCGGCTGGGCGGTGTCGGTGCGACCGGAGGAACGCCCCGACCTCACCGAGATGCTCACCGGGCCGATCACGAAGCCGCCGGCCGAACGCGACCTCGCGGCGCGGGCACTCGCACACACCGAGTACCTCGCCACTGCGGTGGAACCGGGGCACTCGTACCGCATCACCCAAGTGAGCGCGCCGATCTTCGACGCCGGCGGCGCGGTCACCCTCGCGCTGATGGTGCTCGGTCCCACCTACGACCTGCGCGCCGAGGAGATCGCCGCACTGGGTGGACGGCTGAGCGAGACAGCCCGTACCGTCACCCGCGAGCTCGGGGGCATGACCCCCGCGCGCGCCGACTCGCCCGATCCGAACACTGAGGAAGCCGCATGACCGAGTTGTTCCCGCTGCCCACCGAGCTCGACCACGCGCTCTCACCGGAGTGGTTGAGCGTCGCGCTCGGCCAGCGCTTCCCGGGCATCGAGGTCACCGGAGTCACCGTCGGCGAGATCGACTGCCGCGTCTCCACCAACGCACTGTTCACCATCGAGTGCGCGGGTGGTGTGCCCGAGGGGCTGTCGCCGCATCTCTGCATCAAGGGCTACTTCGGCGAGGAGGGCGCGCCCTACGCGCACATCGGCGAGGGCGAGGCGCGCTTCTACTCCGGGATGTCGGAGGCGATCGGTGTGCGCACCCTGCGCGCCCCGTTCGCGGTGGCCGACCCCGAGACCGGCGCGGGCATCTTCATCACCGAGGACGTCGTGATCGAAGGCGGCGAGTTCCTCAGCTCGCTGTCGCCGTACTCCATCGAGCAGACCGCGCAGAGCCTCACCGAGTTCGCGCGGCTGCACGCGTTCGGCTGGGGTCTCCCCGACGTCGTGCGCCAGCCGTGGCTCGACCCGAAGATCTACACCTACTTCCAGTCGCGCGGCGTCGCCGACATCCAGGAGAACTTCGACGGCTGGGTCGGCGAGGAGGTGCACGACGACGCGCGCGACGCGGAGCGCCTGGTCGCGGCGATGGGCGTGTTGTCGGCGGCGCCCGAGGGTCCCGGCTGGACGCTGATGCACGGCGACGCGCACGTCGGCAACATCCTGATCGCGCCCGACGGCAACCCGTCGCTCGTCGACTGGCAGCTCGTGCAACGCAACTTCTACGGCATCGACGTCGGCTACCACATCGCCTCGGCGCTCACCACCGAGGACCGCGAGAAGGCCGAGCGCGACCTGCTGCAGCACTACCTCGACGAGCTCCGCGCGTTCGGCGTCGCCGACGCGCCCTCGTGGGACGAGCTGTGGGACGCGTACCGCATCGGCAACGTCTACGGCTTCTTCATGTGGGGCATCACCAAGATCGTGCTGCCCCCGAAGATCAAGGTGCTCCTCCAGCGACTGAGCGCGGCGGTTGCCGCGCACGACAGCATCGCCGCCGTCGGAGTCTGAGTAGCCTCCCCCACATGGGGGAACAGCAGGATCAACGCGAACGCACCGGGCCGCTGCGCGGCATCAAGGTGCTCGACTTCTCGATCGCGCTCACCGGTCCGTACGCGACCGCGTTGATGGCCGACCAGGGCGCGCACGTCGTGAAGGTGGAGCGTCCGGGCATCGGTGACATCGCCCGTTGGGTCGGCGTGTCGGTCAACGGCATGAGCGCGTTCTTCCTCGTGTGCAACCGCGGGAAGCAGTCGATCGTGCTCGACCTCGCGCAGCCCGAGGCGGTCGAGATCGCGTTGCGACTCGCGGCCGACAGCGACGTGATCGTCGAGAACTTCCGCCCGGGAGTGATGGAACGCGTCGGCCTGGGGTACGACGCGGTGCGCGCGGTCAACCCCGACGTGATCTACGCGTCGCTCAGCGGCTTCGGTTCGGAGGGCCCGTACCGCGACCGCAGCGCGTACGACACCGCGATCCAGGCCTACGGCGGGTTCGCCGCGAACCAGTCGGATCCCGACGACGGCGTGCCCGTGTTCCTGCGCCAGACCGCGGCCGACAAGGTCACGAGCCTGTTCGCGTGCCAGGCCATCACCGCCGCGCTGTTCGCGCGCGCCAACGGCGACGGCGGCCAGCACGTCGAGCTGTCGATGACCGACGCGGTCGTGTCGTTCCTGTGGGCCGACGCCGCCGGCAACGAGGTGCTGCTCGACGCCGACGGCACGCAGAACTCCTCGTTCACCAAGGGCTTCCGCCCGATGCAGTTCGAGGACGGGTGGGGCATCGTGGTTCCCACCTCCGACCACGACTTCGCGGGCATGTGCAAGGCGCTCGACGTGCCCGGCTTCGACGACCCGCGCATCGCGACGGTGCAGGAGCGGGTGAAGCACCGCGACGTGCTCGAGCCGATCATGGACATGTGTTACGCGCAGGCCGCCAACCTCACGCAGGCCGAGGCCACCGTGCGCTTCGACCGGGAGCGGGTGCCGTACTCGATGATCCTCACCCCCGACGAGCTCACGCGCGACCCGCACGCGGTCGCGATCGGGCTGTTCGTCGAGGACGAGCACCACGTGGTGGGCCGCACGCGTGTGCCGCGCCACCCCACCCGCTTCCGCGGCACCCCCGCGCAGCTGCGCAACGCGACGCCTGCGCTCGGTGAGCACACCGACGAAGTACTGGCGTCGCTCGGGCTGGGCGACCGCGCGGCCGAGCTGCGCGAGCGCGGCGTCGTCGGTTAACTGCGCGCCGCCGCTCAGCCCGTCGTGTCGACGACGTAGCGACCCTGCACGCCGCCACGCGCGATCTCGTCGAGCGCGCCCTCCACGTCGGTGAGGGCGACGATCCGGCGGATCGCGTCGAGCCCCTGCGGCGCGAGGTCGGTGGTCATGCGCTGCCAGATCTCGCGTCGGTGTCCGATCGGCGTGGTGACGGACTCGATCCCGAGCAACGACACGCCGCGCAGGATGAACGGCAGCACGGTGGTGTCGAGCTGCGCGCCGCCGGTGTTACCGCTCGCGGCGACTGCGGCGCCGGGCGCAAGCCGCGCGATCACGCCCGCGAGGGTGGCGCCGCCCACCGCGTCGACCGCGCCCGCGTAGGCGGCGGGCATCAACGGCTTGGGCGTCTCGGCCAGCTCCGCGCGGTCGATGACGGCGGTGGCCCCGAGCGCCCGGAGCCAACCCTCGGACTCGGGCTTGCCGCTGCTCGCGACGACCTCGTGGCCGAGGCCGGCGAGGATGCTCACCGCGACGCTGCCCACACCACCGGTCGCGCCGGTGACCACGATCGGTCCGGCGCCGGGCACGAGGCCGTGGTGCTGCAGTGCGGCGACCGACAGCGCCGCGGTGTACCCCGCGGTGCCGATGGTCATCGCCCAGTCGACATCGGTGCCCGCGGGGAGCGGCACGAGCCACTCGGCGGGAACCCGCGCGAGCTGCGAGAAGCCACCGTGGTGCGACACGCCGATGTCGTAACCGCCCGCCAGGACTCGGTCGCCGGGTGCGAACTCGGCGCTGTCGCTCTCGAGCACCTCACCCGCGAGGTCGATCCCGACGACGAGCGGCGAGATCCGCGCGACGCGGCCCTTCTCCGACGCGGCGAGCGAGTCCTTGTAGTTCACACTCGAGCGCTCGACCCGCACGAGCACGCCACCGTCGCCGAGGGCGCTGGTGGGCAGCTCCTCGATCCCGCGGGAGAACTCGCCGTCGGTGCGCGCCACGTAGGCACGGAATTCCTGGGGGATGGTCGGCATGCGCCGGAATCTACCCGGAGCGGGCGAACGTCGTCAGGGGCACGCGGGAAGTCAGCGGTCGAGCGTGGCGAGTCGTTCGGGGCGGGCCATCACCGCGCCTTGGTCCTCGACGTTGTCGAGGCCGAGATCGGCGAACGCGGGCACCGTGTACAACGGCACGACGCGGCCCATCATCGAGAAGCGGGGATCGTCCGACTCCCCGGAGTCGAACAGCATCGAGGCGATCAGCATGATGACGCCGAGCTTGTAGCGCTGGAACGACCGGTGCCACACGAGGTCGTGCGTCGCGATTCCCGACTTCTGTTCGTAGCGAGTCACGAGTTCGTCGATCGACAACGACGCTGGCAGTGTGGTGAACATCCCGGGAAGCTCCCAGGTGACCTGGGCGTAGGCGACGTCGGCCATGGGGTCGCCGAGCACCGCCATCTCCCAGTCGAAGCTCGCGGTCAGCTCGTCGCCCACGAAGGCGAAGTTGCCGGGCTTGGCGTCGCCGTGCACGAGGGAGATGACGTCGCTCGGTGCCGGCACCCGCGCCTCGAGCTCCGCCAACAGCGTCTCGAGCGCAGGGAGCGGACCGTTTTGGACGCGGCGCATCTCCCCACCCCAGTACGCGATCTGGTCGGCGAGAAAGGTGCGACCGTCACCGAGGAACCCGAGCGTCGCGGGATCGACCGAGTGGATTGCGGCGAGCTCGTCGACGAGTTCCTCCGACATGCGCCGCACGCGGGCGGGGTCGTTGGTGAGTTCGTCGGGGATGGTGCGCTCGTAGGCCACACCGGGCGCGAACGCCATGACCAGGAACTCGCGGCCGAGCAGTTCGCCCGTCTCCTCGTACCAGAGCACTCGCGGCGCGCGCACCGGTGTGGGCTCGAGCGCGCGCATGATCTCGTACTGCTTCCGCAGGTCGTAGGGCTCCAGGAGACTCGGCGGCTGTGGACGGACGCGCAGCACCACTTCTTCGCGGTGCGGCGCGCCGTCGTCCCACACCACGGTGAGCCGCAACGTCTCGGCGGAGTGCCCCGCCGGCACGCCGGCGAAGTCCTCGATGTCGACGTGGTCGACCCCCACCTGGGTGGCGAACCACT
>Ga0075017_100001767_pt1 | contig 13399 bp, 8 predicted proteins | sample AleBraG_ABR_2012_FD_71475 | JGI IMG/M metagenome (GOLD analysis project Ga0075017, IMG submission 71475) | Freshwater sediment microbial communities in response to fracking from Pennsylvania, USA - Alex Branch Run_MetaG_ABR_2012 | ecosystem: Environmental > Aquatic > Freshwater > Creek >... | reverse complement strand
CGGTTACTTGCTAGACAGAGTGTGGTCGTATCACTTAGTGACCAGACTTGTCTACAAAGATGTTTGGGCAAGGGTTGCAAGGGTTGTACCGATTGACCCAATGCCCAGGAGTGTAATCCACTGGGTGGATCTCCGATCTGGATGCAATGCCAAGGTGGGAGCGGAGAGTCAAATGACTGGCCGGCCATCGTTGGTACCGTAATTCAGATGGGAGCTTACGGCGGCCAGCTTGGGGGGCTCAAGGGCCGAACGATATACGAACTGCCTACCAACAGCTCCATCGGTGCTACAGAGATTATTACTTTGGGCGATTCGAACGTAGATAAAACGGCCGCAACCCCCAGCAATCGACCCTCGTGGGACGACAATGATACCTACATAGGTCTTGACAATCCGGGCGCAGCACCTGTGAATTATCAATTGGCTTTCGGCGCTCCCGTGTCAATTTCGAACTACATCAGCAGCACACCGAAAGACAACCTCTGGCTCGAACGTCTGACGTCTTCACTCAAGGCTTTTAAGGTTCCTGTGAGTGCACCGGCGTATCTGACGGCTTCGGATTGCTCTTCGGTTGTCGGTGATTGTGGATCCGCTCCCAATGGGAAAGTGTTAATCGCTCCCGGAAGCAATAGTGCTACAGTGTGGACCACTCGGGTAACAGCTATGAGCGAGATTCACATAGATGAGAATTTTAGCTACGGACCACTCTTGGGAGTGTCCTGCGATACTACTCTCGGTCGCCACTACGCGATTGCGGCTCAATGGCCCGGTCAAGGTTTCTCCGTGATCACCGATGTGCCTCCAACCATGGGTGCTGCCTGCTTAAGTTTTTCGTTTGAGAACTAGATTTCAAAGAAGCGGCTTGACGAGATTGCATATATCTGTACGATGCCGATCCCGAGAGACCGACCGAAGGATTGTGAGTACCTGTAAGAAAGGTCTAGTGAAAAGGAATTATCATAGGGGGATGATTGGAGCGCAACGAGCGACTAACGATAGATCTCTACGAAGTCGTGCATTGGACTAATTGGAGCGAATGCTCTAGCCGAATGTTGTCACTCACTCGGCCACCCAAGGAGCTTCTAGTATTCTTCGCTATACAGTCCATAAGGCGTGCATACTGCTTGAAAGCATCTCTCGATGAATGCCCGAGAGAAATCATCGATGGACACATACGCGGTTACTTGCTAGACAGAGTGTGGTCGTATCACTTAGTGACCAGACTTGTCTACAAAGATGTTTGGGCAAGGGTTGCAAGGGTTGTACCGATTGACCCAAATCGCCTCCTCCGGGCATCCCGGGCGATGGTCGCGCAGGTTATGCTTCGACGACGAAGCCCTTCTCAAGGCAGCGCCGTTCGGACATCGGCAGAACGAGCTGTCCTGCGCAGCCTAAGCCTTCCCGCGTGGCAACCAAAACACCCGAGGGGACTTCGACAGTCAATTGCGATATAGGTCATGATGCGGAAACCTTGCTCGTGACCGGTGCCCTCCTCCGAAGGGAGTCCTCTTTGCGAACACTCTTCGCAATCTAGAAATATTCTGCCGTGGCCGCACTTCCGCGCTCCAACCTGCAAGCGCAGCCATTGCGTTGCCGAATGCTGTCAAGTCCGCAGGCAGTTCCGCGTCGCCAACACACACGAGCCAAGAAGACGCCGATCACTCTCATATGCGACCATCTCTGGCGAACAATCATTTTTGCAGCGCGAAAATGGGAGCCCGTAGCAAGCACATCGTCGACGATCACAATGGCGTTCGGCTGTGGATGCACCTCTAGCTCGTTCAACGTCAGCAGTCTCGCCCTTTGGTCCGGCATTGGACGCCATCCGTTATGGGAAGACGGCGTGTCCCCCAGCTGCACGAGAAGGTCGCGAGTGTCTGTAAAATGCTGTCGTCGGAGTATCGACCGCGCAGGGCTGGTGGTGCCAGAGGACGGTGGCATCGGTACGAATGTGTAGTTGCGGATCCACTCACGAGGCATCGCTGATGCTAGCTGCTGAGCCATGCCAACGATTGCAGACTCGTTGCCCCGCTTTAACGATAGGATCTGCCCCTTCATAGCAGGTCGGCCACAGCTCTCATACTCATCAGTAAAGTAGCATTCGTCCGTTGTATCCAAATAGCAATGCTCTCCCGTGAGCATGAGTCGATGACTTATCTCGTATAGTTTCACGCAAGCTTTCCACGATTCCTGCACATTTCCGTAGCGTTTGCAACGGACTCTATGGACCCGAGCCCGTTCCGCTGCCAGATGAGGCACCCCTGGACGGCCCACCCCAGAATTCCGCTTAGTTCACTCGGCAAATCGACTTTTAATTCTCGATTCGCGTTGTTTGTGAAGGACACATCAAATGGAATCACCCGTAAGCGGCTCCACGCTGCACCGTCGTCGGATCTGAGCCCAGGTAGGCGGTTCACAGCCAACCACAGCTTGTGGGACGGTTGAAACTCTTGAGCGTGTTCGTAAAGGCGCCTCGCTCGCAGTCGGTCGCCGCCGGACACCCACTTTAGGGTCGCTTCCGCAAATTTTCCGTCTAGCATAGGCTCCTGAGCACTCACGAAGCGACGGCCGCGCATGTCGGCGATATCTTCTCTTAATGGTGTCCCGCGCGAGGCCAAGAATGTATCCATTTCAGCGACGCCACCATACTGACCCAGGAGCCGATGTAGGATACTGATAAAGGTACTCTTTCCATTGCGTCCGCTACCCAGTAGCACAAAGACACATTCTTCTTTTGTTTCGCCGGTCAGAGTGTAGCCAACTGCCCGCTGGAGGAACGGAATAATTTCAGGATGCGGTTCAAACACTTCCGCTAGGAATTGTTCCCATTTGGGACAATGTGCGTTCGACTGGTAATCGGCGCCAGCAAGTTTTGTTAGCAATTCCTCAGGTCGATTTTCCCTGAATTGAGCGCATTTTAGGTCAATTGAGCCGTTGCGTAGGTTTAGTACCCAAGGGTGTTTGTCAAAGTCCTCCGGCTCAACTGCCATGCGAGGATCTGATTCCGCCATACGGAGCATGGCGATGATCCGAGAGGCTCCCTCTGAGCGCATTGCCCACCTCTCCAGGGCATCGGCTCTTCGTCGAAGGATTTCCCAGTCGCCTGATTGGGTCTCTGTTTGGCTCAGCATGTGCTTTCGCTCTTGACGCATCGCTCGAACGGTCTTTTTGGCAAGCTGGACAGCAGCTCCATCATCTGCGGACCAGTGGTATCCCTTCCATAGAAACCAATGTCGCAATACCCTACAAAAGCGGATGCAGTCACCGTGCTGATCGACTAGCCGGTCAGCGTTCCCACAGTCTGTTAGCGGATACTGCGAGTGGTACTGGATCGGAACTGGCTTGCTTACACGTTGCACAAAATCTCCTAAGAACGAGGCGAAGGACTGGGTCTAGACAGCGAAGAAGACCGTTAACAGCTAATTTTCCTTGCAGTGGTAAGGCGAGCCGGGAGGTGGCAGCGCTAGCAAGAGAAGCCGTTCTAGTGCACTCTTAGCCATGCTAGAACCGCTCGATCGATAGGACAAGAGTACGAAGAAAGACACTACTTTTGGAGGGCCGCTAATCGTCCTACAACAGTCGTGCACGGGACAAGGCGATCATAGATTCGTATTCTCCTTTCGCTGCGTGGTGAAACCATTGGCGAGAAACGCTTAGAGCGGGGCCTTCGCCACGCTGGATCTATTGCACGCTTCATGCCACTTGATAAATCGCGGCTTTTCGCTGATCCCCAGACTTTCTGTCAAACTACACAATACGTCCGACTCCCGGCGCTGCCCAATTCTAGGCGAAGGTGCCGACTTTCTCGTAGGCCGCAATTACTAACAACCGCGTTGTCCATAATTGTTTGGGACAAACGCGATCTCCGGCCTTAAGCCTGCCGAGGATTCATCACAAATTCGATGGTTCAGGGTCACAGACGATCTCGCGGCGTTACGTTAACCTTTAGAACGAAGACTTCGAAAACAAGAGAGGCGATTTGTATGATACGACCCAAAGTTCTGTTGGCCGATTGCGGCGATCACATCTGCAATGCAATTCAACAATCTCTGGAAGGCGAAAACTTTGACGTAGTTTCAGCACCAACGACCGCTGACGCTCTAGGTTTGATCGTCACGCAAAGTTTCGATGTTGTCATCATTGATCTGCGAGCCCCAAGATCAGTGGATGGCCCTACGCTGGTAACCGCCATACGCCAACTTCACCCAAAGACTGTGATCGTATCGGTGAGCAGTTCTCTCAATGTCCGAGAAGCCGCCCTGGCTGTTCGGTTGGAAGTAGACTTTATCGTAAAGCCGATCAATATCAAGGAAGTTGCGGAAACTCGTATGTATTCAGGATGCAGCGACCCAAATCGGCAACCCCGCGCTGAGGATGTGTGTGATGAATTGTTGAAGCGGCCACTCCGTTTGATTCTCGCCTCCGCCCCTTAACGAAGAGACCCGTAGGAGGCGAGGCGGAGTGTAACAACCTTGGCCTAAACGTGAGCCCCTGCGTCGCGACGCGGAGCACGACACCCTGACGGGCCCCTCCTGCAACGTACCGGCGTTTCCTCTAACGCGCCGTTTTCCTTTATTGGAACCACCAAGTCCCACCCTGGCACTATCAAGAACCCCCGACTAACTAGGTATTGCCCTCTAATTGGGCTAAGGTCTGGTCGGCGTTCATCGCAACAGCAAGGCAGCGCTCTCGTTGCGTAGTCAAGTCGGCCATCTCGCCTTCTGCTTTAACTACTTACCAGCCGCTAACGATGCAGCGATACGGCGTTGGGTCTTTGCTTGCGCGGATGGTCGTACTACTGCCCTCAACGGTTCGTTTCCTGCAAGGGGCACTCACGCAGCAGCACAACGGCTAGCGCGGGGTCCCCGAACCTCGCGGTTGGAACCAAAACTAATGTCAACGCCAAACCTAACGCCGATTGTCTTGAGTCGATCACGAGTTGTGAACTGTCAATCATTTCACCCGATTGCCGTGGTTTTGGCGGCTGGGATCAGTTCGTTCCTGTTTTGGCGTGCCGTTGCAGTTCGCAGTTCGGGTCCAGATTTGTTGCGACATCGTTGTTGCTACCCCCGAAACCTGAAACTAGCGCCGGTCTCTGCTGTTGCGGGTTACCTAGCTGCTCTTGTATACGTCGCCACCCTGCCTTTGATCGCGTACCTCGTCTATAAGGCAAAGCGTTCCACACCCTTCGCGATGTTCCTAGCTTGTGTTCCGTTCATGATCGCTTGCGGAGCTGTCGGCGGCGATGGTGTCGACGGCGGAAGTGTTAGGGTCAGTGTAGCTCCGGCCAACATAACTGTACTCTCGAATCAGAAGCAGATGTTTACCGCCAACATCACGGGAGTTTCTAATACCGACGCGACTTGGTCGGCGACACTAGGCTCGATCGATATCAACGGTCTTTACACCGCCCCGACAGTGAATGCGCGCACGAGCGCGGTGGTCACCGCTACAAGCAAGGCCGATTCCTCAGTATCAGCGAGCGCCGCGGTTACTGTTACTCCTTTGAGCGGCCAGGCGCTGCAAATCACAACCGGAAATCTTCCCGAGGGCCAGCAGGGGATCGCGTACAGCGAGGACTTCACCGCGACCGGCGGAACCACGCCTTACAGTTGGAACATTTCCGCAGGCGCTCCTCCGCCGGGAATCACGATGAGCGCGAACGGGGACTTTGCTGGCGTGCCTACTTCGGCCGGCACCTTCAATTTCACCGTCCTGATCACGGATGCCAATGGCCAGTCTGCAACCCGCAAGTTCAGCGTCGCTATCAACACCCCTCCCTTGCAAATCACAACTAGGACTCTTCCCCAGGGCCAGCAGGGGATCGCGTATAGCGAAGGGTTCACCGCGACCGGCGGAGTCACACCGTATAGTTGGAGCACTTTCGCAGGCGCTCCTCCGACGGGAATCACAATGAATGCGACCGGGAACCTTGCTGGGGTGCCTACCTCGACCGGAACCTTCAATTTCACCGTCCTGGTCACGGATGCCAATGGTACGACTGCAACTGGCAATTTCAGCATTACAGTGATGGCACAAGAGCCCCCTGTCACGTCGATCACTTCTCCGACCGGAGGAACAGTTTCCGGGGTCGTACCTGTCATTGTCAGCGCGTCCGGCAATGTCGGAGTGGCATCGGTTGAATTGTGGGTAGACGGTGTGAACAGTTCGCTCACGCCTAGCGTTTCCGGTTCAACCTACACGTTCATGTGGGATACGTCAGCGCTCGCGGGCGGTAGCGATACGATCCAGGCGAAGGCCTACGACGCCGCGCACGATGTCGGTTCAAGCTCGACGGTGACGGTAACGGTAGCTACGCTTCTCGGGGGTCCACCAAACTATATGTCCTATGGGGGACAGGATATCGTCATCGAACCAGATCCGCTCCCCAATCTTGCCTCAGACGCTACAGGTCTGTTTAAGAACGACGCAATCGTGTACGACACCTCCTATGCCAACGGGAACGCCTATGTGGCGGGGCAGACGCAATTCAGTCCCTACATTCGCTGCACGGATGCGAATTCACAACCGGACGCCCTGAATGCGACCTACTCGACTGGTTTGGGAGGCAGCGGTATGGGTATCCTGTTCAACGCCGACGACACTCTGATTCACATGGCCGCAACGCCGGGTGGAAACCCCATCATCCAGTTCGACCCGGTGAGAATGGTTTGCGCTTCCACCGTCATCACTCAAGGGCAGAACTCTACGCAGTTAAGGAGAACGAATCTTGCGACACAGGATTTTGGCGGAGGAAACTTCTCGCTAAACGATCCGGGGATATGGATTGCCTCTGGAATCACCTCCGATGTCAAAAGCCAAACGGCGGTGACACAATACACCTTCGATTTCTCGAAGAGTCCAATCGAGTTCTCGGTCGGCCCCACGCTGGCCGACTTTGCATATGGTCTTCCTCTGGGCGCTAATATCAGCGAATGGCAACCCGGTAATTACGCATATGGCGCTTACGTGCAGCATACGCTTCGCCCAGGCGAATACCTTGATCCAGCGATGCTGTGGTCGGGTTCAGGGACGGGCGCGGCAGTCGCTGTAGGCGATCTGACGGTGTCTCCAGGCGGCTGTGGCTTCAAGGTGGTCGCGGCCGGCGCGACCGGTGGGGCCAGGAACCCCCTCCCGACGTCTTCGAAATGCGGAAGCCTGCCGAAGGTCACCGACGGTACGGCGACTTGGGAGGGAATCAACGGCCCCCTCGTATTCAGTTATCAAGTCACCACTCCAACGAACGGCGGGACATCGGTCGGCCCCGTGTCATGGCTTGCTGGCAATGGCCACCCCGACATTGGCTCTTTGATTCCGGATGGCGCAATCAGATGGACGAATGTCGGCCCGGTCCAAGTCCCGCAATGGTCCACCTGGGGGAATTCGTCGCGAGATAACACAAAGTTCGAATCGGCATTCTCATCGAATGCCTATGGCAATGCGTCGCTCGATCAAAACCACCAGCCGAACTACACGAGTTGGTTCGCGGACCAGGGGTCGGGGATTTATGCGGTCGAGTACGACGCGACCACCAACATCTACCACCAGTTCAATACGTGGACTCAAATCCTGGTTGATTACCTGTGTTCAATCCCGAATGGAGATTACAGGTGTTCAGATGGGACGTGGACGCCGACGACGGTCGGCCAGGCGCTGGCTGGCGGCACGGCTGGCGTCGCGATTGGCGGAGCAACACAGTCCGTATGCCCGCTGCTGATACACAATGCGAAGATGAATACTAGGGGAACCCGTGTCGTTTTTACCGACCAGGGGAACCCCTCTCGATGCATCGGAACAACAAAGTTCTACGTCTGGCGCACGCTGCAAACGCCTTTCGACGTTACCACTCAGTTCCTTGAGGTCGGACTTGGGCTGAACCACGGCGCGATCTGCGCGGATCATTACATCACATTGAAAAACGGCGGATCGACAGCCAGCTCCGGCGTCTACATGAGTAAAATGGATCTCGATAACCCAGTCGCATCCACAATCCCGTACTTTTTCCAGATTGCGCACATGGTCAGTGGCGTGATGACTCCAGACTGCACTATTCAGGCTGATGGTCCGCCCTATCTGACTCCGACCTGTAAGCTAGGCGACGCGATCGACAATCACGTCAGTTGTGCTTACGACCCGGATGATGGCGATACTTGGCCCACGGTCGGCGCGACCTACAACTACGCCACGTTGGACCCAAGACCATTCCAGGCATACCAAGACGAGATCGTCGGCAGCACGACTTCTCCGACATGGACCGATTCAACCGATCCAGACGCGCGTGAAAAGCAATGGCGCTTCGGCCACATCGGTGCTCTTGGCACAGATGATCTATTCAATCTTCAGTTCTCGGTTGGTCAGTTTTCCCAAACGGGGAGGTTCTATGCGGTAGGCACCCCCTATCGTGGTCTGTTCGGATCGAACACGGGAGCAGTACCGACGGAGTTCCCGGTGACTCCCGCTGGTCCGGCTCCACGTTGCATGGGCGGCTATCCATGGTTGCCCAGCTTCCAATACCGCGTTGGCGACATCATCCATCCCATCGGGGGCACTAGCGGAAGCGGCGAACACTACCCGGTTATGATCGTGACGTCGATCTCTGGTACGGGGACAAGCGGGACCCTCGCATCCTACGGTTCCACGAGGCATCCCGCTTGGCCATCGCTCGCGGCCGTGGTGGATTGGTCTCCGGACGATACAACCCCTTGCGCGAACGCCTCCTGCGTGACCGACAACGCCGGGCCCAACCAAATTGTATGGACGCCGATTGCCAAAAATAGCGATTGCCGAGGTGACACTATTGTTTTCAAACTGCAATAAAGAAAGGATGATGACAGGAGATTACGCCGCAGGCACTGGTGAGAACAACGCGAACGGCCGAGAGCGCGAAGATGCGAAATGCCCCAAACCTGTGTGCGGCCCTGCAAACTACAGAAATGGTTGGCTCCTGACGCAATTGACGGCGTCCGCGCGGAACTGTGACGATTTGCATTCCGATTGTCTCGCTTCTCCTCTAGAACGCGGAGCCAACCATCGAACAGCCTGACGAAAGTGGAAACAGTAAAGCTAGACTAATTCGAGCTGTGGTACGTAAATCATCTATCCGGGCCTCCGTTTTTCAGTGTCTTCGATTCATTCGAGGAAACGAGTCGGCGGGCCGCAGAGTCCAAACAGATCCGTGATTTGATTGCAGATGATGGCAATGAAACGGTCGAGATGCACCTCACCGTCACTGAAAATTGTTCACAACCGTAACCGAAGTGGGATTTGTGCCTGCCGTGTAGGGGGAATCGGTCAGCAGCTTCAGGATGCCAGTCACCATGTCGACCTGAAACCCCGAAATGGTATTGCCAGAGTTGTTCGCCGCGTATAGAAAGCTACTCGAAAGATCAAGGCTCAGTCCGTACGCACCCGAGACCCCGCTGAAGGGCGACTGCGGCAGAAGCCGTAGATTGCCCCGGTTGTCGAAGAGCCTATATCCGATGATAGTGGTAGTGCCGCCAACGTAAATTCTCTCCCCCAAAGGGTCCACAAGAGTCGAATTTGACGAGCCAGCGCCGGGAAATGGAGAACCAGGAAGCTGTAGCAGTTGTCCCGCTACCGAGTCGATTCCGTAGGCGGAGATGTTCTGTGAAAACCGATTTAACGCGTACAAGTATTTACCGTCAGGGCTTATTGCAATCGCGAGGGGGAAGTTGCCGGTACTAACGGACGCGACGCTCTGCAGAGTACCTGTGCCAGCATCAATCGCATACACCGAGACCGTGTCCGATTGAGAATTCGCCACGTAAACAAATTTGCCTCGCGGATCTATTGCAATAGATCGCGGTCCTACCCCGGAATCTATGAAGGGGGATCCGGGAACCGCTGTCAGATTGCCGTTGGGGCTGACTGAGTATCCGGAAATTGTGTTCGACACGGTGTTGGCGACATAAACGTAGTGGGCGCCGTTGTCCACCGCTACCGCGGACGGCTGCGTGCCGGCGCGGTACGGTGAACCGAAAGCAGGTACGAGCGTGCCTGTTTGTGAGTTGATCGTAAACGCAGAAACATCGTTGCTGCCTGAGTTGGCAGTGAAGGCGAACCTTCCACTGAGATCAGACACGACAGCTTGGGGCGACGTTCCTGTGGCAAACGGCGAGCTGCCGAGCGTTCCAAGGGAACCTGTTGCGGCCGCAACCTGATAACCCCAAATGTCATTTGTAGTCGCATTACATTCGTACACGAATCTTGGAGAGTAAGTAACTGCCGCAGTACCGGCCGCCAGCGCAATGGAAAGCGCACTCCCTCGTGAGCGGATGCTGCTCTCATTGAAAAGAACGCCGCCCTTAGTGATGCCAAGGACCCCAACCTCATCCGCGTCGTGGTCTGCAACGTAGACCAACGGTTCATCAGGACTGACGGTTAGTCCCAGTGGCCTTGAACTCCCTGTGGGAAATGGCGTCGCGACTTGAGTCAAAGAACCAGTCGCAGGATTTATTGCGTATTGCGAAACGGTTTTGTCAAGGGAATTACCCACGAAAAGGAAGGATCGGGTCGCAACAGCAGCCACGGGAATTGACCCTGCGGAAAAAGGCGACCCCGGCACTTGGGCCAACGCTCCTGTCCTCAAGTTGATCGCGTAAGCTGAAACGCTGGCCCCGTTTCCGTTGGGCACGTACAGGAATTTTCCATGCGGCGGAATCGCCACGGCTTGCGGGCTCGGGCCGGAAGGAAAAGGAGAGCCTGGCACCTGGATTAAAGCGCCGGTGCTCTGGTTGATAGCGAACGCAGAGACACTGTTCGAATTCACATTTGCTGTGAACAGGAAAGAGCCCGTGGGGTCAATTCCCGCTGATATCGGACTGTCCCCCGGCACCGTTTGAATCGCAGTCAGCGATCCTGTTCTAGGATCGATGGCATAGCAGGAAACGCTGGTGCCGCTCACGGCTATCAGAAACTTTCCGGTCGGGTGCATGGCAATGCTGAACTCGGAGCCAGTTACGAACGGTGACCCCGGAACAGGAGCCACACTTCCATTGACGTTGTTGATCGCGTAACCGGCAATCCCATCGCTCTCTGCTACGTATAAGAAAGCCTGCGAAGGTGCCACGACAACCGCACGGGGCTTGCTCCCCACGCCTGTGTAAACATAGCCGACTGAGCGCAGGCGTGCTCGCTCGATTGCAAATATTGACACTGTATCATCCTGATCGTTGGCAACATATGCAAAGCGCGGAACTAGCGGGCGGCTAGCAGCGTGTCCATACGTTGACATGAGCAGTAAGATAGCGGCGGCTAACGCTTTCCAGCGGCGATTCAATTGAGCAGCCCTCTGCGACAGAAGTCTGAAACCGGGCGCTGTCCGGCCGTCTGGCTCTCACGTGATCGTCGCGGGCTCAGCCTTGTTCGGGGACAGAAAGAACCCGGAGAATTCCCCTTCCCGTTCCTAGTCCAACTTGACAATCCAGACATCGGAGAGTGGATCGCCATACTCATCCCATCCTAATTGCCCATCCCAACCGGAAGTAAAAAGAAACCAGTGACCATCGGGCGACATATTCCCCAACGGTTGCGTATTAAAGTACGGACCTATCCACACGGCACGGTTGTGGGCAAACCGCCAGACCGTAGATGCCTGCCCATCCGTTTCTATGCAGAATATTTCTCCGTCGTAGGGGGCATCGATCTCCGTATCCCCTTCGTAATTGTAAGTGGAAGCGCAAACTGGCAGGGTGTCGTCGAAGTACCCGTTGCTCCAGACGAAATGCTTTGACTGTCCGAAATGGTAAGGAGGGTTTAAGGGATAAACCAATTGGCTGTAGTCGGCTAAATTGTTGAGCGGACGCAGCAGGATATTCATCTGATCGACTTTCCCGGCAGCATTCACATAACTGCTGTGGCCCATCGTTCCATATCCGGCGCAAAAAGGGCCACCTTTTTCCGGGCAGGGCGTCACATTCAAAGTCACCAAATCCCAAATGTAAAAGCCGAAATTGTTAACCTGAATACGCACGTACTTGCCGCTGCCTGAAATGGAGGTGTGGCGAATAAGATAGCTTGTCTGTACGGACGCGCTCCCCGTAGTTCCCCATTGACCGCCGATCTGCCCAGTTTGCGTGTTATACCAACGGCAGCCAAGCTTTTTGTCATAGACGATGACAAACGGATGATCGCCGGAGTCTTTGCCGCCTTCGGAAATGACCACACGATTGTCATCGACGGAAAGAGTGATGTCATCGTCGCTCACCACAGAATGTCCCTTGCTCTGCACAAGCGGCGGTTGGGTTCCGCACGTTGTCGTGTCAATTACAGCAGCACTGGTAGCGGTCGAGAAGCGATACCCGGTAATGGTCAGTGGGTCGAGATTTGTCGTCCCATAAATGAAGTCAGGATCGACAAAGCTGAATGCGGAGCCTGCGCGAAGGGGAAGTTGCAAACCCCGCCCTGGCGCGGCGCCGGGAAGCGAACTCAATGCCATAGTAGAAGGGTCAAAACCGAAGGCCAATTCCACATCGCCTTCGCCGACCACGTAAAACTTGCTCGCGTCCACGCTCCACTCGTTCGCTTCTCCGGCAGCAGCTGTTCGGAGATACGTTCCCGGATGAACGAAGTTCGTGGTCTGATCTGTCGCTCGAACCATAGAAGAACCAAAGTCTGGGTCGTGAAAAACCATATTCACCGGTGGCGGAGCCATGGGAGTCTCTTGGTAGATGAGCTTATTTGTAACGGCATTCGGATAAGGGTCAGCATGTTGAGCGAACGTTGTGGTTGCGCACAACGACAACACTGTGAGAAGCAGCGAGCAGACGAGCGTTATGGTATCCGATATTCTCAACATACGGTCTCCAATTCCGTCCGTTGCGGGAGAGTCTGATACAGGTCGGGAAGCGTCACAACCCCTCCCCCGAAAACTGGAGTGTAAGGTTAGAATGGGGTTTAGCCGTTGTCAATGTGCAGAGCTTTGCGATAGGTGCTCCGAAAGGAAATCACTTTTACGCCGCACTGTTGTCAGGTGAGATATACATATAACCTACCCCGGAACCCGCTGGATGCGTTCACGAGCCTCACCCAGCTTGCCCCGCAATCTATGAATGTGCGCATTGAGGTTCGTGGGATCAAGAACTGTTTCAGCCTGCGGATCGTTGCCGCCGATCCCGAGAAACCACTTGGCCCGCATTGATGGCCAACAAATTAAAAAGTGCCAGCGATGCTCGCTGCCGTCGATGTGCAGCAGCATCCCGGGCAGTGGACGCCGCGGACGCTGCTGGCGATGCACCCCGCGCTTGCGCCCTTTGGCCACCCTCCCCGCCCCTTGCAGCAAACCCTTCACCCAGCTGTAGCTGATCTAGACCTGGTGCTCCTCCTGCAACTTCTCGTGAAAGTGCCGCACGTTCAGATCGAAATACTTTTCCCGATACAG
>Ga0075017_100001766_pt1 | contig 13402 bp, 7 predicted proteins | sample AleBraG_ABR_2012_FD_71475 | JGI IMG/M metagenome (GOLD analysis project Ga0075017, IMG submission 71475) | Freshwater sediment microbial communities in response to fracking from Pennsylvania, USA - Alex Branch Run_MetaG_ABR_2012 | ecosystem: Environmental > Aquatic > Freshwater > Creek >... | reverse complement strand
GCGTCTGCTCAGTTCGCCGTAGCCAGCACGTCGTCGTAATAACTCACGACCACTCGCTTCGGCTTCCCCTTCAGTCCCTTGAGTGGAACTTTTTGTTCCGTGGCTGTATTGCCCACCAGCCGCGCCCTTCCCATAAACAGGACGTTGCCGTCTTCCATCTCCAGATACAGCGGTACCAGCATGCGGAATTTGTCATCCACATTGGTCTGGGCCAGCTTCAGGCTGAGAACGTAACTTCCATCCGGCGCGTTCTCGAACGACGAATCCAATTTATAAGTCGGTAGCTGCGTCCCATAGACGTACTCGTTGAAGAACCAATCCATCTTGTGGTTCCCCTCCGCGTCCATCTCCGGCGTCATGTGCTTTTCGACCATGGCTTTGAAGTCCTCGGTCGTTGCCGCCTTGCCAGTGTAGGTCTTTACGAAATCCTGCATCGTTTCCTTGAAGCGCTGGTCGCCGGTCTGGCGATCATGCATCATCATGCGAATCATGTGCAGCACGTACGCGCCCTTGGGATAGATCAAGCGGTAGTATGTGCCCAAGCCGGTGCGCCAGTTACTGGTGCGGTATCCCATGGTGAGCGGCCCCGCATCGATCGCCCGGAATCCTTGCGCGTCGCGCTCCAGCAGCAGTTCGCGCTCATCGTTCCAGAACGTGATGAACTTCTTGGGATTGTTCTCGATCATGGTCAGGTAAAGAGAAGCCGACATGTCGGCAAAGCCTTCACTCATCCACTGATCGCGGTAGGAACCGAATCCCACGGTATGCCCCCACCACTGGTGCGCGACTTCATGGGGCGTAACCACCTTCCAGTAGCCGCGATCGCCCCAGTCCAGTCCGAGTTGATGGCGAACGGTCGTGTCGAAGTAGTAACAGATCGGAATCCACACCAGCTCCGGCCAGGACTGACCAAAGTTGCAGGCCGTCTGCTGCGTGAGCTGCAAGTGCTTGAACGACGAAGGCCCGTAATAATCGGTGTAGAGCTGCACCGCGAGTTCGCCTTCGGCGAGCGCCTTCTTGTTCAATCCGGTTGTGCTCATGGACCCCAGCGCCACTTCCGGCTGTTGATGCAAAGCTCCGAACATGCCGCCGCCCGAGCCGGGAGAGTCATTCTCCGCCACATGTTGCAGCCCTTTCACCCAATCGGGTGATTCCTGATTGGCGTACGACTGTACCGAATAGCCCAGCTTGTCGAGCTTGCCCTCTTCCATTTTGAATTTTCCAAAGCTGAAGCCCGCCACCGTTTGCGGCCCCTCGCTCTTCCACACCGACACGCCGTCGTTGCTCTCGCTCACACGCACGCCGGTCGCCGCAATCTGCATCCCCTTCGGGATGCGAAATGTCATATCGTAGCTAACATACTCGCCAAACTCGCTACCCGGATTACTCGGATACCAGTTTTCCCGCGCAATCGGAAAGTAGTTCCCCGCGCCCTCATTCGTGACCGCCTCTTTGCCTTCGTACTCGGTGATCACCGTGAACTTGTCCCCGACCGACAGCGGCTTCGGTACGATGACAGAAAAATCCGCGTCGTCGTTCTTGTCCTCCTGAATGAATGGCAGGAATTGTCCGTTCGCCGTTTTCACGCTCCTTACCCGCAAAGTCCGGAACAGGTTGAAGGGCACGACCCGCATACCATCGAGATTCGCGGTGAAATCCGTGGTCGCCTTACCAATCAGGTTCGCACTCTTTTCCAGGGTCGTATCCAGCGTCTGATGCTCGATCACGATCGGACGGCCGATCACTCCCCGCTTGTGCTCTCCGGCCATGGAAAACGACGCCCACTCGCCGTACTTGTTTTCGTCATACGTAAGGAACTGGACTTGATCCCGTCCCTCATGCGGATCGATCGAGTACAGTTCCTGACCGTTGTAATGCTTGCCATGGATGAAGGCGACAAACAGGCCACCGGGCGACAAACTCAGAACGTCTTCCAGAATTCGTGCATCCAGGTTCGTCTTGAGCTTGTGCCGTGTGGCGTGCTGGCTGTCTTTCAGCGGAGACGCATCGCAACCAGACGCGCCCGCCGTGCCGGCTTTCTTCAGTTCGTCATACGTCGCATCCGTGAAGCGCACTGCCATCTGGCTGAAGTTTTCGCTAAACTCGTCTTCCTTGGTCAGCAGCTTCAGCATCGCCCTCTCGGACCCCGGCGGGTTGAGAATCAGGTTTCCGTCTCCCAGAAAAACTGCTCCCGTCACCCGCCCATTCACCGCCGTCACAAAACACACCGTTCCCGAGCGCAAATGAAACGTGGCACCTTCGCGCTTGAGTTCCACGTTGCTGACGCTCACCGCCTCCCCGCTCAAAGTAATATTGCGCAAGGCCTGGTAAGTAGAGTCAGAGTTAGCCGCTGGCGCAGCATTTTGCCCGGATGCAACCAGCGTAAGAGTCAGAGCGCTGAAACACACTACAGCCATGCAGCGCAGGGCGCGGACAGGGAACGACATAGATCCTCCTGGGGGAAGGAACGGGCTATTATCCTCGCCAGCCCAAAAAAAGCAAGTGCAGGAATCACACTGAATACACAAAATTTCATGAACACAAGCTGGGCCCGAAGTGCCCCTTGATAAAAGCGCCTGTGCGACCTCAGGATGAGGATGGCGGCTTAGCCAATCTTGGACGCAGCCATCGACCTGACAAAAGCGTCGTAGCGGCTGAGCGTCAGCGTTGAATTGGGAATTCCCGCCTATGTTTTCCCTAGATCCCTGTTGACTTTCAATTCCCCTGGGAGTAGGTTGAGCTCAATCGGTGAACGGAAGATTGCAACTCATCCCGAGTTCGCAATCTGAGGGGGCTTCTACTCACCGTCTTCCTCCGGAATTAGATTGCTCATTGGTCGGCAGAAGCTGGGCCGCGAAGGCGGATAAGTCCGTCCACCCACGCGCACCACTTCTACGCGAGTCGAACTCAAGAATGCGGGCGTTCCACTAACTGCGACTTACTTGCGTGCAGCATGGAATGCTCAGCTTACTTTCATGTGTTTCGCGGGAAAACAAGACAGTGACTCGGGAAACCAGCAGACGCAATACGCGGCACACGCAAGTCGTTGCCAACTCATGGGGCCAACAGAATCGATCGAAACCAAAGCAACCACAGGGTTGCCCGGAGGAGAGATCTTATGAGTATCGAACTGAAAATCTACGACAATGGCGATCACACCTGCCTGGTGTGGCTACCCAGCGACCACCAACCAATCAAAGATTGCCTCGGCTTTGCCATAGAAAGAATCCGCAAAGATAGCACCGGCAAGGAGCAAACCGACTATCTCCACGGCTTTGCCGGATTTACCGACAATGACACCCTCGACCCGAAGCATCCCGCTCTATTCAAACCATTGCAGCGTTATATGTGGTGGGATTACATGGTCGACCCCGGTGACGTAGTGCAATACAGCGTCATCCCGGTTGTCGGAAAAGACAAAGACCATCTCTCCCTCGATACCTCACTCGCCAGCCCGCTGACTGAAAAAATGACGGTGACTGGCCAGTCCACCGAGCATATGTCGGCATACTTCAACAAAGGTATCGTGGCCGCGCAGTGGGTCTCGCGAGCCATGGCAAAGGAGCCGAAGGGATCCAGCATTCAGAAATTAGCGGCTACGCCTGGCGACCCCATGCGCAACGCACTCAGCGGTCTGCTCCGTCCCAACATCACTTCTCTGCTCGCCGCCGCGAAGAAGGCCGGCGGCAAGATCTATGCCTTGCTCTATGAGCTCAATGATCCGGAACTGATCCAGGCCCTGATCGCCTTTGGCCAGGACTGCAATCTGATCCTGGGCAACGGCGCTTTCAAGCCGCCGCAAAACGACGAGAACGCGGCGGTCCGCGCCCAGCTTAAGTCCAAGATCCGCGTCTTCGATCGCATCGTAAGTTCCGGACACTTCGCTCACAACAAGGTCGTTGTGGTCTGCGATTCCAACAGCAAGCCCTTGCAGGTGTTGACCGGCAGTACGAACTGGACTTCCTCCGGTCTCTGTACTCAGGCCAACAACGGCCTCATCATCGACGACGCCGCAGTCGCGCAGGATTACCTCGACGCCTGGAACCGCATCCACGCCGCGGGCAATGCCTTTCCTCCAAACTTGATCACGGCCAACTCCACTGCCAAAACGTTCCAGGTGGATGGCTGCAGCGTTACTCCGTGGCACGTGCCCACCTCGCAAGCCCAGGACCTCGACTACGCGCGCAAGCTCATCAACAACGCCAAAGAAGGGATCCTCTTCCTCTTCTTCAATCCCGGCACATTCCAGCCCGATGACACGCCCGAGAGGTGGACGTTACTGCAGAACATTCTCAACCGTCACCACCAGGAGAACAACGCCTTCTACAATCCCAACCTGTACATCAAGGGAGTGGTGAACCAGGACATTCCTTACCTCACCACCGACACTCCTCCGCAGAAGAACCAGAAAACCACGAAAGTCCCCGTCGCTTCCATGGACCCAACCACCGCGGCGCATCCCGTCGCTCTGTTTTCCAACGGAGTCGAACCTCCCGACCGCTTGGGCCACGATGTTCTAATCCCCGACAACATCAAAACGCAGTTTCACGATTGGGCGCAGGAACTCCTCCGCGCCGGCATCGTGAATATTCACAGCAAGGTCATCGTGCTCGATCCCTTTGGACAGAATCCGGTCGTGATGACCGGTTCCCACAACCTCGGGTTCAAGGCGTCCAGCAAGAATGACGACAACCTCATTATTATTGAGGGCAACGGGCCCCTGGCTGCCGCCTATGCCATCAACATCATCGCCATATTCCAGAGCTATAGCTGGAATAGCTACGTAGAGGCGCACCGCCAGGATCCGAAGGTCTGGCACGGCCTCGAGAATGATGATCAGTGGCAGGCCGGACATTTAACCGGCGACGCCCTGGCTGAGATTCAATTTTGGCTGGGCGAGGAAGAAATGGCAGGCGCGGAGAGCGGCACAACCACCACTCACCACCCAACTCCCGTTCCAACTACCACCACAACCCACACCGCGAAACCTCAAGCTCACCGAACTGGCCCGGTTCACCACCCAAAAACCGTCCGCACCAGAAAGACCACAAGAAAGAAACACCCCGCCGCCTGATCTGAAACCCAGGTCGGGGCCCCACTCTAACGTCGCGCCGTTTGCGACGTTAGAGTGGGGCTTTTGCAGCGCCAGGGTGGCGCAGCGCTTTACAGTGTGCGTGAGAACTAGGTTTCTCGGAGAAGGGTCGGAACAAACACCACCAAAATCCAGCCGCGAAGCGGCGGCATGTGATAGCCCGGCACGGAAGTGCCGGGGAGATTGGGAATGGCACACGAGTCCCGGAGGGACGGGTAGTGCCTCATTTTGAATTTTCTTTGCGTACTTCGCGGCTTTTCCTCTGTGAGCTTCGCGGTTAAGGGCTCTTTACTGGACAGAAGATCAAAAGCTCTGAACCGCAAAGTGCGCCAAGAAAATTCAGAACGAGGCACTACCTAGGGACGGCACCAGTTCTCACGCACTGCATGACAAATGTCACAGTCCACCACTGACCAATAGCACTACCAGGGAATCCTCCCATCTCATAATCTGACCTTGCCGCAGACCGACGGCCCGAAAGCCGAAGACAAAAAATCACAAGGAGCACCCATGATTCGCAAAACCATCCTCGCCGCCGCTTTCGTTCTCCTGGCCCTTTCCGCCTTTGCTCAGATGTCGCAGCAACCCGGCCCTGAAGCCAAAAAGCTCGACTACTTCGTCGGTACCTGGGCCTACGAAGGCGCCATCGGCCAAGGTCCCTGGGGAGCCGGCGGAAAGTTCACCTCCACCATCACCAACGACTGGCTTCCCGGCAATTTCTTTCTCCACACTCAGTCCGACTTCAAGATGCCCACCGAAGTCGGCGGCGACGGCAAGTCCACATCCATCACCGGATACGATTCCCAGCAGAATACTTACACCCGCGACGAGTTCAACAGTCACGGTGATCATATTTCCTCCAAAGGCACTTTCACCGCCGACACCTGGACCTGGTCCAGTTCCAGAAACTACGGCGGCACAGAAGTCCAGATCCGCACCACGGTCAAACAACTCTCTCCCACCAGCTACAACCTGAAAGTAGAAACCTCCATCGACGGCACAACCTGGATGCCCTTCATGGAAGGCAAAGCCACCAGGAAATAAAAGACGAAGGGAAAGCCGGGGATTTCTTATTCAGCGTGTCTGGTGGAAGAGCGGCGCTTTAGCGCCGCGTCAGCGCAGATCAAAATAGAAGAGAGCGGCTTCAGCCGCTGATGTGCCTCAAAAAACCCAATGCTCCAAAACAAAAGCGGCCCGGCCAGCCACCGGACCGCTTTGTTTCGTGGATTCCTGACCTGCAGTCGTCACCGCTAGGCGGCGCCATGATCGCTTCAGCCCGTCAGCCTTTCCGACTCTTGCGAGCCAGAAACGCCACCTTTGCCGAAGCTCAGTTCCAGTTGCGCAATCTTGCGATCCCGCAACTCTCAACCTTACGACTGCCAGTGGCCCGTCCAGCTCTAGGAGCCGGATGTGGGAGAAGGCCGCAACGCCCGGGCAACCCGTTTTCGCGCTAGGCGCGTATCTGAGTGTCCCCCGATGATTCACCCTCGAGAATCACCGTCTGCCACTGGTCTGCCGCAATCATTTAGCAAGCCAGAAACTCTCACGTTTTCGCTGAACCCACTTTCCAACGGATTGTTGCGCGCCGCAATAAAAAACCAGCACTCGTTTGTGCAGAATCTGTGGACGACGTGACTTCCCTGTGGAAGGTTGAGGAAAACTCAGCAGTTCTTAAGGGTGACAAATGGTTGCAAAGCGCACTTCAGCGCTGCGATTTGAGCGACGTCCCGTAGGGACGACACAGATATCGAGCAGTTCGACCGACGTTTGCCGGCGCCGCCGATGACGTGGGTGCCCCATTTCTCGCCTCTTTTGCGAGAAGTGGGCACCGATGCAGCCAGCAGAACCGTTGTCCGCCCTGCCAAGACCCGATAGTGCAAGCACTCCCGCCTCCCACCCTTCGCAGACTGCGCGAAGGATGGGGCACCCATCGTGTTCCTGGTGCCAGCGAAATCAAAGCCTCGACCACCCGCCCTACACCGCACTTCTAGTGAGAATCAAACTCGGCGAGAGAAGCAGCAAAAAAGCCAAAGCCCCGAGAGTCACTCGGGGCTTGAGATGGGTACTAACCGCCGCCTGCATCTTTAATTCTAGTCTGACAACGAAGCTTGTCGATACTCATTCGTGACGTCGAGTGACCGCGCGGAGGGAGAGGGACTCGAACCCTAGTGGCTGACTAAGCAACTCGACCGTTTCGCAGGCGGCGGCCAGTACCACTGGCAACACCCTCCACAACCCCCGTCCCGCGCCGACTCGATTCTATGTGGACCAATCGCATCTTTTGAGAACAAAGCCGAGAATATTTCGGCTCTTGTCCCGATTTGGAACGCAAACAAAAGGCACGGCCGAAGCCGTGCCTTTCAAAATCAGCGTTAATCTGCGGCGATGAGGTTCTAGTCCCGAACTCCATCCATAAACGCCCTTAACTTCCGCGATCTCGACGGATGCCGCAGCTTGCGCAGCGCCTTAGCTTCGATCTGGCGGATGCGTTCGCGCGTTACCGCGAAGCTCTGCCCGACTTCCTCCAGCGTGTGCTCGCTGCCGTCTTCCAATCCAAACCGCATCTTGATGACTTTTTCTTCGCGCGGAGTCAGCGTGCGCAGGACCTGTCCAGTCTGGTCCTTGAGGTTCACGTTGATGACCGCTTCCGCCGGTGAAACTACCGCGCGGTCTTCGATGAAGTCTCCGAGATGCGAATCTTCTTCTTCGCCGATCGGGGTTTCGAGCGAGATGGGCTCCTGCGCGATCTTGAGGACTTTCCTCACTTTCGCTACAGGAATGTCCATGCGCTTGGCGATCTCTTCGCTGGTCGGTTCGCGTCCCAGTTCCTGCACGAGCTGACGCGACGTGCGGATCAGCTTGTTGATCGTCTCGATCATGTGCACGGGGATGCGGATCGTACGCGCCTGGTCGGCAATCGCGCGGGTGATGGCCTGCCGAATCCACCACGTGGCGTACGTCGAAAACTTGTAGCCACGGCGGTATTCGAATTTGTCGACGGCCTTCATCAGTCCGATGTTGCCTTCCTGAATCAGGTCGAGGAACTGCAGTCCGCGGTTGGTGTATTTCTTGGCGATCGAAACCACGAGTCGGAGGTTGGCCTCAATCAGCTCGCGCTTGGCCTGCTCCGCGTCCATGTCGCCCTGGATGATCTCGCGCTGTGTGCGCTTGAGCTCCTGGAACGACACTCCGGTTTCGAGTTCGAGTTTTTCGACTTCGGCACGCAGGGCGCGGGCCTGGCGGCGATACTCTTTTTTCTGCTCGTCGCTGCGCGTGGCTTCGGCCTTGCGTTCTAGGTTCTGCGTCTGGCGGTCGAGCGAACGCATGCCGTCGACGGTTTTGGCCACGCGCTCGATCAGCCGCTTGCGCTCGGCGTTGGTGAAGCCCAGCTTGCGGAGAGCAATCGAAACCGCAACGATGGCGCGCGCCAGCTTGCGGCGGGCGCGACGGTGGTCCTTGGGTTTCTTCGTCTTCGAAACTTCGTGATACTTCTCTTCGAGGACTCCGGCCTTTTTGTACAGCTTGGCCATGTCGTCGATCTTGCCGGTGAACTCATTCAGGCGGTTCTGCAGGATCTCGTCGGTGATCTCTTCTTCGTCGAAGGTCACGACTTCCTTGATCGAGCGAACGTTCTTCTTGAGGTCTTCGCCCAGCGTGAGCAGTTCGCGGATGACGATCGGCGACCGCGATAGCGCCTTGAGCACGCGGATTTGTCCGCGTTCGATGCGCTTGGCGATTTCCACTTCGCCTTCGCGCGTGAGCAGGGGAACGGTTCCCATCTCGCGCAGATACATGCGGACGGGATCGTTAGTCTTTTCCAGGGCTCCGGGGGTCAGGTCGAGTTCTACGTCCTCGCCTTCCTCGGATTCATCGAATTTTTTATCGAGCGCCGCTGAAGGCAGTTTCGGGCCTTCGAGCACGTCGATACCTTGCGTACCGATAGTGGTCAGCAGATCGTCAAGGTCTTCGGGGCTGTGCACGTCATGCGGTATGAGGTCATTGACCTGGTCATACGTGAGGTAGCCCTTTTCTTTGCCTGTGTCGATCAGCTTTTTTATATCGTCGTACTTATCGTCTAGAGCCAAGAGGTGATGTCCTTCAACGTTTTTCGTTCACGCTGTCGCGTGTGATAAATATGCGGAAAGGTGGGAATCTGGGGTCCTGCGGGATTTGTGCATCTTGCACAAACTTACAGAGTTTAGCACATAAGTGCTGCGCCGTCTATCGGTTGCCCGCTTCGTGGTCCCAACGCCCGCCGGTATTTTAATTCCGCTAAATAGTTAGATGGCGGCGGAAGCCTTTTTGTTTCAAGCACTTTTCTTGCTTTTGGCAGAATTCGGCGCGTCCAGCGCGGCCAGGCTGGGGTCGCGGAGAGCGCGGCTGATGCGCTCGAGCTCGCCGAGAAGTTCGCGTAACCGATCCTTGTCGGCAGAGAGGCCGGGTTTCTTGAGTTCGCGCTGGACATCTTCCTGACGGCGGCGCAGGTGAATACGGCGGAGGGCGCGAACGGCGGCCTCCAGGACCTCTGCGGTCAGCTCTTCCTCTTCCTTCAGCAGGATCGACGCCAGCATTCGGCTGTCGCTGGGGGAAGCGGGTACGTCCAACACATCGGCGACTTCGGCTCCGGCGTTGAGCAGCGACTCGACGAGCCGTTCGGTGGCCAAGCCGCGATGCAAACCTTCGTTCTGCAGCACGAAAGCGGCCTGTCGCGCCGGATCGAATTCTTCTTCTGCTCCATCGCGCATCGATACATGTCCCTGGCCGGGCTGTATCTGGCGAGCGGAGGCGAGGGCGCGAATCAGAATTTTTTCGGCGTCGGTGACCTGGGCTTCTGCGGGGGCTTTCACCGCCGGGGCGGAGCGCGTGGAGGCGACGTGGCGCAATTCCTGGCGGAGCACGGCTGAATCGATGCCTAACTTCTGCGCGATCTCGTGGGCGAGTTCATCGCGCACGATGCGGCTGGGAATGCGCTGGACATGGGGCAGCAGATAATTCACCGCCTTCACTTTGCCATCGGCGCCGTGGACGGCGAATTGTCCGCGGGCGCGCTCGATCAGGTAGTCGAAATATTTTTGCGAATGGCGGAGCACTTCTCCGTAGGCCTCTTTGCCTTTGCGGCGGAGGAAGAGGTCGGGATCGAATCCCTGCTCGAGAGTCAGGACTTTAATTTGGAATTCTTCTTCGACCAGCAGGCCCAGCGTGCGCTCGGTGGCTTTGGCTCCGGCTGTGTCAGGATCGAAGTTCACAACTACGTTCCTGCTGAAACGGCCGAGCAGCTTGGCTTGCAGCTCGGTGAAGGCGGTGCCGGAGCTGGCGATGACGTTGTGGAATCCGGCGGCGAAGACGGAGATGCAATCCATCTGGCCTTCGACGAGGATGGCGTAGTCGAACTTCTTGATCCACTCTTTGGCGAGGTCGAGATTGAAGAGAACTTTGCTCTTCGAATAGATCGGGGTTTCCGGGGAGTTGAGATATTTGGGTCCGGCCTTTTCGTCGGTGGCCAGAGTGCGTCCGGTGAAGGCGATGACTTTGCCGGCTTCGCTCGCGATGGGGAACATGACGCGATTGCGGAATTTGGAATACATGGCGAGCGGTGAGCTATGAGCTGTGAGCTGTGAGCCACTCCCCTCACCGTCAGATCGAGTTTGATTGCTCACTGCTCTCTGCTCACTGCTCACTGCTTCTTTCCACGAAAACAGGCCGCTTTCGCGGAGGACTTCTTCTGTGAACTCGGACTTGAGGCGATCGCGGAGGAGGAATCCGGAATCGGGGGCGTAGCCGATGCGGAATTTGGCGATCATTTCTTCGTTGAGGCCGCGGCCTGTGAGGTATTCGCGAGCTTTGGCGCCTTCGGGCCGGCGCAGACATTCCTGGAAAAAGGCTACGGCGCGCTCGTGGACGTCGAGTACTTGTCCCCGGAGACGGGCTTCTTTGGCCTCGCCTTCGGTTGCGAAGGTGGCCTTTGGAATGGGAATGCCTAGCTTTTGCGCTACCAGGCGGACGGATTCGGGGAAGGTGATGTCTTCGATTTTCTGGATGAAGCTGAAGACGTCTCCGGAAACGCCGCAGCCGAAGCAGTGATAGAACTGGCGCGTGGCGTGCACGGAGAACGACGCGGTTTTTTCGCCGTGGAAGGGACAGAGTCCGGAGTAGTTCTGCGATCCGGCCTTCTTCAGCTTGACGTAGTCGCCGATGATGCGGACGATGTCGGCCTGCTGCTTGACCGTGTAGGCGAAATCTCCGGGATTAGCCATTCGAGACGCAACTCTCCGTAGGAATTGTGAGGGAGAAAAGGGCTGAGATGAATATATAAGAGGGGGATTGTTGTGGAGAAGCTGTGGAATTTGGGGATTAGGCGTTGATGGTTGGGGAAAAGCGGATGAGTTCGAAAGGGTCTGTGATCCAATCGTCTTCGAGAGCGGCTCACAAGGATGACAAGGCCCGCGGCAGGAAAGGCCGCGGTCAACTGCGAGTGCTATTCTTACTCGGCGCGGGTGTGTTTGCGCCATGCGGATGACCTCTTCTAAAGAAAAGCTTGGGTTGATTGCGGGCAATGGCAAGTTCCCATTTCTTGTGCTGGATGCGGCGCGGGCGCAGGGGTATGACGTGGTGGTGGCGGCGATTAGGGAGGAGGCGGCTGCTGAGATTGAGTCTCGTGGGGCGGCCTCGGTGCACTGGCTTTCGCTGGGCGAATTGTCGAAGCTGATTGAGATGTTTCAGCGCGAGGGCGTGCAGCGGGCGGTGATGGCAGGGCAGGTGCAGCATAAGCAGATTTTTTCGAGCATCCGTCCGGACTGGCGGCTGGCCAAGCTGCTGCTGTCATTGACGACGCGGAATACGGATTCGCTGCTGGGGGCTGTGGCGAAAGTTTTGGGCGACGAGGGAATTACTCTGGAGAAATCCACGTGGCTGCTGGAGCCGCTGCTGGCGAAAGCGGGGATTCTGACCTTGCGGGCGCCGACCGAGCAGGAGCGCAAAAATATCGACTATGGGCGTGGGGTGGCGCGGCAACTGGGGCAGCATGATATTGGGCAAACGGTGGTGGTCGCGGAGTCGGCGTGCGTTGCGGTTGAGGCGATGGAAGGGACGGATGCGACGATCGAGCGGGCGGGTCAGATTATGCGATCGCTGCATGGGGACGCCTCGACTTTGAGCCGCGCGCTGACGGTGGTGAAGGTGGCGAAGCCGAATCAGGATATGCGCTTTGACGTCCCGGTGATTGGAGTGAATACGATTGAGGTGATGCGAGCGGCGGGGGCGACTTGCCTGGCGGTGGATGCGGGGAAATGTCTGCTGCTGGATGGGGACAAGGTGATCGAGGCGGCGAATGCGGCGGGAGTTTGTGTTGTGGCGGAGTGATGAATGAAAGCCAGGAAATCAGAGGCGCAGCGCATTGCGGATCAACTGGTTCGGGCTTTTTATGGCAGCGCGTGGCATGGGCCGGCTTTGCTTGAGTTGCTGGACGGCGTGGATGCCGCGACTGCGGCGGCCAAGCCTCTGGATGGCGTGCATAGCATTTGGGAACTGGTGTTGCATGTTGCGGTTTGGGATCGCGTGGCCATGGTGCGGCTTGGCGGAGAGAAGTGTCAGCCTACCGGAGTGGCCAATTTTCCTGTCGCGCCCGGAGTGACGGAGGCGGCTTGGCGCAAGGCCGTCGCCGCTACGAAGCGGACACATGATGAATTGGTGAAAACGGTGGTGGGCCTTTCGGATGGGCGGTTGCGCGAGCGGGTTCCCGGCAAGCGGTACGATTTTTATCATCACCTGCATGGAGTGGTGCAGCATGAGCTTTATCATGCGGGGCAGATTGCGATTTTGAAGAAGGCGGGTTAATGCGGGGCGAGTGCCGTCCCTACGGGACTGGTTGATTTTTTGCGTGTTTACCCGGCACTTCCGTGCCGGGTTTTCACATCCCGCCGTTTCGCGGCTGCTTCTCGCATAGCCTTTATCCTCACCACTTTTTGAACATCACCGAGATTCCGTTTACAATTTTGTGTTCCGGCTTCTTTGATCCGGCAATCTGCTAGAGAGAGAATTTCCTGACATCGAAATCGATTACCGTCGCCGTGGTGGGCGTGGGCGTGTTTGGGCGCAATCACGCGCGGATTTACAAAGAGCTGGAACTGCAGGGCGAGGGCGTGCGCCTGCTCGGGGTGGTGGATGCGGACGTGGGCCGCGCCGATGCGGTGGCGCGCGAGTTTGGCTGCAAGGCGTTCGGCTCGGTGGAACAGATGCTCACGACTCACAGCGAAGTGCAGGGGGCTTCGGTGGCGGTGCCGACGGTGCATCATCTGAAGATTGCGAAAGAGC
>Ga0075017_100001765_pt1 | contig 13409 bp, 14 predicted proteins | sample AleBraG_ABR_2012_FD_71475 | JGI IMG/M metagenome (GOLD analysis project Ga0075017, IMG submission 71475) | Freshwater sediment microbial communities in response to fracking from Pennsylvania, USA - Alex Branch Run_MetaG_ABR_2012 | ecosystem: Environmental > Aquatic > Freshwater > Creek >... | reverse complement strand
CCTCGCAGCAACATCATGCTCGTCAATCACGAATCGCGGGATCTCGGGCCGGAGCAGAACGCGCTGGCCCTGGGATTGGCGGTGGACGAGTGGCACTGGCAGGACGCGGTGGCCAGTACCGTTCGGGAGCGCTACAGCTGAGTACCTGTCAGATCTGACAGTTACATAAACGCCCGTGGCCCAATCAAATGGGACCCTTCTTCCGAATTGGGAGCGGGGGGATTATGCGGGTGATTTCAGGGGCCCCTGCCCATTTGCCTGAGGGCTTGTTCCCAAGGCTCGCGAGTTATCGCTACCAGGTGTTTGTCGAACGCCTGGGGTGGCAGCTGCCGGTCGAGTACGGCGCTGAAACGGATCAGTTCGATGGGCCCCACTCCGTCTACGTCGTGGCCGAAGAGGAGGATGGCGCCATCTCGGGGTGCGCACGGCTCTTGCCCACGGACGGGCCTTACTTGCTCTCGAGTGTGTTCCCGGAGTTGCTCAATGGTACACCGGCCCCGAGTGATCCCACGGTCTGGGAGTTGTCGCGCTTCTCAGCGGTGAACTTCTCGCGCCGCACGACCACGCCCTTAGCGCAGTTTCCACTCTCATCGGCCGCTTCGCTGATGCGCGAGGCCATGGCGTGCGCGGCCTCGCACGGTGCGCGGCGACTGGTCACGGTGACGGTACTGGCCATGGAGCGGCTCATGCGCCGCATGGGAATTCATTCTCACCGTATGGGGCCGCCCCGCGTCACGCATGGCGAACCGATTTACGCGTGTTGGATTGAACTGTAAGACCTGATCGGTCCCGCGCTCAAGATCCTCATGCCATTGGCGCGCACGTGTGTCGAGTTCGCGGCGCGTGTTGTCCTGAGTGAAGCCCATTCGTGCGTCCAGCACTGAATTGTACCGGCCTACCCTTCTTGTGCCGCACCTTAAGAGCGGCCTGGAGGGCCAGAGAACAGGGCGAGCGAGCGGTTTAGTCCTCGGGTAGTGAGGACCTGCTGGCAAACACCGGCAAGGATTGGCATGTCACATTCGATCGGCGTGGCCGGTCCAGAGCGGGGGCTCGGTCTCTGATCGGCCCTTATGTGCATTGATCGATTATGCGCAGTTTGTGAGGCGCAGTACCAGAAAATGCCTATAGATATAGGGTTCGCGCTGATCCAGGTGGCCAGTAACTACACACAATTGCTGCACCCCAGAGGTGTGGTTGTGATGTGGCTGGAGCATCTCTAATGTCTAACTTCAGTGCCAAGGGACCGGCGCCTCTGTAGACCGCTTCGGCTTGTATTGTCGTGAAATCCAGCTCCAATGCATCATTGAATGACTCGCCGACGAGCGCCCTCCAGACCCGCTCTTAGGAAATTAGGCCGCGACGGCAACGAAAGCGTCACCACTTTGGTAGTAACAACCATGTGTGGCAAGAATCCAGTTTGCGGCTTGTTTCCAGGGTTGCCGACGTTTATATGCACATAATCGCACGATGCACATAATGGCCGATACTTGGCAGACAATGCACTCCGAACCGGACGTTCCAAGGAAATTAACAGCCTTGAGTTCGGACAGACTCCAGCATGCCCTGGTTGCCTCATCGACCGCGTCGCGCAGTTCGAATCCCCAAGTACACTGGTACGCCTGCGCCAATCAGTACTAACGCCCACACGATCTCGACGCTGCCGCGCGCAACTACCGTAACGAGCAGCCACATTGAGCCTGCCAGGAAGATCCAGGGTATGGAGCGAGCGATTCCGTGCCGGATCGATGTCTTCTTGCCCACCGGCCACTGGATCAAGCCCCATGCATTGAGTGCAAAGAACAGGAGGTTGCCAAATGTGGCCATGCTGCTCAATCGGTCATAGCTGCCCACCATTGCCAAAACAGCGCCAATGAAGGCGACAGTCAGGATGGCGGCCGCAGGCGTGCGAGCGGTGGGCTCGACGCGCCCAAGGGCAGCAGGCATCAGGCCGTCCTGGGCCATCGCGTAGAACACTCGCGGAACTGCCATCAGATTGCAGTGCAGAGTCCCGAGCGCCGACACCATGAACAGTATCGGCAACACCACACCAACCCGCGGCCCCAGTGCCGCGAGAGCTGCACGACTGGCAACGCTTGATGCCGTCGGGTGAGCCGCCGAGTTGGCCGTGAGGATGTCGCCCATCGGGAGGACGTAGAGGTAGGCAACGTTGACCATCACATACAAAACGATGACGCCCAAGATCCCCCACAGCAGGGCCCACGGAACGGTTTGCTCGGCGTCCTGGACCTCGCCCGCTAGCATGGCCACATTCGCCCAACCGTTGAAGGCCACCATGCCCGCGAGCAAGGCGGCGCTGAAAGCCATCGTACCGGCGGGAGAAGCCGTATTGTTGGCGTGAGCGGCTATCGACGTGTCGGCGGCGTGCCCGAACGCCAGTACGCCGACAATCAAGCCCAACAGTCCGACTACCTTGAGCGTAGTCACACCTGCCTGGAAGCGGCCGGCATGGCCGACACCGCGGAGATTCAGAACTGCAAGACTTGCGATGATCAGAACGGCCAGGAGCTGCCGCGGCCCGAGATCAATCAACGATGTTGCATGGGGCCATGGAACAGGCAGTCGCACCCAAGGTAGTCCGAGCGGCACCAGATCAGAGAGAAAAACCGTCACAGCCACTGCCATGGCCGCGCAGGTGCCCACAGACACAGTCAGGCGCATCCAGCCAAACAGGAACGCGGGAAACGCTCCGAGCGTTGTGCTCAAAAACGCATATTCCCCGCCGGAGCGTGGAATCAGTGCCGCCAGCTGCGCATACGTAAGGGCGCCGGCAAGGCTCAGCAACCCCGCACACATCCAGACCACCAGTACAAGTGTTGGGCTCCCCACCAACTGGGAAATAGAGGCGGGTCGGATATAGATCCCCGTACCGATAATGGATCCGACCACCACCGCCAGCGCGTGCCAGCGGCTCAACCCGCGATACAGCAGTTGTTCTTGATTGGCCAATAGCCCTGCCTCCCGACAGTTGACGGCGATCATCGCACTGTTCGCAGCGGACGGCACGGCTACGACGCCCGTAAACTCGCACCAGCGCGTGCCAAGATCTGCTATACGGGTCTGCTTTCGGCCTGCGCTATACAGCCTGCTCGTGTGTTACAGAACAGCGGGCGACGCCCGCAGACCTCAACAATGCGGTCGCGGAGCTGTGAACAAGGGAGAATCCGGAAGTACGGATATCGGCCGGCATGATTTCCACCAAGAACACGATCAGCGCGCTGATGTAACTGGCGAACAGAAACGAGAACCACAACTCCACCGTCATCAGTCGGCTGAGTGAAGGGCCGCTTACCAGCCACGATAGCGCCGGGTAAACGGTAAACAGCGCCAGCACCACAGCGCGACGGATCTGTGACAAGGCGACTGGCAACGCTCGCTTCCGATCGACACGCACCGCCCTTAGCGTGCTATCCAGCGGGTAGCTCCAGTGCGGTATCCTCTTGTCTGGATTGCATTTAATACACTGGCCTCGTATTCTTTGTACTCGCTGGTGGAAATGGGGTTGGGTGGTGTTTCCTGACTCAGCACATATAGCCGTCCATGCAGTTGGCCAACGCGCGTACCCGGCCGGTAGCGGGATCGTCACGTGGTTGAGCCCATGATCATCACCCCCACCTTTACGGCTCGCTTCGACTCCAACTTCGGGACGAACTCTACGGCAGCCAGGGACGCACGGAATGCTGCGGCCCAGCTCTTCACGAGTGCGTTTTCCGACGACATTCACATCAACATCACCGTGGACGCCGTGACCGATGCGAAGGTCCTCGGTGAGAGCTTCCCGCAGTGGGTATCCATTTCGTATGCAGAGATCTACACCAGGGTCAACGCGTACGCCTCGACTCAGAATGATTTGATTGCCGTCGGTCCAGGGGGATCTGTGACTGCTTCCGATCCTACCAACGGAAGCGGCAAGTGGTCGTTGACTCGAGCCCAAGCCAAGGCCCTGGGCTATGTCCCTGACGATCTCTCCGACGATGGAAGCACAACATTCGGTACATCCGAGTCATACACCTTCACGGGCAGTATTGCCGCTGGCACGATTGACTTCGTGGATGTGGCAGCACATGAAATTTCTGAAGTCATGGGGCGGGCGGGACTGTCTGGCGGCAACAACTCGTTTAGTTTGATCGATCTCTTCTCATTTACGGGTGCGGGCACCAGAAGGCTACAAGGCGGCGCGGGCAATTTCTTCTCAATCGACAACGGTAGCACCCTAATCAAGGAGTTCAACGATACCTTCTTTGGTGGCGACAGCCGGGATTGGGCTGGTGGAACCAACGACGCATTCAATGCAAATGCCAGCTTTGGCGTACGCAGTATCGTATCGGCAGTCGACCTCCAGCTTATGGATGTCTTAGGCTACGGCAGGATCAATCCACTCGGCAGCCTAGTTCAGACCTCGGGCCGTGTCACCTTCTTACGGGCACATGAGCTGGGAACGGGTTTTGGCGGCCCACCTAATTATCTCGATGCCGAAATTATCGTGCAGCTGGCGGAGGAGCCGGCGCGATCGTTCGGATTTCAGCTGCGCAACGACAATAATGCAGCCTCGCACCAGGCAATGTTTGACGCGCTTCGGTCTGCGTTAGTGTCCGGGCGCTCGGTCGACCTCGATTACGTAGCGATCGGTCCGCGAGCGGGCACGATTGTGCGCGTCAGCCAAATATAGGAGACTATTCATGGCCGATTTGCTTCAAAAGTCTGGAAAGATCGTGTTCCTTCTGGCGCAGGACAATGACAGCGGAGGGTATGGGCCGCCCAGCGATCACCTGGACGTCGATACCGTGTTCATCCTGAATTCGATGGGCGACGGCGGCAATGGGTTCCAGCTCCGAAACGACGATCGACTGCCAGCGCGACAGGCAATGTTCAGTCTGCTGCGCGATGCATATGCAAATGATCTTACCGTGACCACGGACTACTTCATTGAGCCGGGTAAGGTAAACGGAACTGCCATTCGCGTCGCTCTGACACGTTCCCAACTGCCGATACGGCCGACGCCCATTGCCGCCAGGACCTTCTCGGTACGCGCCGGCGCACCACCGAAGACGCGGCGCCGCGGCAAGCGAGCTTGATTGACTGGAGCACTGGTAATCTATTGGGAGTTGATCGATGAACCACGCACTTTCTGTTGGAGTACCGCTGCTCTTGGCTCTAGCGACCGTCACAGCAGCGCCATTGACCGGGGTCGAGTCCAAAGAAACCAAGATTGCCCGAGCATTGGCAGCGGCACCTTCGAACATCGCCATGTCCGCGCGCGTGGTGGATAAGGACGAAGCGGGGAAGGAGACCGAGCTGCGAGCGGGCACGAATGGCTTTACGTGCTTCCCAGGTCACCTGGGTGTCATTGGTGATGTCGCTTATTGTGCGAACGCTCCTGCTCTACAGTGGGAAAAGGACATGGCCGATCACAAGGCCAAACCCTCAAATACACAGCCGGGTATCGAATACATGTTGACCGGCGCAACGGATTGGAGCGCCTCGGATCCACACGCCACGTCGGGTACCCCTATCAAGGAGCCGCCACATTGGATGATTCTGTGGCCGTTCGAGGCGGTAGACACGGGTCTGCCAACGACGCTGAAGCAGACCGGAACTTGGATCATGTATGCGGGTACGCCATGGGCTCATCTGATGATCAACGGCCGACCGTAGTCTCTGCTAACACCGTATATGCGGCGCGGATGCACCGGGTACTCGCCCACATCGACAGACACCTCGATCGGTAGCTCGATTTGCGGAGCCTCGCCCGCGTGGCGCATTTCTCCGCTTTCCACTTCCATCGGGTCTTCTTCGCGTGGACCGGCGAGTTTGTCGATACTTGACGTCGCGATCTCCGTCGGATTCGGCTCTCAGCAGGATCAGCCATGAAAGTTAAAGTCATTGAGAGAGAAGCCGTCAAAGTCACCTACTTGCGTCACGTCGGACCGTACGGCCAACCACTTTCAGAGTTTTGGCAACGGAAGGTGTATCCGTGGATGGCTGCCAACGATCAATTGGGGCAGCCGCGCTACGGGATCAGCCTGGATGACCCAACGATTACCGCGCCGGAAAAATGTCGGTATGACGCCGGGGTGGAAGTGCGCGGCAAGATTGTGGTGCCCGGAGACTCTCAAACTAGAACTATTCCGGGAGGCCAGTACGCGGTTACGCCATTTCGCGGTACGGTGGATCAGATTGGTCAAGTATGGGATGCAATGTTGCGCGGGTGGTTGCCCAGCAGCGGACTGCAGCTCGACGCGCGACCGTTCCTGGAGTACTACCCTGCGGACGCAAGTTTCAACCCGAAGACCGGAGTCTTTACGTGCGATATTGCAATACCAGTGGCGCCGCTATAGGCCGGAGCGGTCAGCTGTTACGCGAGTGCGCTGACTGAGACGTAGTAACCGTCAGGATCCCGGAGTGCAAACTCTCTGGTCCCCGTAGCGGGGTTCACATGCGGCTCCTCGTCGAGTCGCAACACAAGGTGGCGCGCCCGCTGCAGTGCCGTGTCGAAGTCATCCACACGAAAGAATAACAGCAGCCCGTTTCCAGGATGCGCTTTGTCCGGACTCGTCAGGGATGGATGGTCATGCGAGCCCCACTCGTGGAGGCACAGCAAAACTGTCCCATCCGAGTCGCAAACCTGTCCCCAGTAATCATGAGCGGGAGCGGCTTCAGGCCTGTCAAGGAGTGACTGGTACCACTTGAAGCTGCCTGGGACGTCCTTCACGCCGATAATTGTCCAGGTGCGGTTCATCGTGCCTCACTTCTCGCTCCAGCTCACAAACGCAACCGCAGCAATTGGCAATGTAGTCGCCGTGCCGGTGTAGCGTATGCCATTATCGCCAGGAGTTGCCTGTCGTCCCCCCGCGAACACCAAGCCCAAGCGTTTGAAATTGTATAAGCCACTGAGCCGCTTGCACAGCGTGTCGCGGGCGGGTAGCTTTCCGACGACTTACTTAGTCTGCCCTTCCCGGCAGCCTGGTTGGAGTTTAACGCCATGAAGAAGATTGCTCTCTCCGTCGTACCCGTTGATACCAGCAGCACTTACCCGAGTCCGTTCGACGAACCCTGCCGAGCTCAATCCTGCCAACGAGTGGCACGGCGTGCGGGGCTGACTCAATTCGGCGTGAACGTGACGGTCATCCAGGCGGGCGCTTGGTCCAGCCAGCGTCATTGGCACAGTCATGAGGACGAATTCGTCTGGGTGCTCGAGGGCGAGCTCACCCTCGTCACCGACGCAGGCGAAGAATTATTGCGCGCCGGGGACTCTGCGGCGTTCAGGAGTGGCGATCCCGACGGCCATCATCTGGTCAACAAATCTGATCGGCCGGCTCGGGTATTGGAAATTGGCACCACCGACCCCCACGACCGTTGCACATACCCTGACATCGACATGATTGCGGACCACACGGGGTACACCCACCGTGACGGGACACCGTATCCATCGAAGAAATAGCGTTCAGCGGGCACGCTTCAGCGCCTCGTCCAGGGCATCGGCAGCGGGAACCTTGACGTCCGGCTCGACGCCGGTGCCTTCCCAGTCCGTCTTGGTGATCGGGCTGATCGAGCGTCCGATCGGCACGATAGTGTTGAAGTGCGCGGAAATGCGCCTCAGCGCGGAGCCTGTGCCCGCGCGACCACGAAATCTCGTGTGATGGAAGCGACGGTGGCTGTGCCGGCCTGGCGCATGATGGCGCGCAGCTCGCGCGCGTAGATTTCGAGAATCGCCTCGACCCCGGCCTGACCGTAGGGGGCAAGCCCCCAGATCTGGGGCCGCCCGATGCCCACGGCACTCGCGCCCAGCGCCAGCGCCTTGAACACATCGGTGCCGCGCCGGATGCCACCATCGACCAGTACCGGCACGCGGCAGGCCGCGACCACCTCCGGCAGGCACTCGATGGTGGAGCGCAACGATTCCTCGTCGCGTCCACCATGGTTGGAAATAATCACGCCGTCGGCGCCGTGGCGTGCGCACGCGGCGGCCTCGTCGCCGCGCATGATGCCCTTGACCAGGAGCCTCCCCTTGACCAGCTCGCGTACGCGGTCGAGGTACTCAAAGGTGATCGCCGCAGGTTGCGTGGATTCCTTCACGCGCGAGACGTCGACGCCCTGGTAGAGCGGCGCCTTGCGCACGAAGTCGTGCGAATTGTTGACGTGGCAGTCGGTGCAGGTACGCGGATCCTGGCGCATCGCACGCGCCAGCGTCTCGTTGTAGCGCGGCCAGTGGTTGTCGACGGTGAGCACAATGGCGCTGCAGCCGGCGCGCTGTGCGCGTTCGACAATCGCTCGCGTGACCTCCCAGTCGTCGGTGGGGTAGATCTGCTGCCACACCGGTGCGCCACGTGCGGCCATCACGTCCTTCGGCTCATTCGAACTGGCGGCCGACAGCATCATCAGCGCCGAGCGCGAGGCCGCCGCGCGCGCGGTGGCGAGCTCGCCTTCCGGGTGAAAGGCACGCTGGGATCCGACGGCTGAAAGGTACACCGGTGAAGGCCAGTGGGTGCCGAACAGGTCGACGCTCAAGTCGGTGCGGCTCACGTCGGCGAAGCGCCGTACACTGATTTCCAGCTGGCCATAGGCCTCATGATTCCAGGCCACCGTGCGATCGTCGTCGACACCGGTGGTAAGGTAGCCGAAATGCGCAGGCGGCAGCACGGCGCGGGCGGCAGCCTCGAATTCCGCGACGCTCAGCAGACCTTCCAGGTGCGGCGGCGGCGCGGGCGCCCAGGTCGCCTGTGCACGGCAATCCCGCGGCAAGATCGCGGCGGCGGGCAGGGCAAGCAAGCCGGCCAGCAGCTCGCGACGGTCGCGGTTGATGCGTGGACCCTTCATGCGTTTCCCCCTCCTGCCCGGTTCCAGTATGTGAATCTCTACTGCCGCCAGGTCCCCTTCTTACCACGAAGGCGCAGGAAGTCGAGGAGTTCGGTGTCCGGTTCCCCGGCCGAACAGATCAGAGCGCGTTCAGGAAATTGACAAGGTCAATTTTGTCCTGCGCCGATAGGCCGATCGAAAAGCGCCGATCATAGAAGTTGATCACATCCATCAATGTCGCCGCCGAGCCATCGTGGAAATACGGTGCGCGGGCCGCAAGACCGCGCAGCGTCGAGACGGTTACCTTGCCGATGTCAGCGCACTTGCCGGTGATGAGCGCGAGACCCGGATCGTTGGTCCGGACGACACTGCCGGCGTACGGCGTGCCAGCGCCTGCCTTACACCTGAGTTCGAAGACGGGTAGATCATTCGCCGGTGGACTGCCGCCGAAGGCCGAGCTCGTACCCGTCGTGCCGATGTCCTGTTGTGAGCGCGGGAACAGATCTGTTCCGGCGGCGGCCTGTGAGTGGCAGAACGCACAGCTCCCGGCGAAGCTGTTGTTGGCCGGTGGAACGTCATTGAAGCCGGGCACGTTGGAGATCGTGAACGGGCGGTTGAGAAAGATCTGCTCGCCCCGGTAGATCGACTGGCGCATCTTGTCGACCTTTGAAGTGCCCGTGTTCGTACTCCAAGCGTCGAACAACGTCATCGGGTCGTAATTTGGGTTGGTTGCGGCGTCCGTCGGCAATGCCGCCGGGGTTGCCGCCAGAGATTCAGGACCACCCTGCGCCCCGTATTCGGTCAGTGATCCGGCACCGTTCAGCGTTGCCTGCGCGCTAAAGAACTGAGTCTCAAAGTCGACGATCTGTTTGACTTGTGCGCTGGTTGGCGCTTTTAGCGCCTGAGCGTGCGTGAGTGTGGCATTGATTGCCTGCGATTGCAGCGTCGGCTCGCGCCCATCCCACATGATGTTGCCACTCTCGACGACACCATTGGTGTCCACCGGAAGCGGTACGCCGGTATAGGGGTCGAACGCGTAAATTGCGGGGTTGGTAGTCGCAAGAGTCGAAGTCATGAATTGCAGATTGGTCGAAACCTTTGGACGGCGATACACCGAGATGATCCGGGTCTTGTGGCCCGTCTCATCCAGTGTCTGGTTGTAATTGGGGTTAACATTGCACCCGGGTGCGTCGCGCACGATCTTTACGGTGAACTCCGAATTGGCAGGCAGCGGCAGAAAGATCCGGAATACACCTCGGCTCAGCGCCAGTGAGTAGGGTCGCGGATCGTACTCATCGTTGCTACCCACGCCAACCACGCCGCCGAGGGGCGCGGCCGATGTCAACGAACCGGTGACCGCACTGGGGCAGTTGGCCCCGTCCACGGGTGCGAATACGGGGTCGCTGGGACCGCTGGCATCGAATCGCTCATTTAAACCCGCCACACTGACCCCCATGCCTTGGGCCGGAACGTGGCACGAACCACAGCTGCGGCCGTTCGTTCCCAGGGGTTGGAAGAACGCATCGGCGGCCGTGTGGACCAAGCCACCCAACTGGTAGCTGCCGATCGTGCCAAGCGGATCAACATCGGTGAATCTGTGCGGTAGCGTAGGCGGGATCACGCTGGGTGTGGTGGCCAACGGCGCCGGCGCACTGAGCGCCGAACGCCAGGTCTCCTTCAGGTAGGCTGGACTGCCCGCCGGCAATGCGGGCAGAGTCGTCAATCCACTCGACTGGGCTTGTACAGCTCCCGATCCGCTCAATGTCAGCATGCCGGTCGCCGCGAGCCCGATGGCCAGCCGGCAAGCGACTGCGCGCAGGTGCCGGTACGCGGCTGGGTGAGAAATCCGCTCGCAGAATTCTGGTGTCGTCCGGGACATATCACTCCACCTCGCGCCTTATGTTCAGAACCGGGCCGAAATTGACCGCCAAGGCTGTCCTCCCCAAGAATGCATGGTCTTTGGGCTGCAGCGGCCTGACAAGGCGTATTTCTATTTACTTCCAGTGCGGGAACTATGTAGTCGAGGAGTCCAATCATCTGGTGCCGGCGGCTTCGATCGCATTCCGTACAGCAATAGCCGCTTCCGCCGCGATGCTCTTCTGGACCGCCAGCAGATCGCCCAATGGTCTATCGTAGGTTCCGGTGTACACGACATACCCGTTGTCCGCACGCACCAACCGTACAGCGACGCGATATACGTTTCCGGACTTGCGAACACTGCCATCCAGCAGGTAGTAAACACCGAGCTGCCGCGCAATGTCGCGAATGGGTAACTGCTTTCCCTTGAAGTAGAAGGACGATGTCGGTGAGGGAACCCGGAGACCCGCGCCGTTGCTCAAATCGCCAATTAGCTCCTCAGTAAGGCCGTCCGCAAAGTACTCCTCATTCATCTCCTGAGTCGTTAGGTCGAGAAATGGCAGCACACCGACCGATCTTTCCGCGGGCGAGGCGCCAAAGGCTCCAGCGACCTGACGGCTTGCGAGTCGGCTGTGAACGGAGTACGCAGTTACAGCTGCGATGATGATCGCCATAGCCAATCCCAATGCGACATACCTCGGCCGGGAATTGGCCGTGGACCGCTCGGCGGCTGGCGGCGCGGCCTCCGTTGTCGGAATGGGCGGCGAGTCGGGTCCAACAGTGGGTAGGTCAATCCACGGGGAAACCGTCGCGACCATCCGATACCCGAGCCGCGGCACGGTGGCGATATAGGCAGGCGTCTTGGGGTCGTCCCCCAGGTGACGACGAAGGGCGGTGATGCCTTGGTAGACCGAATCCGGGGTGACAATGACCCCGGCCCACACCTGATCCAGTAATTCGTCGATGCTCACGACCTCGCCGCAGCGCTCGGCGAGGCACACCAAGAGGCGCATCGTTCTCGCCTCCATTCGAACGGTCGCACCAGCTTTCGAGATCTGGCTTGCGATCGGATCAACTCGCCAGGCGCCGATGCGAAACAAAGTGTCCAATGGGCGCTGCATGCGGGGTAGTCGTTACCTTATTGATATTGAAAGGAAATCGCTGCCCATGAAGTATACCAGCGCCCGCATTCAGAACGATTCAGCATGTTTCAAGATGGATTCAGGACTTCCGGCGAGGCGTGTGAGATTTTCCCTCGAACAGGCATGGCGTGCCAGATTTCCGGAGATCACAACATGAGCAAGCGTTTTTCCGATTCTTATCCAGATGTCTGCGTACCGAGATTTGTCATCATTTTAGGCTGCGCACTCACTCTCTCTGGTAGCGCACTTGGGCAACAAGGGTCGCCGAAGGCCGCGGCCGGCCCGGGCACTGCCACTGTAAATCCTGGTACACGCACTGTACGTTTTGAATTGGATGAGCTGCCGCCGGGTACCTACGACGTCAATACCAAGGAGACCCTGGTTCGCTATGGAGTCGATCACATGGGTTTCTCTGAATTCTGGGGTACCTTCCCGGGAGCTACCGGCACCCTGGCGTTCGACCTCAAATCCCTGGGCAACACCAAAATTGATGTAAAGGTGCCCATAGCCACCGTCGAGACCACCAATAGGGAACTCAACGGCGAGTTATTTTCGAATGAGTTCTTCGATGCGGAAAACTACCCGTGGATGTCGTTCAGCTCGACTCGGGTGATTCGCAACGGCCCAAGGAGCTTCAAGGTTACCGGCAACCTGACCATGCACAACATTACAAAGTCCATCGCGCTTGATGTCACCTTTCACGGTGCAGGGAATGATCCGTTCTCTGGCAAGGGCATCATAATGGGCTTTGATGCGAAGGGTATGGTCAAGAGATCCGATTTTGGGCTTGGCGAATATGTGCCGATCGTGAGCGACGAAACGACGATTACGATCAGCGCGGAATTCAAGAAACGAGCAAGCGAGCACCCGTAGATCGGCCAGGGAGCGGCGTGCGTCCTAGGCAGACCAGGGCAGCAACACGATCTTGCCCCCGAGCCCGCCCCTGTCAATGCGGGCATGGACTTCGCTTGCCGCCGCGAGCGCCAGTCGCTCGATCACCACCGGCTTAATGGCGCCGGCGCGCAGCAGCTGGAAAAGCGTCGCCATGTCGGCCTTGAATTCCTCCGGGTACTTCGCTCGACGTACCGTTACGCTGAAGAAGACGGCACTGCGGCCACCGAAAAGGGGGCTCAATGCGCTCCACAATTTGAGTCTGGCGAGACCAAGGCCTGCGGCAAGCAGGCTTTCGCCGCCAACCCCCATCGTTTGCGACCCGTAACCGACCAGCAGCCCATGGGGCGCCAGACACGCAAACGAACGGGCGAAGTGCGCGCCGCCAATGGCATCAAAGGCAATATTGACGCCGGCGCCGGCCGGTGTCCGTTCTCGCACCAAGCTGACAAAGTCACCCGCGTGATAATCGATCGCGGCGGCGCCGAAGCCCTCAACCACCGCCAGGTTCCGGGCCGAACAGGTGCCAATCGCCTTGAGACCCTGATGGCGCGCGAGATCGAGCAACGCGGTACCGACCGTACCCGAGGCGCCGATGACGAGAATCGTACTGCCGGAAGCAAGGTCGCGGCAGCGGGTGAGCAACTGAAACGCGGTGAGGTAGGCAAGCGGCATGCACACCGCCTCGGCCGGATCAATGCCATC
>Ga0075017_100001762_pt1 | contig 13421 bp, 13 predicted proteins | sample AleBraG_ABR_2012_FD_71475 | JGI IMG/M metagenome (GOLD analysis project Ga0075017, IMG submission 71475) | Freshwater sediment microbial communities in response to fracking from Pennsylvania, USA - Alex Branch Run_MetaG_ABR_2012 | ecosystem: Environmental > Aquatic > Freshwater > Creek >... | reverse complement strand
CACCACGACGACCGCACCGAAGACCATCGCGGGCGGGGCGAACGAGGCGGCCATCGCCGCCTGCCAGGGTGACTTCGAATCAATCCTTCAGGCCGTCGAGACATACCGGGCCCTCAACGGATCGAATCCTCCCCCCGGCGTGGCGTGGGCGTCGTCCGGCACCCACAGTGGCCCGTACCTGCAGAACTGGCCGAGTATCGCGTCGAGATGGACCTTCACGTGGAACGGCAGCACCTTGAGCGTCGTTCCGGTGCACGGGGTCGCGGCCCACGGGTCCTACGGCGTGCGCGCCACCAAGACCGGCTGCTACGCCGTCGCGACGACGTGAACGGTGTGGCTCGGGTCACGCGACGACGACTCACCCGACTGGCCACCGCGAGCCTGTCGATCGCGTCCTTCGGGCCGCTCGGCGCCGGCGCGTCGCACCCGTTGCCAGCACTTCGAAACGCCGCGGTCACCCCCGTGGCGTCACACTCCTCGGACGCGTCGCCACGAACGGCGAGCGGGTTCGTCTGGACCTCCCAGCCCATCGATGCGCACCTTCGATCGCTGATGACCGGTCGGTCGTGGCGTCCGGGCTGTCCGGTCGCGCTCGGGCGGCTGCGGTTGGTGAACGTCTCGTACTGGGGCTTCGACGCGCGAGCCCACACCGGTCAGCTCGTCGTCAACGCGGACAGCGTGACTGCGATCGTCGGCGCCATGCGCTCGCTGTACGGCGCGCGTTTCCCCATCCGCCAGATGCGACTCGTGGACGACTTCGGCGCCAGTGACGAGCGATCGATGCGTCACGACAACACCTCGGCGTTCAACTGCCGCAAGGTCTCGGGCACGACCTCCTGGTCCCAGCACGCCTACGGACGGGCCATCGACGTCAACCCCCTCGAGAACCCCGAGATTCAAGGTTCGACCATCGATCCACCGACGGGTCGCCGGTTCGCCAACCGTCAACTCCACTCGATCGGCATGATCCACCACGGCGACGTCGCGTGGCGGGCCTTCTCCTCGGTCAGGTGGAGGTGGGGAGGCGACTGGAGCTCTCTGAAGGACTACCAACACTTCTCGGCCACCGGCACGTGAGTTGAGGGCGCCTCGCACCCGACGCGAGTCGAGGTCGTCCGCCCCCGCACACCAGTCGACCTTCAACTCCCAAAGGTCACGGTGCTGATTGACGCGTCGTGCGCCGACCCCGGATCGCCGCTCGACCGCGCCGCCGGTTGGCGAGGCGCGGGTCCGGCTACGGCCGCACTTGTGGCGGGCGCACCATCACGCGCTCGTCGGGCGACGCGAAGCCGAACTTCGAGTACAGGCCGTGGGCGTCACTGGTCACGAGCATCCAGCGAAAGCCATGCCCTGGCCCCTCGTCGATCATGGCCGCGAGGATTCGCCCCGCCAACCCGCGCCCGCGGTGGTGTTCGAGGACGAACATGTCGCCGAGGTACGCGTCGCTCACGCCATCGGAGATCGAGCGGGCGAAGCCGACCATCGCGCCGCTCGAGGACTCGTACGCCCCGACGACGCGCCACGCCGCGCGGACCTGCCGTTCCACCTCGTCCCTGGTCCTCCAACGATTCCAGTAGGCCTCGGTCGAGAGGAACGTCCACACGACGTCGAGGTCGACCCGGTGCGGATCGTCGTCCACGACGTACGTCATCGGTTCTTGCACCGTTTCCTCCTCGCCACGCCGGACGCGTCGCCACAGGCCCACGATACGTGCGCGTCGGAGCGGACGTCGACGCCGTCGACCGTCGGTGGCTCGTCGAACGTCGACCCGCGCTCGGGGTTCTCCCCTAGGGGTCACGGACGCGACGAGTCGGTGTTCCACTACGTTCGACGCAGTGGTGCCAGCAGACGGGGAGCTCGCGATGACCGACCGATCGACGACGATGCGCGCAGCGCCCTCGTCATCTCCCAGAGAACGTCGACGGTGGTACGTCCACGTCGCTCTGCTCCTCACGTTGGCCGGCTCGTTGATCACGCTCATCTACCTCAGTCACAGCATCACGGCGCACGTCATCTTCGGGTTCGCGTTCATGGCCCTCGTCGTCGGTCATCTCGTCCAGCGCCGACGAACCGTCACGGCGCTGGCGCGCCAGTTCTGGAGCGGCGCGGGCCGTTCTCATACCCGGCGACGCCTCGCGGTCTCCGACGCGATCCTGGAGCTGCTCATCCTCAACGTCCTCGTCTCGGGGATCGTCGACGGTCTCAATCACCAGGCCACCGAACTCAACTTCCTCGCGAACATCGGTTTCCCGCCCGGGCTCATCCAGTGGCACAAACTGGCGAGTTTCATCGCCGTCATCTACGCCGTCGTCCACGTCCTGCGGCGTCGTCGGCGACTGCGACACTCGCGCATCCAGTGACCGTGTCGAGTGGTCGAGGAGTCGCGCCTAGATCACTCCGTCGCTGACCGGGGGCGGTTCTTCGACCTTGGTGAACAACAGGACCGAGATGATCGCCCCGACGGTGAAGATCCCGGCCGACCACCAGAAGGTGACGATGTAGCTGTGCACGGCGGCCATCGCCTCGAGCTCGGACGACGGCGTCTGACGCGCGATGTACGAGCTGGCCGCGCTGACCGCGATCGTGTTGAGGAAGGCGATACCGATCGACCCGCCGACCTGCTGGGTGACGTTCATCAACGCCGAGGCGACACCGGCGTCGGAACCGCTGATGCCGCTCGTGGCGGCGGCCAATCCCGGCGCGAAGATGAAGCCGATCCCGATCCCCGCCACGATCAGCGCCGGCAGGATCACCGAACCGTAGCTGGACGTGACGCCGATCCTCGTGAACATCGCCATGCCGATCGCCGCGAGCGCCATCCCGGTGCTCAGGACGGTCCGGGTACCGAGGCGCCGCGTCAACACGACCGTGGCGAGGTTGGCACTCACCATGACCGACCCGATCATCGGCAAGAATGCGATTCCGGTCTTGACCGGGCTGTAGCCGAGGGTCTTCTCGAAGTAGTAGGTGAGGAACAAGAAGACCCCCAACATGCCCGCGCCGGCCAGCGCGAACGCGATGAACGAGCCGCCGCGGTTTCGGTCGAGCACGACTCGCATCGGCAACAGGGGATGCGCCACGCGCAGCTCGATGAGGACGAAGACCCCGAGCAACGCCACGCCGCCGACGAGCGGCCCGACGGTCCACGGATCGGACCAACTGGACGTCGCCACGTTCGCCAGGCCGTAGACGATGGCCACGAGACCCGTGGTGACCGCGAGGGTACCCGCGACGTCGATCGTGACGCCGTGGGGACGCTCGTGCTGACGCATCAGTATCGCCGTCGCCGCGACCGCGAAGAGGGCGATCGGCACGTTGATGTAGAGGCACCAACGCCACGACACGTACTCGGTCAGCACGCCGCCGAGCAGCAGGCCGATGCCGCCGCCCGCGCCCGCGACCGCGCCGTAGACGCCGAATGCCTTGCGTCGCTCGTCGGGGTCGAGGAAGGTGGTGGTGAGCATCGCCAGGGCCGCGGGCGCCAACAGTGCCGCGAACGAACCCTGGATCGCTCGCGAGATCGCGAGCATCGCGAAGCTCGTGGAGGCGCCGCCGATCGCTGACGCGACGGCGAAGCCCGACATCCCGATGATCAGTGCGCGCTTCCGACCGATCAGGTCCGAGAGCCGGCCGCCGAACAACAAGAGTCCGCCGAACGCCAGGGCGTAGGCGGTGACGATCCATTGACGGTCGCTGTTGGAGAACCCCAGCGCCTGTTGGGCCGTCGGCAGCGCGATGTTGACGACGGTCGCGTCGAGGACGACCATGAGCTGGGCGAGCGCCAAGATGCCCAGGATGAGCCACCGGCGGTGGTGGTGGTGCTCGTCGACGCTGACGTTCGTCGGGCCGTCGATCGATTGGACAGGTTCGAGCATCTCGTCTCCCGATGGTGGATTCGCCTCGTGCGCCCACCACCATAGCCCATAACCGGAACTTATGATTCCGTTTAGTGGGTAGGATGATCGCGTGTCCACCTCCGAGCGTTCGCCCCGTGAGACCGTCCGACCGCAGCGCCGCGACGCCGCGCTCAATCGTGGCCGGATCTTCGTCGCCGCGAGGGAGCTCTTCGCCGAGCAGGGCCTCGAGGCGTCGCTCGCGGACATCGCCGAGCGCGCGAACGTCGGACTCGGCACGATCTATCGGAACTTCAAGGACAAGGACGACCTCGTCGCCTCGTTGCTCGACGAGAAGCTGGCGGTCATCGCGACGATCGTCGATGACGTGGAGTCGCTCGAGACCGGTTGGCGTGCGTTCTGCGCGCTCGTCGAGCGGCTCATCGAATCGTTCGTCGCCGACCGCTCCCTCGAGGAGATCATGCTCAGCGAGGAGGGCCACCGTTACGCTCGAGAGGCCCTCGCGCACCTCGCGCCCGGGGCGACGCGGATCATGGACCGCGCCAAGCGAGAGGACTCGCTTCGCCACGATATCGAGTTCAACGACCTCCCGATGATCCTGGTGATGGTCAAGGGATCGGCGCAGGTTGGCGCACCGGTCGACACCGAGGTGTGGCGTCGGTATCTCCAGATCGTCCTGAGCGGCCTCGCGACCCACGCCGAACAGGTCGAGCTCGACACCCCACCGTTGAGCGACGAGCAGTTGCGGGTCCTCAGCTCGATACCACCGTTGCGCCGAATCGAGCGATTACGTCCTCGTCGCGCGACCACCGCCTGATCGACGGGCACCGACGCCCATCACCGTTCACGTGGTCACCCGACCACCCCGAACACTTCACCACTCGACCGACGGCTCGACCGCTTCGGTGTCGGCGACGCGATGAGCGCCCTGGGTCGACGCCGATCGTCTACTGGTAGGACGCCTGGGCCGGGCGCACGACGATGTAGATCAACGCGCCGAGGACCGGGATCATGAAGATCACCACTGTCCACAGGGCCTTCGCCACTCCGTGGTGGTCTCGTCGGCGGAAGTTGTCGATGAAGCACCAGATGATGAAGAAGACCATCAAGAAGATGCCGAAGAACATCAGCATCGTCCAGAAGATGCTCAGGAGGGGAAAGACGTACGCCAACACGATTGATCCTTTCACGCCAGGAAGACAACGGTCATCCTCGTCCGGTCTAGCACGTCGGCACCGAACAACGCGCCCTCAGCGCGAGGGGCGCTCGAGACGGACGCGAATGGCTCGGGCCAGCGTCGTGGCGGCGGTGTCGTCGTAGCCGAGAAAGAGCGACGGTTCCACCAGCTCGAGTTCCATGAGCCGCCACGTCCCGTCGTCGTCGACGAGGTCGACGCGCGCGTAGAGCAGGTCGGCGAAACGAGGATCGTCGAGGACCGCCGCGGCGGCGGCCAACGCGTCGGGTTCGGCGTCGGCACGCGTCATCTGCTCGCGACGAAAGAGCGCGTCACGGTCGTCGGGTGCGTCGTTGAGCATGGCGCCCTTGGTCATCGCGTGTGAGAATGCGCCGTCGATGAAGATCAGCGCCCGTTCGCCCAGGGTGTCGACCGACGCGATGTACGGCTGGATCATCGCGTCGCGGCCGGCGTCGTGGAGGCGCCGCACGTGGGCGGTGGCCCGCTCGCGCTCGTCACGCGCGAACCGGTCGGCGTCGATCGAGCCGGCGCCGACGCACGGCTTGACCACGAAGTCCGCGTCGGGGAACGTCGGTGATGCGCCGACGTCGCAGAACGAGGTGGCCACGACGGCGTGGCCCCGTTGCGCCTGGTCGATCAGGTAGTGCTTGTCCGCTGAGTAGCGCAGCACCTCGAACGGGTTGAGGACCCGCCCGAGGCCGCGCGCCCACTCGAGGAACTCGTCTCGGCGCGCGGCGTAGTCCCACGTCGAGCGCACCACCACCAACTCGTAGCGGTCCCAGCGCACGCGCGAGTCGTCCCAGACGCACAGTTCGCCCTCGACGCCGGCCGCGTCGAGGGCGTCGAGCAGCAGCGGGGAGTCGGGGTCGACCAGTTGGTCACCGGCGCACGTGGCGACCGCGACGAGGCTCACGGCGTGAAGAACACCGTCGCGTGCTGAGCGAGGGTCGCCAACGGGCCGGGCCAGATACCAAAGACGATGGTGAAGACCACGCCGAAGCCGATGACCAGGCCGGTGAGCCGGGGCACCTCGACGCGGTTGGCCTCGATCTCGTCGTCGGCGTACAGCGCCAGGGTCCAACGCAGGTAGAAGAAGGCGGCGATCGCCGCGCTGAGGAGTGCGATGACCGCCAGCGCCGTGCCCCCGGCGTCGACGGCCGCGGCGAGCACCGAGAACTTGGCGAAGAAGCCCGTCGTCAGCGGCGCGCCCAATTGGCTCAGCAGCAGCACGGCCAGGGACGCACCGAGCCAGGGCTGGCGCCTCGCGAGACCGCGGTAGTGGTCGATCGAGTGGTGCTCGTCGCCGACGCCGCCCACGAGGGTGACCACGGCGAAGGTCGCGACCACGACCGGCGCGTAGGTCATCACGTAGAAGAGCGTCGCGGCGGTCCCCTTGACGGTGCCGGCCCAGACGCCGAGCAGGATGAAGCCGGCGTGGTTGATCGACGAGTAGGCCAGCATGCGCTTAGCGTTGCGCTGGACGACCGCGAGGCTGGCGCCGACGACCGTCGTCAGGACGATGAGCACGAAGAGGATGGGACGCCACGTGTCGAGCTGCGTGCCCAGCGCGGAGATGAGCACGCGCACCAGCGCCGCGAAGGCGCCGACCTTGACGATCGAGGCCATGAAGCCCGTGACCGGCGTCGGCGCGCCCTCGTAGACGTCGGGCGACCAGAGATGGAAGGGGACGGCGGCGACCTTGAAGGCGAAGCCGACCAGCAGTAGTCCCCCGCCGGCGTAGAGAAGGCCGGGTCGGGTGAGCACGTTCGAGCCGAGGAAGTACGAGACTCGCGTGAGGTTGGTCGAGCCGGTGGCGCCGTAGACCAGCGCGGCGCCGTAGGCGAAGATCGCCGACGCGAAGCCCCCGAGCAGGAAGTACTTGAGCGACGCCTCGGTCGAGTTCGCGCGACGGCGATCGAAGGCGACCAGGACGTAGAGACCGATCGAGAGGATCTCGAGGCCGAGGAAGATGACGATCAGGTCGTTGGCCTGGGTCATCAGCATCGCCCCGGCGCTCGAGGCGAGCGCGAGGATGTGGAACTCGACGCCGGCCAGTCCCTCGCGACGCAGCCAGTCGTGCGCGACCAGCGCCGACATCAGGACACTGAGCGCGATGACCGCCGTCGCGATGACCGAGAAGTCGTCGAGCACGATCGCGTGCGCGACGGTCATCGACGGACCGGACCTGGCCACGCAGCGCCACTGGAAGGCGTTCACGACGAGCACGGCCAGCGAGGCCACCACAGTGGTGACGGTCGCGACGTTGTTCGTGACCTTCGAGCGCACCAGCGACGTGACCAGCAACAGCGCCAGGGCGGCGCCGAAGTAGATCAGGACCGGCAGGACGGCCAGGTAGTGGACGGAGGGGATGGTGACGGTCACTTGGTCACCCCACTCGGCGCGGTGTGCTCGACGAGTTGCTGCACGGACGGGCTGATGCGGTCGAGGACCGGCCTCGGGAAGACACCGAGGACCACGATGAGGACGACGACCGGCACCATGACCCAACGCTCCGCGCCCGACGCGTCGGCGATCTCGGCGTTCGCACCCTCGGCGCGACCGTGGAAGACCCGCTGGTAGGCCCACAACAGGTACAGCGCCGACGCGACCACGCCGATCGTGGCGACCACGGCCCACCACGCGTGGGTGGCGAAGGTGCCGATGAGGATCAGGTACTCACTGACGAACCCCGAGAGACCGGGCAGTCCGATCGAGGCGAGCATCACGACGGTGAAGAGCGCCGCCAGCACCGGCGCGGGGCCCTGGAGACCCACGAGGTCCTTGACGAGGTAGCTGCCGCGGCGACGCTCGATGAAGCCAATGAGCAAGAAGAAGCCGATGGTGATGACGCCGTGGTTGAACATCAACAGCACCGCACCGACGGTGGCGATCTTCGACCCCGACATGACGCCCAGGGTGATGAAGCCCATCTGGGCGAGCGACGAGAACGCGACGAGCCGCTTGAGGTCGGGCGTCACGCAGGCCACGGCCGAGCCGTAGAGGATGCCGATCACCGCCAGGGTGAGCAGGATCGGACGCATCGTCACCAGCGCCAGCGGGAAGAGGCCGACCGCGAAGCGCAGCAGTCCGTACGAACCGAGCTTGGCCAAGAGCGCGGAGAGCTCGATCGAACCGCCCGTCGGCGCCTCGGCGTAGGTGAGCGGCGACCACGTGTGCAGCGGCCAGATCGGCGACTTCACCGCGAAGGCGATGGCGAACGCGACGAACAGCCAGACCGCGGTGCCGTGGGTCATCGCCGTCGCCGACAGCGCGCTGTAGGAGAACGTCAACGGCGCGTTCAGGCTTTGGTTCTGGTGGGCGAAACCAAGGTACAAGATGCCCACCAGCAGCGGTGCCGAACCAGTGAAGGTGTAGATGAAGAACTTGAGCGCGGCCTTGGATCGCTGGACGCCGCCCCACTGGGAGATGATGAAGTAGCTCGGGATCAGCGTGAGCTCGAAGAAGATGAAGAACTCGAGCACGTCGTGGCTGACGAAGCTGCCGATGGTGAAGCTGGTCAGCAGCAGCATCCACGCGACGAAGGAGGGCTCGCGGTTCTTCTCTCGCGCGCCCCACAGCGCGAGCAGCACCGCCAGCGCGGCCAGGACGACGAGGAACAGGGCGATACCGTCGAGCGCGACGTCGTAGGCGAGGCCCAGCGGCGCGGACAACACGTGGCGCGACGCGAAGTCGAAGGTCTGCGCGCCGGGGATGTGGTTGTTGTAGAGCACCACCACGACCACGGTGAGGGCCAGCTCCACGACCGAGGTCGCGAGGCCCACGACGTACGCGGCACCCTCGGACTTTCGCACGAGCGCGGCGAGCACCGCCCCGATCAGGGGCACGACGATGAGGGCGCTGAGCCAGAGAGACGAATGCATTATCAGACAACCCTCGCAACGAGATAGACGACCATGACCGCGACGCCCAGGATCGTCGCGAGGGCGTAGTGGCGCACGAAGCCGGACTGGACCTTGCGAAGTCCGTCGCCGCTGCGGCGCACGGCGACGGCGACGCCGGTGACGGCGCCGTCGATCACCTCGGGCTCGACGACGTCATTGGTGAAGGTTGCGGCGGCGGTGAGCGGACGACCGATGGTCGCGTCGTAGAAGTCGTCCCAACGCCAGACGTGCTCGAGGAAGGACTTCTCGTAGCGCTTGGACTCGACGATGTTGCGCCAGATGGAGAACGAGGCGAGGATGCCGATCAGCGCGGCGGCCACGTCGATCAGCGCCAGGCTGAGCTGCAGGGCCGTGCCCTCGTGGGCGCCGGGCACCACGTAGCCGAAGGTCGGCGCGAGGAAGGCGGCCAGTGAGTCGTGATGGATCCACGGCAGGTCGATCACGCCTCCCAGCACCGAGCACACCGCCAGGACCACGAGCGGCAGCGTCATGACCCACGGCGACTCGTGCGGGTCGTGACCGTGGGTGACCTCGCGGAACCGCTCGTTGCCGCGGAAGGTCAGCACGAAGAGCCGTGTCATGTAGTACGCCGTCAAGATCGCGGTGACCACGCCGAGGAGCCACAACGGCTTGGAGTGGTCGTACGCGTTGGCCAGGATGTCGCCCTTGGACCAGAAGCCCGCCAGGGGTGGGATGCCCGAGATGGTCAGCCAGCCGATCAGGAACGTCGGGAACGTCCAGGGCAGGAACCTCGCGAGCGCGCCCATCTTTCGCATGTCCTGCTCACCGTTGAGTGAGTGGATGACCGAGCCCGAACCGAGGAAGAGCAGCGCCTTGAAGAAGGCGTGCGCGATCATGAGGAAGATCGCCGCACCGTAGGCGCCGACGCCGACGGCGAGCACCATGTAGCCGATCTGACTGACCGTGGAGAAGGCGAGCACCTTCTTGATGTCCTTCTGGGACGTGGCGATGGTGGCGGCCACGAACGCCGTGACCCCGCCGATGACCGCGATCGTCATGCGGCCCGACGAGGACAGCGTCAGCACCGGCGACATCCGCACGAGCAGGAAGACGCCGGCGGTGACCATCGTCGCGGCGTGGATGAGTGCCGACACGGGCGTCGGGCCCTCCATGGCGTCGGGCAGCCAGTTGAACAGCGGGATCTGGGCACTCTTGCCGGTGGCGCCGAGCAGGAGGGCCAGCACCGTCAGGGTCGCCACGGTCGGCGTGAGCAGGCCCGTGTGCGCGAAGACACCGACGTAGGTCAGGGTGTGGGTGCGCGAGAAGAGCAGGAACATCGCGATCATCAGCCCGATGTCGCCGACGCGGTTGTAGATGAAGGCCTTCTTGCCCGCGCTCGCCGCGCTGTCGCGGTCGAAGTAGTAGCTCACCAACCAGTACGAGCACACGCCCACGCCCTCCCAGCCGACGAAGGTGAGCACGAGGTTGTTGGCCAGCACGAGCACGAGCATCGAGAAGACGAAGAGGTTCAGGTAGGTGAAGAACTTGCGGTAGTCCTTCTCGGCGTGCATGTAGCCCGTCGAGTACAGGTGGATCAACGTCGAGATGCCGGTGACGAACAGGCACATGGTGATCGAGAGGGGGTCCACCAGCAAGGCCGCCGGCACGTGCAGCGTGCCCACGCTGATCCAGTCGAACAGGTGCACGGTGACCTGTCGGTTCGAACGCCCGAGCAGCTCGACGAAGACGACCACCGAGGCGACGAAACTCGCGGCGATGGCGGTGGTGCCCACGACGCCGATCGTGCGCTCGCTCATGCGTCGACCGCTGGCCAAGATGAGCGCGAAGCCGAGCAGCGCGAACAGCGGGATCAAAGTAGCGACGGTAGCCATCTCAGCCCTTCAACTCCGACAGCTCGTCGACCGAGGTCGACGAGCGACGACGGAAGACCGCGACGACGATGCCCAGGCCGACGGTGACCTCGGCGGCCGCGACGACCATCACGAAGAAGACGATCGCCTGGCCGCTGATGTCGCTGAGCGTGCGCGAGAACGTGACGAAAGTCAGGTTGACCGCGTTGAGCATCAGCTCGATGCACATGAACATGATCAGTGCGCTGCGTCGGGTCAGCACGCCGAAGGCGCCGATGCCGAACAGGACCGCGGCGAGCACCAGGTACCAGGCGGCGGGAACGTTCATGACGAGACCTCCTGGGACGTCTGGTCGTCTTCTTGGTTGGCGCGCTCGCGGCGCGCGAGCAGCACCGCGCCGACGACCGCGATGATCAACAGCGCGGCGGTGGCCTCGAAGGCGTAGAGGTACGTCGTGAAGACGGCCGTGCCGAGCTGGCGGACGTTGCCGTCGGCCCCGGCGAGACGCGTCCCGCCGGTCGACACCGACATCGCGCCGGTCACCCAGTGCGAGCGCGCCATCAGCGTGATCAACCCGGCGACGGTGACGACGACGCCCACCGCGGCGAAGGCGCGCTGGCCGACGAGCGGTTCGACCGAGACGTGGTCGCGCCGGTCCACGCCGAGGAACATGATGACGAAGAGGAACAGCACGACGATGGCGCCGGCGTAGACGATGATCTGCACCGCCGCCAGGAAGTCGGCCTCCTGGGCGATGAAGGCCACGGCGACGCCGAAGAGGGTCATGATGAGACTCAGCGCGGAGTGCACCGGGTTCTTCAACGTGATGACCCCGATCGCGCCGACGAGGATGAGCACCGCCGAGGTGACGAAGACGAGGATGCCCGGGATGGCGTAGGTGCCGGCGATCATGACCGGTCCTTGCGCTTGCGCCTGGGCATCTTGGCGCGCGCCTCACCGAGCTTGGCGTTGAGCCCGCGCTGGTCGAGCGGCACGTCCTCGGCCTGGAGGTGCTTGGGGAAGATCTCGCGGATCTGCTTGGACCCGGTCGCGGCGTCGTCGCGGTGGGCCGACTGGCCGCCCTCGGGCGCGCGCACGCCGACGCCCAGGTCGCCGGTCCACTGCACCACACCCTCGAAGGCGGCGTCGCCGGACGGCGACGTCGCGCGCATCCAGCCGCCGGTCATCGCCGCCTCGCCCTCGCGCCAGTCCTCCCACGGGAGTCGCTGCGGGAAGCCCTGGTCGTCCACGACCAGCTCGGCCTTCGTGTAGATCGCGTCCGCGCGATTGGTGAAGGAGAACTCGAACATCTTGGACTCGGTGATCGCCTGGGTCGGGCAGGCCTCGACGCACATGTCGCAGTGGATGCAGCGCAGGTAGTTGATCTCGTAGATGTAGCCGTAGCGCTCGCCGGGGCTGACCGGGTGGTCGGGCGGATTGTCCAGGCCGCGCACGAAGATGCAGTTGACCGGGCAGACACCCGCGCACAGTTCGCAGCCGATGCACTTCTCCATCCCGTCCTCGTAGCGGTTGAGGACGTGACGGCCGTGCTGTCGCGGTTGCTTGGGACGCTTGGTCTTGGGGTAACTGTTGGTGACCGTCGGTCGCGACATGTGCGCCAGGGTCAGGCGGAAACCGCCGAAGAACGAGAAGGGATTGGCCATCAGTCTCCTTCCTCATCGGTCGACGAACGCAACGTCTCGCCCGGGAGCGGGCGCTCGCCGACGACGGGCAGGATCGTGTCCGGGCCCGTCTCGCGGGACTCACCGATCTCGAACGCGCGCGTCAGCACGAGCCAGGCGAGCACCACCAGCGAACCCATCATGAAGCCCCAGGGGCGCCCGACGATGAAGCCGGCCACGATCAGCATCCACCCGAGACTGAGTGGGATGAGGCGCTTCCAGCCGAGCGCCATGAGCTGGTCGTAGCGAAAGCGCGGCAGCGAGGCGCGGAACCAGATGTAACAGAACGCGAACCCGACCGTCTTGGCGAGGAACCACAGGATCGGGAAGAGCCACTGCAGGTGCGCGATGTTCGGGATCCACCCCGCCGGACCGCCGAGGAACAGCGTGACGATGATCGCGGACATTGTGATCGTGTTCATGTACTCGGCGAGGAAGAAGATGGCGAAGCGGAAGGACGAGTACTCGGTGTGGAACCCGCCGACCAGTTCGCTCTCCGCCTCGACGACGTCGAACGGCGGCCGATTCAGTTCGGCCGTGATCGCGATGACGAAGACGACGAACGGCACCAGACCGAGTCGCAGGATGTTCCAGTGCCAGACGCCCCCGCCCTGGGAGGTGACGATGTCGTGCATGGTCAGCGACCCGGTGACCAGGACGACGGTGACGATCGTCATGCCGAGGGCGGCCTCGTAACTGATCATCTGGGCGCTGGCGCGCACCGACGACAGCAACGGGTACTTGGACCCCGACGACCACCCCGCGAGCATTACGCCGTAGACCGAGACCCCCGACATCGCCAGCAGGACGAGGATGCCCATGGGCGGGTTCGCCACCTGGAGCATGATCTCGTGGCCCGCGATGGTGACCGTGCCGCCGATCGGCACGATGCCGAAGGTGACGAAGGCCGGCACCAGGACGAGGAACGGTGCGAGCTTGAAGACGATCCGGTCCGC
>Ga0075017_100001761_pt1 | contig 13421 bp, 12 predicted proteins | sample AleBraG_ABR_2012_FD_71475 | JGI IMG/M metagenome (GOLD analysis project Ga0075017, IMG submission 71475) | Freshwater sediment microbial communities in response to fracking from Pennsylvania, USA - Alex Branch Run_MetaG_ABR_2012 | ecosystem: Environmental > Aquatic > Freshwater > Creek >... | reverse complement strand
CACGGCAGTCGTCACGGGCCACGATGTGCGGGTGCGGAGCACCGGCGAAACCCTCGACTACAACTACACGACAACTTACGTCAGGCAGAACGGCCATTGGCGTGTGGCTGTATTCCACAGTAGTTATTGTTCGTGTGCCCAAAAAACGTCACCGAAAAAGAAGGGGGAGTGACTTTATCTTCTCTGTTCCAGTTTCACACTCGCCTTGAACGGCTTCCCATCGCGCAGAACTGTGCACTCGACCACGTCGCCGACCTTGCTGCGCCGCAGGGCGTCAGTAAAGTCATAGAGATTCTTGATGGGCTTGTCGCCGAATTGAATCAGAATGTCCCCGCCCTTCAGTCCAGCCTTGGCCGCGGGGGAATTCGGCTTGACGTCGGAGAACTTGACGCCATTTTCGGTCTGGCCAAAGTCCGGGATCGATCCGAAATACGGGCCGTAGCCGCCGCCTCCGCCACCCGCGGGCGGTTTGTCTTCCGCGACTACCTGGAACGCGGGGGGCTGATCCGCGTTCGCCAACTGCACAGCGACATCCTCGACCATATCGAGCAGGCGTGCGGCCGAGGGCGCGTTGATCTTGTCCCAGGTGTCCGATGGCTTGTGATAATCCGAATGCAATCCGGAGAAGAAGAAGAGCACCGGAATTTTCTTGGTCACAAACGAGGTGTGATCGCTCGAAGAATATCCGCCCGCCGAATACTCAATTTTGAACGGCGAATCTTTCTGCGCCTGCTCGAGCACCGACTTGAACGTCGATCCTGTGCCTACTCCTCCGATGTAAACCTTGTCATCTTTGATTCGGCCGATCATATCCATGTTGATCATGGCCACGGCCTTGGCGAGCGGACGCGTTGGAGTGGTTACCCATGCCGCGGATCCCAACAGGCCCAGTTCTTCTCCAGAGAAGTCCATGAACAGGATGCTGCGCTTCAACTGGCCGCGCATGGGAGCAAGTAACCGCGCCAGTTCGAGCACGCCGGCAGTGCCACTGGCATTGTCATCGGCGCCGGGATGAACTTGCCCGATCTGCGAGGGCGCCAGAGAATCGAAGTTGCCGCGGCCCAGGTGATCGTAGTGCGCGCCGATGACGATGTATTCATCGGTCTTGCCCGGCAGCCAGGCAAGCACGTTGTTGATGGTGGCGCGGGTGGTTGCGATGTCGATATGCAATGACGCATGCAGCGTCTCGGGGAAGGCGAATGACGCCGGCTTTCCGGCCGCGTTGATCTGGTCTTGAACTTCGCGCAGCGAGTTGCCGGCAGCCTGGAACCAACTCTCGGCCACGTCATTTCTGACTTGCACAAACACAATGCCAATATTTTCCGGGCCGCTGACGCTGCCGAAACGCGTCAGTAAATCTTCCTCGCCGTCACCCAGCTTGCCATTAAGCACGACCACCGCTTTCGCCCCCCGATTTCTCGCGTTGATGGCCTTGGTGATCAGTTGGGAATGCTGCGTCATGCCGTTATTCCCACTTTTCTGCGCGAAGCTGGGCGGCTCATAGCGCAGCACGACGACGATCTTGTCCTTTACATCGACACCGGCGTAATCGTCGTACTGAAACTCTTCGGCGCTTGCGCCGTATCCCGCAAAAACGAGCGGGCCAGTTATCTGCGCAGACGAAGAGAAGCTGAAGGGAACGAAATCCTGATTGATGCGCAGATCTTTCTTTCCGCTCGCGGCCTGCACCGCAAAATGATTGTCCGCCTTCAGCTTCGCACCCGTGATCACCGGGAACGGCTGACCGTATCCATTGACCCCGGCCGGTTCAATGTGGAGCGCTTGGTAGCGCTTCTCGATTAAGTGCTCGGCACGCACCAAACCCTTCGAACCGGCGCCCCGGCCTTCCATTTCGGGCGAGGCCAGCGTCTTGATGTCGTTCAGATACCGCGCCGGATCGGCCTGGGGAAGCGGCGTGGAAGCAGCGATGAGGGTGAGCGCAAGGAGTGCGACCAGAAACATCTGACGGATTACACGTTTTGCCATTGGGAAACTCGTGAACCGCAAATCCTATGAGGTGCGGGAGTAAGTGTCAATGAGACGACTCCACCCCTGGGCTTTGCGATCTCTGCGACTTCTTCGCGATCTTCGCGGTTTAAAGCTTTTGACCGCGAAGGCCGCGAAGGAAAGTCCGCAGAGTTCGCGAAGAAATCTGACATGCGCGGGATCTCATGTATCCCAACAAAAAAAACCCCAGCCTCGCGGCTGGGGGCATGGCAGCACCGCAGTTCTTTAAAACAGATTCCACAGGAACTGGTTGTATACCTCGTGATGGAATTGCACTTCCTGGGGCTTCACGAATGTTCCCAGGGCGCGCGGGCAGCGGTCGGCCGAAGCCTGCTTCAAGTCCGCGTAACGGGCCTTCACGTCTTCGCCGAGCAGTTTGGTAATCCAGTCGGCGTCGCGGAAGTTGGTGAGCGCGTCGTAGATGTTGTCCGGCAAATAGCGCTCGGCCTGGCGCAGGTTCTTGATGCGTGAGGTTTCGCCGTCCAAACCTGTCTTGAAGATCGAAAGCATGACCAGATACGGATTCGCATCGGGCGCGACCGAGCGTACTTCCACGCGCATGCTCTTCTCGTTGCCGATCGGAATGCGAATCATCGATCCGCGGTCAACGGCCGAGGCCTTGATCTGGTTCGGCGCCTCGAAGTGCGGATCGAGCCGCCGGTAGGCGTTGACGCTGGCATTGAGCAGCAGGCAAATGTCGTTGCCGTGGGTCAAAATGCGATCCACGAACGCCCATCCCATTTTGCTCAGCTTCTCTTCGCCCTTGGCGTCCCAGAACAGGTTCTTGCCGCCTTCACTGATGGAAACGTTGGTGTGCATGCCGCTGCCGTTCACGCCCACCACCGGCTTGGGCAGGAACGACGCCGTCAGCCCCATGTTGGTCGCGACCTGCCGGCAGATCAGCTTGTAAAGCTGGATCTGGTCGGCGGCGGCGACTACTTCTCCGTAGCCGTAGTTGATTTCAAACTGTGAAGGCGCAACTTCGGGATGGTCTTTCTCGTTCTGGAAACCCATCGCCCGCTGCACTTCCGCCGTGGTATCGATGAACGTGCGCAGCAGGTCGCCGGGCAGAGAGTGATAATAGCCGCCGGTGTTGACGTACTCGAATTTCCCGGTTTCGTTGAAGTGGCGCTCGGCGTCGGCCCCTTTGAAGAGGAAGCCTTCAATTTCGTTGGCCGCGTTCAGCGTGTAGCCTTTGCTCTTGTACAGATCCCCGGCGTAGCCTTTCAGAACGCCGCGAATGTCGGCCGAGTACGGCGCGCCGCCCTTATCAATGACGTCGCCAAAAACCAGCACCTTGCCGGGGCCAAACACATCCGCCGGGCCCCAGTAAAAAGCCGACCAGTCGATGCCGAGACGCAGATCGCTCTCACGCTGCGCGGTGAAGCCGCGGATCGACGATCCGTCGAAGGTCAGGTTGTCCCAGCTGTTGAGCAGGAACTTCTTGTCGTAATCCAGCATATGCAACCGGCCTTCGAGATCGCTGAAGAGGACGGTCACGGCCTTGATGCGTTTTTCGTCGCGCAGATATTTCATGCGCTCTTCGCGAATCTGGTCGAGCGGGACCCGCTGCTTGCGCTGCTCCTTCGCCTTCAGGTTCAGTTCTTCCAGTTCGTCGTAGGTCAGTGCCAGAAAAGTGCGCAGTTCAGTGAACATGGATGTCGTTCAGTCTCCTTCGCGATATACGAGATGTTTTTGGCAAAGCAACTCAACAAATAGGGGAGTCGGTATGGCTGGTTTCGTCAAATGCTGACTCGGGACACAGAAGAATAGCGCGGCAGAGGTGATGCGGCCAATCGAAAAAGCTGATGTGGGGCATAAAAGGGTTTTATTTCGGGACTCACTGAATCCGCTTGACGTGAATCTCCTGCCCGTCCCAGCGGTGATACGTGTATCCGGTTACGTGTCCCTGTGCGTCTCGGACAAACGTGACACTGCCAACATCGTCCTTAACGAAGAACGTGTCGGAGCTCAAAGGCAGGTACTCATCGTCCTCCTTTTCCTTGCTGAAGCGCGACCATAGCTTGCCGTCCTTCACTGACACTTTTTCCACGTCGTCGAGGGGGCGCCACTGGTATTGGCCGACATAATCTTTGTAGACGGTGGCGTCGACGGCGACGGGCTTACGGAAATTGACCGGCAGTAAGCCCCAGTGCCTTGCAACCAGCCGCCAGGAGCCGCTTTGCTTGACATAGGTCTCCGTTTGACGTTCTTCACTGACGATGTCTGTGTCCGTAAATTGTTCGTGTCCCGTGAGTCGAAAGTTAATCACTGCAGTGCTGCGGTACACGTGGATCACGTAGTCACGCGGGTTCACCGAACGGTCATACTCGGGGGGCAGCTTCCCCACATGCTCTATGAATTGGGCTTTCGTCTCAAGAACCCCATCATCGGTGCTGAAGATGCAATCATCCGCGACATAGTGCGACCAGGCCGCCATATCGCGCCGGAGAGCGGTGTCCCTCAGAGCCATGCGAACCTTCAGTACTTCCTGTTGGGCGGGCGAGAACTTCGGCTGGTCTTGAGCACATACCACGCTCGTAGGCAGGCAAAGCGTAACTAGCAGGAGGCGGAGGGAACGCATGATGGTCCTCACGAAGACAGGATGGGACCGGAATTCGGTCGGCGAGGATTTTACTCCAGCCAACCCGGTTCCAGATCAGCGCGTGCCGAAGCCCTGGCCGGGCAGCAGCTTCATGATGACTCCCAAGGCTGTCAGCACCGCAATGAAGTAAATCGTGGTAACGCGGCTCGGACGCGGCGGGAGATTGCCCGCAAAGGAAACCTGATAGGCCGCGCCCAGCGCGACCAGAAAAAACAGGTTCTCCCCCAGAACAAGCCAGAGCGCGAGGCACGCCGTCAGCAGGATCGCGCGCTCCATCTTGCTCAGAGCCATGGCAGCGTGCCCGCCGTCCAGCATCCAGATGGGAATCAGGTTCAGCAGATTGAGCCATGCGCCGGACCGCGCCAGAGCCGCCCACAGCGGATCCTGTGTCTGATACCAGATGGCCGCGCATGCCACCGACGCCAGAAATCCAGCCAAAGGCCCAGCCAGGCTGATGGCGGCCTGCGTTTCGATCGGAACTCCGATGGCTTGCCAGCGCACGTAAGCGCCAAAGCCGGGGAGGAAGACGGGCATGTCCGCGGGCAGGCCGCGCCGCTTGATGTCGATGTAGTGGCCCATCTCGTGGATGAGGATCAGCGCGGCGAAGCCGATTCCGAATTTTGCTCCGAACGCCGCCCAGTAAAATCCGAAAAATGCGACGAAGCTGAGCAGGAATTTCAGCTTGAAAATCGCTCCCAGCAGGAACTTGCCTTTGGCCAGCAGAATTGCCAGCGGACCCACCGGTCCCAACTTCTGTGCCCACTTGTTTTCACTTGGTGGTGGAGGCTGAATCTGATCGGCAACTCTATCGAGCGAACGGGCGTGGCTTTGAATCCAATCCGCCTGGCGGGAGTTCGGGGGCAGAAGCGGTAACCCCATCAGCCAGCGCTCTCGTGCCCCGCGAAAATCCTTCTTAGCCTCGAGGGCCTTCGCCTCGGAAGCCAGTTGGTCAAGTTGTTCGGAGTGCACGAGCGCGTGGCACTTGTCGCAGACCAGCGCGCCGGGAGCGAGGTCGCTGGAGCAGCGGCGGCAGTTGCGAATCAGTTCTGGAGTTAGAGTCGACACCGATACTTAAGAGGAGCCCGCTTCCATTTTACAAGGCAAGTCAGGTCCGGGGGCGCGTGGAGTTTTCAAAGGGCCCGTGGATCTCGATTGCCTTTGGAGCCGTCAGCTTTACGGCGATGCTGATTCCGACAAATAAAATGATGGCTCCCATCACGCCGCCGAAGGGATTGTCTCCGAAGCGAATGAAGGGGAAAATGAGCGCCCGGGGTATGAGCTTTACGATGAATCCGCTCAGCTCAGGACGATAGTGAACCCAGACGGGAATTCTGGCCAGAGTCGATGCCAGATAGGTCAAGATTGCCGCAACAATCTGGTAACGCCTGCCAGAGACACCGTTCGATCCCTTGACCATCGCTTTCCCTACCATCCAGCCCACAGCCAGAGTTGCGTATCCCAGAGAAATGCCGGTTACGATCATGAAGGTGGCATAGAGCACCAATCCCAGAATGGCCGCTCCGAGGCCAAATAGCAGACTGCGTCCAAAGGTGGCAGTACTGTCCTGACCGAGCTCACCGCGTAGCTTATCCGTGCACGCCGGGCACGACATCGCATCGTTCACGCGATAGTAAGTTCCGCCGATCGGCTGATGGCAGAATTGGCAGTGATCTCCCCCGGGCGTCCCGACATACTCGGCCGTGCCGAATTGCGGGGTCGGTTGGCTTATCGTGGGGTCCGTCATGGCCCGAAACGATAGCACAGAAAATTTGAGATGTAGCTAGTAAAAACAACGACGATCGTCAATGGGAGACTGTCTGCGGTTACTGGCGGTGAGCAGATGCGCCCGCCGCGAGCTCGCGAAGGGTCGTCAGGAAGCCGGCTGCTGCACGCGGATCATCGAGGGCATCGAGCTTAATCGTGGCCGAAAACTGCGGCGATTCCGGCCGGAAGCGAACTTGCAGCACATCCTGCTGGCGCACGGTCATGAGCGCGTTCAACTCCGCGCTGGGATCCTGCTTCCAGTGGGTGCGCGTGGTCAGAATTACGGGGCCAGGTTCGTAGATGTCCCACTCGCGCTCATCCCGCTTGTTCGTTTTCACCCCACGGCTATGAGCGCACCAGCGATGACGCACCACTTCCAGATGGAAGCTAGGCGAACCGCCGAGGTCTGCTTCGAAGGTCAGAGTCTCTTTCTGTTTGTGGAAGCAACTGATCAGCCAATGCACAGGCATGGCACGCGGGCGGAATTTCATGGTGACCCGGGCATTTTCGAAGCTGCGGGAAGGGAACTGCAAACGGGCATACATGCGGGAACTGGTGACCCAGCGTGAATCGAGGACCCGTCCCTTGCCCGCGCAAGCCGACTGGACCCAACGCAAGGCCTCAGCGCCCTTGCGACGGTTGTACGCGGCAAATAAGACGTACCACAGCGCCAAAACCGCCGTTGCCGCACCCACGTCGATGAGCAAAAGGCGCTCCAAATGCTCCTCTGATGGTGATGGTACGTCGGAGGTTGCGGCTGGGGCAAGAGGACAATCGCCCATCCGTGCGATTTTTTTCGGCGGATGACTGATTACCTGTGGAAAAGCTTGGATAGCAGCAAGAAACTGCAACCTTGAGAGGGCTCTCGCTCGAATTCTGAGCCGCTACAATGACCTGTGCCTTTTGTAGTCCGCGATTTCAAGCCGGAAGATTTCGAGACCCTCTGGGGGATTGACCAGCATTGCTTCCCGCCAGAGATCGCCTACTCGCGCCAGGAACTTCGGACCTACATGCGCCGCCGCGGGGCCTTCACCCTGGTAGCGGCAAACGAGGCCGATGAATCCGTGGGCGGATTTCTCGTAGCCCAAAGCGGCTTGATTGGGCACATCATCACCATCGACGTATTGCAGAGGAATCGCCGCGCGGGTGTCGGAGCGCTTCTGCTGCGCGCCGCCGAGGATCGGTTAGCCGCCGCAGGATCCCGCGCCGTAGGCCTTGAAACGGCGGTAGATAACATGCCGGCCCTCGCTTTTTACAAACGCCAGGGCTACGACGTGATCCGCACTTGGCCTCGCTACTACGCCAACGGCGTAGACGCGTTGGTGTTGGAAAAACGGTTTGACCCAACACTGAAATAGCTTGGGCCAAATTCCTCTGGAGACATGCACTTTCGAGTTGCGCCGATGAACTTCTGAGTCCATCGACTGCCCAGCGGCCTAGCTAAAATTAAGTCACTTCAGTTCAGCTCTAATTCCCACTCTTCGAGGTACCAGCTAATGAAGTTTCTTATTTCACAAACACGTAGAGGCGGAGGCATTCGTCCGCCTGCGCGCGCAGCGAGCACCCCGCACCCTTCGGCTTCGCTCAGGGCAAGCTGCGCCCGGGGCTACGCGAGCGTTACACGTGCCCTTCACATTCCCCTCGCAGCGTGCCTGGTAGTTCTTATCGGCTGCGGCTCGGGTCCACAGGCGCCAGCGCCGTCCAATTTTTCTGGAGGCAACAGCAGCTCCACTACCTCGGTGCAGATTTCTCTCGCCTCCGATCAATTGACCGGCGGCGCTTCGACCCAGGTCACCGTCAGTTTGTCCCAAGCCGCGCCCAGCGGCGGAGCCGATGTGCAATTGCAGAGCAGCGACGCGGCCGCCGCTACGGTTCCCGGAACCGTCAGCATCCCCGCCGGCCAGACCAGCGCTACTGCTTCTTTGACGACCGCGCAGGTGAACGCGTCTACCAGCGTCGAGATAACGGCGTTGTACGACGGCACAGTTTCCGGAGTCGCGTTGAGCATTGCGCCGCCGGCTACGACGAAATTCACTGACTCCCTGGCTCCCGCCTCGGTGACCATCACCGAAGGGAAGTCCGGCACCAGCAAGCTGACGACCAAGATCGCGACGGGATACAGCCACGCTTTAACCCTGAGCGCCTCCAGCCTGCCCGCTGGCGTCACCGTGAAGTTCAGTCCAAGCACGATTCCGGCGCCTGGGTCGGGAAGTTCGACCGCTACCCTCTCTGTGGCAAGCACGGTGCCGGCGGGAAGCTACTCGCTGAAGCTGACTGCTTCCGACGGCACGAATTCCGCCAGTTCGACGCTGACGCTGAAAGTCACCGCCAGCACCACCGACCCAGGAGCCAGCTTCAAGGCATGCTGGTACAAGTCGGGAGGGCACAGCTACCAGGGCGTTACCGTTGGAGTTACAAATCCCGGTACATATCCGTTCAACGCGCTGCTCTATTCCGATACGGCCTGCAAGGTGTATGCAGACCAGTTCGGTTACGGGCAGGAGCTGCAGTTCGGGACGTTCGATTACATCTTCTGGTTTGATCACTATCCCGATAAGCAGAATTATTCCGCGTTGTGGTACGTAGGCCCGGACACCTCGGCGTGCCTGGTGTACAACACGTCGACTCCAAGTTGTAACTGATCGCATTTGCGATTTTCTCCCCCGGAGGCTACTTTCTATTGCGTGAAAGTAGCCATCCAGGGAGAACTCGGTTCTTTCAGTCACGAAGCCGCGGAGCAGATGTCGCCGCGCTGCACGGTCGTGCCTTGCGCGCGATCAGCGGAGGTGTTTGAGCGCGTGGCGCAAGGATCGGTGCAAGCGGCCGTCATCCCCATTGAGAACACGTTGGCAGGTACGGTCGCAGAGCACGCCGATCTATTGGTCGACCGCGACGTCTTCATTCACGCCGAATACCTGCTGCGCATTGTCCACAACGTGATCGCCGCGCCAGGAGTGAAACTTGCCTCCTTGCGGAGAGTCTTGTCGCATCCGGTGGCGCTCGATCAGTGCCGCGATTTTTTCCGTCTCCACCCGAATATCGAGCCAGTGCCTTTCTACGACACCGCCGGCAGTGTGAAGCACGTGATCGCTAATCGGCTTCAGGATGCAGCCGGGATTGCAGGGAAGAAAGCCGCCCAGCAATATTCGGGGAAAATTCTCGAGGCGGGCATCGAAGACGACAAGCGTAATTTCACAAGATTCTTTCTGATTCGAAAGGCGCAAGGCGGCAAGAAGGGAATGGCCGATTACCGTCGGCTGGTTCCGCGCGGCGCGAACAAAACTTCCATCGCATTCCACGTGAAGAACGTGCCCGGTGCACTCTTCAAGTCCCTCAGCGTGTTCGCGTTGCGGGACATCAGCTTGAGCAAGATCGAATCGCGTCCCATGCGCGGACGCCCCTGGGAGTATGTCTTCTACGTAGATTTTTTGCGCGGCGACGACGAAGCCGCCCGCAACGCGTTACTGCATCTGGGCGAAGTCGCGCAATTCGTCAAGGTACTGGGGGTCTACCGCGCGGTTAAAACCGCCTCCTAGCTTGTCGTCACAACCTATTGTGATTGCATGCACATTCAGCGTGCGGGCCGCGCTCCTACACTTGGCCGGGTGCGCCGTCAGGGCCGCCGGCAGTTATCTAGATTCAGGAGGATTTATGCGTTTGATGAAAGGCTTGGGCGTCATCCTGTGCGTGCTCGCGATTGCCGGGCTGGCCGTGGCGACGGATAGTCTGGTGGTTCGAGACTCGAACCGTGTAACCTTTGTCGCCCCGGTCCGGATTGGCACAAACCTGCTGCCAGCGGGCGAATACATCGTTCGTCACATCATGGAAGGCCAGGACCACATTATGGTGTTCCAGCCGGTGAACGGAAAAGGGCCGGAAACGCGGGCGAAATGCACTCTTGTGCCGCTGCAGGAGAAAGCGGTCAAGACCACGACCATCTACGAAATGAATGCGGCCAACGAGCGCGTGCTGCAGGAGTTGATCTTCAGAGGCGAGACTGCCAAGCACGTTTTCTAGGGACAAATGACTTCTGACTCTAAACCCTGGGGGATTTCTGTCCCTCAACTGGCGGAGAATCCCCTCTCACTGTTTCCGCTCCGGTGCACTAGTTAGAACCGGAAACCGATTTAGTTCTTGGCAACCGTCCACTCTCCGCGTTAGCCTCTGCACCTTGGGCACCTGCTGCCCAAGACCAACGGCATTAGAATCAGACTGTGCTGTGACTCGCGGAAGGGTGCTGAAACCTTTCCAACAAGAGTATCATCTAAACTTGAGCGAGATAGACTCAAGGAGAACTAATGAATCAGCCTCCAGTCGAGCGCGCCCCTAAACCAAAGGAAATAAACGATCAAAGAGCTCTGCCCGTGCTTCCTGTGCGGGATACGGTGCTGTTTCCTCATGCTGTTTTGCCTTTGACGGTGGGCAGGGAAAGCTCGGTTCAACTCATCAATTCGTTGGGGGAGGACAAGACCATCATCGTGGTCGCCCAGCGCGAAGCGCGCGTGGACTCCCCTCAACCCAGTGATCTGTACACGGTCGGAACTTCGGCGGTGGTCCACAAAGTCGTCAAGATGCCCAACCAGAGCCTATTCGTATTCGCCGAAGGCCTGGAGCGGGTGCGTTTGGGCGAGTTCACGCAACTCGCGCCGTTCATGCGGTCCTATTACTCTCCGATGCCCGAGGCCGCTGCGCCGGCCGCGACCTCGCAGATTGAAGCGCTGCAGCGGAACGTGCTTACACTATTCCAACAAATTGTCGCCGGCTCACCCACGCTGTCGGATGAACTGTCCACCGTGGCCATGAATATTGACGAACCCGGCCGCTTGGTCGACTTCATCGCCTCGTCGCTGCCATCGCTGTCTACGCCGGACAAGCAGGACACTCTCGAGACCCTCGACATTCATGTGCGCCTGGAAAAGATCAACCAGCACCTGGCGAAGGAACTCGAAGTTCAGCAACTGCGCAACAAGATTCAGAGCGAAGTGCAGGACCGGGTGCAGCAGACACAGCGTGAGTACTACCTGCGCGAGCAGATGAAGGCCATCCAGAAAGAACTCGGCGAGCAGGACGAAGGGCAGCGCGATGTCGAAGACCTGAAGAAGAAAATCGAAGAAGCCGGCATGCCTGACGACGTGAAGAAAGAAGCGCTCAAGGAGTTAGGGCGCCTGTCGCGCATGTCGCCCATGGCTGCCGATTACTCGCTGACGCGCAACTACATCGAATGGCTGGCCGTGTTGCCGTGGGAGAAAACTTCGGGCCAGGAGATCGAGATTCCGAAGGCGAAAGAAATTCTCGACCACGACCATTACGATCTCGAGAAGGTGAAAGACCGCATTCTCGACTATCTGTCGGTCCGGCGTTTGAAGCCGAACATGAAAGGGCCGATTCTGTGCTTCGTCGGACCTCCGGGAGTAGGGAAGACCTCGCTTGGTAAATCCATCGCCCGCGCCTTAGGCCGTAAGTTCGTGCGGTTGTCGTTAGGCGGCGTGCATGACGAGGCCGAAATTCGCGGCCATCGCCGCACCTATATCGGCGCTTTGCCGGGACAGATTATCCAGGGCATTCGCCGTGCGGAGACGAAAGATCCGGTCTTCATGCTCGACGAAATCGACAAGGTCGGACGCGACTTTCGCGGCGATCCTGCGTCCGCATTGCTCGAAGCGCTCGATCCGGAGCAGAATTCCACGTTCCGCGATAACTACCTCGACGTGACCTTCGACTTGTCGAAGGTGCTCTTCATCACGACCGCGAACATGCTCGACCCTGTCGCCGAGCCGCTGCGCGACCGCATGGAGATTATCGAACTGCAGGGCTACACCGAAGAAGAGAAAGTGCACATCGCATTCCAGTATCTGATTCCGCGCCAGATCGAGGAGAATGGCATTACCACCGATCAGATCGAATTTCCCGAAGACGGTGTGCGCTACGTGATCCGCCACTACACACGTGAAGCCGGCGTGCGCAGCCTGGAACGCACCATTGGCACGATTTGCCGCAAGCAGGCGCGTCGGCTGGCTGAAGGCAAGACCGACAAGCTCATGGTCACGCAGGAAGTGATTCAGGAGTTCCTCGGCGGCATCAAGATTCGCAGCGAAGGCGAAATTGCTGAACGGACGGAGCGCCCCGGCGTGGCGGTTGGCCTTGCCTGGACGCCATCGGGCGGCGACGTGCTCTTCGTGGAAGCCAACGCCATGAAGGGCAAAGGCGGGTTCACCATGACCGGACAGATCGGCCAGGTGATGCAGGAATCCATGCAGGCAGCTCTGACGTGGGTTCGGTCGAATGCGGATCGTTTGGGCATCGGCGACGATTTCTTCGCCAGCCACGACATCCACATTCACGTGCCCGCAGGCGCGATTCCGAAAGATGGCCCTTCGGCCGGCGTAACCATGGCCACGGCTCTGGTTTCGCTGCTCACGGGGCGCCGCATCACTCCGCTGCTGGCGATGACCGGCGAAATCACGCTGAGCGGCAACGTGCTTCCGGTCGGCGGCATTAAAGAAAAAGTGCTGGCGGCCAAGCGAGCCGGAGTACGCGATGTGATTCTGCCTGCAGAAAACAAGATGAACGTGCAGGAAGACCTCACGCCCGAGCAACTCGACAACCTGCAGGTGCACTACGTGAAGACGATCGACGAAGCGTTGAAAGTCTCACTGCCCGCGGTTGCCGAAAGCCCGGCGGCGAAAATCCTGTCGACTCCGCCGAAGGATCCGAACAAGGACCACGCGCCGACTCCGGTGAAAGAGCCGCAGCCTGTGCATGACAAGGTGCTAACGACGCAGGCGTAATTCGAGTAGCTGGGTGCCCCATTTCTGGTGCGCATTTCGCGCGAGAAGTGGGGCTTTTCTCTTTCCCTGGGAAACTCGCCTCAACTTGAGATCGTCGAAGTCAGACGGCTGTAAGATCCTCTGCGCAAACTGCTAGAGATTCCAAGAATTAGTCAGAGGTGCGTTCATGCCGGTTGGATGACCGGCGATGGTCGTGCTATGCGGCAAACGTTGCCCCGGAGACGTGGAGACGATGTGGAGCTAAACTGAGAAGATCG
>Ga0075017_100001760_pt1 | contig 13423 bp, 15 predicted proteins | sample AleBraG_ABR_2012_FD_71475 | JGI IMG/M metagenome (GOLD analysis project Ga0075017, IMG submission 71475) | Freshwater sediment microbial communities in response to fracking from Pennsylvania, USA - Alex Branch Run_MetaG_ABR_2012 | ecosystem: Environmental > Aquatic > Freshwater > Creek >... | reverse complement strand
AATGGCTGGATGGGCTTGGTGCAGGCCTGGCCAAGGCGGTTGCCGCCCCGGTTCGCCCGGCAGCCCCCGCGCAGGAGAGCCGCCCGGCTGCCGTGGCGCCAGCCGCCAGGGCTGCAACCACGCCTGCCACCACGGCGCGTATCGCAGTACCAAGTGCCGAGGCTCCGGCCGCCGTCGTCCGCCAAACGCCCGCACCTCTGGCAGAGACGGAAAATTCCGTGCCCGGCCAGATCACCCGCAGTGTGGGCCGCGCGGCGAACAAGGCTGCTGACCTGCTGGCCAACCTGCCCACCTTCCGGCGCAAGCGGTACTGACGGGCACAACGCACCATGGAGGTGCTTTTTCTGCATGATCTTGCAGACCTTCTTGGAATCTGAGAAAAATTAGGTCTGGCCGGGCCGTGACGCGAACATTGCTGGTGAGCATATTTTTGCGCTGTGAAACGCGCCTCACCCTTTTTCAGGAGACTCATGGATACCAGGCTTGAAGCCATCCGGGAGCAAGTTTTAGCTCGCAACCCCGGCGAAAAAGAATTCCACCAAGCAGTTCTCGAAGTTTTTGAAAGCCTCGGCCCGGTACTGGATAAGCACCCGGAATTCGTCGACGCCGCCGTGCTGCAGCGTTTGTGCGAGCCCGAGCGCCAGATCATCTTCCGTGTGCCGTGGATGGATGATCAGGGCCGTGTGCAGATCAACCGTGGCTTCCGTGTTGAGTTCAACTCCGCCCTTGGCCCGTACAAGGGCGGCCTGCGCTTCCACCCGTCCGTGTACCTGGGCATCGTGAAGTTCCTCGGCTTCGAGCAGATCTTCAAGAATGCCCTGACCGGCATGCCCATCGGCGGCGGCAAGGGCGGTTCCGACTTTGACCCGCGCGGCAAGTCCGACGCCGAAGTCATGCGCTTCTGCCAGAGCTTCATGACCGAGTTGTACCGCCACATTGGCGAATACACCGACGTTCCCGCCGGTGACATTGGCGTGGGTGGCCGCGAAATCGGCTACCTGTTCGGCCAGTACAAGCGCATCACCAACCGCTACGAGTCAGGCGTCTTGACCGGCAAGGGTGTTGGTTGGGGCGGATCCTTGGTCCGTCCGGAAGCAACCGGCTTCGGCACGGTGCTTTTCGCCAATGAGATGCTCAAGACCCGCGGCACGTCCTTCGACGGCCAGCGAGTGGTGGTTTCCGGCTCAGGCAACGTTGCCACGTTCGCCATCGCCAAGGCCCAGCAGCTCGGCGCCAAGGTGGTTGCCTGCTCGGATTCCTCCGGCTACATCGTGGACGAGGACGGCATTGACGTTGCCCTCCTGCGCCAGATCAAGGAAAAGGAACGCGGCCGCCTGAAGGAATACGCCGTTCGTCGCGGCTCCTCCGTCAGCTACGTCGAGGGCGGCTCTGTGTGGGACGTCAACGCCGCCGTCGCCCTGCCTTGTGCAACGCAGAACGAGATCAACACCGAGGCCGCCACCCGCATGGTCAAGAACGGCCTGGTGGCTGTTGCCGAGGGCGCCAACATGCCCTCGACCCGCGGCGCAGTTGCCGTCTTCCAGGAAGCCGGCATCCTGTTCGGCCCGGGCAAGGCAGCCAACGCCGGTGGCGTAGCAACCTCCGCCTTGGAAATGCAGCAGAACGCCAGCCGTGACGCCTGGACGTTCGAGCACACCGAAGCCCGCCTGACCCAGATCATGGTGAGCATCCACGATCGCTGTGCCGAAACCGCGGACACTTACGGTTCGCCGGGCAACTACGTGGTGGGCGCCAACATCGCCGGCTTCGTCAAGGTTGCCGACGCCATGCTGGCCCAGGGCCTGATCTAGGACACACCAGCGCCGCCACGTTCGTGGCTGTGCGAATCCGCGCCTGTTCCCCTGCGCTGCCCCTTTTTACCGGGCGCGGCACAGGGGAACAGGCGCGCTTTTCGTTGGCAGGCACTACCTCGGATGTGCCTGGCAGACAGTGCCTCTTCGGTGCCCCGGGCCGTCAAGGCGGCCGATCGTACGGAATTATCCGCAACATCCTTGATGCTGGCTGCACGCAGGAACTGTTCGCCTATACGGGCCTGCGGCACTTGCTGTTCACCAGCATTCACCAGCGGGGCGTGCGCTACCTTCCGGCATAAGCCCAACAACAGACTTCCCCGCCCCGGTGTTCCCTTCGGGCACGGTGGGCGGGGGGACTGTGTTCAAGTCGCTCTTCGTGGACTCGATTTGGCGGCACCGCAAATCCCGGTTTACAGTGTGAGCATGACAAACCGTTGGTATGCGTATTTTTCGTTGGCTCTGGAGGGGCCCGCGTCTAGCTGACACGCATCCAACCTTCCTTCAGAGCCAACAGGACAGAGAAATTATTCTCTGTCCTTCGCCATTTCCGGCGGGTTTCTGAAAAGGGGCTCGCTTCCGCCCACACCCAAGGAACCAAGCCCATGAGCATCACCACAGCAGTTGCAGAAACCACCACCGCCAATCTCCGCGTCAGCCAGTTCACGGCACTGCCGTCCCCTGCCGAACTCGCCGCCGACCTGGCGATGGACGCCCAGGTGGGCAACGTCGTCGAACGCGGCCGTGACCAGGTCCGCGCCATCATGGACGGCCTGGATGACAGGCTGCTGGTCATTGTGGGCCCGTGCTCCATCCATGACACCGAGGCCGGCCTGGACTACGCCCGCCGCCTGGCCGCCGTGGCCAAGGACCATGAGGAAGACCTGCTGATCGTCATGCGCGCCTACTTCGAAAAGCCGCGCACCACTGTCGGCTGGAAGGGCCTGATCAATGATCCCTTGCTCGACGGCAGTCACGATGTTGCCACCGGCCTCGCCATGGCCCGGAAGTTCCTGCTCGAGGTCGCCCGCCTGGGCCTGCCCACGGGTACGGAATTCCTGGAACCGATCAGCCCCCAGTACACGGCGGACCTGGTCTCCTGGGGTGCCATTGGTGCCCGCACCACGGAAAGCCAGATCCACCGCCAGCTCAGCTCCGGGCTGTCCATGCCGATCGGCTTCAAGAATGGCACCGACGGCGACCTGCAGGTGGCCCTGGACGCCTGCCAGGCAGCCAGCGCAGCACAGTCCTTCCTGGGCATTGACGGTGACGGCCGGGCCTCCCTGGTCAGCACTGCCGGCAACCAGGACACCCACATGATCCTGCGCGGCGGGCGCAAGGGACCCAACTACTCGGCGGCGGACGTGGCAGTTGCCGCCGGACAGGCGACGAAGGCCGGCATCAACCCGCGCCTGATCGTTGACGCCAGCCACGCCAACTCCGGCAAGAGCCACCACCGCCAGGCCGAAGTGGCACTGGAAATTGGCGCCCAGCTGGAGTCCGGCGGCGCCTCCGCGGCAGCCATTGCGGGGGTCATGCTGGAAAGCTTCCTGGTGGGAGGTGCGCAGAAGCTTGACGTTGACGAAGTTGCTGCAGGAACGGCAGAGCTGACGTACGGGCAGAGCGTCACGGACGCCTGCATGGAATGGGATGTCACCACCCAGGTCCTGGAGACCCTGGCGCGCAGCACCCGCGCCCGTCGCACCCAGAAAATTTAGGGAGCAGCGCCCCGGCGCGGGGGCCGCTCCAGGGGGTTCGTGAACAGAGTCCGTCATGTTGTTGATTATCGGACCAGCATTGATTTGAATCTATTGAAAACAAGTCAATAAATTCAGTTACTTGCTTCGAACTTCATGAATCGCGGACAAATGAACCCCCAGCACGACATCAGCTTCGATTATTCGCCCTGGACATTTTGGGCGGGTGCCTCGGAACAGGAGAAGCAGGCGCAATTGCGGCACCACGACGTCCTGTCCCGTGACGGCAAAGCGTCGGTGGGGGAGCGGACATTCCTTTCACCGCTGGCCAACATTGACGTGAAGAAGCTGACGGTCGGGGCCAATTCCTACATTGCCGCCCACGCCTATGTGACGGACACAGTCAGCATGGGTGAGGACTGCACCATCAACCCCTTCACTGTCGTCCGCGGAAATATCACCATGGGCGATGGCGTGCGGATTGGTGCCCACACCTCCTTGCTGGCATTCAACCACTCCATGGACCCTTCGGCCCCGGTCTTTAAGCAGCCACAGACCAGCCGGGGAATCGTGATCGGGGACGACGTCTGGATAGGGTCGCATGTCGTGGTCCTGGATGGGGTAAGGGTGGGCTCGCACTCCGTCCTCGCCGCGGGATCCGTTGTCACCAAGGATGTGCCCGAATGGTCAGTTGTGGGCGGCAACCCAGCCCGTCGGATCCGTGACCGCCGGGACACGGCGGGGAGTCGCGGGACCACCGCCGAGAGCCTGGCGAGCAGACTCGCACGCTTTGCCGAGCAGGCAAGGGAGGATGCCCCGGCCATCATCGCCAGGTCCTGGGACCCCGAAACGGCGGGAGGACGATATGTTGACAGCCCGGGGGTGCGAGCCACGGTGCGGGCGCACTGTGATGCGATTGAGATTTCCTCCCTACTTCTTGGCACAGTGCCGCCGCAGCTCCCGGCGGCCAAGCACTTGGAACGCTTGTCATCACTGCAGGATCCCGTCGTAGGGCTCGTGCCCCAATATGGCCCGGACGGGGTGCCAGGGACGGGGCGGCCGAACTTCGAGAACAGCACCGAAAACTACCACGTGCTCGCTGTTGGATATGCGCTTGACTTGTTGGGAGGCGAATTCACCCACCCCATCCAGGCAGTCGCTGACATGGACTCGGCCACCATTGCCTCTCGCCTGGGGGCCCTGCCATGGCGCAAGGAGCCATGGGCATCGGGTGCCTGGATCGATGCTTGGGGCACTGGTGCCTATTGGAACCTGACACGGAAGCAACCTTCCCAACAGGGATCCCTGGAAACACTGTTTGGCTGGCTACTGACCCGCATCAACCCGTCCACCGGCGTGTGGGGAACCCCCGACGACGACACCCGCCTACAGTTGGTCAACGGCTACTATCGCCTGGTGCGAGGAACATTTGCCCAATTCGGCCTGCCAGTGCCGTACCCGGAAAAATTGATTGATACCGTGCTCGAACACAGCGCCGACCCACGCTACTTTGCGCCTGGAAAACAGAACGCCTGCAATGTCCTTGACGTGGCCCACCCGCTCTGGTTGGCCCGCAAGCAGAGCGGCCACCGGGCCGAAGAAGTCAAGCGATGGGCGAAAAATCAATTGGATCAGGCCCTCAACCAGTGGGAGGTGGGTGCCGGAATGCCTTTCAGCTTCGCACCGGAAAGTGGCGCCGGCAACGTTCCAGGACTGCAGGGTACCGAAATGTGGCTGGCCATCATCTGGTACCTTGCTGACCTGCTGGGTTCAGCGGAAGCCCTTGGATACAGGCCGCGCGGCGTACATCGCCCCGAACCGGCAATCGCCTTCCCCTCCCTATAGCCTGGCGCAGGCCGTGGTTGCAGCGCCTGGGGTGCGTAGCTTTGCTACGCTGACGGTGCGCGTCCTGTGCGAAGTGATGCAGGGATCCATGCGCTTCCTTTTAGCCCGGGGCCACTGCCCCACCGGATGGAGAATCTTGTGATTCGGTTTCTTTTACGCACAGGGATCAACCTTGTGGACTCGCTGCTGGCCCTGTTGTTGGCCGCCTGGCTCATCGACGGGGTCAGCGTGAGTTGGAGCGGGCTGATCATTGCGGTTGTCGTATTCACTGTGGCGCAAGCCATTTTGGCGCCGTTCGTTTTCAACATGGCACGCCAGTATGCGTCGGCGGTCCTGGGTGGCATTGGCATCGTCTCGACCTTGATTGCCTTGTGGGTTGCCACGTTGTTCCCCGGCGGCCTGCACATCAATGGGCTCGTGGCCTGGGTCGTGACGCCGCTGCTGGTCTGGATCATCACGGCGCTGGGCGGCTGGATCCTGGGCATCTTCATCATTGACAAGTGGTGGGGCAAGCGGGCGGCGCGTAGCCAAAAAGCCTAGCAATCAGCACCAGGCCATTCACAATGGCCACACCAGCCTCTAGAGTTATCTCTCAGGGTGCTGACGGGAGACCGCCTTAGTGCTCCACCCTTCGCAAGGAAATGGAAGTCCAAGGACCATGACGCAGGAGCAGAATTTCTCAAATGTGAACTTCTTGACTGTTCAGGAAGTCGCCGAGCTCATGCGGGTCTCGAAGATGACTGTTTACCGGATGGTGCATGCCGGGGAAATGCCCGCAGTGCGCTTTGGCCGCTCCTACCGGGTGCCCCAAAACGCCGTTGAGGCTTTCCTGAAGTCGGCGGTGGTGGACCAATCCGAAACTTCCAAGGGTTCCGGTTCGGCGCAGACCGGGTAGGCACGGTAGTCTAGGAAAGATCCATTTTCGGCTTTGACCGATTCCTGCGATCGGTCGACCTAATCGTTTGGGCCTCACATGAGGCCTTCTATGCAGTTTGTGAGGAACTTTCATGGGTTCAGTAGTCAAGAAGCGCCGTAAGCGGATGTCCAAGAAGAAGCACCGTAAGCAGCTTCGCAAGACGCGTCACCAGCGTCGCAATAAGAAGTAAATCTTCTTTCATGCAATCGCCCGTTCACCATTTTGGTGTGCGGGTGCTTTGTTTTAAGCCGGCAATTCCAGGGCAGGGCAGGCGCGACGGCCGGCACGGGCTGGCGCCGTGCCCGAGGCTTGGGTGCGGGAGGGTTTCGAGCGGCTGCTACTTGCGCCGCATGGACGCAATGCCCTTCCAGAGCCCGTACACCACACCGACGCCGGTGGCAGCCTGCAGGCCAAGGGTGGCGGCGCGGCGGCCCGAACGGTAGTCGTAGATGGGCCAGTTGTGCTCACGGGCGTGGCGGCGCAGTTTGGTGTCCGGGTTGACTGCGACGGGGTTGCCCACGGCGGTCAGCAGCGGAATGTCGTTGTAGGAGTCGCTGTAGGCCCAGCAGCGGCTCAGATCCAGGTTCTGGGCCTGCGCCAGCTCGCGCACTGCGCGGCCCTTGGCGGGCCCGTGCAGGATCTCTCCCACCAGCTTGCCGGTGTAGAGGCCGTCCTCGATCTCGGCCACGGTGCCCAGGGCCCCGGTCAGGTGCAGGCGTGCGGCGATGACGCCGGCCACCTCCACCGGGGTGGCCGTCACAAGCCATACCTGCCGGCCGGATTTGAGGTGTTCCTGTGTCAAGGCGCGGGTGCCGGGCCAGATCTTGGACACGATCATCTCGTCGTAGACTTCCTCGCCCAGTTGGCGGATGAAGTCGGCGCTGATGCCGGCGGCCAGTTTCTGGGCGGAGTCCTGAACGGAGTGGACGTCGTTCATGTTTTCCCCGCGCAGGATGAACTTCGCTTGTTTCCAAGCGAAGCCGGTGGCGTCGCGGAGGGTGAAGGCCTTCTTTTGGTACATTTTGCGGGCCACATGGAACAGGCTGGCACCCTTCATGAGGGTGTTGTCCACGTCAAAGAAAGCGGCCTCGCCCTGGTGCTGCGCAGCGGCCCCGGCGGCCTCGGCACTGTTGGTAGTCACGTCGGGCATGAAACGAGTCTAGTCAATCCGGCACGGCAGCGCCTGTTACGCCACCTGTTGGGCCGTTAACAGCTGTGAAACATTCTTCCTCGCGTTCGCCCTGGGCGGCAGTTGGCTGCAGCCAACGGCGCATGCGTCCAGCATTGAGTACGGTTAAGGGCATGGATCCCGAAATTAACCCTGCTACGAATGTGCCCCGCCTGGAATTGATCACCAAAGCCGGCTGCCACCTGTGCGAGGACGCCCGTGGCGTTGTTGCCGGGGTGGCCTCGGAGCTGGGCCTGGCCTGGTCCGAAGTTGGCATTGATGGCGATGCGCCGCTCCTGGCCCGGTATGCCGAAGAGATTCCGGTGGTCCTTGTTGACGGCGTGCAGCGAGATTTTTGGCACATTGACCCGATTCGGCTGCGCACCATCCTGGGCAACGCCATGGGCAACCCAACCCACTAGGTGCGCCGGTGGCCGCACACGACGGTTTTTGTGTGTCGCCACAAAGGCCCCTGGCTTTGGCTATGCCATGGCCAGGTCATACAGTGGATAATGGCCGACGGCGGCGGGTTGCCTCACTTCTCCCTTGCTTCAGCCCAGGCCCTGCAGGAGAACTTGGAGCGGTACTTTGACCTCAGCGCAGACCCCGGAAGAGCCGGCCGCCGAAGCGGCCCGGCAGTTGCCGCCTGCCACGGTGTCGCGCCTGACGCTGTATTTGCGCATGCTCAATGGACTGCTGGCCGACGGCGTCGAGCGTGTATCTTCGGACTCCCTCGCCGAATCCGCCGGGGTCGGTTCGGCCAACGTCCGCAAGGACCTCTCATACCTGGGCTCGTACGGCACCCGCGGTGTGGGCTATGAGGTGGCGCACCTGAGCCGCAAGATCGCCCAGGCGCTGGGCTTGACCCACGAATGGCGTGTGGCCATAGTTGGGGCCGGTAATCTGGGCCGCGCCCTGGCCAGGTACGCCGGCTTTGAGTCCCGGGGCTTTGACGTGGTGGCGCTCTTTGATGCCGACCAGATGCTGGTGGGGACCGAGATTGGCTGGCTGAGGGTCAGCGACGCAGCCGATCTGGAAGAGGTGCTGGCCAAGACGCGTACCAACATGGTGGTGCTGGCCCTGCCCGCGGGGGTGGCGCAGTCCGTGTGTGACCGCGTGGTGGACGCCGGCGTGCACAGCATCCTCAGCTTCGCCCCCGTTGCCTTGAGCGTGCCGGAGTACGTCAACCTGCGCAAGGTGGACATGGCCACGGAACTGCAGATCCTGGCCTACCACGCCCAGCGCCTACAGGTCCCCGGCCTGGATGCCGAACGCCCGGGAGCCTAGTAGCCGCGCGGTCCGCCGCCCGGATTCCGCTTGGCGAAGTACTCCTTGGCGGGGGAACGGTACAGGAGAATCATGGCGACCGCTCCGAGGCCGATCTGGATGATGGTGAAGATGTTCGGTTGGACCAGCGCAATGAGCGAGATGCAGGCCAACACCAGCCCCGTGGTCCGTGCCCAGTTTGCGCCCCTGCGGATCTTGACGGCCAGCCAGAAGTAGCTGGCTGCGGCGGCCAAGCTGATCACGGCGGCAAACGCCAACAGCGAGGAGACCATGGTGGCATCCGCCAGCATTGAGCTGTAGGCGGGATCGTTGGGCAGGGCCGCCTTCAGGGTGTCGACCATGCTGGCGCGCACAGACGGTATGAAGAGCACCAGCAGCAACAACAATCCGGACAACGCCTGCAGCGCCCCCGCCGCAATGATGAGCCTGGAGGCCACCACCACCTGCTTCGGTGCGGCAAAGTGCGGTTGGGTGGCGACGGGCCCGGGGCCACCTTGGAAGCCGGGATACGCCGGGCTTGGATTCGCGCCGTTGGGGGTGCCGGCGTCGTTTGCCCCGTTCGGACCGGACGACGGCGGGACCCAGCCTTCCGGTGCGTACTGGCCGTACCGGGGGACGCCGGGGGCGATCTCGCCGTAACTGCCCGGCTGATAACCGTTGGCGGGCCGCTCTTGGGGTTGCTCGTCAGGGGTGGTCATGGCGGGGCCTTTCGTTGGCAGTGCAAGTGGCGGTCCGGCGCGGGCACGGCAAAGGGGCCGCGTAGGGTTTGTACTAAACCCTACGCGACCTCTGGAGTTGGAACTAGCTGATGGGAAAGCGGCGCCGAAGCGCTAGCCGGCAACGCCCTTGGCCCGTGAGTTGAACCAGGCGGAGGACTCCGGCAACCACATCAGGATGGTGGCCACCACGCCCAGAAGGCCGAAACCTGCGCCAAAGAATGCCAGCACGATGCTCAGCCCGGCGATCACCGACAGTGCCATGCGCGCCCACTGCATGCCTTCCTTGAGCTTCATGATGCAGATCAGCACCCCCGCGATGAGGACCAAGGAAATGATGGAGGTAACGATCCCCCTCACGCCAGACATCCGCAGGGCGGCGCCCGTGCCTTCGATCGGGATGCCAAGAATGGAGGTGTCACTGGCGCCGAGCAGGAACAACGAGCCAAAGAACGCCAGCACGGATCCCAGCAGCCACAGGCCTGCCGACACCAGCCAGATGATGTAGGAAATCTTCAGCAGCTGCGGCAGGCCCGCCAAGTTGAACAGTCCGGAGAAGCCGCCAGCGGGCATGACCTCGGACATCGAATGGGGCATGTCCTTGGGCATCTCGACCTTGTAGTTGCCAGCGGGTTGCTGCTGTTGTTGGTAGCCGGGAGGGGGCCCCTGATAGCCGGGCTGCTGTTGGTAGCCGGGCGGGGGTGCCTGCGGGCCGGGAGCCTGGTAACCCGGCGGGGGCGCCTGATAGCCGGGGCTTGGGTTCTGCGGAGCGTTGGGTGCCGGCTGCGAACCATAACCGTCCGGAGGCGGTTGCGAGCCGGGTTGCTCGGGATCTGGGTACTCATTAGGGGTGCTCATAGCGATCACACTAGTCCGCCAGCCAGCGGCTGCATAGAGTCTGTGGACGCAAAAAAGTGCCGGTCCACCAGGGCAGGTGAACCGGCACTTCGCATGGAGGAAAACAGGTGCTAGTCGGCCTTGACGAAGGCCACGTCCAAGGTGATGGTGACCTTGTCCGAAACCAGCACGCCGCCTGCTTCCAGGGCTGCGTTCCAGGTCAGGCCAAATTCCTTGCGGCTGATGACGGTCTTGGCTTCAAAGCCGGCGCGGGTGGCGCCGAACGGGTCAACGGCAACACCATTGAATTCGCCCTTGAAGGTGACGGTCTTGGAGATGCCGCGGATGGTGAGATCGCCGGTCAGCTCAAAGTCTTCGGTGTCGCCGGAGATGGAGGAGGAAACGAAGGTCAGCGTCGGGAACGTCTCGACGTCGAAGAAGTCGGCGCTGCGGACGTGGCCGTCGCGGTTCTCGTCACCTGAGCTGAAGCTGGCTGCCTGGATCGTGGCGGTGACGGAGGAATCCTCCAGTGTCTGACCAAGGGTCAAGGACCCTTCGATGGCGGTGAACTGGCCGCGGACCTTGGAGATGCCTGCGTGGCGGACGGTGAAGCCCACGGTGCTGTGCGAAGCGTCGAGGTTCCAGAGGCCCTGGGCCAGGCCGGTTGATTCAATGGTGGTTGCGCTCATGGTTTGCTCCTCATGGGAATGCGGCGGATCTCCCGGTCGGGGATCCTTCACGGGGTATAAGCATGCGTTTGCATCTAATATTCCCGGCTGCGGAAAATCTTTTTGAAACTTCTGGCAACTGTGCCTGTCGAGTCTGAGAGTTCCCTGATTAACGTCTTGATGCGTAATTTTGAGAAACTTGGACACATGTCCCGAGTCACTGTTCATCTTCTGCGCCATGGTGAGGTATTTAACCCCCAAGGCGTCCTGTACGGCCGGCTTCCGGAATTTCACCTCTCCGACCGTGGCCGGGCCATGGCGGACATGGTCGCGGAGCATTTCAAGGCCCAGGCGTCCGATGGCGCAGCCCCCGTCTACCTGGTGGCCTCACCCTTGACGAGGGCCCAGGAAACTGCGGCGCCCACCGCCGCGGCACTGGGACTGGAGATTGTCACCGATCCGCGCATCATCGAGGCCGAGAACCACTTCGAAGGCATGGCGGTCAGCAAGTCCGAGCTGCTCAAACCCAAGCACTGGCGCTACTTTGTGAACCCTCTCCGCCCGTCCTGGGGCGAACCGTACGCAGCCCAGGCCGAACGCATGATGGAAGCGGCACGGGATGCCCGCCGTCGTGCCTTCGAAATTGGCGGGGACGGCGCGGCGGCCATCATGGTCAGCCACCAGCTACCCATCTGGGCCACCCGACGCAGCGCCGAGGGCAAGCGCCTGTGGCATGACCCCCGGAACCGCGAATGCACCCTGGCCTCGTTGACCACCTTGACGTTCGACGGCGATCACGTGGTTGATGTTGCCTACAGTGAGCCTGCCGCCGTCCTGCTGCCGGGGGCCGCAACCACTCCCGGAGCCTGAGAAAAGCCTGGGAATCGGGGCTGGGCTAGCCCCCAGGCACCTTTTCGACGTAATGTAGAAATTCAAGCTTGAACAAATTAACAGTGCCATGGCGCTGGATTCATGCACGATGAAAGACAACTAGAGTGACTTCCTCCATGAGCCGCAGGTCATTGCTGGCCGCAAGTGGCGCAGCCCTGACCCTTGCACTCGCTGCATGCACCTCCAAGGATCCGTTGTCCCAGCAGGCGAATGCGGGGGACAACAAGAACTACATTGCCGGCGACGGCTCCGTGACTGAATACGCCGCGGCAGAGCGTTCGGCGCCGGTTGAGTTCACCGGAAAGCTCTTTGACGGCACCACCGTGAACGCAGCGGATTTCCCGGGCGGTGTGACCATCTTGAATTTTTGGTATGCCGCCTGTGCCCCCTGCCGTCTTGAAGCCCCCGACCTGCAGGCGCTCTACACCGAATTCTCGGCCCAGGGCGTGAAGTTCTACGGCGTGAACGTGCGCGATGAAAAGGCCACGGCCGAGGCGTTTGAACGCAGTTTCGAGCTGACCTACCCCAGCCTTGTGGACAAGGACGGTGGCGTGCTCTTGGCGTTGTCGAAGGTTGTGCCGCCCCAGGCGGTGCCCACCACCTTGGTGCTGGACAAAAAGGGGCGCGTCTCCGCCCGCATTCTTGGCACGGCGGAGAAGAGCACCCTGAAAGCCCTGATCACCTCCGCCCTGGCCGAGCAGTAAGGGCTGCAAAGCATTCGTGAATAATCCGTTCGCAGAAACCGTACTTAGTGGCTCCATGCTGCTGGCCATGCCCGTTGCGTTGCTGGCCGGACTGGTTTCCTTCCTCTCACCCTGCGTCCTGCCGCTGGTGCCCGGGTATCTGGGCTACGTCAGTGGGCTGACCGGCGCGGACCTGCAAAACCAGCGGCGAGGGCGGATGTTTGCCGGCATCGGACTGTTTGTGCTTGGCTTTTCTGCGGTCTTCATGCTGATCGGCGCCGTGTTTGGCCAGCTGGGTGCCTGGCTGAAAGGCCCGGACGCGGCGTGGGTGACGCAGGTCCTCGGTGTGGTTGTCATCATTTTGGGTGTGGTCTTCCTTGGTGGCATGGACTTCTTCCAGCGGGAGGCCAAGATCCACGCGAAACCACCGGCAGGACTGTGGGGGGCGCCTGTTCTGGGCGTAACCTTTGGACTGGGGTGGGCGCCGTGCACCGGGCCCACACTGGGTGCCGTGCAGGCACTGGCCTTTTCCGACGGTTCAAGTGCGGCCAAGGGTGCCTTGTTGACGTTTGTTTATTGTTTGGGTCTGGGCTTGCCGTTCCTGCTCATTGCACTGGGCGTGCGCCGGGGCCTGGGGGCCCTGGCATTCTTCCGCAAGCACCGCCGCGGACTGCAATGGTTTGGCGGGGGCATGCTGATTGTTCTGGGCCTGTTGATGGTCACGGGGCTGTGGGGCACCTGGATCAATGAATTGCAGTTTTGGTTTGCCAATGAAGTGAGATTGCCAATCTAATGAAAGAGAACTGACGTGAAAGAGCCTCGGGCCGCCAAGAAGAAGGCTGCCGGCGATGAAGTGGCGCTGCCCCGTCTGGGCTTTGTCGGCATGCTCAGGTGGGCCTGGCGC
>Ga0075017_100001759_pt1 | contig 13424 bp, 9 predicted proteins | sample AleBraG_ABR_2012_FD_71475 | JGI IMG/M metagenome (GOLD analysis project Ga0075017, IMG submission 71475) | Freshwater sediment microbial communities in response to fracking from Pennsylvania, USA - Alex Branch Run_MetaG_ABR_2012 | ecosystem: Environmental > Aquatic > Freshwater > Creek >... | reverse complement strand
TGCGCAAGCGCAGGAACATCGAAGACGTCCTGCAGCACCTCGCGCATCGTTTCCAGCACGACAGGGAACGAGCCGTACTCAGACGCGACCGACAGGAGTTGTGCGGACCGTTGCCGTTGCTGCCACAGTGGGCTCCGGCGGGCCGGATCGCGGCGGGGGAGCAGGAGCGCTCGAGCCGCGCACTCCCGAAACCGGGAAGCGAAGAGTGCCGAACCGCCGACCTCGGCGGTTACCAGCGCCTCGACGTCGTCCGGATCGAGCATTGCGAGTTGAGTGACTGCCTCGGTGATCCCGCCGTCTTCGTCGGCGTCACCTAAGAGTTCCATGTCGGGCAGCCGAAGCACGATCCCGTCATCGGCATGCATGGCCTGCACATCGACGCCGTACCGTTCGCGCAACCGCCCGGCGAGAGCCAGCGCCCACGGCGCATGGATCTGGGCCCCGAACGGAGAATGCAGGACGATGCGCCAGTCGCCGAGCTCGTCCCTGAATCGTTCGACGACGATCGTGCGGTCGTCAGGTACATGCCCGGTCGATGCTCGCTGCTCGTAGAGGTAGGCCAACAGATTCGTTACTGCACGCTCATCGAGGCCCGCACGACTCGCGCGTTCGCGTGCCTGCTCAGGATCGAGTCCGAGCAGTTCTCGGACGAAGCTGCCGACTGCGCTGCCGAGTTCCGCCGGCCGGCCCAGAGAGTCGCCTTTCCAGAACGGAAGCCGTCCGGGTTGTCCGGGCGCGGGGGAGACGAGCACGCGATCGTGGGTGATGTCCTCGATCCGCCACGACGTCGAGCCGAGCGTGAAGACGTCGCCGACCCTCGACTCGTAGACCATCTCTTCGTCGAGCTCGCCGACCCGCCGCCCAGCCTTGCCACTGTCGGCCGACGCTCCGACGAGGTAAACCCCGAAGAGCCCGCGGTCGGGGATCGTCCCGCCGCTGGTGACTGCCAGCCGCTGCGCTCCTGGGCGCGCAGCAAGGGTCCCGTTCTGCCGGTCCCACACGAGGCGCGGTCGCAACTCGGCGAACGCGTCGCTCGGGTAGCGGCCGGTCAACATATCGAGTACAGCGTCGTAAGCGGACTGAGGGAGGCCGGCGAACGGTGCCGCTCGTCGAACCAGTGCAAGCAGCTCGTCAACATCCCAATCGTCCACCGCAACCATCGCGACGATCTGCTGAGCGAGCACGTCGAGCGGATTGCGGGGGTAGCGGAGTTTCTCGATTTGGCCGCTGGCCATGCGTTCAGCGACCACCGAGGTCTGAACCAGATCGCCCCGGTACTTGGGAAAGACGACGCCACGACTGACTGCACCCACGTGGTGGCCGGCTCGGCCGACCCGTTGCAGACCGCTGGCAACCGACGGCGGCGACTCGACCTGCACGACCAGGTCGACGGCGCCCATGTCGATCCCGAGTTCCAGGCTCGAGGTTGCGACCACCGCGGGCAACCGGCCGGCCTTGAGCTCCTCCTCGATCAGCGCCCGCTGCTCTTTGGAAACCGAGCCATGGTGAGCACGTGCCAAGACCGGCGGTGCTCCCCGCGAAGCACCGGACTGCGCCATCACCTGCGCCGGCGACCCCACCGGCGCGGCTGTCGGACCGCTCTCCTCCCACCGTTCGGCGTGGATCTCGTTCAGCCGTGCACAGAGCCGTTCAGCGAGGCGACGGGAGTTCGCGAAGACGATCGTCGACCGATGCGATTCGATCAGATCGGCGATGCGTTCCTCGACATGCGGCCAGATGGACGTGCGTGGTTGATCGCCCGCGGCTGAGCCGCTGATCTCGTCGACCGGCTGGCCGAGTTCGGTCATGTCATCGACCGGCACAGTGACCGCCAGTTCGATCACCTTGGTCGATGGTGGCTGGACGACGTGGACGTCATGTGTGCCGCCGAGAAACGCGGCGACTTCCTCCGTCGGTCTGACCGTTGCGGACAACCCGATCCTGCGTGCCGGCCGAGCGAGGATGGCGTCGAGCCGCTCGAGCGACAGAGCGAGGTGAGCCCCGCGTTTGGTTCCGGCGACGGCATGCACTTCGTCGACGATCACCGTGTCCACGCCGCGAAGTGAGTTGCGTGCTTGCGAGGTCAGGAGCAGGTACAGCGACTCCGGAGTGGTGATCAACACGTCGGGCGGGTGCTGGACCAACCGCCGCCGCTCGTTGGCATCAGTGTCGCCGGTGCGCATCCCGACGGCGACGTCTGGCGGCGCGACTCCCAGCCGCGCGGCCGCTTGGCGGATCCCGGCCAACGGAGCGCGAAGATTGCGCTCAACGTCGACCGCGAGCGCTTTCATCGGGGAGATGTACAGCACGCGGGCGCGGGTACGCGCGTCTTCGGGCCGACCCGCTGTCGCGATCTTGTCGAGAGACCACAGGAAGGCCGCGAGGGTCTTGCCCGACCCGGTCGGTGCGACGACGAGCACATCACGGCCGGATCGAACCGCGGACCAGGCACCGACCTGGGCGGGAGTGGGTGCCGCGAACGCGCCTTGGAACCAGGCCCGGGTGATCGGCGAGAACCCGTCGAGGGCATCGCCAGCAACACCCGCGCCAACCTGGTCGGGAACATCGCCGGAGCCGTCCGGGGCGGGTATGTCCGTCATCGGAGCCATTGTGTCGCGCCGGCCTGACAGACCCCGGTCCGGCTGACGGGCCGGTCCGGCGTCGGCCTGACTATTGTCGCGACGGTGCGCCTGACGGAGTTCTGGAAACGGATGGACGACCAGTTCGGTCCGGCCTACTCCCGTGCGTGGGCGACCTATACCGTCATGGCCGAACTGGGGGAGCGCACCGTAGACGAGGCGCTCGTTCAGGGCGAGGACGCGAAAGTCGTGTGGCGCGCGGTGGTCGAACACCTGGAGCTTCCCAAGTCCGAGCGGTAGGCCGGTGGCGGCCTGGATCGACGGTCCTGCCCGGCGCTGACTCCCGTGGTGTCCATTGGCCGGCGTGTCGGGATGGATTCGAACAGGCGTTCGACGTAATGTCGGGCCGTCCACAGCTGACCGGCACCGCGGAAAGCCCGTCCACACCCCCAAGGCAGCGTCTCGGAACGGTCGGTGGCCCGGCTTAGGTTCGAGCTCCCAACGTTCCTTACAAGATCTGACAGAGGTGGCCACACATGGCAGAAGTTGACCGCGACAAGTCCCTGGACGCGGCTCTCGCTCAGATCGAGCGTGCCTTCGGCAAGGGCTCGGTCATGCGACTCGGAGACGAGACGCGCACCCCGATCGACGTCATCCCGACCGGCTCGATCGCGCTCGACGTGGCGCTCGGCATCGGCGGCCTGCCTCGCGGCCGTGTCGTCGAGATCTACGGCCCGGAGTCGTCGGGTAAGACCACGGTCGCGCTCCATGCCGTGGCGAGTGCACAGCAGGCAGGCGGCATAGCGGCGTTCATCGACGCCGAGCACGCTCTCGATCCGGAGTACGCCCAGAATCTGGGTGTCGATACCGATGCGCTCCTGGTGTCCCAGCCGGACACCGGCGAGCAGGCGCTCGAGATCGCCGACATGCTCGTGCGATCCGGCGCGCTCGACATCCTTGTCATCGACTCGGTCGCCGCGCTCGTGCCGCGTGCGGAGATCGAGGGCGAGATGGGCGACAGCCACGTCGGTCTCCAGGCCAGGCTGATGTCTCAGGCCCTGCGCAAGATGACGGGTGCGTTGAGTTCGACCAGAACGACGATGATCTTCATCAACCAGCTGCGCGAGAAGATCGGTGTCATGTTCGGGTCTCCCGAGACCACGTCGGGTGGCCGCGCACTGAAGTTCTACTCGTCCGTCCGGCTCGACGTGCGCCGCATCGAGACTTTGAAGGACGGAACCGACGCAGTCGGTAACCGCACCCGCGTGAAGGTGGTCAAGAATAAGGTCGCCCCGCCGTTCAAGCAGGCTGAGTTCGACATCATCTGGGGCTTGGGCATTTCTCGCGAGGGTGGCTTGATCGACCTCGGTGTCGAGCAGGGGATCGTTCGCAAGAGCGGCGCCTGGTACACGTACGAAGGCGATCAGCTCGGGCAGGGCAAGGAGAATGCCCGCACGTTCCTTCGCGACAACCCGGATCTTGCCAATGAAATCGAGAAGCGGATCAAGGAAAAGATGGGAATCGGTGCACGAGTCGATGCTGAGGCTGACGCCACTGATTTGCCTGACGTACCGAGCTTGTAGCCACAGCTGAATACAACCTGATGACGTTTGATCGCGACTCAACCGATCGCGATCCATCCGTTGCCCACGGACGGCCTGACGGGGAGGAACCGCCGGCTGATCCCGTCGAGGTGGCTCGAATCATCTGCTTGCGCCAGCTCACCGCCGCTCCGAAGACCCGGTCGCAACTCGCGACCGCACTCGCCAAGAAGCGGGTTCCCCAAGAGGCGGCGCAGGTAGTACTCGACCGACTCACGGAGGTCGGTCTCATCGACGATGCGGCTTTCGCACAGACGTGGGTGGAGTCACGAAGACGTGATCGTGGGTTGTCGCGGCGGGCCTTGGCGCATGAATTGCGACAGCGTGGCGTAGCGGTCGACGATGCGAAGCCGGCATTGGACTTGGTGGACGAAGAAAGCGATGAGCGGACAGCGCGTGCCCTTGTGGAGAAGAAGGTCGGGGCCACCCGTGGGTTGGCTCCGACCGTTCGTACCCGACGTTTGATCGGTTTGCTCGCGCGCAAGGGATACTCGCCGCAGCTCGCGAGCCGGGTGGTTCGCGAGGTGCTGGAAGCTGACGGCGAAGCTGCCTCGGAGGACGAAACGTAGCCGGGTCACAGCGGCGAGCCGGGCGGCTGTGTGGCTTGCCCTGAGCTGGAGCGCGGCCTAGCCTGCGATTGAAGGACTCATTCCGTTCACCTAGCGTTCGTCACGACACAGGCAGATCTCCGACCGAGTTGGTCTTCTTATCGGGCCCGCGGCGCTTGACCGCGTGCGTCGTCCCGCCGGAGTGCGCGGCCGCTCATCCGGAGCGCGCCGCACCGGCGTCAGGTGGCGTAACGCCGTGCGAACCGGCGGATGCGTCCTGACCCGGTTCCGGGAGGAGGGCAAGGACGTTGCCCAGCGGGCTCGCCTACCTGTTGCTGGTCGTTCTGGCAGTCCTGCTGCTTGGCGCGATCGGCGCACTGGTCAAGGTCAGGCGGGCGTCCCGCCCGAGCGCGCATGGGGACGAAGCAGATGCGGATGCGGTGTCTCGGGCTCGGGACGACGCAACATCGCGAGCCCGAGCGGAGGACCTCGCCGATGAGCGAGATCGTGCGCACGCGGCCGCCCAGTCCGAATTGGATGGGCTGCGAGCTGAGTTGCGCGAGTTGCGACTGGACCTGGAGCGGAGGGAAGAACGTCTCGCGACGCGCGAGTCCCGGCTGGACAGCGAGGTCGATCGGATCGGGGCCCGCGAGCATGCGCTGGCCACGGCCGAGGCCGACCTGACCGCCCGGCAGGCGGATGTGGCCGAGCAAGAAGAGCGTCGTCTCGACGTTCTCGAGCGGGCAGCCGGGCTGTCCAGAGACGAAGCGAAGGCGGAACTTACATCAGCGTTGGAGGCGCAGACGAAGCGCGCCGCGGCAGCCCAGCTCCGGGCGATCGAGCGCGATGCGACGGACGAGGCCGAGCGCCGAGCGCGCCAGGTCGTGACGATGGCTGTGCAGCGGGTGGCGAGTGACCAGACCGCGGAGTCTGTTGTCACCGTGTTCCATCTGCCGGCGGACGAGATGAAGGGACGGATCATCGGTCGGGAGGGCCGCAACATCCGGGCTTTCGAGGCTGTCACCGGCGTGAATCTGATCATTGACGACACACCAGAAGCGGTCTTGCTCTCCTGCTTCGATCCGGTCCGTCGTGAGGTCGGGCGGCTCACCCTTGAATCCCTTGTCCTGGACGGCCGCATTCATCCGCAGCGGATCGAGGAGGTGTACGAACGCTCCAGGTCGGAGATCGACCGGATCGGTCTGCGGGCAGCCGAGGACGCACTGGTCGAGGTCGGGATCACCGACATCGATCCCGAGTTGGTGCGCACCTTGGGTCGCTTGCGGTATCGCACGTCGTACGGGCAGAACGTGTTGGCACACCTCATCGAAACGGCACACCTCGCCGGAGCGATGGCGGCTGAGCTCGGCCTCGACATTCCCTTGATGAAGCGATGCGGCTTCCTGCACGACATCGGCAAAGCGCTGACGCACGAGGTCGAGGGAAGTCACGCGATCGTCGGCGCCGAGTTGGCCCGGCGGTACGGGGAATCGGCTGACGTCGTGCATGCCATCGAGGCGCACCACAACGAGGTCGAGGTGCGCACGCTGGAGGCAGTCCTCACCCAGGCGGCTGACGCGATCAGCGGCAGCCGTCCCGGAGCTCGTCGTGAATCGCTCGAATCGTACGTAAAGCGCTTGCATCGCCTCGAGCAGATCGCGTCCGAGCATGAAGGAGTGGACCGAGTATTCGCGATGCAAGCCGGGCGCGAGGTACGTGTGATGGTTCTGCCGGATCTGGTCGATGACATCGGTGCCCAGATCCTGGCCCGGGACATCGCCAAGCGCGTCGAAGAAGAGCTGACTTACCCCGGACAGATCCGGATCACGGTCGTCCGGGAGAGCAGGGCCAGCGAACTCGCGCGCTGACGATCAGCCGATCGAACGCGCCGAGCCCGTCACATGCAGGCGCACGCCAGGCGCGAGCGGGTCCGGCAGCGCCAGGACGGGGAACCACCCGGCGGCCACCCCAGGTTCGGTGTGGACCTCCTCGGCCGGGTCGGCAAGCACAGCGAACACGTGCTCCACGTGTCGAGCCGGCCCGCTGTCGGACTGGCCGCAGTCGAAACGATCTTGCTGGACCGCGATGTGCGGCTCCAACACCCGGCGAGGGCTGACTCCCGTCTGCTCACGGACCTGACGGCGCGCGGCCTCGGCCAGCGTCTCGCCACCCTCGGCGTGCCCGGTCACCAGGCTCCAGCGCGGGCGCGCTGAGGGCATGATCAAGAGCACTCGCGTCCCGGCCTCGTCCATGATCACGGCGCTCGTCATGAGGTGCGGGCGAGCTTCGGTCACCACAGCAGGCTACGGAACCCTCGACGGATGCGAGCGGCCCGTACCCTTGGATGCGCCATGACCGCAGCCCCGAGCAGGACCTATGAGCTCCGCACCTACGGGTGTCAGATGAACGTGCACGACTCGGAGCGACTGGCCGGCGTTCTCGAGGACGCCGGGTACGCACGAGCCGACGACGGCGCGGAGCCCGACGTGGTCGTCTTCAACACATGTGCCGTTCGAGAGAACGCGGACAATCGGCTGTACGGAAATCTCGGGCACCTCGCGCCGGTCAAGGCCGCCAGACCGGGCATGCAGATTGCTGTTGGCGGATGCCTCGCGCAGAAGGACCGCAGCGCGATCGTGAAACGGGCTCCGTGGGTCGACGTCGTCTTCGGGACGCACAACCTGTCCTCCCTGCCGGTCCTGCTCGAACGCGCGCGCGTCGAGCAGGAGGCGCAGGTCGAAATCCTGGAGTCGCTCGAAGTGTTCCCGTCGACACTCCCGACGCGACGCGAGTCGCCTTACGCCGCGTGGGTCTCGATCTCGGTGGGATGCAACAACACATGCACGTTCTGCATCGTGCCGTCCTTGCGCGGCATCGAACGCGACCGGTCGCCGCAGGACATCCTGGCGGAGGTCCGGGCGCTGGTCGACGAAGGCGTCATCGAGGTGACGCTGCTCGGCCAGAACGTGAACTCGTACGGAGCCGAACTCGGCGACCGGCAAGCATTCTCGAAACTGCTGCGCGCGTCCGGGGAGATCGACGGGCTGGAGCGGGTGCGGTTCACTTCGCCGCATCCGCGCGACTTCACTGACGACGTGATCGAGGCGATGGCCCAGACGGCGAACGTCATGCCGCAGCTGCACATGCCGCTTCAGTCGGGGTCCGACTCAGTACTGCGCCGGATGCGCCGGTCCTATCGCAGCGACAAATACCTGGGCATCATCGAACGAGTGCGCGCGGCCCTTCCGGACGCGGCGATCACGACGGACATCATCGTCGGCTTCCCAGGCGAGACCGAAGCAGACTTCGCTCGGACGCTCGAAGTGGTCGAGGCGGCCCGATTCTCCGGTGCATTCACGTTCCAGTATTCGCAACGGCCGGGGACTCCCGCGGCCTCCATGGACGATCAGGTGCCGCGTTCGGTCGTGCAGGAAAGGTACGAACGACTCGTCGCGGTACAGGAAGCGATCTCCTGGGCCGAGAACCGCACCCAGTTGGGTCGCACCCTTGAGGTCATGGTCGCGGACGCCGGCGGCCGCAAGGATGCCAGGACCGAACGCATGAGTGGACGATCCAGAGACAACCGGCTCGTGCACTTCACCGCCTGCGACGCACGGCCTGGAGACGTCGTCATGGTCGAGGTGACGTACGCCGCTCCGCACCATCTCGTCGCGGACAGCCCGGCGAGGTCGATCCGGCGCACTCGTGCGGGCGACGCGTGGGAGGTCCAGCGGTCCTCGGCCGCACCCGGCAACGGTGTCGTGCTGCTCGGCATGCCGACGTCCGCCGCCTAAGCCGGTCGGACGCTGTGCTGGCCGCAATAGCTTTCTGTCCCAGTGCACCAGTGCTGGTTCCCGAACTGGCCGCCGGAGCCGCAGCCGAATTGGACCGCTTGCGTCGAGGCTGCGACGCCGCGGTGCGCGCGGTCGTCGCGGCCGGAGTGGACCAGATCATCGTTTTGGCTGCCGGACCGCGTGAAGCCGAGTACGCCGGCACAGCAGGTGGAACCCTCGCCGGATTCGGGGTCGATGTCCGAACCGGCGGCTCTGCAAGCTGGCGCCTGGAAGCTGGGCGGCCCGAAGGTCGGACTAGTGCCGCGCTGCCGGCGAGCCTGACCATCGGCGCCTGGATTCTCGACCGCGTGGCTCCGCAGTCGACCGGAATTCGCCGCCTCTACCAGGAGGTGCGCGAGGACGCTCCGCCCAGCGACATCCGCCGGGCGGCCCGCGCGCTGGCCGCAGCGCGGGGGAACTCGGCTGTGCTGGCGCTGGGTGAGGGTTCGGCCTGGCGGCCGGAATCACCGGGTGGTTACAGCGATCCAAGGTCGCAGGAGTACGACGAAGGGGTCGCTGAGGCCCTCGCCCGCGGCGATATCCGGGCGCTCGCTGCCGTCGATCCGATCGCTGCGCAGCTGGAGGCTTCCGGTCGATCCGTCTGGCCGGTCGTGGCTGAGGCGATGCGGATGCAGGAAGCACCCGTCCGTGCCGAGCTGATCGACTACCAGGCGCCGTACGGCGTGACCTACTTCGTGGCCGTTTGGCTTGCGGACGGCCCGCCCGGCTCCGGGCGAGTGGCCGCGCCGTGACGCATCCCACCAGGCTGCGGCTGGCCATCGTCGGGGCGACGGCGACCGGCAAGTCCGAGCTCGGCCTGCACATCGCCCGAGAACTCGAAGGCGAAGTCATCAACGCGGACTCGATGCAGCTGTACCGCGGCATGGACATCGGGACGGCGAAGGTGCCCGAGGCGGACCGCCTCGGGGTGAGGCACCACCTTCTGGACGTACTGGACGTTACGGCCGAAGCGAGCGTTGCGGCCTACCAGCGGTCAGCAGTCAGCACGGTCGAGGACATCGAAGCCAGGGCTCGTGTTCCAATCCTGGTCGGCGGCTCGGGTCTGTACGTCTCAGCGGTGGTCGACGGCTTGCATTTTCCTGGGACTGACGCGCACGTTCGGGCCCGGCTCGAAACCGAATTGGCCGCGGTGGGGCCGACCGCCATGCACGCCCGGCTCGTCGAGACCGACCCCGTTTCGGCCGCGCGCATCCTGCCCACGAACGGTCGCCGGATCGTCCGTGCGCTCGAGGTGATCGAGATCACGGGTTCGGCTTTCGAGGCGTCGATGCCCCGGCCCGATCAATCCGGCGGGTGGATCCGGATCGGGCTGACCGGCAGCCGCCCCGCCATCGACGCTCGGGTGAAGACGCGCGTGGATCGGATGTGGGCCGCCGGTTTCGTGGACGAGGTGCGTGAGCTCGAACGCGGCGGTCTCCGGCTGGGTCGGACGGCTTCACGGGCGCTCGGCTACCGCCAGGTCCTTGAATTCCTGGACGGCGCATGCACCGAAGACCAGGCGCGAAACGCCACCGTGCAAGCAACCTGCCGGTTCGTGCGACGGCAAGAGACCTGGTTCCGCCGCGACCCGACGATCAATTGGATCCCGCATGACCAGCCCCTTGCGGACACGCTCGCCATGGTCAAGCACCTGGTTGCCGGCAGCCGGTCGGCTCCGGCTCCCACCGGTGCGTCCGCCGAGGGCTAACCGACTTCGCGCAACCTTCGTACGGTCGCGAAGATGTCATCTTCGACGGGACCGACCGGGCCACCCGCATGTGTGCGCTCGACAAACCACTCCGTTCCGAACACACGCCGGAAGAGCGGCAGCGGCAGGCGAAGAAACGCGGCGAGAGTCCGGTCCGCTCCGTCCGCTGTTGCCTGACTCGCATGGGCGAGCATCGACGTGCGTTTGCGGATCGCGTACCGCCGGACATCGATCCGGTGGGTGATCTCGGACCTGGGCGAGTACGCCCGCTGGAACGCAGCCTGATCGAATTCCGGCGGGAACCGGTAGACCTTGGCGGCAACGTCGATCGCGCGGACGAGCAGGTCCCGGTCGACCGTCGCTTCCAGCACGGACGGTGTTCCGGCGAGTTCGGCGGCGCGAAGCCCGACCTTGTGCACTTGAACGTGGTCGGGGTGCCCGTAGCCGCCCGTGGGGTCGTAGATCGTGAGTACGTCCGCGTTCTCTTCTCGCAGGATCGCGGCCAGTTCCTTCGCGGGGATGTCCGGGTCGACAGCGGCGAACGGCCCCCGGCCCGCGTCCGGCCCGCCGGCCGAGACGGTTGCCGATCCATCGAGGCCCGAGTCGGCGTATCCGAGCAGCTCGGACCGGGCGCACCCGAGAGCGGTTGCGGAACGCCGCAGCTCGGCGAGCCGCCGAGACTCGAGCGTCTCGTCGTCACGCAGGAAGTCGGAGGCGACCAGCCCGACCCCGCCACCCGTTGCTGTTACCAGTACCACCCGATGGCCCTGGGCGGACGCGCGGGCCATCGTGCCCGCGGTCAGCAGCGACTCGTCGTCCGGATGGGCGTGAAAGGCCACCAGCGTGAACGGCATGGGTGTCATCTTGGACCCAGCCCGGCGGATACGGTGTCGTGGACAACCTTCGAGAGCTGCGGGGAGCGCGTGAAGATCGTTCATCTCACCGACTGCTACCTGCCGCGGCTGGGCGGCATCGAGATGCAGGTGCGTGACCTGGCAGCTCGGCAACAGCAGGCCGGCCACCAGGTGCACGTCGTCACGACCACGCCTGCATCCGCCCGCGACGAGCGCCGTGCTACCTCCGGGACGGATTCGGCGGCATCGGACTCGACCGGCGTGCGCATCCACCGGCTGGCGATGGACCTTCCGTACGAGCTTCCGGTGAACCCGCGTGCGTTCTCGCGGCTGCGCAAGGTTCTGGCCGCCGAGGACTTCGACGTCGCGCACGTGCACGCCGGAGTGGTCTCGCCGTTCGCGTTCGGAGCTGCGCCGACTGCTGCCCGCGCCGGAGTGCCGACCGTGATCACCCTGCACTGCCTGTGGGGTTACCTGACTCCGGCGTTCCGGTTGCTCGACGGGCGCGGCCACTGGAGCAGGTGGCCGGTCGTCCTCTCGGCCGTCAGTGATGTGGCCGCGGTGCCGTTGCGCCGCATCGTCGGGAGCGAGGTCGACGTCGAGGTCCTGCCGAACGGCATCGAGCCGGGCGACTGGAAGGTTGATCCGCTGCCGCGCCACCCCGACGACGTGCTGATCGTGTCGGTGATGCGCCTCGCGCCGCGCAAACGGCCGATGCAGCTGCTCCGGACCCTGCGCGAAGCGCGAGAGCTCGTGCCACGCCGGGTGCGCATGCGCGCGCGCCTCATCGGCGCGGGGCCGGAGCGCCGCTCGCTGGAGCGGTATCTGCACCGGACCGGCATGAGCGATTGGGTCGAACTGACGGGCCGGCTCAGCCGCGAGCAGATCCGCGAGACCTACCGGCGGGCCGACGTCTTCGTCGCTCCGGCCAACCTCGAGTCCTTCGGGATCGCGGCCCTCGAAGCGCGGTGTGCCGGCGTTCCCGTCCTCGCGAAGGCGAACAGCGGCATTCGCGAATTCGTCGCCGACGAGCGCGAGGGTCTGCTCGCGGCCACCGACGGCGAGCTGGTGGGGGGGCTGGTACGGCTGTGCCGCTCGCCGGAACTGCGTCAGCGGATCGCCGCCCACAACCGGGTGACGCCTCCGCCGACGACATGGGACGACGTCTTGGGCCGAACCGAGAAGGTGTACGCGCGAGCGGCGGAGTTGATGGGCATCCGTACGCTGGAAGCGTGACCGACGGCGGCTGGCCCTTCGTCAAGGGCCACGGAACCGGCAACGACTTTTTGCTGCTGCCCGACCCGCACGGCGAACTGCGGCTCACCGAATCCCTCGTGCGGGCGCTCTGCGATCGGCACCGCGGTCTGGGCGCCGACGGAGTCATCCGGATCGCGCCGACGGCCAAGGAGCCCGAGGTCGCCGAACAGGCGAGCGAGGCCGCATGGTTCATGGACTACCGCAATTCGGACGGCTCGATCGCGCAGATGTGCGGCAACGGCGCGCGCGTGATGGCGCGCTATCTGGTCGAGTCCGCGGCTGTCCCAGCCGGGCGGTTCGCGCTGGCGACCCGGTCGGGGGCCAAGCAGGTCGAAGCTGCGGACACCGACGAAGTCACCGTGGACATGGGTGCGGCGACTTTCAGGGGGCTGGAGGGGATCACGGTCCGACCCGCCGAGATGTCGAAGAGCGGCGGGCCGCTGGACGGGTACCCGGCCGTCGCTGTCGACATGGGTAATCCGCATGCGGTGGCGTTCGTGGACGACGTCAGTTTGGCGGGCTCGCTCCTCGAGCCCCCGGTTGTGAGCCCCGAGACAGCCTTCCCGGACGGCGTGAACGTCGAGTTCGCGGTCGTGCGCGATCCGGGCTTCGTGACGATGCGGGTGCACGAGCGAGGTTCCGGCGAGACGTTGTCCTGCGGGACCGGGGTGTGCGCGGTGTTCGCGGCCGCCCGCCGCCGCCTCGGTGAGGACGGCCCGACCGGTCGAGACTGGCTGGTTCAAGTGCCCGGCGGGACTTTGACCCTCCACCAGGACACTCACAGTTCCATCCACATGACCGGCCCTGCGCGGATCGTCGCCTCCGGCACGCTCGATGCCGCGTGGCTGGACCGGCACCGCTGATCTTTTGTCCACCCCCCGGCAAAAAGCGGTTCAGGGCCGCGGGCTCGGCGTGCGACCCTGGAAGCACGATGACTGAGCCCGCCGCCTACTCCGATCCAGCACGATCGGAGGCACCAGCTCCGGACGGGTTGCGGCCAAGCGGTTGGAGCCCGGAACCCGCCCGCGCCGTTTTCGAGGACGA
>Ga0075017_100001758_pt1 | contig 13440 bp, 14 predicted proteins | sample AleBraG_ABR_2012_FD_71475 | JGI IMG/M metagenome (GOLD analysis project Ga0075017, IMG submission 71475) | Freshwater sediment microbial communities in response to fracking from Pennsylvania, USA - Alex Branch Run_MetaG_ABR_2012 | ecosystem: Environmental > Aquatic > Freshwater > Creek >... | reverse complement strand
CGCAACGCCGCGCTGTGCAGCACCCGCCCCCGATCACGCTGGAATGCGGATCGCGCCGGATCTTTGGGAGGCTCACGAACCCATCGGGCGCGGTCGCCGTCCAGGTACGGCCCGATGGTGTTCCCCGTCGTCACCTCATCCGCCGGAGACCGCGAGGAGCTCGGAATCGGTGAGCAATCTGTGGTCCGCGCATTCCGGATCATCCAGCCACCGGTCCGGCAGCGAAACCGGTCTCGTGCCGGTCGTTCTTCCCCGTGGGGCACCGAGAACGACCTCCGGGTACTCCTGGTCGAGATCGAGGACCGCCAGCAACTCGTCCAGCTGGTCCAGCGATCCGACCATCGCCAGCGCCGAGCGGGCGTCCGAGCCGACCCGGAAGCCCTTGAGATACCAAGCCACGTGTTTGCGGAAGTCCCGGCATCCTCTCCCTTCGTCACCGAGTGCGCGCGCAAGGAGGTTCGCGTGGCGCCGCATCACTCGCGCGACTTCTGCCAGGTTCGGCCGCGCCGTCAGATCCGGTAGCGCTGCGCCGGACTCGAACGCGGCATCGAGGTCGGCGAACAGCCAGGGGCGACCGAGACAGCCGCGGCCGACGACCACGCCGTCGCAGCCGGTCTCGGCGATCATCCGGAGCGCGTCGACCGCTTCCCAGATATCCCCGTTGCCCAGCACCGGTATGTCGAGCGCCGCCTTCAGCTCCGCGATCGCCGACCAGTCCGCCTTTCCTGAATACAACTGAGCCGCCGTGCGCCCATGCAGGGCGACCCATGCGACCCCGCTGTCCTGCGCGATGCGTCCGGCGTCAAGAAACGTCAGGTGCGCGTCGTCAATCCCCTTGCGCATCTTCACTGTGACCGGAACGGCCCCGCGTGCGGCCGAGACAGCAGCCGCTACGACAGCACCGAACAACCGACGCTTGAACGGCAGCGCGCTGCCGCCTCCCTTGCGGGTGACCTTGGCCACCGGACAGCCGAAATTGAGGTCGACGTGGTCCGCGAGGTTCTCGTCGACCACGACGCGAACGGCCGCACCGATCACCTGCGGATCGACGCCGTAGAGCTGCAACGAACGCGGCGATTCCTGCGGTTCGAAGCTGACCATCCGCATGGTTTCGCTGTCCCGCTCGACCAACGCGCGGCTGGTCACCATCTCCGACAGGTACAGCCCCCCGCCGTACTGACGGCAAAGCGTGCGGAAAGCGCTGTTCGTTATTCCCGCCATCGGCGCGAGAACGACCGGTGGCCACACACGGAATTCACCGAGGCGCAGCGGCGCGCTCCCCGCCGGAGTCAGCACGCCGGCAGGCGCTCGGCCAACCAGGAGTGGACCGAGTCCAAGCCGATGCGCTCCTGGCGCATCGAGTCCCGTTCCCGGACGGTCGCGGCCTGGTCGTCGAGCGAGTCGAAATCGATGGTGACGCAGAACGGGGTGCCGATCTCGTCCTGGCGGCGGTAGCGCCGGCCGATCGCGCCGGCGTCGTCGAACTCCACGTTCCAGGTTCGGCGCAACGCCGCCGCCAAGTCGCGCGCCTTCGGGGACAGGTCCGCGTTCCGCGAAAGCGGCAGGACGGCAGCCTTCACCGGTGCCAGTCGCGAATCGAAGCGCAACACGGTCCGCTTCTCGACCCCCCCCTTGGCGTTGGGAGCCTCGTCCTCGGTGTAGGCGTCCATCAAGAAGGCGAGGACCGCCCGGGTGAGCCCGGCGGCGGGCTCGATGACGTACGGCGTGTAGCGCTCGGACTTCTCCGCATCGAGATAGGTGAGATTCGCGCCGGAGTGCTCCGAGTGCGTCCGCAGGTCGAAATCGGTCCGGTTCGCGACGCCTTCGAGCTCGGAGAATTCGTTGCCCCCGAACAGGAAGCGGTACTCGATGTCCACGGTGCGCTTGGAGTAGTGCGAGAGCTTCTCCTTCGGATGCTCGTACCTGCGCAGGTTCTCCGGCCGGATCCCGAGCGAGACGTACCAGTTCCACCGTTCCGCGAGCCAGTACTCGTGCCACTCCTCGTCGGTGCCCGGTTCGACGAAGAACTCCATCTCCATCTGCTCGAATTCGCGCGTGCGGAAGATGAAGTTCCCCGGCGTGATCTCGTTCCGGAACGACTTTCCGGTCTGCGCGATCCCGAACGGCGGCTTCTTGCGGGTCGAAGTCAGGACGTTCAGGAAGTTGACGAAGATACCCTGGGCGGTCTCCGGCCGCAGGTAATGCAAGCCTTCGTCGGACTCGACCGGGCCCAGGTACGTCTTGAGCAGGCCGTTGAACATGCGCGGCTCGGTCCACGCGCCGCGCGTCCCGCAGTTGGGACACGGAACATCGGACAGGTCGGGTTGCGGCGCGCGACCGTGCCGGCCTTCGAAGTCGTCGGCCAGCTGGTCCCCACGGAACCGGCGATGGCAGGACTGGCACTCGACCAATGGGTCCACGAACGCGTCCACATGACCCGACGCGACCCAAACCTCGCGCGGAAGGATGACCGCCGAGTCGATACCGACGACGTCATCCCGCGAGCGGACCATCGACTGCCACCATTGGCGGCGAACGTTCTCCTTCAGCTCCACGCCGAGCGGACCGTAATCCCAGGCCGACCTGGTCCCGCCGTAGATTTCACCGCTCGGGTAAACAAATCCCCGGCGTTTGCTGAGACTGACGATCGTATCGACGAGGTCGGCAGGCACGGGCGTACTCCATCCGGCTGGGTGTCGGCGAGTGAGGAAACGCCAAGGGTACCGGCCCGATCCCCCCGCTCCCGACCGCGCACTCAGCGGCCATGTGCGGCTTCGAGAAGCGAGCGGACCCGATCGTCCGGGACCGGTCCGAAGTCCTGGTACGCCCACCCGACGGCGCGGAACAAGAACGGACGTTGCAGGCAGACCACGAGGTCCGCTTCGGCCGCGAGAACCTGGAGGGTCTCTCGTGGCGCGACCGGGACGGCGACGATCACTTTGGTAGCGCCGTCCGCACGGACTGACGAGATGGCCGCACGGATTGTGGCGCCGGTCGCAGCGCCGTCGTCGACCAGGATGACCTCGCGGCCTTTCACGTCGGCGGGAGGCCGGCCGAGCCGGTACGTCAGCTCGTCGGCCATCACACGTTCGCGGGCCATCGCGACCAGCTCCGCCACGTCGGCCGGGCCGAGCTGCTCGGCTGCGACCACTCCTGCGTTCAGCAGCACCGGACCGCGCAAGGTGACGGCCCCGACGGCGAGCTCGGGGTTGGACGGCAGACTCACCTTTCGGACCGTCAGCGCGTCCAGAGAACATCCGATGGAGTCAGCCACGGCCGCGGCGACGACCACTCCGCCGCGCGGCAGGCCCAAGATCAACGGTCGAGGCTGCGAGTCGACCGGCTCGAGCACTTCACTGAGCTCGTCCGCGAGGCGACGCCCGGCGTCATCGCGATCGCGAAGCCGGCGAGTCGAGCCCGGGAAGCTGCCCTCTGCCCTCTGTGCGACCACGCGGCCTCCTGCACGGCACCAGCGTGGATGTCGCTCGCGGCACCCACGAAGCAAGTCGAGCGCGGCACCTGCGCGAAGATGTGGGGTGAATGTCGTCGAGCTGGCTCCGTTCCCCAGTCTGGTCTCCGTGAGGTTTCTGTGTCGAACGTGCGCATCCTGAGTCGGTTGGCCGCCCTGCCGCGGTCTGCCCAGATGCTGACCTTTCTGGTCGTGGTTCTGGCCGGCTTCTTCCTCCCAGGGGTCGCCGGTGCGCTCGCGCTGGCGATGGTCGCGGTCGTGCTCGGACGACTGCTCACCCTCTCGTGGGCGACCTCGACTCCCGGTCTGCGGGTGATGCGACTCGCGATCCTGGCAGCCCTGGTCGCGTTCGCGTTGTGGAAGGCCTTCTCGCACTGACCCACGGACACATGCACATATTCACATGTGTTACTTTGTGCATATGACTGGTTGGGACCGCATGGGCGGTGAAGACGAGCTCTCCGCCGCGGGCGCGCTGTTCAAGGCGCTCGGGTCGCCGCTTCGGTTGGCGGTGGTCACGGCGCTGGACGAGTCGGGCCCGCTCTGCGTCCACGAGATCGTCGCCCGCGTCGGGGCTCCGCAACCGCTCGTGTCCCAACATCTGCGCATCCTGCGGGCGAACGACCTCGTCCGAAGCGTGCGGCGCGGCAAGGAAATCGAGTACGACATCGCCGATGTCCACGTTGCCCACATCGTGGCCGACGCGGTCCGTCACGCCGCCGAACGCCTTGGGCCCCGACCGCTGACCTCGAGTTCCCGAGAGCAATACGTCGAGCCGGCAGATCCGGCAGCGGGCGCGGCTTCGTGACCGCGCCCACGGTCCCTCGGTCGACCCGGCAGCGGACCGCGATCGCTGAGGTCCTCGACGAGGTGGACGACTTCCGCAGCGCCCAGGAATTGCACGATCTCTTGCGGCAGCGCGGCGCCTCGGTCGGACTGGCCACCGTCTATCGGACGTTGCAGGGACTTGCGGACGCCGGCGAGGTCGATGCCGTTCGATCGCCCGACGGCGGAACCGCGTACCGACGATGCAGCCCTCGCCACCACCACCACCTGGTCTGCCGCGAGTGCGGACGCACGGTCGAGATCGAGGAACCGGCCGTCGAGGCCTGGGCCGAGCGCATCGGCCGCGAGCACGGCTTCGGCGACGTCACCCACACGTTGGAGATCATCGGGACCTGCTCAGACTGCGGGCGACCTCGATGAGCGCGGCCGGGCACAACCATTCAGGGCGTTCGGCGGCGGCGCCGGGAGCCTCTGATCGCGGCCGCAGCCGGCTCGTCACAGCCCTCGCGATCTCGGTCTTCGCCCTGGTTGCCGAGCTCGTGGGAGCGAAGATCAGCGGCTCGCTGGCCCTGCTCGCGGACGCGGGGCACTTGCTGACCGATGTCGCCGGCCTGACCGTCGCCGTGGTGGCCGTGACATATGCCACCCGCCCGGCGCCCGAAGCGCGCAGCTACGGCAACTTCAGAGCCGAAGTCCTCGCAGCCGGCATCAATGCCCTCGCCCTGCTCGCGATCTCCGCCTGGGTGCTGATCGAAGCGCTTCGTCGGCTGCAGCATCCGCCCGAGGTCAGCGCGGGTCCGATGCTGGTGCTCGGGTTGGTCGGACTGGCCGCCAACGCGGGCGCGCTGTTGGTGCTCCGCCCGGCTCGCAGCACGAGCCTGAACGTTCGAGGCGCCTACCTCGAGGTCATGGGCGATCTGCTGGGCGCTGCGATCGTGGTCGGAGCGGCCATCGTCCTGGCCACGACCGGCTGGAAGTACGCCGACATCGTTGCTTCGCTGGGGATGGTCGCCTTCATGGCGCCCAGGGCTCTGTTCCTGCTCCGGGACACGGCGCACGTTCTGTTCGAGGGAGCTCCGGCCGATGTCGATGTGGCCAGCGTCCGAACCCGGCTCGGTGCCGTGCCCGGTGTCGTAGGGGTGCACGACCTGCACATCTGGACGATTACCAGTGGGATGCCGGTGCTCTCCGCGCACGTCGTCGCCGACGAGGCGGCCCTTGCGGACACCTGTGGACGCTCCGGGATCCTCGATCGGCTCTGTGCGATCGTCAGCGACGATTTCGACGTCGAGCACAGCACATTCCAATTGGAACCTGCCGGCCACATCGACCACGAGCGCGGAGCCCACGACTGAAGCTGGCGGTCCGGCCGGCCTGATCCCGAAGCTTTTCGCGTGTCGGGGATGTGCGGGGCTGGCGCGATCAGCAGACTGGCCCGCTATGGGGCCTCGCCTGCGGTTGTTTCTATCCAGCGCGCTGATGCTGTTCCTCGAACTCGCGCTGATCCGTTGGACGGCTGCCAACATCGTCCACCTCGGGTACTTCTCGAACTTCGTTCTCCTCGGGTCCTTCCTCGGGGTCGGGGTGGGCTTCCTGCGCACCAGCCGAACGCAGCGCGCGCCGCTGTACTTTCCGATCTGCCTCGCCCTGCTCGTAGCCGGGGTGCTGCGATTCCCCGTGACGGTGGACCGCTCGGGCTCTGACCTGATCTTCTTCACTTCGCTGAAGACGACTGGACCGCCGCCCTGGGTGGTGCTGCCGCTGGTCTTCATCGGCGTAGCTGTCGTGATGGCGGGTCCGGGCGAGTTGGTCGGGCGGTGCTTCGTCCAGCTCCCCCGGCTGGACGCCTACCGGCTGGACCTGCTGGGCAGCCTCGCCGGCATCGTCGGCTTCACTTTGCTCTCGCTGGTGCGCGCACCGTCGGTGGCTTGGGGCGCCGTCGTCGCGGTCCTGATCGGCGTCCTCTTGTGGCAACCGCGCCGAGCGCCGCTGCTCCTGTTCACGGGGGCCGCCGTGGTTGCGATGCTGACGGCCGAGTCGTTGACCGCCGGTGTCTCGTGGTCTCCGTACTACAAGGTCGTGACGAGCGAGGGCACCCTCGCGGGCTCGCGGATCATCCACGTGTCCGTCAATGGCGTGCCCCATCAGGCGGCGATGGACGCCGAAACCAAAGCTCGGCTGGAACCGCGATACGCGCTTCCCTACCAGCGGACCACGAGGAAGACTCCGGGCCGGGTGTTGATCGTCGGCGCCGGAACCGGCACCGACGTGGCGCTGGCCCTGTCCCGCGGTGCCACGTCAGTGGACGCCGTCGAGATCGATCCGCGCCTGGAGCAGATCGGGGCGCAACGCAACCCCGACATGCCGTACTCGGACCCACGCGTGCACGTGCACATCGACGACGGGCGGGCGTTCCTCGAGCGAAGCTCGGATCACTGGGACATGATCCTCTTCGCGCTCCCGGATTCGCTCACGCTCGTCGCGGGCGCGAGCTCGCTTCGGCTGGAGAGCTACCTGTTCACCGTCGAGGCCATGCAGTCGGTGCGCGATCACTTGTCGCCCGGCGGATCGTTCTCGATGTACAACTCGTACCGGGACAACTGGCTCATCGGTCGGCTGGCGGCCACAGTGCAACAGGCGTTCGGCCATCAGGCGTGCGTGGACACCCTGACCGGAGTGCAGGCCGTGATCAGTGCCGGCCTGACCACGAAAGACCAGCGCTGCAATCCCGCACAGGTCATCCCCGCCGGCCCGGCTCCGGCCACCGATGACCATCCGTTCGTGTACCTGGACGGTCGAACCATTCCGGCGTACTACGTGTTCTCGCTGATCGGCGTCATCCTGCTCAGCCTGCTGGCGGTCCGGGTCGTCGGTGGACCAATGCGCCGGATGCGCTCCTACGTCGATCTGGCGTTCCTCGGTGCTGCCTTCCTGCTGCTCGAGACGCGCGCCATCACCGGCTTCGCACTCCTGTTCGGAACGACCTGGATCGTGAACGCGCTGGTGTTCGCCGGCGTCCTCGTCGTGGTGCTGTGCGCAGTCGAGATCAGCCGCCGGTTCCGTACCCCGGCGCTGCCTGTTCTCTACGGCGCACTGGCCGGTGCCCTACTGCTGGCGGCGTTCCTGCCGCCGTCGCTGCTCCTCGGGCTTCCGGTGATCCCGCGAGCGGTGGCCGCCATCGCGGTGGCGTTCCTCCCGGTCTTCTTCGCCAATCTCATCTTTGCCAAACGGTTCGCGGACACAGCGGACGCCACGTCCGCGTTCGCGGCGAACCTGCTCGGTGCGATGGTCGGCGGGTGCCTGGAGTATCTCTCCCTGATCGTCGGCTACCAGGCTCTCCTGCTGCTCGCGGCGTTGTTGTACGTCGGCGCGCTGGTCGCGACGCCACGCAGCGCGGCCGGAGCCGGAGCCGGAGCCGCACCCGCATCCGCCCTCGTCGGATGAGTCGCCCCCGCCGACCCTGATTGGACATGGCGTACCGGCCGGTGATGGTGTTGGAGAACCGCGCCTCACCTCACGCCTCCGGAGTGCTGCATGTCCCACGTTCGCGATCTCACCGGCACCGTTGTCGCAATCACGGGGGCGACGGCCGGCATCGGCCGCGAGACCGCCCGGCAGCTGGTCGAGGCCGGTGCGCGGGTCGCCGTCGGCGGACGCCGGGTCGACCGGCTGGACGAACTGGTCAAGGAACTCGGATCCGAAGCCGCGGTTGCCGTGCCGATGGATGTCCGGGTGCCGGCGGACAACGGCAAACTGATCGGCGCCGCGCTCGAACGCTGGGGTCGCCTGGACTCGGTCGTACCCAACGCCGGGATCGGAATGTACGGCGGAATCCTGGACCATACCGACGAGCAGCTGATCGCGATGATGGACACGAACTACGCGGGAACTGTTTGGACCGTGCGGGCGGCGCTGCCGGCGATGCTCGACGGCGGCGGCGGCGATGTGGTCATCATCGCCAGCGTCGCCGGGCTGCGCGGCGGAGCGGACGAAGCCGTTTACGCGGGTTCGAAGCACGCACAGGTCGGGCTCGCCGGATCGCTCGATCGCGAGCTGCGATCGAAGGGAATCCGCGTCACCCTGATCTGTCCGGCCGGAACCGCGACCGAGTTCGCGGTCGGCGCGGGACGCACGGACAACGACCCGCGGTCGGCCGACTGGCTGACCGCGGGGGATGTCGCCGCTGCTGTCGTCACCACCCTGCGCCAGCCGCGCTCGGTTCGGACCACGCAGTGGACGCTCTGGGGAATGGGCCAGGACAGCTAGCTGCCGCAGCCCGAGCTCACGACTCGACGCCGTACCGCCGGTCGCGGGCCGCGTACTGCTCGATCGCCTGCCAGAGATGACGCCGATCGAAGTCCGGCCAGAGCACGTCGAGGAAGACGAGTTCGGCGTACGCGGACTGCCATAACAAGAAGTTGGAGATCCGCTGCTCGCCCGAAGACCGGACGAACAGGTCGACGTCGGGCATGTCCGGCTCGTCAAGATGCCGGGCGAGAACCTTCTCGTCGATCTTTTCCGGGTCGAGCCGCCCGTCGCGGACAGCCCTGGCCAGCGAGGCCGCCGCATCCGCGATCTCGGCGCGACCGCCGTAGTTGACGCACATCGTCAGGGTCAGCACGTCGTTGTCGCGCGTCATCTCCTCGGCGACGAGCAGTTCGTCGACCACGCTCTTCCACAGCTTCGGGCGGCGACCGGCCCAGCGCACGCGCACCCCGCGAGCGTGCATCTCGTCCCGCCGGCGCCGGATGACGTCCCGGTTGAACCCCATCAGGAATTTGACCTCGTCGGGCGACCGCCGCCAGTTCTCTGTCGAGAACGCGAACGCGGAAAGCCATTTCACGCCTGACTCGATGGCGCCTTCGACGACGTCGAAGAGCGCGGCTTCACCGGCTTCGTGACCTGCGGTGCGCGGAAGGCCGCGCTGCTTGGCCCACCGACCGTTGCCGTCCATCACAATCGCGACATGCCGCGGCAGCGATCGCTGGGCGATGACCGGCGGTCGGGCGCCGCTCGGATGCGGATCGGGCGGCCGGACCACCGCCCGGCCTCGCTGCCGGCCCGTTTCGGTCACGACAGGGACGATAACCCGCGCCCGCAGCTCACCTGATGAGCTGGCCGCTGTCTCAGGCGCGCTCCACCAGAGGCAGCGAGCGCAGGCTTCGCTCCAGATGCCATTGAAGGTAGGCGGAGACCAGCCCGTTGCCCTCTCGCCGGAATCGCTGCTCGGTCGAATCGGCGGTCGTCCAGTCGCCGCTGAGCAGCGCGGCCAGCAATTTGAATGTCTGCGGGGCCGGCGACGCTACGCCGGGCAGTCTGCAGGTGGCGCAGACCGCTCCGCCGCCGGCCACCGAGAACGCCCGGTGCGGACCGGCCTCTCCACACCGGGCGCACGCGTCGAACGATGGCGCGTATCCGGCGACCGACAGCGACCGGAGCAGGTAGGCGTCGAGCACGAGGCCGGGGTCGTGCTCCCCGGCAGCCAGGGCCCGAAGGCCGCCGACCAGAAGCAAGAACTGCTGGACCGCGGGCTCGTGCTCCTCGGCCGCGAACCGTTCAGCCGTCTCGAGCATCAGTGTTCCGGCGGTGTACCGCGGGTAGTCGGCGGCCAGTTCGGGGCCGTACGCCGTCAACGTCTCGACTTGGGTGACGCCGTCGAGACTGCGGCCGGTGTAGAGCTGGACATCGACGTGCCCGAACGGCTCGAGCCGCGAGCCGAACTTCGACTTGGTGCGGCGCACCCCTTTGGCCACGGCTCGCACCCGACCGTGGCCACGGGTCAGCAACGTGATGATGCGGTCGGCCTCGCCGAGCTTCTGAGTGCGCAGCACGACGCCTTCGTCTCGGTACAGCGCTGCCCCGGTCACTCGTCCATTCTGTGCCGTAGGTACGACATCGGCTCAGCGACTGGCCGGGGCGGCACGGTTCACCGCACTGAGTACGGCTTTGAAAGAGGCCGTGACGATGTTCGCGTCGATACCGACGCCCCAGAGCACCCTGTCCCCCACCGCGCACTCGAGGTAGGCGGCCGCACGTGCGTCTCCCCCGGCGGACAGCGCGTGCTCGTGATAGTCGAGGACCCGCACGTCTTGACCGACCGCGGCGAGAGCGTCCACGAATGCCGCGATCGGGCCGTTGCCGCTGCCGTCCAGTTCGGCCCGCTCACCGTCGACATACAGCCCAACCCGCAGCTGGTCCTGCTCGCCCGCGGCCGATGACGTGTGGACGGCGTTGAGCTCCAGCGGGGCGGCGCGGTCGAGATACTCGGCGGAGAACATCGACCACATCTCCTCCGGAGCGACCTCGCCGCCTTCGGAGTCGGTCCGGGCCTGGATGACCTGCGAGAACTCGATCTGCAGCCGGCGCGGGAGTTCGAGGTGATGCTCGGTCTTCATGATGTATGCGACGCCGCCCTTGCCGGACTGGCTGTTGACCCGGATCACCGCTTCGTAGCTGCGGCCGACATCTTTGGGGTCGATCGGCAGGTAAGGGACCGCCCAGGTGAGGTCGCCGACCGCAACACCGGCCGCTTCCGCGTCGGCCGCCATCGCGTCGAACCCCTTCTTGATGGCGTCCTGGTGTGATCCGGAGAAGGCGGTGTACACCAGGTCCCCGCCGTACGGATGACGCTCGTGCACGGGCAACTGGTTGCAGTACTCGACGGTGCGCCGGATCTCGTCGATGTCGCTGAAGTCGATCTCGGGATCGATGCCCTGCGAGAACAGATTCAGGCCGAGCGTGACGAGGTCGACGTTTCCGGTTCGCTCGCCGTTGCCGAACAGGGTGCCCTCGATCCGGTCCGCGCCCGCCAGGTAACCGAGTTCGGCGGCCGCGATCGCGGTCCCCCTGTCGTTGTGCGGGTGGAGCGAAAGCACGACGCTGTCGCGGTAGGCGAGATTGCGATGCATCCATTCGATCGAGTCGGCGTAGATGTTCGGCGTCGCCATCTCGACCGTCGCAGGCAGGTTGACGATGGAGCGGCGATCCGGCGTCGGACGCCAGACGTCGTTGACCGCGTTGCACACCTCGACCGCGAAGTCGAGTTCGGTTCCGGTGTACGACTCAGGCGAATACTCGAACCGCACTTCGGTGTCCGGAACAGTCTCGGCCAGCTTGAGGCACAGTCGTGCGGCGTCGACGGCGATGTCCTTGATCCCATCCCGATCGAGACCGAAGACGACGCGCCGTTGCAGCGTCGACGTCGAGTTGTACAGGTGGACGACCGCTTTGCGGGCGCCGCGAATCGATTCGTACGTCCGCTCGATCAGTTGCTCGCGCGCCTGAGTCAGCACCTGGATGGTGACGTCGTCCGGGATCAGATCCGCTTCGACGAGCTGGCGCACGAAATCGAAATCGGTCTGCGACGCGGACGGGAAGCCGACTTCGATCTCCTTGTATCCCAGCCGAACCAGCAGATCGAACATCTTCCGCTTCCGACCGGGCGTCATCGGATCGATCAGCGCCTGGTTGCCGTCCCTCAGGTCCACGCTGCACCAGAGCGGGGCGCGGACGGCGACCTTCTCGGGCCACGTGCGGTCGTGCAGCCCGATCGGCGCAAAGGCCGGATAGCGCGCGATGGGCATGCCGCTAGGCCGCTGCGGCTCGTCGTGGATCGATCGTGCTGTCTCGTTGCTGCTCATGTGGGGGGCTCCGTCGAGTTCGCTGGTGGGGCCGACGAGCACGTCGGGACTCCGCGACGAGGGAGCCGGCCGGTTAGAGGCCCTCGCCGCGGCTGATAAGGAGGAGCAGCTCACGCATAGTGCGACCAGCGTAGCGGACCGCCGCGGCAAATCTGCGGCCGACGTCTAGAAGCCGAGACGACGGAGCTGTTTCGGGTCGCGCTGCCAGTCCTTGGCGACCCGGACGTGCAGGTCGAGGAAGACCGGTGTGCCGAGCAGTCGTTCGATCTGCACCCGCGCCTGGGTGCCGACGGTGCGCAACCGCTCACCGCCACGACCGATCACGATCGCCTTCTGGCTCGGGCGCTCCACGTAGATCTCCACTCGGACGTCGATCAGGGGCGAGGCTTCGGAACGCCCGGGCCGGGCAACGATCTCGTCCACCACGACCGCGAGCGAGTGCGGCAGTTCGTCGCGAACTCCCTCGAGGGCTGCCTCGCGCACGAACTCCGCGACCATCGTCGCTTCCGGCTGGTCGGTCAGCTGGCCCTCGGGGTAGAGCCGCGGCCCGGGCGGAAGCAAGCCGGCGAGGACGTCCGCGAGCACGTCGACCTGCTCGCCGGATTTGGCGGACACCGGTACCACATGGGCGAAATCGGCCAGGGCATTGACCGCGACCAGTTGGGCCGCGACCTGGTCCCGGCTCACGATGTCCGTCTTCGTCACCACCGCCACCCGAGGCGTCGGCACCTTGTCGAGTTCGGCGGCCACGAACCGGTCACCAGGGCCGACCGCTTGGTCGGCCGGAACGCAAAGCACGACCACATCGACCTCGGCCAGCGTCGTGAGGACCAGCGCGTTGAGCCGCTGACCGAGCAACGTGCGCGGGCGATGCAGCCCGGGCGTATCGACCAACACGAGTTGCGAGTCGGGTCGATTGACCACGCCCCGGATCGTGTGGCGGGTCGTTTGCGGCCTGGACGATGTGATCGCGACCTTTTGGCCGACGAGCGCGTTCGTCAGTGTCGACTTGCCCACGTTCGGCCGCCCGACCACGCTGGCGAAGCCGGAGCGGAAGTCTGTGCCGTGGGCGGCCGGGTCTGTCTCGCGCTCGGATCCGGTCACGTTGCCACGGTCGACCGCAGCGTTCCGTCGGGCCCGGCCTGGAAAACGGGTATCCCGGCACCCGCGAGGTCACGCACCGCGGCGAGATCGTCAGGGTCGATCGCGAGCCCGTCTCCGACCACCACCGCGGCCTCCAGCGTGTCGGCGCCGCTTGAAACCGCCATCGCCACGGCCAGCCGAAGAGCCGAAAGCTGCAAGGACGGCAGCGCAACCGTCGCTGCTACGTAGGTGCGACCTCGGCCGTCGCGGATGGCAGCGCCCTCCAGCGACGACTCGCGTGCCCGGCTCGCCCGCGCCAGGGTGACGAGCTTGCCGTCCTCGGGATCGAGCTCAGACATCGGCGCGCTCCGTCGGCACTGGACCCGTCCCATCTTGCGGGTGGCGAGCCGCCGGCGCGGTGCTCGATTCCGGCTCTTCGGGCGCACCGGAGACATCTGCACG
>Ga0075017_100001757_pt1 | contig 13443 bp, 13 predicted proteins | sample AleBraG_ABR_2012_FD_71475 | JGI IMG/M metagenome (GOLD analysis project Ga0075017, IMG submission 71475) | Freshwater sediment microbial communities in response to fracking from Pennsylvania, USA - Alex Branch Run_MetaG_ABR_2012 | ecosystem: Environmental > Aquatic > Freshwater > Creek >... | reverse complement strand
CGGCCCATTCGCCGTGAAATTCCCAAGCGAAATCATCGACCACGGCGCACCCGAACCAGAAGGACCCGCAGCACCCAAATATTCATTGACCGACTCAGCCGCCACAGCCGACGACACCATCACGCCGACGGCAAGCAGCACAAACGCCACAAGGCTCACCACGAGCGCGACGATCCTCGTTGCCACCGGACGGTTGGTACCGCCGCGAACATTCTCAAGCAGCTTGCCATCCATGACGCGACCTGCCCTCTCCATTGGTTTACGCATGTCGTTCCTTGACGTGTGAAAGTCCCTCGGCCTGTCGACCTGAGTCGTGGTGGACGATCTGGACGAAAGTACCACGGCTAGGAGGCTGCGACAAACGGTCGACCTTCCTCGCCTCGGCATCTCGTGTGGAAGGCTTGTCAAAGTTGCGCATACCTGCACTGCAGACGACGACCGGCAAGCGTTCTTGCACGCGGGCGACGCCCCGGAGGGGCCTTCGAAGCCGGGCCATTCGTCCACGGCTGCGCCAACGGGCTTCGGCGCCGGCGCGGACGGCCGATGCCACCGGTGCATCTACGAGCCCGACAGGCTGCCGAGTACCAGCGCAGATCAGTGATGGCGAACCCCACCACGCACACATGGCCCCGAACCGCTCTCACTGTCGGCCTCCTCTGGCTAACTGCCCTGGCGGGTGGCTCTGCCCCCGTTGCGGACGGGGCACCGGGCCAGTATCGCGGCACTCCCCGCGCGGGCCTGGGTCCGCGGTGCGGCGGCCGGCATCGAGCGCATCGCGCGGTCTGCGCCGAGAGCTTCTCGGCTCAGCGCAGGCCGAATCGTCACCGGGTCGCTGGGCTGAAGGCGCCGTATCCGGCCGCACATGCCGGCACGTCGGGGTCCGGCTCCTGCGAGGACGTCGAACTGATCCCCTCGGCATCCGACCTCCCGCAAGTCCAGGCGGCCACGCTCTGCCTGATCAACGAGATCAGGGCTCAGCACGGCGAGACGCCCCTCCTGGACAACGCGATGCTCGACCGGGCTGCCCGGCTCCACTCCGAAGACATGGCGCTCAACAACTACTTCGAACACACGACCCCGTCCGGTGAGCACTTCTACGGACGCGTGAAAGCCAGCGGCTACGTGCCCCCGGGCGCCTCATATGTGCTCGGTGAGAACATCGACTGCGCGACCCTGAGCCTGGCGACGCCGAGCGCCACGGTGAGCGCGTGGATGAACTCGCCCGAGCACCGGGCCAACATCCTCGATGGCGAATTCCGCGACAGCGGCATCGGCGTGGCGCCGGCCGCCCCGGCCCAGTTTTCTGACAACGAGCCCGGCGCCACCTACACTCAGGACTTCGGCGCAATCGTACGATGAGGGGATATCGGCGGTCGAGCCGGCTCCGGATAAGCAGTTCCGGTGTTCTATATAGATGCCATTCGGCTCTGCTTGGACGTCTCCCTGCGCGGAGATCGGCCACCCAGCAGGGCTCGAAGGGCCCAACGAGAGACACGAGGTGACCGACATTCAAGCCAAGTTCAGTTCACCGGCGCGCCACCCGGGGGCACGGAGCGTGTCCGCCTTGGCCTGCGCAGCGCTGGCCCTCGGGCTGACCCCCGCGCTCGCACACGGCACACAGGTCCAGCCGGCTCCTACGACCACCGGTACCCCATCCGCCGCCGTGAATCCCGCCGTCGCCGGGACCCCATCAGCCGCCGGAACCCCCTCCGCCCCGTCGAGCCCCGGCGTTCCCGCGACCAGCACGCCGGCCGTCCGCGAACAGGTGCTCTCGAACCTTCACACGCTCACGCGCTGGGCCTATCCTGAGAGCGCCGCGATCGCTCGAGCCAAGCCCTCAGCACACGCCCGAGCGGTCGGTCGCCTGCGCTTCCTGACCGAACTTGGCCAGACCGAAGTCTATTTGGCACTGCGCTCCTACAGCACGGGGCATGGAAAGTGGATCGAGGTGCCCCTTCCCGGCCGGCCCAACGGCAAGCTGGGATGGGTGCCGGCGAGCGCCCTGGGCGAACTCAACGTCGTGCACGAGTACCTGAAGATCGACCGCGAGAGCTATCGCGCCACCTTGTTTCTGAACGGCAAGAAGATCTGGAGTGCTCCCGTCGGCGTCGGACGGCCCAGCCTTCCCACGCCAACGGGCGACTTCTATGTCCGTGAGAAGCTCGTGACCGTCGAAGATCCCGCGTACGGGCCGCTCGCACTCGGGACGAGCGCTTACGCGCCCACCCTCGCAGAATGGCCGGGCGGGGGGGTCATCGGCATCCACGGGACCAACGAACCGCAGCTGATCCCCGGTCGCCCCTCTCACGGCTGCATCCGGATGCGAAACGCGGACATCACCCGCCTGTGGCATCTGATCCAGATCGGCACGCCGATCGAAATCGTCTAGCGGCCCCATGTAGGGCGGGCGATTGGAGCACAAGGACCTCCGCGCCCGCCCGGGAGCGGATGCAAGGTGGTGCCGACCGGCTATTAGGCCCTCTGCCCGGCTCCTTCCACATCTGCCTGTGGGCGGGGCCCGAGGTGGGCCCCGAGCGCCGCGGGCACGACGGCGATCGCGGCCACCGTCAGCCCTGCGGCGATCCAGAAGGCCAGGTGATATCCCGAGGTCAGGGACGCCCCCGTTGAGTGGCCGGCAGCCAGTTCGCGGCTGCTCCGCGAGGTCGACAGCGTCGCCAGGACCGCCAGGCCGAGGGCGCCGCCGACCTGGGCGGTGGTGTTGACAAGACCCGATGCCAGCCCCGCCTGCTGAGGCTCGACACCGCTCATAGCGACGTGCATCAGCGCTGGGAAGCAGGCGCCGGCGCCGATCCCCAGCAGCATCATCGAGGGCATCACGTGGAGCAGGTAGGAGCCGTGTACCGGCGCCTGTGCGAACAGCACCAGCGCGACGGCGATCAGCGCCAGGCCGGGGACGATCGTGTTGACGGCCCCGAAGCGCATCGCCAGGCGCTCTGAGTAGCGGATCGACAGGGTTCCCATCGTCAGCGTCACCGGCAGGAAGGCCAGGCCGATCCGCAGCGGGTCATAGCCCAGCACCCGGCGCAGGTACAGCGCGCCGAGGAAGAACATCCCGAACATCCCAGCGACCGAGAGGATCTGGATCGCGTTGGCCGCCGCCAGGCTGCGATTGCGGAAGATCGACAGCGGTACCAGCGGGTGCCGGGCTCTCGCCTCGCGCACCAGGAAGCCCACCAGCAGGAACAGCGACCCCGCGCCGAACAGGAGGGTCTGCGTCGCGCCCCAGCCGTGCTCGGCGGCCGGCTTGACGATCGTGTAGGTCCCCAGCATCAGCGAGGCCGTGATCAGCGCCCCGCCGGGCACGTCGGCTCCGGTGCTCAATCCCAGGCCGTGGTCGGGCTCGAGCAGGCGCCCGGCGATGACAGCCGTCGCGATCCCGATCGGGATGTTGATGAAGAAGATCCAGTGCCAGTCGATCGACTGGGTGATGACGCCCCCTGCGAGGAGACCAACCGAGCCTCCCGCCGAGGCCACGAAGGCATAGATACCGATTGCGCGAGCCTGCTCGCGCCGGTCAGGGAACATCGTCACGATCATCCCCAGGATCACCGCCGAGGTCATCGCGCCGCCGACCCCCTGCACGAAGCGGGCGCCGACAAGCAGTTCCTGACTCTGGGCAAGGCCGCATATCAGCGAGGCCGAGGTGAACAGGCCCAGGCCCGCCATGAAGACCAGGCGCCGGCCGATGAGATCGCCTAACCGGCCGGCCAGCAGCAACAGGCCGCCGAACGCGATCAGGTAGGCATTGACCACCCAGGCGAGGCTGGAGGTGGAGAAGTGAAGCGAATCCTGGATCGTCGGCAGGGCAACGTTCACAACCGTCACGTCCAGGACGATCATCAACATGCCGATGCAGAGCACGTAGAGCGCGATCCAGCGGGTGTCCCTCTGGGGTGCGGCGTTCGTATCGCCGGGCCTGCTCATTGCTCCCCCTCCCGCAGGAAGTGCAGCTCATGGCTGCCCGGCGGCTTCCGCGGCGGCCCGAACCACTGCGACTTTGCCGCCGGCTCCGCCCAGGCGCCGAACACCCGTCGGGGTGCGACCGCGTAGGTGCGTTCGATCACGAAGGTCGAATGGACGGTTGACCCTGATGCTGTGCGTGCGCTCGTACTCGACGCCTTGCTGGAGGTGGAAGCCGAGTATCTCGTCTCACCTCAGGGTCGTTCAGTAGCCGGTCGAGGGCTGACTCGTCACCCTCCGCCTTGCTGACGAGCAGCAGCGCGAGCTCCTGCGCCTCAGGACTCGGCAACAACCCGTCCTTCGCTCATGGCCTCATGGATCAACGTGCCCTCGACGGTAGACCTCAGCGCGAACATGATGGACGGGATTCTACTCGTGGGCCGGGACCCGCACGAGCCCTCGCCGGGCAAGCGGCCCCGGCTCAAAGAGCCCCGCCGTTGGGGCGAGGTTCAGGGACGGTCAGCCCTCCCCCGTGTTTGGAGGAACACGACGCGGTCCTCGAACGCTTGGTCGGCGACGGCGCAGATCGCGGAGACAAGCGCAGAGGTGCCTGCGGGGCGGCGTGAGAACCGAGATGAGAGCGCGACCAACACGCCAGGGTGGTGCCGGCCGGCGCTGAGGTGCTGGGCCGAGACGTGCGCGAAGTCGGCGACGTTCTCGGTCAGTAGCGCATAGCCAGCCGCGATCGCCGCTGCGAAGACCTCGGGGTCAGAGCTTCCAGCCAGGCCGAGCTCGACGACAGTCGCGGCGTCGATCTCAACGGCTCGAAGCGCCTCGGCCAAGGCGGACGGGTACGTCTCGTCAAGCAGCAGCTTCAATGCTTCTCGGCGGCTGCGATCTCCCGGCGGTGCAGCTCGATGCGTGCCGCGACCTCATCCGGGTAGGAGGCGCGGTAACGCAGCGCGGCGTCGATCTGAGGCCGTGTGAAACCCATCTCCCCGACAAGCGTCGCGATCGGGTCCGGCTCCGCTGCCAGATCCTCCACCCACATCGCGATCTCCCAGACGTCAGGGCCGCCGAGCAGCCCGGCGCGTCGGCCTGTCGGTCCTTCACGAAACGTGATCAGCGGATGCTCCTCGCGGCGGGTCCCCTCCTCTGCGTAGCGACGAAGACGATCGGAGAGTGTCTCACCCGCCGCGCGTGCCCTCAGACGCAGACTCTCAGCGAGAGCATCATCAAGACGCACAGACACGGTTACCGACATGTATGCATTGTAGTACATCGTACACAGCTCCTCAACACCTCTCGCTAGTCCGGGGATGGCGCGGACGTGGCTTCAGATTCGTATTGAGCCGGAGGGGTAGTTCTCAGGGCTGGACGAGCATGCATTGGCAAAGGACGGCGCATCAGAGCTCAGGCACATGCCACACGTTGCGACGACGTGCTCACGGAGGGACGATTTGTCCGGCGCGTGGCGTGGCCGCCAGTAGCGGGAAGTCCACGTCAAGCCCGACCTGGAGGGCATCGGCGACGGCTGCGAGCTGCCCGATGGTGGGGTTCCCGCGGCCGCCCTCGAGAGCTGCGATCACGGGCTGAGAGACCCTCATGCGATCGGCGAGCTGGAGCTGCGTGATGCCCACGGCCTCGCGGGCAGCACGGATGCGCTGTCCGACAAGCTGCGCATGCAGAGCTGAGCGGCGGGTTCGGGGCACAACCGCCGAATATAGCTCAAGAGGCTATCTTGGCAGACAGCCATCGCCCGTTCGAGCCCCGCGCGTTTGGCGCCCCTCCGACACTCCCCTAAAGCTTGAGCGCTAAGTGTACGAAACTACACGATAGAGATGTATTGAAGTACATTGACTGACAAATCGAGCGCTTCATGTAGACTAATACATGTCAAATATGTATTGAGGAGCAACATGCGTCAAGACAGTCTCAAGCTACTTGATGATCTGGCCGCGCATGAGCGCGGCGGGATAACGACTGCCGAGGTGCGCGAGCGCCTGCAGATATCCGAGCAGTCCGCCTCGAACCTGCTGAGCAGGCTCGTCGACGCGGGGTTTCTCGACCGCGTCGCACGGGGGGTCTTCGCCCCGAGGCCCTTGGGGCAACTGGGCACACGTGCGGCATCGGAGGACATCGCGCTGGCGGTAGCCGCCGCGTTCGCCCGCGAGCCACATCGCATCGCCTTTCGCTCGGCCCTGGATCATCACGGGCTTCTCATGCACCCCGCGCGAACTGTCCAGGTTGCGCTCCCGCGACGCGTCAAGATAGAGCGGCTCAGCGGACGTCGATTTCAAGCGATCCACGAGCCGCTAGGCACGGTCGCGGCCGGCAGCGAAGCGCTCGCGCTGGGAGCCAAGGTGTCTTGTATCGAGCGCGCGCTACTGGAGAGCGCAGCACGTCCCGCGCTCGTTGGCGGCTGGAAAGTGGTGGCTGAAGCCCTGATGCGCGCCCGGATCGACCCGAGCAGGTTGACGGAGCTTGCCCATGAGCTCGACGGCAGCCCCGCACTGCGACGTCTCGGATCACTCGACGAAACGCTTGGCCGAGGCCATTTCGCAGACAGCCTCCGGCCGCCCGCCGGCGATGCTCGAATCCTGCCTCTCGACCCACGGGCACCATCTGAAGACCCCTGGACAGACGGGCGCTGGCGCGTGAGGTGGCCGACCTCCAGACAAAGCGGACGCGAACTCATCGCCACGTGATCCCTCGAAGCCAATTCACAAGGATCGCCGACGAGCACGAAGTGGACGCGCCGACGGTCGAGCGCGATTACGTGCTCACCCACGCGGTGACAGCGATCAGCCGGCACTCGACAGACCGCGGCTTGCTGTTCAAGGGCGGCACGGCTTTGCGGCTGTGCTACTTCGATGACTATCGCTACTCGGCAGACCTGGACTTCAGCCTCCGCGACGGCGACGCCATCGAGGCGGCTATGCGCTCCATCGAATCGGCGCTCGCAGAGGCACGCGAAGAGATCGGCCTTCCCTATCTCGGAGTTTCAGATGACGGCAAGATGATCAAGTACGAGGGGCCTCTGGGGAAGCGCCGCGAACTCAAACTCGACATTGCCACCGACGATCTCGTCGAGGAGACGGAGATCCGTGCCCTGCTCCCACGCTACCCCGACCAGGCCGCCGCCCACGTTGGCGTATACACGCTGAACGAGATCGCAGCCGAGAAGCTGCGCTGCGTGATCCAGCGCCTTCAGGCGCGCGACCTCTTCGACCTCAACGAGCTGCTCGTCGCCAACGCACTCCCGATCGAGGAGATCTGGCCCGTCTTTGAACGCAAGGCCCGCCACAAGCACATCGATCCCACCCAGTTCCCAGAACGCTTCGAGAAGCGGATTCCGCAATGGCGGTCGAACTGGGAGTCCGAGATGCGTGAGCACCTCCCCGGCGAGCCAGATCATTTCGACGCGGTCGAGCGCGCCGTCCGTAGAGCCCTTCGCTCTCGACTCGCAAACAGATGACGGGCGACCAGGCCGATCCGCTCGTCGAGCGATCTCTTGGACACGCGCTCAACCAAGGGGACCGCCGGCATCGGTGGATTGGGCTCCCCCACTCAACGTCGGCCACCGCACTTCTTTCGTGAGATTGCACCCCGCCCCTGCGTCGCCGAGTCGCCCTCTCTCCGACGAAAACCCCCGATTTACGGGGGCTTCTCGATAGCGGGGGCGGGATTCGAACCCGCGACCTTCGGGTTATGAGCGCGGTGGATGGGGGTTTGCCAGGGCATATCTGGCTTGCTAGAGCCGAACCGGTTTGCTCAGGTGACCCCAGATTCGCTCAGATTGGTACGAAAATTGGTACTAACTGGCACCCTCCATGCGCCGACTGCCTGTCGAGTTGCCCCGCTGGCGACTAGGCCCGCAGCGCACGCGGCCTCGTTCAAGCGGGCCGCGATATTGGATCGGGCCGGTCCAGCAGCTTCGCGAGCCCCGCTGCCGGGTCGATTGGGACGAGGGGGAGCCCGCGAAGCTGATTCGCCCGTGTCGATCGCAGACAGGAATTCGGCGAACGGCTGGCCCAACAGGTCTCCGCCCTGGGAGCGGCGATGAAGTGCTCGCCAGCGGAGCCAGACAGCCGCTCTAGAAGTCGCGCGAAGTCGAGCCGCGAGATCCGTTCCGGTCCTCCTACATGCAGCAGATCGGGACGCTCCCGACTCTCGACGACCGCAGTCAGGGCACAACACGCATCATCGATGAAGACAGGCGTGAAGAACTGGTCATACGGGACCTTTATCGCGAGACCCAACCTAATGGCGTCCGCGCACTGGTCCGCGAACGTGAGGCGCCGTCCACGTCCGCCGTAGACAACCGACACCCGAACGATCGAACCTCCGCTCACAGCAGCGACCACGCGCTCCGCGGCCAGCTTCGCGTACCCGTATGCGTTCGCCGGTGTCGTTTCGTCCGTCTCGTCGTAGATCGGCAAGCTGCCGTCGAACACGGCGTCGCTCGATACGAGGATCGGCGCGACACCGATCTCGGCAAGCGCTTCGGCAGGCTGAGCGTGCGCTTCTATTGCCTCGCGCGGTTGGACCTCGCACCAATCGACGTCCGTCGGACCGTGAGCGAGGACGGTGGCGTCGGGTCGGTAGCTCCGCACCGAACGCACGAGGGCGTCGAGACCACGAGGGGTCGCGAGGTCGGCCGGCCGCCGAATCCCTCGGTGCACCGGGACGAGTTGGCCGGTCGTCAGCACCTGGTGGCCACGGCGAGAAAGGAGTTCTGCGAGCGCACCGCCGATGAGGCCGCGTCCGATCACGAGCACCTTCAGAGGCACGGTCATCCTGTCGGTCACGGTGAGTTGTCCGCCGAGCTTTCGGCATCAAACACGCGGGTGTACGGCGTCGTCACCACCGTCTTCCCGTACGGACGCGCTGCCGCCAGGCTCGTCAAGGCATCACACGCAGCTGTCAGCGGCACCACCCCGTCTGTCATCAGCGCGAGCAGAGGCGCGAGCTCCGGATGCAGGGCTGCTGCCGTTGTGAAGTCGCCAAAGGTCGCGCCGTAGCTGCCGGCGATCTGCGTGCCCTGTAGGCCGGAGGTCTCCACGCTCAGCTCCTGCTCGCGTAGCCGTCCCGCCGAGCATCCCAGGATTCCGTCCACCTCCGGCGTCGGACGCGCGAAAAACAGCACGACGCCTTGACGGCGAACCGTGGCAAGGGCCATCTGGAAGGTCGCGCCGTCGACATTCTCACCGGCAAGCACCACCGCGTCGGCGGATCCAGCTTCACTTTCGCGGGTCTTGATGATGGTGATGCCCACGAGCGCTGGGTCGCGTCGCATCCGCTCAAGCCGGTGAGACGATGAGGTGCATAGGGAGACGTGAGCACCGGAATGACGCATGGTAAGTGCGATCAGTCGAGCGAACAACCCGGAGCCGATGACCGTCACATCGCGCGTCGTGGACTCGCGCGCTCGCAGCAAGCACTCCAAGCGGGCCAAGCAGTGGACTGCCACCGCAAGCGGCTCGGTCCAAACTATCGCGGCGGCAGGTTGATTGCTCGCGAAGACCGGGAGAGCCTCGCTCAGCCTCTCGCCCGGCGCGTTCACCACAACATATTCCGCAAACCCTGACGTGCGGGCGACCTGCACGTTTGGGTTCAGGCACACACGGTCCCCGATATGCAGTGAGGTGTCGCCAGACACATGACTTACGGTCCCGACGAGCTCGTGGCCAAAATCAGACCGCCAACTCCGCTCTCCGCGAATCTCCTTGAGGTCGGCACTGCATACACCCGTGGCCGCGATCCGCACCACCGCAGCTGGACCGCTGGGAACGCGCAGGGATTCCTCTTTGAGGCGAAGCATCCCGTTGTTCAGCACAATCGCCCGGAAGCTGCCGCGGAGCGTGGCTGTCGGGACCCGGCTAGTCCGGGAGGAGGCATGCGCCGCTTTCACCAGGTCCGCCGCCCATCAGACGTGCTCGCTAGCAGCCGAGAAACGATCTCCACAGCGACGCGAATCGAATCCTCGCGCTCGAGGACCACATCCTCGTGCTCGATAAAGACAGGCCCGTCGAAACGGCGCTCGAGCAGCGCCGTCATCAGCGCCTCCCAGCGGACCTCGCCCCAGCCTGCCGACCGAAATCGGACCGGCGGCTGAGGCCCGTACCTCACCCAGCCCGACCCGGGCGGGTCGGCCTTTTCGGCGCGCTCTACGTCCTTGGCATGGACCATGACCGGTGCTTGGCCGAGCTCCTCGACGAACGACACCGGATCGTGACCCAACGCGAGCAGATTGGCGGGGTCGAGGCAGATGCCAACGCCTCCGCCAACCCGCTCAAGCAGTTCATCCGTCGACGGACGATCGAAGATCGCCTGCTTGGGATGAGGCTCGAGACACAGTTGGACACCCTCCGCACGTGCAGTTTCAGAGATTTGCTCAAGTACAACTGCAAGCGCCTCCACGTTCTCGCCCCATCCCGTCGTCGCGCCGCGCCAGGTGAGCCAGTGAGAGAAGTCCGGGCACCCAAGAAACAGCCGCACGAACGGGCATCCGAGAGCCGAAGCCGTCTCGATGGCCTCGATCGCGTGCGTCATACCATGACGTCGCTTTTGGGCCGGTGTGCCCCTCATCACTGGGTCGGTTTGGCTGCCGTGCGGGCCGAGGATGAGCTGACAATCCCTGCTGTTGCTGACGCATAGGACCTCGATGCCGGCGTCGCGAACCTCGCGAGCGAGTTGCTCGATGTCACGATCACCCAACCGGCGCGGCGTCGGACGCAAAGCAAGGGTCGTGTCGAGCGGTAGATCAACGGCACTCAGTCCGAGTCGGCGCACGGGAACAAGAGCCGATTCAAGGTGACCGTCGCCGAACGCGGCGAGGCAGACGGCGAGCCTGGTCACAGATCCTCCTGCTGTAACGACACTTCGATGGCAGGCCATGCTACCCGCTCCGAAAACGGGAGACGCCCTGGTGATTGTGCGATGGAAAGCGCGGCCGCCAGCCCGCTCGCAACCGGATGACACGCGCTTACGCCGCTCGACTGCGCAGCGACGGACACCGCTTCTCGAAAAGGCTTGCAGCCCTCCAGAACGCCGCCGTTCAGCAGCAGCTGATCCATCGGGTCCGGAGCGAGGGCACGCCTCACCGCTGCGATCCCTTCCAATACGTCGTTGATCGCACGCTCGACAATGCGGCCGGCGACGGAGTCGCCGCCGCACCAGGCGAAACACACGTCAGGCGCAAACCGCGCAAGCAATTGCTTTGGCGATCCTTGACGGGCCAGCTGCCGACCGATCACCGCGATAGATCCGTCGAAGTGGTCCTCGGCCAGCTTGAGCAGGACCGTCGACGGGCCGCGGCCGTCCTGAGCCCATGCGGCTGCCCGTAGGCCAGCCAGGCCTAGAGCCATCGCGCTGCCCTCATCGGAGATGACGTACTCGTAGCCCCCGGCTCGTGCGAGTCTCCCATCCCCGCTCCGTCCGGCGAAGCCGCTTCCCGTGCCGACGATTGCAGCCACGCCGTGCCCGTTTAGCGGGGGTCCGTAGATCAGCGGAACAACGTCGTTGGCGACCACCATTTGGCCCTGCAGGCCCACGCTGACCGCGGCGCGCCTTAGCCTCCGCGACTCCCCTTCGATTGTCGAACCCTCGATGGTCGAGGAGGCGACAAAGCCGCTGACCGGTCGTGCTTGGGCCTCCCCGGCAACGAATTCGAACACCCGCAGCAGATTGCGTTCGGCATTGAGCTCGCCGACAGAACTCGGGTTGATACTGCCGAACTCGAGCTCTCGTCGGACCGCACCTGAGATGGTCCCGAGTCGCGTTGTGTTTCCCCCGCCGTCCATCGCGAACCACAGCGGCGTCTCGCGCTGGCATCCGCGATCCACGTCGTGCCCCATGTCGGGGAGCGTCGGCACCGCCCTACGCTCGCGTAGTGGTGCGCCTGCCGATGTCTACGCCGCCCTTCAACTCACCTGGCGGGTGCACTATCCACGGCCTCATCCGAAACATTGATTCGCTCACTCACTCGTGGGCGGAGTCGGTCAATCGGCGGTTCGATCAGGGGCAGAATCTCCTCGCCTGACACATCCTCGAGGATTGCCATGGTCCCGAACTCGACCGGCACCACGAAGCGCAGGGAGCCGTTTCGGATCGCCTCGATCATGCGGAGGCACCCTATGACCGCTCGGCCGGTGCCGGGCAGGCCCCATATCGGAAGCTCGGATTTCTCAAGTGCAGAGAGGATCCTCTCCCGCAGCGGCGCGCTCGTCAGCCCGCGGTGCTCACCGAGGCGCGTTGCGATCGCCATGCCGATCGCCACCGCCTCGCCGTGACGTACATCGCCATACTCGGTCGCCGTCTCGATTGCGTGCCCCACCGTGTGACCAAAATTGAGCACGCGGCGCAGGTCAATCTCGTAGGGGTCCGGATCCAACACGTGCATCTTGATCGAGGCGCACAACCTGACGGCGCTCGCGAGCGCCGACGGGTCGCCGTCGAGGCAGGCCGGCGTTAGGTCCGTGATTACGTCGAAGGCGTCAGGTGACGCAACAATCGCAGTCTTGATGGCCTCACTGAGACCACCGGCGAGCTCGCGTCGGGGCAGCGTCACGAGCAGCGACGGGTCCGCGAGAACGCCGACTGGGTGGTGGAACGCGCCGACTAGGTTCTTCGCCGCTGGAGTATTGACCGCGACCTTTCCGCCCATCGCTCCGTCGACCTGCGCCACGAGAGTTGTTGGGACGTTGAAGTACGGGATGCCCCGCATGTGCGTCGCGGCAGCGAAACCAACCACGTCGCTGACCATCGAACCACCCACGGCGACCAGCACATCCCTGCGCCGGACTCGGTTCTCCCTTAGCCACTCGAGAAGGTCGCGCCACCCGTCGACGGACTTCGATGCCTCGCCCGGCTGAAGCGCGAAGACACCTCCGACGAGCCTCGACGCTCCCGGCGCAGACAAAACGCGGTCGCCGTGGACCTTCCAGGTGGTCTCGTCTGTTACGACCCAGGCCGTCGGCTGATCGGGCTGCGTCGCAATCAGAGCCGCGGGCCAATCATCGATAGCATCGGCTCTCACGACGATGTCGTAATCGTCGACGCGCGACACTGTCACGTGCCGCGACCACTCCGACCCGGACTGCGCAAGCGCATGCGGATCGTTCCATGTTGATCTGACAACGTGCTGTGTGCCCATGATCACCCCCTCTCTCGCGGGGCGTCGAGGCCCCTGTTGATCCGAACAAGCTGTTGCCTGCACCTGGCAACGCCGACCTCCGGTCGGCGCCCGCTGCGCGCCGGGCCGCGCCGACCGGGTAACCGCGGCATTCCCGCCTGCGATTTCCAGGTGACAATCACTTCGGCGCCAACTCCGAGACCGCGCTCGAGAAATCTGCGAAACGCGGGTGCTCGAAAACAACGCGTACGTGCAATCGCACCCCGAGATCGCGGCGGACGGCTGACACCAGCCGCATCGCGAGGATGCTATGTCCGCCAAGCTCGAAAAAGTCATCATCGTCCGTGATGGTGGGCACACCGAGCACTTCTCGCCACGCTGCCGCC
>Ga0075017_100001756_pt1 | contig 13445 bp, 13 predicted proteins | sample AleBraG_ABR_2012_FD_71475 | JGI IMG/M metagenome (GOLD analysis project Ga0075017, IMG submission 71475) | Freshwater sediment microbial communities in response to fracking from Pennsylvania, USA - Alex Branch Run_MetaG_ABR_2012 | ecosystem: Environmental > Aquatic > Freshwater > Creek >... | reverse complement strand
TTCCAGCAGGCGCTGCGCGACGGGTTGATCACGTCGTTCGTCGGCGCGATCGAGCACCAGGACGCACCCGTGCTCGTGTACAGCACCGACGCGCGCCGCAACCTCCAGAGCAGCACGATCACGCCGGAGCTCGAGGCGCAGGTGCGCGCGGTCGACGGCGTGGGTGCGGTCGGTCGCATCGGGCAGGGCACCTACAGCGTCACCGCCGACGGCTCGATCACCGGCGCGGCGGTCATCGGCTACGAGAAGCGCAGCCTCGGGGCGCCCGAGACGCTCACCGCCGGCCGCTATCCCACCGCCGACGGCGAGGGGATCGCCAACGAGTCCGACGCGTCCTCGGGCTTCGACCTGGGCGACGTCGTGACGGTGCAACCCGGCGGGTACCGCATCAAGATCGTGGGTCAGTCGAAGGACACCAACCTGCAGGCGAGCCCCACGATCTTCGCGAAGTACGGGACGTGGGAGCAGGCGGTGCACGCGGCGAACCCCGACGCCCAAACGCCGCTCCCCAACGCGCTCGGTGTGCGACCCGCGCCCGGCTCCACGCCGCAACAGGTGGTCACGCGGATCAACGCAGTCGACAACTCGCTCGAGGCCCTCACGCGCAGCGACGCGGCCACGAAGGCGCCCGGCGTCGCGCAGGTCGGCCGGTCGTTCCTCGTCATCTTCTTCCTGTACGCGTTGGTCATCCCCTTGGTGATCGGGCTCTTCTTCCTCATCGTCACCTTGCAGAAGGCGCGTTCGCTCACCGTGCTGCGGGCGATCGGGGCGCGCTCGTCCACCCTGGTGCGCGGCCTGCTCGCGCAGGTGCTGGTGGTCGTCGGCCTCGGCGTCGTGATCGGCACCCTGCTCTTCCTCCCGTTGTCGTTCATGCGCATCGGATCGATCCCGTTGTCGTTCGACGCGGTCGCGGTGGGCGCCTGGGCGGTCGGGATCCTCGCCCTCGGTCTGCTCAGCTCCTGGTTCTCGGCGCGCCGCGTCTTGCGCATCGAGCCCGCCGCCGCGCTCTCGGGGAGCGGGGCCACATGAGGCTGGCGTTGCGCGAGATGCTCCGCCGCCCGGGTCAATTCATGACCGCCGCGGTGCTCCTCACCCTCATCGCGATCCTGCTGATGCTCCTCGGTGGCCTGCTCGACGGGCTCATCCTCCGCTCCACCGGCGCGATCCGTGCCCAGCGCGCCGACCTCGTGGTGTTCTCCGCCACGGCGGAGCAGTCGTTCCTGCGCAGCCGCGTCACGCCGGAGACACGCGCGCGGGTCGCCGCGGTGCCCGGTGTCACCAGGGTGGGCGGCATCGGGGTCACCCAGCTCGGGGCCCGCGTCCCCGGCAACGGCCCGCGCGATCTCGCCGACGTCGCGCTCTTCGGCTACCAGGACGCGCCCGACGGCGTGCCCGCGCCGCCGGCCGACGGCGAGGTCTGGGCCGACAGCATCCTGCAGGACAACGGGGTGAAGAAGGGTCAGACGCTCCAGCTCGGTCCGTCCCGCTCGAAGGTGAAGGTCGTGGGCTTCGTCGACGACGTGAGCTACTCGGGAGCCGGCTCGCTGTGGGCGAACCCCGCCACGTGGCGCACGGTGCAGAACGAGAACCGGCCGGCGTCGTCGGTCGCGCCCGGCGTGTTCCAGGCGCTCGTCGTGCGCACCAGCGGCGACTCGTCGTCGGTCGCGGACGCGATCGACCAGGCGACGGCCCACACTGCCGGCGGCGCGACCGAGACGGTGAGCCTCGCCACCGCGTCCGACGCGATCGGCGGCGTGAAGCAGCAGCGCTCGGTGTTCAACCAGATCATCGGCGTCACGCTGGTGATCGCGGCGGTGGTGGTCGCGCTCTTCTTCGCACTGCTCACCGTCGAGCGCGTCGGCCTCTACGGCGTGCTCAAGGCGATCGGCGCACGCTCGCGCACGCTGTTCGCCGGGGTGGTCGCGCAGGCTGTCGTGGTCGCGCTCACCGCGGCCGCCGTCGGCACCGTCTTCGCGGTGTTGCTCGACGTGCTCCTCCCGCCGGGCGCGATTCCCTACCAACTCCTCCCGAGCCGCGTGGTGATCAGTGGCGTGTCGCTGTTGATCGCCGCGGTGATCGGGAGCTCGTTCTCGTTGCGACGCGTGCTGCGCGTCGACCCCGCCTCCGCGATCGGGAGAGCCTCATGACCGCGATCGGCCCCGACCCCGTGCTCGCCGACCCCGCGCCGGCGCTGCGGCTCGACTCGGTGCGCAAGGTGTACCCGACCGGCGACGAAGAGGTCGTCGCGCTCGACCACGCCACGCTCACGCTCGGGACCGACGAGATCATCGCCCTGGTCGGCCCGTCGGGCTCGGGCAAGACCACGCTCTGCTCCATCGCCGGCGGCATCCTCTCGCCCACCGAGGGCACGGTCGTGGTCGCGAGCGAGGACATCACCGACTACTCCCAGAAGCAGCTCACCGACTTCCGGCGCGAGCACGTGGGCTTCGTGTTCCAGGGCGTGAACCTGATCCCGTTCCTCACCGCGCGCGAGAACCTGCTCGTCGTCGACGAGATCGGCCGGCGTACCGGTGCCGCAGCCCGGACGCGTGCCGACCAGCTGCTCGAGGAGCTCGGCCTCGCCGACCGCGCCGGGCACATGCCCGCGGAGCTGTCGGGCGGCCAGCGCCAACGCGTCGCGATCGGCCGAGCGCTCATGAACGACCCCGAGCTCGTGCTCTTCGACGAGCCCACCTCGGCGCTCGACACCAAGCTCGGCGAGCAGGTCATGGACCTCATCCGCACCGAGATGAAGGCGCGCGGCACCGCGGCGATCGTCGTCACCCACGACGAACGCATGACGCACTACACCGACCGGATCGTGCACATCGTCGACGGCGTGCTCGCGGAGTAGTTGCGTCGTCCTGGTTGCACACGGGCGGGTCCGGTGCTGGGATGGCCGGATGGACGTTGCCGCTGTGTACCTCGAGTTCTTCGGGCGCATCCCGCCGCTCTGCCGCCTCGCGGTCGACGGCCTCGACGCCGACGCGCTGGCGCGCCAGGTGCAGCCCGGCACCAACCCGATCGGGTGGCTGGTGTGGCACCTCACGCGCGTGCAGGACCATCACGTGTCGGAACTGCTGGAGGCCGACCAGCGCTGGCTCACCGACGACTGGGCGGCGCGCTTCGCGCGGGAGCCCGAAGGGACGGACGTCGGATACGGGCAGAGCGCGGAGGAGGTCGCCGCGTTCGATCCGGTCGGTGCCGACCTCCTGCTGGCGTACCACGACGCGGTCGACGCCCGCACCCGCGAGTACCTCGCGACGCTCACCACCGACGACCTCGACCGTATCGTCGACCGCAACTGGGACCCGCCGGTCACTCTCGGTGTGCGGCTCGTGAGCGTCGCCGACGACTCCCTGCAGCACGCGGGCCAGGCCCTCTACCTGCGGGGCCTGCTCCACCCCGACTGGCGCTTCCCTGCTTGACCGGGCGCGGTCCTGGCGGCGGCGGTGGCGGGGCCCCGACCTGCGCCTCACCTTCATGGCGGTGGTCGTCGCGATCATGCTGACCGGGATGGTGTTGCGCCTCGGGCGTGACCACCCGGCTGCGTCGCAACCGGCGACGCCGGTCGCGGCGGTGCGCCCCCTCCCTGCGGCCTGCGGCCTCGACGGGGTCACCACGGTCTGCGAGCTGAGCCCGGCGCAGGCCGCGCCCTACCTCGGCTTCACCCCCGAACGCCCGGCCGAGATCCCGCCGGGGATCCACCTCGCCTCCCAACAGCTGCGCAGCTTCGATGCGGCGGGGGCGCCCGGCAGCGCCGCGGACCGGTCGACGGGGTACTTCCAGGTGTGGGCGCCTGTGGGCGTGATCCCCGACGCCACGGGGGAGTACCCGCAACACCTCCGGTTCGTCGAGCGGGTCGAGAGCGCGGGTGACTCCGCCGATTGCGACGCGCAGTTCCGCCCGATCACGCTGGCCAACGGTCACCGCGCGTGCAGCGGCGCACCGACCGACCAGTCGACGCAGGTCGTGATCTGGCATGCCTACGGAGTCGTGCACGCGCTCGAGGGCAAGGACATCTCGCGCACGCAGGTCCTGCAGTTCGCCGCGTCGTTCCCCTAACGGAGCGTGTAGCGGACGGGGAGGTGCTTCACGCCGCTGACGAACGTGGACGCGGTCCACTGCGGTTCGCCCGCGAGCTCGATCGTCGCGACGCGCTCGCGCACCTTGGCGAGCATCGTGCGGATCTCGCGTCGGGCGACCTGCGCGCCGAGGCAGAAGTGCGCGCCGAGCCCGAAGGTCAACAGGTTCTCGACATCAGCGCGATGGATGTCGAACTCCATCGAGTGCGCGAACACATGCTCGTCGCGGTTGGCCGACGGGTACGACGTGAGCACCGCTTCGTCCTTCGGCAGCACGTGCCCGCTCGGCAGCTCGTAGTCCTCCGTCGGGTAGCGGAAGAACGCGCGCACCGGGCTCACCCAGCGCAGCATCTCCTCGACGGCCGGCGGCACGAGCGCGGGGTCGGCCCACACCTCGGCCAGTTGGCCGGGGTGCCGCAGCAGCGCCTCGAGCCCACCGCTCATGCCGTACGAGGTGGTGTCGTGGCCTGCAGTCGCGACGATGATGTAGTACCAGAGCCGCGCGGCGTCTGCGAGTGGCACGCCGTCGACGGTGCCGTTCGCGATGACGGTGGCGAGGTCGTCGGTGGGGGCGCGGCGCCGGTCCTCGGTGAGCCGGTCGAAGTATGCGCTGAACTTCTGCAGGCTGTTGCTGAGGAGGTCGATCGGCTCGGAGAACTCGCCGATGTACTCGGGGTCGGCCGATCCGAAGAGTCCCTGCGTGAGCTCCAGCATCAGTCGCTCGTCGGACTCGGGCACGCCGAAGATCCCCATGATCACGTGCAACGTGTACGGCGCGGCGACGTCCTGGGCGAAGTCGCATTCGCCACCGAGGTCGAGCAGGCGATCGGCGAACTCGTCGGCGATGCGGTCGATCGTGGGCTGCCACTCCTTCACCGCCGCAGGTTTGAACCAGTCGTTGGTGACCTTGCGGTGGTCCTGGTGCTCCTTGCCGTGCATGTGCACGAGCGTCTTGGGATACGGGAACCCGGTCAGGTCGAGCATCTGGTAGACGAGGTCGGGCGACGGCGCGGAGTGCTCGGTGTTGCGGAACACGTCGACGCTGCGCCGGGAGATCTCGAACACGTCGGGATGGGTGGTGACGGCGCGGAACGGCTCCCAGCCTTCGGCGACGACCTCGAGCACCGGCGCGTCGCGGCGCAGCTCGGCGGCGGTCTCGTGCCACGCCATCATGTCGGTCCACCGCTCCGCGTTCACGAAGATCTCGCCGCGCGGGTCGCTGTGCATCTCGACCATGAGGTCCTCCTCGTGCAGCGTTCAGGACTCCGGCGAACCGGGCGGGAACTCGCGCAGGTAGCGCTCGAGCTCCTCGGCGAGGTCGTCGGCCGAGGGGAGCTGCTGCTCCGTCTCCCGGTCGAAGGCGCCCTCGAGCCGGGGCAGCATGGCCGACCCCTCGGGGCTGTCGCGCAGCGCGTCGTCGACCATGGACTCCCACTCCTCGATCGCCGGACCGAGCAGCTGGGCGCCGGTGGGAACCCCGGTGACGTGCTCGAGGTTGCCGAGGAGCGCGGCCGCAGCCTTCCAGTTCGTCGCGCCGGTGGCGTAGAAGGGCACGCCCACCTGCATGGAGATCGCAGGGTACGAGCGCGCGTCGAGCTCGGTCTGCAGTACGCCGACGATGCCGGTGATGCCCTCGTACCGCGGGCGCCGCAGGCCGAGGTTGGTGGCGAGCACCGGGCTGGCCGACGACGACTGCACCCTCGGCATCCGGGTGTGGGGGGCCTGCGCGGGGGTGGCGCCGAGCGTGACGACGAGGCGCGCCTCGGTGCCGAGCGCCGCGCCCACCACGACCGCGGCGAACTCGCGCCACGCATAGTGCGGCTCCACGCCGGCGAGCAGCACCAGCTCGTGCCCGTCGGGCGAGCCCTCGGTCGCGTAGAAGACGTTCTCCTGCCACTCGATTGCTCGCGTGACGCCGTCGTGCAGCACGACTCGCGGCCGTGACTGCTGGAGGTCGACGAAGCGATCGTCGGCGATGTGCGCGAGCCGGGTGGCGCCCGTGTACCCGATGAGGTGTTCGATCGCGCCGGTGGCCGCGGATGCCGCGTCGAACCAGCCGGAGAACGCGACGACGAGGGTGGCGGTGCGCGCCGTCCACGGCCGTTCCCAGACCAACTCCTCGCTTGACGTCATCGTGCGACGTTAGGTGACGGCCTGCGACCGTGCCTCGCCCGCCGCGTCGGCGCGGTCGGAGGGCTGCGGCGTGCTCGAGGGCACCAGCTCGATCTCGACGTCGCGCGCCCGTGCGGGCAGCCACCGGAGCACGGCGAGCACCCCGAAGAACACGATGCCCGCACCCACGAGCACCGACGCGTGGAACCCGTGCACGAACGCGGTGTGCGCAGCGTCCGCGACCCGGGTTGCGGTGGCGCGGGGCAGCGTGGAGAGCGTGCCGAGCGCGGCCCCCACGGAGTCGCTGCCGTGTTGCACGACGCGTGCGGGAACGCCCGCGCCGCGGAGCGCGTCGTGGAACTCGGACGCGTAGATGGTCACCGTGATCGAGCCGAGCAGCGCGACACCGAAGGCGCCGCCCACCTGGCGGGTCGTGTCGTTCATCGCGGAGCCGACCCCGGCCTTCTCACGCGGGAGCGACCCCATGATCGAGTCGGTGGCCGGCGCCATCACGTGCGCCATGCCGAGGCCGCTCACCATCGTGATCGCGATGACCTGCCACACCGAGGTGTCGGTGCCGAACGTGGTCATGAGCACGAGCGCCAGACACACGAGAGCCATGCCGGCGGCGACCACTCGCTTGTTGCCGAAGCGCGCGACGAGGCGCGGCGAGCGTGGGGCGAAGATCATCATCATCGCCGACATCGGGAGCAGCACGGCTCCCGCCTCGATGGTGGAGTAGCCGAGCACCGACTGCAGGTACTGCGTGAGCAGGAACAACATGCCGAACAAAGCGATGAACACGATGGTGATCGCCGCGCTCGCCGCCGAGAAGCGTGGGTTCTCGAAGAAGTGGATGTCGAGCATGGGGCTCGGGTAGCGCAGCTCCCACACCATGAACGCGCCGAGCACCAGCACGCTCACGCCGAAGCCGGCGAGCACGCTCGCCGAGAGCCAACCCTTCGACGGCGCCTCGATGATCGCCCAGAGGAACGTGGCGAGGCCGATGATCGAGAGCACCGACCCGAGTGGATCGAGTCGCGGCGCCGACTCGTCGCGCGAGTCGGGCACGAACCAGTAGCCGAGCACGAGGGCGATGATCACGATCGGAACGTTCACGAGGAACACCGAACCCCACCAGAAGTGCTCGAGCAGGAAGCCGCCGATCACCGGGCCGAAGCCGATGCCGATCGCGACGATGCCCGCCCACACCCCGATCGCGCGCGCCCGCTCCGAGGGTCTGGTGAAGACGTTCGTGATGATCGACAACGTCGCCGGCATGATGAACGCCGCGCCGATCCCCATGATCGAGCGCGTCGCGATCAACGAGCCGGCCGAGGTCGCCTGCGCGGAGAGCGCGCTACCGATGCCGAAGAGCACGAGCCCGAAGGTGAGCGCGCGGTAGCGACCGAAGCGGTCTCCCAGGCTGCCCGCGGTGAGGAGCAACCCCGCGAACACGATCGTGTAGGAGTCGACGATCCACTGGAGCTCGCTCCCGCTCGCGTTGAGCCCACCCGTCGAGTGCGCCCGCGCCAACGTGGGGAGCGCGATGTTGAGGACGGTGTTGTCGACGCCGATCACCAGCAGGCTGAGGCTCACGACGCCGAGCGCCACCCAGCGGCGGGAGGAGGCGTAGGCGGGATCGCGGAGGTGTTCGCGCACGGTGACCACCGTACGGTGCGGACACCGGTCGCGGCGAGTGCGTTCCGGATCAGTGGGACGGCAGGCGCGCGCTTCTTCGTGATCGGTCCACTTCGGGCAACTCGCCCGTGAGCAACCGGTGCTCGGCGTCGGCGCACGGGATCGCGGGCGACCAGAGGCATCCATGGCCCTGGTGACAGCCGGCCTTGCGGATCTCGGCGAGCTGGTCCGTCGTCTCGATGCCCTCGGCGATTGCCGGCGATTGAAGGGCGATTGAAGGGCGATTGAAGGCGGCGTACTCGGTGTCGACCTCGTCGACGAGCCGCTCAGGGGAACGACCCGGGTCCGTCGCTCCTGTACCGTTGCTCCCGGAGGGCCGGGCTCACTCTCCCGGCGGGGCGTCAGGGCGGTCAGAGGGAGAGGGAGATGACCGAGGTGCTGGACGACACCGCGAAGGCTCGCGTGCTCGTCGTCGAGGACCACGATCTCGTGGCCGAGAGCCTGCGCCGGGCCCTCGGCGAGGAGCACGACCTCGAGGTCGTCGGCGTCGTGGATTCGGTCCGGGCCTCCGTGCGGGCGGCGGTCGACCTCCGCCCCGACGTCGTGGTCATGGACTACCGCCTGCCCGACGGCACCGGTTCCGAGGCCACCGCCCTCATCAAGGCCGAGCTGCCCCACACCGAGGTGGTCATGCTCACCGGCCAGGCCACCGGCGCCACGCTCGCCGAGGCGCTCGAGGCCGGCTGCTCCGGGTTCGTCACCAAGGACGGCTCGTTCGTCGACCTCGTCCGCACCCTACGGGCCGTGATCGCGGGTGAGGTGCGCGTCCCGCAGCACCTCGTGTCGGAGCTGGCCACCCAGCTGCGGCCCCGCAGCCCGAAGCTCGGCAGTGACCTCTCGGCGCGCGAGCTCGAGGTGCTCACGATGCTGGCCGACGGCAGGTCCACCGCCGACATGGTGGAGGAGCTGCACCTCTCGATCCACACGGTGCGCAACCACATCCGCAACATCCTCGCCAAGTTGCAGTCGCGCTCGCGCCTCGAGGCGGTGGCCGTGGCCACGCGTCTCGGCCTCGTCCCGCACCCCTGAGCCGGCGTGCGCCGGTGTGCACCGGCGCGCCGGGGCTCAGTGCGCGGCCAGCTCCGCGAGCGCGAGGACCGTGTTCCAGTTGCGATCGGTCGCGACGCGACCCGTGCGGCGTTCGAGGTAGGCCGGTGTGAGCTTCGTGCGCCCGTAACCACCGGGGCACCACAGGTGCACCTCGCGCCCGATCACGACGAGCTCGTCGGGTGCATGCCAGCCGGGATCGACGTCGGCAAGGGCGTCGGGTGGCGGTGGCGCGTCGAGGAACGTGACGTGCACGGCCTTCGGGTCGGCACCGCCTCCCTCGCCACCGGCGACGCGGTCCGCGAACGGCGACGCGGCGATCGCTGTCGCCCACTGCCTCGGCGTGCGCACCACGACCGGGCAGTCGATGCCGTGCCCCTCGACGAGGGCGGCGCCGACCTTCGCGACGATCGCGCCCTCCCCGCGTTCCCTTGCGCCGAGGACGACGTTCCCGCTCTGCAGATGGGTCCGCACATCGGTGCAGCCGTGGGCCTCGAGTGTGGCGCGCAGCGCGGGCATGGCGATCTGGTTGTGGCTGCCGAGGTTGACGCCACGCAACAGGACGATCCAGGTGCCGATGCGCCGAGCGTACCGGTGCGCGAGACTCGCCGTTCTCTGCAGCTCAGCTGCACGCAACCGAACGCATCCGAACGCATCCGATGGGGGAACGGCGATGGTGGTCGACGGCAAGACGGTGGTGGTCACGGGCGTGGGCCCGGGTCTGGGCGGTGAGGTGGCACGAGTGGTGCTGCGCGACGGTGGGAACGCGGTGTTGGCCGCGCGCACCGGGGCCAAGCTCGAGCAGATGGCCGCAGAGCTCGATCCGTCGGGTGAGCACGTCGCGTGGCGTGCCACCGACATCAACTCGGCCGACGACTGCCGCGCGCTGATGGCCCTCGCGACCGAGCGCTTCGGTGGTGTCGACGGGATCGTGCAGGTCGCCGCGTACGACACCGCGATGGGCGGTCTCGACGAGACCACCGACGACGTCTGGCGTGACGTGCTCGCCACCAACGTCACCGGCACCATGCACGTGGTGTCGGCGGCCGCGGCGGCGATGGAGGGGCGGGGCGGCTCGGTGGTGCTCATCGGCTCGCAGAGCTCGGTGCTGCCTGCCGTGATGTTCCAGCTCGCCTACGCGTCGTCGAAGGGGGCGCTGACCGCCGCGATGTTCCACCTCGCCAAGGAGCTCGGCCCCAAGAAGATCCGTGTGAACCAGGTGGTGCCCACCTGGATGTGGGGCCCTCCGGTGGAGGGCTACGTGCAGTACGCGAGCCAGACGCGCGGCATCTCCGAGGCCGACGTGATCGCCGAGATCACCGAGCGCATGCCGCTCGGCGAGATCCCGGCCGACGACGACGTCGCCGAGGCCGCGGTGTGGCTCTGCTCCGACCGGGCGCGCATGATCACCGGCCAGACGGTGTACGTGAACGCCGGCGAGTTCATGACCTGACGGTTGGGACCGGTTGGGGTGCTCGGCCCCGCCCAAATAGCCTCACCGGCCATGGGTCTGCGGGGCGACGCGTGCATCGTCGGGTACTCGGAGTGGAAGGCGGAGCGGCACCCCACGGGTGAGCCGCGCATGCCGCTCCATTCCTGGGCCGACGTGGTCGCGGAGGCGCTCGCCGACGCGGGGGTCGACGCCCACGAGGTCGACGGCATCTGCTGCGCGGCCGACATCACCGAGTCGGCGCAGTTCCAGCCGGCCACGATCGCGGAGTACTGCGGGTTCTCGGTGAACTTCGCCGAGCGCCTCGACCTCGGCGGCGCGTCCGCGGTCGGCATGGTGTGGCGCGCGGCTGCAGCCATCGAGCTCGGGCTGTGCGAGGTGGTGGTGTGCGCGACGGTGATGCAGCCATCGCCGGCACCCCCGAACCCTCCCCGCTTCGACGACCGCTGGGTGTACGGCGCGTCGAGCAGCGCGTTCGGCTCGCCGCAGGGCGAGTTCGAGCTGCCGTACGGCAACATCGCGCAGAATTGCAGCTACGCGACCTACGCGCAGCGCTACCACGACCTCTACGGCTGGAACGAGCGGGCGCGGGCCAAGATCGCGTCCGACCAGCGCGTGAGCGCATGCGCGAACCCCGACGCGGTGTTCTTCGGGCAGCCGATCACCCCCGACGACGTGCTCGCGTCGCGCGTGATCTCCACGCCGCTGCACCTGCTCGAGATCGTGATGCCCGTGCACGGCGGCGCGGCGATCGTGGTGACCACCGCCGAACGCGCGAAGCGCACACCGCGCCGGCCGGTGCACGTCGTCGGCTGCGGCGAGCGGCTCACGCACAAGACGGCCACCTACTCGCCCGAGATGCCGCACACCCCGGTGGGCGCGGCCGCCTCGGCGGCGTTCGGCATGGCCGGCGTGAAGCCGGCCGACATCGACATGGTGCAGATCTACGACTGCTACACGATCACCGTGCTGCTCAGCATCGAGGACTCCGGGTTCTGCGGACCCGGTGAGGGCATGGACTTCGTCGCGGCTCACGACCTCTCGTTCCGTGGCGACTTCCCGTGCAACACGCACGGCGGCCAGCTCGGCTACGGGCAGGCGGGGATGGCCGGTGGCATGTCGCAGGTGATCGAAGGCGCGCGCCAGGTGATGGGGCGCGCCGGCGATCGCCAACTCCGCCGCCACGACCTTGCGTACGTCACCGGAACCGGCGGCACGATGAGCGAGCAGTCCGCACTCGTGCTCCGAGGGGGTTGACCACGTGAGCGAGCGTCCGGTCCTGCCGAAGCCACGCCCGGTGCCCACGCCGGTCACGCAGCCGTTCTGGGACGCGCTGCGCGAGGAGCGCGTCGAGCTGCAGCGCTGCGGTGCGTGCGACACCTGGGTGTACTACCCGCGCGCCCGCTGCCCGCGGTGCCTCTCGGGCGACCTCACGTGGCACGAGGTGTCGGGCCGCGGCCACCTCTTCTCGTACACCATCACGCACCAGCCGACCACGTACCAGTTCGCCGACGAGATGCCGCAGGTGATCGCGATCGTCGAGCTCGACGAGGGTCCCCGGCTCACCACCACCCTCGTGGGTGCGGTCCACGAAGAACTGCTCATCGGCACGAAGGTCGTCCCCGTGTTCGACCACGGCGACGACGGCCTCACCCTCCTCCGCTACCGCCTCGCCTGACGGGCACGCTCGGCGTCACTCAGGCGTCCATATCCGCGCTGATTGACGCCAAACGCGCTCACAGGATGGCGATGGGGTTGACCGGCGAGCCGGTGCCGCCGGTGATCACCAGGGGCGCGACCACGAACTGCACCGCCCAGCGGCCCGCGGCCGCGCACGCGTCGGCGAGCGCTTCGAAGTCGGCGTTGTCGAGGATGGGCATGCCCATGTAGGGCAGCACCATCTGGTGCACGTGCATGGGCACCGGGATGGGCTTGGGATTGGCGAGGCCCTGGTCGGCGTCGGGCGCGTCCTGCATGTCCCACACCAGCATCGCGGCTTGCGTCTCGTGCAGGAATTCCACGCACGACGCGTGCACGCCGGCGGGCGAGGCGAAGCCGGGCTGGGCGCCCGTCGCCGCGAAGTACGCGCCGTAGCCGCTGCGGATGAGGACCGCGTCGCCGGGCCGCGGTTCCACGCCCTGCGCGGCGGCGACGTCGGCCAGCTCCCAGCTGTGCACCGGACGGCCCGGCTCCACGTAGTCGGTGCCGCGGAAGCGCGGCACGTCGTAGAGCACTCCGCGCGTCACGATGCCGTCGCTCCAGTAGTCGACGGTGCCGGTGTGCGTGGAGGGCATGTGGTACTCGTCGAGCTGCCGGCCGTTCCACGTGTCGTCGCCCTCGAGCGTCGACAGGTGGCAGAGCGCGTCGATGTGCGTCTCGCTGAACCCGTGGATGTACAGCGACAGGTGGTCGATCATCCCGCCCGAGGTCCTGGTGTTCACCATGTGGCGCACCGGGTACGGGTTCGCCGGCCCGGGCGCGGTGTTCAACGGGCGGCCGCAGCCCACCGCGGTGCCGTCGACCACGCACGCGGCGGCGGCGCGCCGCACCTCGGGCGTGATGAGGTTGAGGGTGCCGAGCTCGTCGTCGGCACCCCAGCGACCCCAGTTCGAGAAGCGCTGCGGATACTGCGCGTACTCGTCGGCGGTCGGTGGCGTGCGGTCGGCCAGGCCCATCGTGTCCCCCAGTGGTCTCGTGACGGAGCGGACGCTACCGTCGGCGCGCGTGAGCGTCGAGTACGACCCGTTCTCCCCCGAGGTCATGCACGACCCGTACCCCGTGTACCGCGAGCTGCGCGCCGCGCACCGCGTGTACCCGCTCCCCGAGTACGACGCCTGGGCGCTCACCCGCTTCGACGACGTGTGGCAGGTGCTCGCCGACCGTGAGCGGTGCTCGATCGTGGAGGGTCCGGTGTTCCGGCGCGAGCAATTGCTGCAGCACAACGACGGCCACCAGCCCGTCGCGCCGCCGGCGCGCCCGGTGCCCAGCTTCTCGATGCTCGACGCGCCGGTGCACACGCAGCTGCGCAAGGCGATGCTCGGGCCGTTCCG
>Ga0075017_100001755_pt1 | contig 13448 bp, 8 predicted proteins | sample AleBraG_ABR_2012_FD_71475 | JGI IMG/M metagenome (GOLD analysis project Ga0075017, IMG submission 71475) | Freshwater sediment microbial communities in response to fracking from Pennsylvania, USA - Alex Branch Run_MetaG_ABR_2012 | ecosystem: Environmental > Aquatic > Freshwater > Creek >... | reverse complement strand
CGCCGCAGCTTTTCGGGGCTTTCAACGATGAAACCTGACGCGAGATCCTCCGCATATTCGCAGATCACGGCATTCACTTCGTCCGCCAGTTCCTCAACCTCGGCTGCATTGAGGGCGATCTTGTCCTGGCGTTCCTGCGACCACGTGGACGGGCGGTTGAAAGCTTCAGAACTCACGTCCGCTGCGAGAAATGAAATGGAATTCAAGCCAGTCTCGCCCGCCGCGGCTACCGTGGCGCGCAGTGAGCTATGGTTTAGCCGTTGGACTGTGCACCGTCCCCGAACGGCAATACCGGGGCGAAAGCGCCGCAACTCGCTCACGCCGCTCGACAGTCGCTCAAACGCTCCAGGAACCCGGCGGATGCGATCGTGCAGCGTACGGGGTCCATCCAAAGACACTATGACGTCGTCGATCGCCCCCGCGATGACCTCGGCCTGGGACTCCAAAAGCAGTCCGGCGGTCAGAAGCGTGATTCGGATTCCTTCCGCGCGAAGCATTTTTGCCAGCAGCGGAAGACTGCTGTTCTTCTGCGGCTCTCCGCCCGTGAAGACCACCCACCGAACGCCGAGGTCGCGAAACGACGCGATTTGCCGCTCAAGATCCGAGATAGAGAATTCCTGCGGCTCGCGGACCCTCCAGATATCACACATCACGCAACGGCAATCGCACTGATTGTGTGGAGAGATCACCACCACCGGCACCGTACGAAGTCGGTGCGCATCCAGATCTGTTGCGTCTGCGGGCAGGTGCTCCGGGGACGAGATGGATACCAGTGTGCTCATGCACCAATACCCTCGTGAATTGAGGTGTCATGTCGCCGCCGAAGATGACGGAGGTCAGCGACAGGCATCCAGTAAGCTCTCCTTGCGCGCATGCAGCAGATAAAACTTTGATGGCTCCCGGCGTCGCATCAAACGGGCTTTGATCGGACGCAAGGCCCAACCAATTCCATGCCAGGGCTTATAGACATTCCATTTCAGCGCCAGCTTCGAGGCGAGATCACGCAGATTTTCCGGCGTGAGGTATTCACGGCTCTGAACGCTGTCAGAGCGGAAGCCAAACTCGCGCTCGAAGGAAGCCCGCTTTTCCTCGAGCATTCTCTGGCCGCTCTCATCTCGCCAATAAAATGGCGAGTCTGCGATGATCAGATGCCCGCCGCGGCGCAAGCAACGGAGCGCTTCCTTGAGAGTCCGCTGATAATCAACCGAGTAGTGAAATGACGCGTTAAAGATAACCACGTCAAACTGCGCCGCTGCGAATGGAAGAGAATCCATCTCAGCTTTGAACCGGGGAAACGGCCGGGTCAGACGACGGAAGTAATGCCGAGTGGCTCCCAGGCCGTCCGTGTCGTTGTCGAGCAGATCAACCGCCACCGGTCGGTGCCCACGCAGCGCCAGTCGATAAGAAAGCCACCCATTGCCCGCACCGACATCGAGAACGTCACACGCCCTGCCGGGATCACTTTCGATTTCCGGTAAAAGACGTCTCTCCAAAAAGTGAAATGTGCGGGCACGAATCTCCCATTGCCATGCATTCCGCCCACTGAGATCCTTGAATGGGAGCGCCAGGTAGTAGTCTGCGGATGAAGAGCCCCGGCCTTCTTTCGCGCGCACGGCCTCGTAGTCCTGCACAAACCTGCGAAAACTCGCCTCGCGATACGGTGGTAAAGCGTGCCAGATTCCATTTCGTTCATAAATGACATATCCGCACGCAACGCAGCCCGGCTCCGGAAGCGACACCGACCTGAGCAGTTTTTGTCGACAGACCGGGCATTGCAGTTCGAGCGACGGCGGGACCGTCGCGCTCGCCGCATGAACCGAAGAAATAGTCGCGGGAAACAACGTTGAAGAATCAGTCATGCGAAGTTTTGCGCTCGAATCTCAACAACACGTGATCGGCGACCATCCGGATTCCCGGACACTTCCCGAGAAACCAGTCAGCACTCACCGCAACCCTCATGGCACCAGGTAATCGCTTGGCCCACCCTTCGAGATAGCTCGGAGGCACCATGACCCCGATTCCCCTGACGTTCCGCAGATCGAACTCCGGAGCAAATGTACGTCGCATCGATCCCACACCCGGGTATCGAACATGAACAATAGCGCCGTCGCCGAGTCGAGCCTCCACACCGCTACGATGCACGCGCCTAAACGCTTTGAGCCGCTGGCCGTGGAGCAAGTACCACGCGATCTCCCATAGACACACCGGACCCATAAGACACAGCAGCAGGCTTGCACCCGGCTTGAGAAGCACAGCCAAGTCGCTCGCGAGTCGGCGCATGTCCTCGACGCAGTTGACCGCGCCAAAATTTGAAAAAGCGCCGTCGAACGGAGCGTCGTTCTTCAACGCACAGATCTCCGATGCCGCCAACCGCCGCAATTTCACCGAGCCTTTGCTCCTGCTCTCTGTAAAACCAGCGATTCTTCTTCCGGCGACGGCCAACATTTGTACCGAACTGTCGCACGCAACGACGTCGACGCCCTGATCCGCGAGAAAACGGGCATCCACCCCAGTCCCGCAACCGATGTCGAGCACCCGGTATCCAGGATCAAAGGCTTTCTGCAACTCGCTCCAAACAGCCGCGCGCTGGGCCTGCCCGACAGTCGATGAGGTGAAAGTCTCGTCGTACCGCTCAGCGATCGCATCGAACGGCGACGATAGAACCGGCGTTGGGAGTTGCGTCATGGCGGTGCTCACGCTTCTACCTCGGCAGCAGAGCCATGCAGGCCGGACCGTGAGGCCATGATTTTGTTTTGCAATTCCGCAACCACTGCTGCCTCAGCACCAGATTTCCTGCGAGCGCGCTCCAGCTCAACCTCACTTTTCAGCAACTGATCAGCAAAGGTATAAAAGCGACGGGAGTGCCGGCCTCGAATGTGCACATCCCGGTCCGAACCAGTGCCCCACGTTTTCAGGCTCTCCACTCGCTCAGCCACCTGAAGCGCATACGGCGTTCCATGGATCGGATACGCCACCGTAGTGAAGAAAATGTCAGGATCGGTCTTCTTTACGTGCTGAATCGTGGCCTCAATATCCTCGAGTTCCTCACCTTCATATCCCCACATGAGAAACATTCCGGTCTGAATTCCATTTGATCGGCACATTTCGACCGCGGTCTGGACCTGCTCAACGGTCACGCCGCGTTCCATCGCATCGAGAATTCGCTGGGAGCCGCTCTCGGACCCGATCCACACGCGAAAGCAGCCCATCTCGGCGAGAGTCTCGACCACCCGCGAATTCAATCGATCGGCGCGGGAAATGCATTCGAAGGGCACCTTCAGGCCGCGCTGCTTCAACTCTGAGGCGTACTGGAAAAGCCAGCCGTGGTGAATGGTGAAGACGTCGTCCGCCATCCAGGCAATGTCCGGTTGATACCTTCCTACGAGCCAGGCAAGTTCCTCAGCGACGGAACCCGGCGTCCTGCGGCGGTGAGTCTTGCCAAATACCTGATGGCTGCACCAGCGGCAATGATAAGGACAGCCTCGCGCCGTGATCAGTGAAACGGAGCCCGTTCCGTGATGCTCACGCCAGACCGCAACGTACCGATCCATGTCGATAGCGTCGCGTGCCGGCCAGGGCTGTGCGTTGATGTCGCGAATTTGTTCCCGAGGCCGAGTCTGAACGACGGAGCCGTCGGCAGAGCGGAAAGCGATACCCGCGACCCGTCCCAGAGATTCTTCTGATCGTGCGCCCAGAACCGGAAGCAATTCTTCGAGAGTAATCTCCCCCTCGCCGATGACCACTACATCGGCTCCTGCCCCCAGATACTCTTCAATGTATGCTCCCGGTTCCGGGCCCCCCACAATGGTTTGCCAGCCCGCTTCCCTCGCGAAATGAAGAATCTCGATCACATTACGGCGGGTCATCAGGTTCGCATAAACGCCCAGCACCGACGGAGGACCAGCTCGAATGACGTCGAACAGCTCCTGGCGCGATGAAAATGTGGAGTCGAAGACCTGAACCTGGAATCCCCTCTCACGCAGGTGCGCGCAGATGTAGAGAATCCCCAAAGGAGGATACGGCTTCATGATCTGAAGCTCCTTGGGGTCTTCGTACAGGAAATAACCGTGAGTAAGCAGCAGGTCCATATCGAATGTTGGTCAATCACTGCCTGATCGATTGTCGGATGAGCACGTGTGCCCAAAAGAAGGCTCAGGCTGCAGTTGCACCAGCGCGTCGTTTGGGAATGTCTCCAGAACGGTTGGGTGCGAATTGCGGCACGTCTTCTCGAGCCGGGCCACGCGAGCCCATATCTCATCGAGTCTCAGACGATCGGGCGCTTCGCCCCGATGGCCTTGGCCCCTCTCGGTACGGCTCGAGTGCCACGCGTCAACTTGCGCATGTAAGGCATCGTGCAGGGCTCGATAGAACTCGTCGGTGTACGCGCCCTGGAACATCATCGACAGGTCTTCACTGTCAGACCAGTTCGTTTTCTTCCCCAGTTGAGCGCGTACTCGATCAAAAAATCTCGTTCCTGGCAGTGGGTAGGAGACGGAAACCCCAATGTCATCCGGACGCGTGTCGTGAACCAGGGCAATGGTTTGCTGAATATCCTGCCAGGTTTCGCCGGGATATCCGAATTGCAGAAAGTAGCAGGCCCGAATGCCTTCCTGGCGCAGGTTCTCACGCGCCATGGCGATCTGATCCACGCGTGTGCCCTTGTCCATGGAGGTCAAGATCTTCTGTGATCCCGACTCTGCTCCCATCCAGACCTCTGCGCAGCCGGCGCGATGCAGGGCACGCACCGTATCTGCGGTCATCAAATCGACTCGAGATTGCATCTTGAAAGGAACCGCTGCATCCAGTCGCTCGACTACGTCAGCAAACTCACGAACCCACTTTGGCTTCAGGCCGAAGATGTCATCGGCAAACCACAAATGTTCAGCACCGCACTCGTACTTCAGCGTTCGCATCTCTTCGGCAACGCTGAGAGGTGATCGAACGGAAAAATAATCGCCGTAGATTGGCTTGGCGCACCAATTGCACCGATAGGGACACCCACGGCTGGAAACCATGTTCAACGAGAAGAACCCGTGCGCCGACTTCCAGGCTGCCGCGTATTGACTCATGTCCACCAGATCCCTCGCTGGTGGCGGCAACAGATCCAGATCACGCATCAGGCGACGGGGCGGAGTCTTGACCAGTTCACCAGTTTCAGAGTTCAGATAGGCAAGTCCCTGAAGGTGCGAAACCTCGGCATCCTTCGCGCGCAGGAGGCAGCGGACCACATCCAGAAGCGTCCATTCCGCTTCGCCCAGCAATACGCAGCGAAAGCCTTTTTGCAGGAACTCGAGAGCATGGTCGGAGGCGTCGGAACCGTTCACCAGCACGGTTGCGCCCGCCCGCTGAGACATTTCGAGAATGCTGTACGCCACTTCCCGCATCCGCGTCAGGCACATCTTGGAAAGAAAGTTGAAATTGTCCTCATAAATCACCACGATTCGCGGACGATGCTTCTCGAGCGCCGCTTGAAACTGCTCGTCGGGATTCGTGAGCATGGTGTCAAACAACGCTACGGAAATCCCCGCCTGGCGCAGAAGAGCCGCCGCATACAGCGTCCCCAGGGGCGGGTACGGCTGCATCTTCCGCGTTTGTTTGCGGTCGTAGTACAGGTGATAAGAGTGCGTCAATAAGACATCAGCCACGCTAGTCACGCCTCACTAATCTGGTTTGCAACATTCAACAAACTTCCTGCATTCGTTCACTCAACTTCTGGCCGGTCAGGAGCGATCGCCGGGTCACCACTCGCTCCACCGCACGCGATACCCACAGTTCCCAAGGAAACGAGTAGCGGTTTTTGCCGATCCGCCAACGGATCGGCGCTCCCAGAGCGCGGCGAAAGCCCTTCTTCAGCCACGCGTGTTTGCGAGTGGCTTTGCGGATCTGGTTGTTCAGTAGGAAGTACTCGAGACTTCGCCGCAACCGCTGAAGCTCCTCCCCCTGAAGCCAGGGAAGAATATTGCGCCCTAGTGGCAGGTCTTCCCACTCTTCCAGTGTCTGCGGCTCACGCAGACCAAGCTCCTTCAGCTGCGGCCAGATCGGAATTCCCGGATACGGCGTAAAGATGTTGGGCGAGAAGCTCACGTTGCCGTATTGCCGCGCGATGTCGCTCATGATGCGGAAGGTTTCTTGACGATCCGCTTCCGTTTCTCCTGGATAGCCGAGAATCACATTGAACGTGACATGAATACCCGCGAGTTCTGCTTTGCGTGCGGTCTCGACCATCTGCTCGACGCGCTGGTGGTGCTTGTTCATGAGCTTGAGCACATCCTGCGATGCTGACTCCGTGCCGAAGCCCATGTGATTCACGCCGCTCTCGCCCAGCAGCCGGACGTCGTCATCGCTCATCTTCCACAAGAAATCCGTCGAAGCCTGGAAGTCCCAGCGAAAGCGCACGTCGCTCGCAACCAGGCCACGAGCGATCGCCAGGGCGCGCTTGACGTCCACCAGGAAGTTGGAGTCGAGGAGTGCGACTTCCTCAATCCGGTAGCGGCTTACAAGTTCAACCAGATCATCGACCACGCGCTCCGCGCGGTAGGCATTGAAGCGGCGCTTGTAGAAAACCATGTCGGTGCAGTAGTTGCACGCGTATGGGCAACCCACGCTGCTCGCGTAGCCGAGTTGCCGAATTCCGGAGGCAGCTGCATAGACATCGAAGTTTCCCAGGTGATAGGCGGGGGCAGGCAGATCATTAATGTTCGCCACAGGCCGTTCCGGTTCATGATGGGTGCCGGCACCATCCTTGAAGGAAAGCCCCTTTACCCCATGCCAATCTTTCCCATCGGCGATCCGCTGCACCAGTTCGAGCAGCGTAAGTTCGCCCTGGGCTCGAACGATCGCATCCACGAACTCCGGCTTCAGGGTTTGCTCCGGCACCAGACTCGGATGCCACCCCCCGAAAATGATGGGCAGCCAGGGCTGGGCCTTTTTCACTTTCTTGGCGATGCGGATCGCTGACCCGATCATCGGTCCCGTGAGCACCGAGATGCCAAGACATAGCGCGTCTTCTATTTCCTGCAGAATCACATTTTCGAAATCGGGTGAAATCAGGTTGTCCACCAACTTCACGTCGAACCCGGCTTGCAGAAGAGGAGAAGCCAGCGCGAGCAGACACAGCGGCGCACTCAGCGGCGGTCCATCGTACGGTGGGTAGAACAGCACGACCTTGTTCTTCACGAATGATCCCCGCGTGGCGCCGCTTTCCCGGTAACTTAACCCGCAAAACATCGCGCACGACGGTTCCACCTTCCCCGACCTTCGGGTCGCCTGGCCGCCACAACGCTTTTCACGGATAGCGAAAAACTTACGCCGCGAGAGATTTGCTCTTGTCACGTACTTGTCAAATTTCTGTCACTTCGCAAAAACGCGCGGGCCAGTTGTGGCTCTACGCCTAGTTTTTACAGAGTTTTGACAAATGAAAGACAAACCCACGTTTTGATGTTGCTATCGTCTGACTTCTCGCTCCAGGTTGGATGGCGTCTCGTTTGCTGAGTCGGCGGGTGTCCGCACTTGGCGCAGCCGGAATAGTCCGAGCTAAGAGGCGAGAGGATCCGAGAGGTAATCGCGTGAAGGCTTCGAAAAAGATCGTCTTTTTTGTTCCCTCCTTTTCCAGCATCGAAGCAACAGCACCGCTGGGAATCCTGGCTATTTCGACGCCCCTGTTGAACGCGGGTTATGAAGTTCGAATCATCGACTCCACCATCACGCCAAATTACAAGAAGCGAGTGCTGGAGGAAGTGCAAGACGCGCTTTGCCTGGGCATATCGGTCGTGACCGGCCCCATGATTCGTGACACGGTGGAACTTGCGAAAGCGGTAAAGAAGTGGAATCCCGATTTCCCGATCATTCTCGGGGGTTGGCATCCATCGTTACTGCCCGGCCAGACACTTGAGGCTCCCTACATCGATATCATCGTCCGCGCTCAGGGCGAGGACAGCATGCTTGAAGTTGCCCAACGCCTCGAAGACGGATCTGAACTGGACGATGTGCTCGGGATCGGTTTCAAGCGGGACGGCAAACTTCATTTCACACCCGAGCGCCCATTGAAAACGCTCGACAAGATGCCTCCGAAGGCCTACCACCTGGCCGACTTCGACGCATACGAGCGAGTTTGTGGCCGACGCTGGACGATGTATGTTTCCAGCCTCGCATGCCCCTTCAACTGTTCGTATTGCACCAACGCGGGCGTGTACGGCCGCAAGTGGAATGCCCTGCCAGTCGAGCAGGTGGTGGAAGAAACCATCGAACTCACTCGACGCTACCGGCTGGAATTGCTTTGGATGGCGGATGACAACTTCCTGGTTGACCTGCAACGCGCGCTGCAAATTGCGGAAGGGTTGATTCGCAGAGGCGGCAATTTCAAATGGAGCGTTCAGGCTACTACCAACCTGACAGCGCGTTTGAGCGTCGAAGAACTGACCTTGCTGCGCCGCTCCGGCATGCACCAGATCTGTCAGGGCATTGAGACCGCATCGCCTACCGTGATGAAGCTCATGAACAAAGATTTTCAAGTCTTGGGTGACATCTACGAATCGACCGAACGCTGCGTCAAGGCGGGTGTGATTCCCTCTTTCAACATAATTTTTGGTTACCCGGGTGAAGGCGTGAAGGAGCGGCGCGAAACCGTAAACTTCATGATGGACATCTGTCAGAAGTTTCCGGGGGCAGAGTTCTGGACCAACATCTTCACTCCCTATCCTGGTTCTCCCATCTTCCATCAAGCCGCCAAGTTGGGCATTGAAGTCCCGAAGACTCTGGAAGACTGGGTCAATTATTTCCCGAGGTACACGGTATTGCCCTGGCTCAAAGGCAAAGACCATCAACGTGTGCAGACGATGCGCGACTACTTGCGAATTGCTTTTGACCGGGCGCCGATTGCCGCGAATGGTCCTGGCCGGTTCGCCAAGGCTGTCCAGCATCTCACCGCCTATCCGGCACGCCTGAGACTGAACCACGATTTCTACAGCTTCCCGGTTGAACTCTGGCTGAACCGGCAGCTGAAGAACATCGTGAAGCTTCCCAAGCCAAGCGTAGATGCCAAGATGATGGGGCCGGAGACAGCCACGAGCGCCACCTGAGGGAGCCCGGAGCTTCGCTCACGCGCCGCCGGACGACCCTCCGAGACGGGACTAAGAATCATCGCCAATGATCGTGCTTTACAACCCGAAAGCAACCAAGCCGCGCAACCGGCGATTCCCTTTGTCCATCCTGGCCATCGCTGCGGTTCTCGAAGGGCACGAGGAGTTCGCCATCGTGGACGGCAATCTCGATCCACACCCGACCGAGAGTATCGCGGCTCTTCTGCGCAAAAACCCGGTGGAACTGTTGGCGGTCACCGTCATGCCCGGTCCGCAGACGGTGGGAGCGGTCGCGACTTGCCGCGAAATTCGCCGAGCTTTCCCCAATGTACCCATCGTCTGGGGAGGATATTTTGCGTCGAACTACACCAAGGCGGCGCTGAACGCCGGGTACGTGGACTTTGCGGTGCGCGGCCAGGGAGAACAGACGTTTCTGGAACTGCTCGAAGCGATTCGCGGCAAGCGGGATCTGAAAAGTATTCTGGGCTTGTCCTACAAGGACTCGGACGGCGTCCAAAGGCACAACCCTGAACGTCTGATGCGGAAGCTCGACGATTTCCCTCTCTATCCCTACCATCGCATTCCAGCTGAGAAGTATGTGCTCCCGACGTTTCTGGGCCGCAGGACTGCGGTGCACCAGGCCAGCATTGGGTGTCCATTTCGTTGCAACTTTTGTGGAGTAGTCACTTTTTCCGGTAGCCGCGAAAAGATGGAATCGCCCGCCCGAACCGAGCAGATTTTGCGCCACCTGGTCTCAACCTATGGAGTCGATGCCATTCAGTTTTACGACAACAATTTTTTCCTGCGCGAGGAGCACGCGCGCGAACTGGCCGATCGAATCGCTCCGTTGAACCTGCGCTGGTGGTGTGAAGCCCGAGCCGACATCATGATGAAGTACTCAGACACGACCTTCGAGGCCATCCGCCGTGCTGGCTGCGCCATGATCTTCTTCGGCGCTGAATCGGGCTCAAACAAAGTCCTGGAGGAGATGAACAAGGATCTGCGCGCAGAAGATACTCTCGCGCTCGCCTCGCGCATCCGCCGCTTTGACATCATTCCCGAATTCTCGATCATCTTCGGAAATCCGCGTGACCCAGAGGGTGACACCCAGGACTGCATCAAGTTCATTCGCCAGCTCAAGCGGCTCAATGCCGATTCCGAGATCGTGGTCGAGCACTACACTCCCGTACCCCAGCGCGCACAAATGTATGGTGGCGTACAGGATCAGTTCCAGTTCCCTGAAACTCCCGACGAGTGGGCAACCGAACACTGGCAGCGCTTCGCTACGCAGAAGGATCCTAAAACACCGTGGTTGCGTCCTCGCACAAAGCAACTCATCGACAACTTTGAGCTGGTCGTGTCCTCCCGCTGGCCTACTGCTCAGGATATACGGCTTCCGAAGTGGGGCCGGTTGCTGCTCCAAGCACTCAGCAGCTGGCGATATCGCCTGGGAATTTACACCTCCCCACTTGAGCTGAAGTGGACCCAACGCATGATCGACCTGCGCAAGCCGAAAGCGGAGAGCTTGTGAGCTGCACGGCGCACCATGAGCCGGACGCGCATGCGCAGGATAAAACGCCAAATGACTCACTGCCCTTCCCGACCGAAGCCTCGTGTGTGTCTGTCCAGGAAGGCTACGCGCGTTGGGCGCATACCTACGACCAAACGCCCAACCCTCTTCTGGCTCTTGAAGAGCGCTGCCTAACGCCGCTTCTCCCCGATCTCGCCGGAAAAAATGTGCTCGACCTGGCATGCGGGACCGGACGATGGCTCTTCCGACTCCTGACCCGTGGTGCACTCAGTGGGGGTGGGATTGATCTTTCACCGTCTATGCTAAACGTCGGAGCGGCAAGGCCCGCGATCCGTGGACGGCTCGCCCTCGCCGATTGTTTGCGCCTTCCTTTTTGCACAGGAGCGTTCGACTTTGTGCTGTGTTCTTTCGCCCTCAGTCACATTGGGAATCTGGACGCGATGGCCCGGGAACTGGCGTGGGTGATCAAGCGTCATGGTCAACTCCTGATGTGCGACCTGCACCCTGACGCCTATGCCCTCGGCTGGCGGCCCGGATTTCGCGATCCATACGGCCCGGCACAGATCGAAACCGTGTACCACCCGGCTGAGAGTGTCGTCTCATGTTTCAGGTCACATGGGTTCTCCATCCCGAACCTTTACACGTTCTTCTTTGAGGAACCCGAGCGGCAAGTCTTTTTCCGCGCCGGGAGAGCAGCATTGTTTGAGAAAGTCTGTCGCGTACCCGCAGTTCAGGTTTACGACTTCAGACGACTCGCTCACGATTGACAAATCAGGCCCCCTAGCGATCAACGCTTAGTCTTGCCAGTGCGGTCAAGCCAAGGCCCCGTCCGCAGTCGGTCGCGTAGACAATACTCTTGCCATCCTGATACCAGGCAGGACTGGTTGAGTTGCAGTCAGCGTGCGTCAGCTCCGACGTTTTCCCAGAAGGCAGGTCTATTAGAACAATCTGCGATATGCCGTGGCGTTCGCAACTGAACGCCAGTCGCTGGCCATCGGGCGAGACGGCCGGGTCGCCCGCAGAGCAGTCTGCGGTATTCAGCTGTACGATCTTCTTCGAGCCGGGATCGGCGACGTACAACCTCGACTGACCATACCGCGACGGGCTGAAAATCAAGCGATGATCGGGAAAGAACGCAGCTTGTCTGACACCGTATTCGGAGCCCGCGATCTCAGCCGGCTCTGCATCTGAGGGTGACAAACCTTTCCCTGCGATTCGCCGCAGCCATAAGCTGCCCCGGCCCTTGGCCTCCCGGATGAAAGCGAGCAGCTCACCGTCTGCCGAGACAACCGGGTCCTCTGCATCCTCCGCTTCGACGATCGTTTCAACTTCACTTTCTCCCAGTTTGTCATGGGCAAATCGGATTACCCGCGAACTTCCCTGCCCCGCCACCTCTGCCCATGCCGTCCCCATCTCGCGACCTGCGGCCGGATGAAACCAATCTCCGCCCGAGCGAAATGTTGTAATATTGCCGGCCTCTAGCTTCTGTACTGCGAACCCTTTCGGCACAAATGCTGTAAACAACACACCTTTGCCGCTCAGGGCCGGGTCGGCGGCCATCAGCGAATCCGGAATCGTCGTTACGCGAGCACTGTAGTTATCAAACTGCCCTCGGAAATGACGCCAACTCGAGATCCCGCCTACCGATGCGATCACTACGAAAGCGATGGCGGCTAATAGCGAGTCAGGGGATCTGAGCCGCCTGCGGAATGATTCGGCCGAAGACGAAACCAGAATGCCCATTAACATTCCGCACAACAGAAGCATTAACAAGAGTCGCGGAAAACACAGCAGGTTTTTCCATCCACTTGCGGAAACCCACACTCCACGCAGCAGGGGGCTGGCGACCAACCCGTAAATCGCGATCACAACGTACCCCAGCATGAGTTTCGAGCGCGCAGCCAAATAGTCTGCAGCCAGGACGATGGAAATGATCAACACAACGAAGTGATACGAGACCGGCTGTGGCGACAATAACAATAAGAGCGAGAGGAAGGTCGCCCACTCCAGTTTGACTCGCCTGCTGTCCTCACTTCTGGAAGTAACTGCCCACGTAAACGCTACCCACACCGCGGCCAGAATCGATGGGTATAGCAATGAGTACATCCAGGGTGCGTGTGCCACCGGAGCAGGATTCAGCTCGGGTTCCGCGATGAACAACCGGCGGAGCAGAGCGGCAATGGAGTTCCATCCTGCGTTGTACGGGTCGATAGTTTCCCCCCGCAGCGCCCATGGCAACTGCAAAAGATAAAACTTGCAGACGTGCACTCCAAAAACCCAGACGCACCAGCCAGCCACGCCCATGAGCCCAGCCACAACGCCGAGTGCTGCGCGCCATTGCCTCTTGAAAACGAAGAAGAACAGGAAAAGTGCCGGATAGATCTTCAGTGCGGCCGCCACGGCAAGAGCGATGCCTGAGAAAAAATGACGGTTTCGAAAGTAAAGATAAGCAGCGAGCGCAATGAGCAGCAGCACCAACACGTGCATCTGTCCGAACAGAAAATTGTTCCGTAGCGGAGCGATCGCGAGGAACGTCAATAAAACAACATGCCGCCACATCAGGCAAGTGATCAATTTCAGCAAGAGAATCGTCGCCAGCAGGAACGCCACGTTCACTACCAGCCACTGCCGTTTGGCTCGAAGGGGCGGAAGCGAGGACCAAGGGCTCAATAACACCAACGACGGCGGCGTGAGCAGCACTGTCCCCACGATCGGCTGATCGATTCCGAGAAGATCCTTCTGCCGCTGAAACCAAACCCAGTCGTAGACCCGCTCAAACGGATAGCCACTACGAAATAGCTTTGCCGCCAGGTAGTAGTTGGGGAAGTCGGTGTTGAGAC
>Ga0075017_100001754_pt1 | contig 13453 bp, 12 predicted proteins | sample AleBraG_ABR_2012_FD_71475 | JGI IMG/M metagenome (GOLD analysis project Ga0075017, IMG submission 71475) | Freshwater sediment microbial communities in response to fracking from Pennsylvania, USA - Alex Branch Run_MetaG_ABR_2012 | ecosystem: Environmental > Aquatic > Freshwater > Creek >... | reverse complement strand
GCTCTCAGCAGTTGCCATAGACCGCGTAGTAGCGGCTCGTATAGAGGCGGGAGAAGCCGGGTTCCGGGACCTGGTCGCGCGGGTCGTCGCCGACGTCGACGATGGCCTCGAAGAAGACGGCGGCCGACAGCGGAAAGACCGCCACGCTGCCTGCTTCGATCCGTTCCTGCAGGGCATGCGAGTGTCTGCCGATGTCGGCCCGCGCCTCGCTGCGGGCGAGGATGTCGTGCTGGCCCGTCGTGTCGAGGATCCAGCGGGCGTCCGGGATCAGCTTGTTGTTGGGCAGCGTCAGCAGCGGGCAGCGGCGGAGCTCGGCCGCGACCGCGGGAGCTCGCAGGGCACGCGCGAGGCCGGTGTGGAATTCCTCGTGGTAGGCCAGCGTCGTCTGCAGGTTGCCGAGGCTCAGCGTCGTGGCGGCCGAGAGGGTCCCGAACACCAGCAGCGCCGAGGCCCCGGCGATCCAGACCCGGCGGGCTCTCGAGCCCGGCACGAGCATCGCCCAGCCCCCCAGCGTGACCGCGCAGAACAGCAGCAGGACGGTCGCCCCGCCCAGCAGGTAGCGGTCGATCACCGAGGCCCCGCCGGCGCCCTCGAGCAGGAACACGCCGTAGAGCAGCACCGTCGAGGCCAGCGGCACGACCGCCCGTCGCGGGGCCATCCAGACGGCCAGCGGGATCCCCACGGCCGCGCCCAGCAGCACCGGGACCTTGTCGATCCGTTCGGAGTAGCTCCAGAGCGAGCTGAGCACCCGCGAGAAGCCCTGGGTGCGTTCGAGTTCGGCGGCCAGGCCGGCTGTGGCCGTCAGCGAGTAGACGGGGTTGCCGGTGACGATCAGGTCGAGCGCCGCCCAGATCAGCGGCGCCGAGGAGGCCATCGCAAGGCGCCGCGCCCGCAGGCGCCAGTCGCTGCCCGGGAGGCACCACAGCCAGTAGACGCCGGTCAGCACCCAGGCGTCGGGGCGCAGAAGGCCCGCCAGGCCGAGCGCCACAAGGACGGCCGTCCCCCGCCGCGGCCGTTCGACCTCGAGCACGATCGCCCAGATGATCAGGGCGATGTAGGTGATGTCCAGATAGCCCTGGGCGGAGAGGTTCTCGACGAAGAAGCGGCTGAGCAGCAGCAGCGCCGCGAGCAGGCCGACGACCGGCCCGAAGCACAGCCGCCCCAGGCGGTAGAGCCCCGCGACGGCCGCCACGAACGAGGCGATCGAGCCGAAGATCATCAGCCGCGCTCCGCCTTCGCCGAACAGCGCGCAGACGGCGCCGAAGGCGATTGCCAGCGGGTGCTCGGTCGGCCCCCGGTAGACGTGGAAGTCCGGCAGCTGCAGGTGCAGGATGTCGCGGCCCCACAGGAGCGCGTAGAACGAGTCGTAGGTCGGGTAGGTCGGGTAGCTCAGATAGCCGACGAGGGCGCCCAGGCAGAGCACGGCGAATCCGATCCGTGCCCAGGTCTCCGCCGTGAGGCCGCGCAGCGCCGCCAGCCTGATCGAGCCCGGCCTGCGCCGGGTGGGAATCGCGCTTTCCATCTAGGCTTGGCCAAACCCCGAGCCGCCACCGGCGCGGGCGGGCGATGGACTGGACCCTCCCTGCCAAGACCGTGACCTGCGCTTTGGGATACTGCCGGTGGCCAGTCTAGGCAATCCACGCCCATGAAGCTCATCATCCAGATCCCCTGCTTCAACGAGGCGGAGCAGCTGCCGCAGACGCTCGCCGACCTCCCGCGCGAGGTGGAGGGCTTCGAGGAGGTCGAGGTGCTCGTGATCGACGACGGCTCGACCGACGAGACGATCGCCGTCGCCCGCGCACACGGCGTCGACCATCTCGTGCGCCTGACGAACAACAAGGGCCTCGCCGCCGGATTCCAGGCCGGCATCGACACCGCGCTGAAGCTCGGTGCCGACGTGATCGTCAACACGGACGCCGACAACCAGTACTACGGCCCCGACGTCGTGCGCCTGGTGGAGCCGATCCTGGCCGGCCGCGCCGACATGGTCGTGGGGGACCGCGAGGTCGAGGGGATCGAGCACTTCTCCCCCCTCAAGAAGGCCCTGCAGCGGCTGGGCTCGTGGGTCGTGCGCCAGGCCTCCTCGACGACCATCCCCGACACGACCTCGGGCTTCCGCGCCTACAACCGCGAGGCCGCGATCCAGATGATGGTCGTCTCGAAGTTCACCTACACGCTGGAGACCATCATCCAGGCGGGCAAGCAGCTCGTGGCCGTCGACCACGTCCCCGTCAGGACGAACCCCAAGACGCGCGAGTCGCGGCTGTTCCCCTCGATGGGCGCCTACGTCCGGCGCAACGCGGTCTCGATCTTCCGCATCTACGCCCAGTACGAGCCGCTGCGGATCTTCTGGAGCTTCGCCCTGTTGATCGGGATCGCCGCCGTCGGCGTCTGGATCCGCTTCGCCGTCGCCTACCTCGAAGGCAACGGCAAGGGCCACGTGCAGTCGCTGATCCTCGGCGCCGTCCTGTTCATCGCGGCCGTCGTCCTGTTCGCCCTGGGCGTGATCGGTGACCTGCTGGCGGCCCAGCGGCTGATGACCCAGCGCACCTTCGAGCGCGTCCGGCGGATCGAGCTGGAGCTGGGCGTCGCCCCCTCCCACTACGAACCGGGCCAGGCCGACGGCGATGAGGCGCCCGCGGCGGCCGCCCGCCGGCCGGCGGTGCGCCTGTGAGCCGGAGCGTCACCGTCTCCGAGGACGGCATCGTCACCGGCAACACCTTCGACAAGTACGGCTCGTCGAACCCCGTCGTGCGCCGGCTGATGGCCGGCTTCGAGCGGTCCCTGGACGAACTCTTCGAGCGGGCCTCCCCCGGGTCGGTGCTCGACGTCGGCTGCGGCGAGGGGGTGCTCGTGCAGAGGTGGGCCGCCCGCCTCGGCTCCGGGCGCGTCGTCGGCATCGACCTGCAGGAGGAGTCGATCCAGGCCGGCTGGGCCGAACATCAGGCACCGAACCTGGAATACCGGGTGATGGGGGCGGAGAGCCTGCCCTTCGCCGACGGCGAGTTCGAGCTGGCCAGCGCGATCGAGGTGCTCGAGCACCTGCCCGACCCCGAGCGGACGCTCGCCGAGATGGCCCGCTGCGCCAGCCGCCACCTGCTCGTATCGGTCCCCCGCGAGCCGCTGTGGCGGATGCTGAACATGGCCCGGGGCGCCTACTGGCGGGAGCTGGGCAACACCCCGGGGCACCTGAACCACTGGTCGCGGCGTTCCTTCGCCGACCTGCTCGCCCGTCACGGGGAGGTCGCCGAGGTGCGGACGCCCTTCCCCTGGACGATGTTGCTTGTCCGCCTCTAGGGAGCCGGCGGGCTCCCGCTCCTACGGGAGCGGCGCCCGGATCCTCTCGCTCGGCATCGCCTCGACGGGCCTGCTCACCTTCGCCTACTTCTCGATCGCGAGCCACGTCCTGCCCGGCCCCGCGGCCAAGCGGATCGACCTGCTCTGGTCGATCATGTTCGTGATCATCTCGGTCATCTACCGGCCGATCGAACAGCTGCTCTCGCGGACGATCGCCGAGCGGCGGGCCCGCGGCCATGCCCGCCACGAGCTGCGGGTGCCGATGCTGATCCAGGGCGGCTTTGCGCTCGGCTTCCTGGTCGGGGCCCTCGTCCTGCACGATGAGCTGCTGCGGGTCTTCGACCACGACCAGGCGCTCTATGACGTCCTCGTCGTCGGCACCCTGGCCTACGCCGCCAGCTACTTCGCCCGCGGCTGGCTGGCCGGCCACCAGCGCTTCGGCCTGTTCGGCGCCCTGGTGCTGATGGAGTCGAGCTCGCGGATCGCCTTCGCGATCGCCGTCGCCGTCGGGATCGCGAGCGGCCAGACGGCCATCGCGCTCGGCATCGCCGCCGCCCCCTTCGTCTCGCTGATCGTCGTCCCGGCGGCCTTCGCCCGCGCCGGCGGCGAGCGCGAGGGCGCGGCGGGCCGCCATCTGCTCGAGGGCCCGATCACCGTCGATGAGGCCGACGCCGCCCTGGCCGGCCCCGGGACCGAGGGGGTCCAGGAGACGGCCGCCCACGAGCAGATCTCGCTGCGCCGCGGCGGCGGCTTCGCCGTCTGGGTCTCGGGGATCATGCTCTCCGAGCAGACGCTCCTGAACGCGGCCGTCCTGACCGTCGATGCGACCGCCCGCGACGCCAGCCTGGCGGGCATCGTCTTCAACGTCCTGCTGATCGCCCGCGCCCCGCTGCAGCTCTTCCAGGCGATCCAGACCTCGCTGCTGCCCCACCTGACGGGGCTCGAGGCGACCGCCGGGCACGACGCCTTCGCCCGCGCCATCAGGGTCACCGTGCTCGCGATCACCGCCTTCGCGGCCGCGGTCGGGCTCGGCCTGCTGCTCGCCGGGCCGTTCGTCATGCGCCATGTCCTGTTCGGCCAGCAGTACCCCTATGGCCGCGTCGGGCTGGCCCTGATCGGCGTGGGCATGGGCCTGCACCTGATCTCCGGAGCCCTCAACCAGGCCGCCCTGGCGCGCGACAGGGCCCGGCCTGCCGCCGCCTGCTGGGCGCTCGCGGCCGCGGCCTTCGTCGTCTGGATGGTCATCCCGGCGATCTCCGACGAGGTCCTGCGGACCGAGATCGGCTACGCCGGGGCCACCGGCCTCCTGGCGATCACGCTGGCCCTGCTCTACAGGCGCGGCACGGCCCGGCTCGGGCAGGGCGCCAGGTGAGCCTCCGGCCGCCGCGCCTCAGACGGCGCCGACGGCCGCCGCGAGCTCGCGGTAGGCCGCGGCCGGATCGGCCGTGGCGAAGATCGCCGAGCCGGCCACGAAGACGCTCGCCCCGGCCGCCCGGCAGCGGGGGCCGGTGCCCGAGTCGATGCCGCCGTCGACCTCGATCGCCGGGCCCTCGCCGACGGCTGCCCGGACTCGGGGGAGCTTGGCGATCGAGTGCTCGAGGAAGGCCTGTCCCCCCCAGCCCGGGTTGACCGTCATGCAGAGCGCCAGGTCGATCATCGGCGCCACCTCCGCGAGCAGCTCGGGCGGGCTGCCGGGATTGATCGCGACCCCCGCGCATGACCCGGCGTCGCGGATCAGGCCCACCGCGTGGGCGAGGTTGGGCGTCGCCTCGGCGTGGACGGTGACCGAGTCCGCGCCGGCCCGGACGAACTCGCCGGCGCTCCGCTCGGGGCGCTCGATCATCAGATGGACGTCCAGCACGGCGCCCGCCCCGTGGACCGTGTCGGCCAGCGCCGCCACCACGTTGGCTCCCAGCGTGATCGGCGGCACGAAGTGCCCGTCCATCACGTCGAGATGGATCACCCGCGCCCCGGCCTCCAGCACCTCGGCGACCTGCTCGCGCAGCCGGCCGAAGTCGGCCGAGAGGATCGACGGCGCGACGCGGACATCGGCGAGCAGATCCCTCGCGCTCATACGGCCTGGAGCATCGAATCCCCGCAGTTGTTGCACTTCATGACCGCGGTCGAGGACATCCGCACGATCGTCGAGTGCTCGCCGCAGTTGGGACAGACGGAGGTCAGCTCGAAGCGGTGCAGGCAGTAGACGCAGCGGTAGCGGCCGGGGAGGTTCGTCGGGCGCAGCCACGGCTCGCCGCAGTTCGGGCACTGCGGCCCGAGGTCGATCGGCGCCCTCGCGGCGCCGGGCGTCTCGCCCTCCATCCTCAGCCCCTGCGCAGACGGGCGATGAAGAACCCGGCCGTGTCGTCGCGGTGCGGCAGCGTCAGCAGGGCCCCCGCTCCGAGCCCGGCCGCCGCGGCCGCTCCCTCGGCGAGCGCGAACTCGGGCAGCTCGGCGGCGAGGTCGTCGAGGGCGAAGTCGGGGCGGGAATCCAGAAAGGCGGCGATCAGGCGCTCGTTCTCGGTCGGCGAGACGGTACAGGTAGAGTAGACAAGCACGCCCCCCGGACGGAGGGCATCGGCCCCGGCGCCCAGGATCCGGCTCTGGGACTCGCGCAGCTCGACGATCGAGGCCCGCTCGGCGCGCCAGCGCCGGTCGGGGCGGGCCTGCAGCGTGCCCAGCCCCGAGCAGGGCGGATCGACGAGCACGCGGTCGAACGGTCCGTCGCGGCGCGGCGCGGCCGCGTCGGCGACCTCGACGCGGATGTTGCCGGCCCCCAGGCGCCTGGCGGTCCGCTCGAGCTTGTGCGCCCGGCGGGCGTTGCGCTCGACCGCGACCAGCTCGCCGACGCCCCCCATCAGCGCGGCCAGGTGGGTGCTCTTGTTCCCCGGCGCCGCGCACAGGTCGAGCAGGCGCTCGCCCGGCTCGGGGGCCAGCAGCCGGGAGACGAGCATCGCCGCCCGCGACTGGGCGGCGTAGGCGCCCTCGGCCCACAGCGGCGAGGCGTGGATGTCGAGCGGCCCGTCGAGGACCAGCGCCTCGGGGATCAACGGGTCGCGGTGGCTGGGGACGCCGAGCTGCTCGGCCAGCGCGCCGGCGTCCATGCGCAGCGTGTTGGCCCGCAGGGCCAGCTCGGCGGGCTCGTTGTCGCGCGCCATCAGCGCCCGCGCCTGCTCGGGACCCAGGGCCTCCCACCAGAGCTCGGCGATCCACGGCGGATGCGAGTGGCGGATCGCGGCCTGCTCGGGCGTCTGCTCGCCGAGTGAGCCCAGCAGCTGCTCGCGACCCTCGCGTGCGGCCCGGCGCAGGACCGCGTTGACCAGCCCGTGCCCGGAGCGCCCCGGCACCTTGGCCAGCTCGACGGCGTCGTCGATCACCGCGTAGTCGGGCGCGCCGCCGAGGTAGAGGAGCTCGTAGAGCCCGAGCCGCAGGGCCGCCAGCAGCGGCGGGTCGAGCTGCCCGGGCGGACGTCCCGCCAGCAGGCCGATCAGGTGGTCGGTCGTGCCGCGACGCTGGACGGCCCCGTAGGCCAGGCGCATGGCCAGCGCCCGGTCGCGCCCGTCGAGCTCGCCGGCCTCCCCCGCCAGCGCCTTCTCGGCGTAGGCGCCCTGCTCGAAGACCCGCCGCAGGACGCGGTGCGCGCAGGCCCGCGCCGGCGCCACGGTGCGCGGCCCGGTGGCCGGCGCCGGGGTCATCCGGCGCGGCTCGCAGGCGCCGGCGAGAGCACCGCGGCCAGGTCCTCGGCGAGCCGGTCGCTGTCCGTGGGCTCGAGCGCGGCGGTCGTGATGCGGATCGCGGGACGAGACGAGACGAGCCGGTAGCGGGCACCCGGCGCGACCACCCAGCCGCGCTGCAGCAGCGCGCCCGTGACGGCGGCCTCCTCGGGCACCGGAACCCACACGTTGAGACCGGACTCCCCCTCGGCGGCGATCCCGCGGGCGGCCAGTGCCTCGATCAGCCGCCGCCGGCGCTCGCGGTAGGCCGCCGCGGCCCGCTCGATCAGCGCCCCCGTCTCCTCCGTGCGCCAGAGCTCCAGGACGATCGCCTGCAGCAGATGGCTGACCCAACCCGGCCCGCACCGCTGTCGGCCCCTGACCCGGGCGATCGTCCGGGCGTCCCCCGCCAGGAGGGCGAGGCGCAGGTCCGGCCCGAGCGACTTGGCGACCGAGCGGGTCGCCGCCCAGCTCCCCCGCCCGGCGAGCACGGTGTGCGGCGGGCTGCCCGCGACCGGTCCGAGATGGTCGTCCTCGACGACCAGCAGACCGGGGTGGCGTTCGAGGACCTCCGACAGTTCGGCGGCTCGCCTGCCGTCGAGTGCGGCTCCGGTCGGATTCTGCCCGCGGGGTGTGAGGATCGCGGCCCGTGCCCCGCGCTCGAGCGCGGCGGCGAGGCCCTGCGCCAGCATCCCGTGGCGATCGATCGCGACCGGCTCGGGCTTCAGGCCCTGGGCCCGCAGCAGGTCGAACAGGGCCGCGTAGCCGGGGTCCTCGACGGCGACCCCGTCGCCCGGGCGCAGGTGCGCCGCGAGGACCCGCTCGACGCCGTCCATCGCCCCGCTGACGACGCACAGCTCCCCCGCGGGGATCCCGTCGGCCACGAGGCCGGCGCGGGCGAGCTCGATCAGCCCGGGCAGCTCGGGGGCCTCCCCGTAGAGGCGCACCGGCAGTTCGGCGCTCCTGGCCGCCGCGGCCAGGTCGGGGAGCAGGCGGGGATCGGGGTTGCCCCGCGAGAGATCCCTGGCGCCGTCGGGGACCGGCATCGGCGCGGGGGCCCGCCCGAGGGGCGGGCCGTCGGCGATCCGGCTCCCCCGCCGCGGCTCGGTGACGACCACGCCGCGGCGGCGCAGCTCGGCGAGCCCGGCCGCGACGGTCGCCGGGCTGATGCCCGCACCGGCCGCCAGCCGGCGGACCGAGGGCAGCGGCTGACCGGGGGCCAGCGAGCCGTCGGTGACGGCCGCTTCGAGCTCGCCGACGAGGCCCGCGGCACTGGCCGCACGGATCCGGTACTGTTTCAGCTCAGTCACACTTCTGTACTATTACAGAAAGGGGCGAGGTGGGAACCGAGGACGAGAGGACCGGCCCGGCGAGCGACCGCGTGCGCCTCAGGCGCAGGCGCGAGCGCGGCAGCCACGACCGGGCGAGCATCGACGCGATCCTCGACGAGGCCCTGGTGGCCCATCTCGCGATCGTCATGCCCGACGGGCAGCCGCTGGCGATCCCCACGCTGCACGCCCGCGAGGGCGATGTCGTCTACTGCCACGGCGCGAGCGCCGGGCGCACGATGCGCACGACCGCCGGCGGCGCCCCGGCCTGCCTGACCGTGTCGCTGCTCGACGGCCTCGTGCTGGCCCGCTCGGCGATGCACCACTCGGCCAACTACCGCTCTGCGATCATCCTCGGCCGGGCCCGCGAGGTCACCGAGCCCGGTGAGAAGCGGGCGGCGCTGCGCTCGATCGTCGAGCGGATCGTCCCCGGGCGCTGGCGCGAAGTCCGCCCGCCGACCGACAACGAGATGCGCGCCACGGCGGTCGTGGCGCTCGCGATCGAGGAGGCCTCGGCGAAGGTCCGCGTCGGCCCGCCGGCCGACGACCCCGAGGATCACGAGCTCGACGCCTGGGCCGGGGTGATCCCGCTCTCGCTGGCGGTCGGAGCGCCGCAGCCGGACCCGCTGCTGCGGCCGGGGATCGAGCTTCCCGAGCACCTGCGCCGCTACCGGCGGGCCGGCAGGCCGTGACCGCGTAGGTAGGCCGCGGCGTCCATCGCCCGCCCGCCCGGCGCCTGGACGACGAGCAGCTCGAGGGTCCCCGGCTCGCAGCCCAGCAGGAGCCTGCCCTCGCTGACCGCCAGCTCGCCCGGCGCGAGCGGGCCGTCGTCGGCCAGGCGCGCGCGGGCCACGCCGAGGGCGCGCTCCTCGTCGAGCGAGAGGCGCGCACCGATGTGCGGGTGCAGGGCCCGAACGACGCGCTCGAGCTCCACCGCCGGCCGGTGCGGGTCGAGCAGCCGGTCCGCGGCCACGATCTTCTCGGCGTAGGTGACGCCCTCCGCCGGCTGCTCGATAAACGGCGGCGACTCCTCGAGCGCCCGCACCAGCAGCTCGCCGCCGAGCCGCTGCAGCCGCCCCGAGAGCGTGCCGTAGTCGTCATCTCCCGAGATCGGCTCGCCGCCCGCCAGGCAGACGGGCCCGCTGTCGAGGCCGGCCGTCAGGCGCATGATGCTGACACCCGTCCGCTCGTCCCCGGCCATGATCGCCCGCTCCACGGGGGCCGCCCCGCGCCAGCGCGGCAACAGCGACGGATGGACGTTGAGGATCCGATGGGCGGAGAGCAGCGGCTCCTTGATCAGGGCGCCGAAGGCGCAGACGACAAGCGTCGGGCGCTCGCCCCGGGCCGCGCCGGCGATCAGCTCCAGGATCGCGGGGTCGTTGACGCTCGCGGGCTGCTCGAGTGCCAGGCCGAGCCGCCGCGCCGCCTCGGCCACGGGCGGCGATGAGACCCGCCGGCCGCGGCCGGCGGGCCGGTCGGGCCGGGTGATGACCAGGGCGGGGCGCTGCCGGCCGGCTCCGGCCAGGCGCTCGAGGACGGCGGCCGCGAACTCGGAGCTGCCGAGGTAGACGGTGCTCAAGGGGGTTCGCCGGCCGGCCCGTCAGGCCGCGCCGGGCGACCTCTGGGCCTCGCGCAGGGCGCGCATCGCCTCCTTGCGGGCCTCGCGCGAGATCCGGTCGAGGATCAGGATCCCGTCGAGGTGATCGACCTCGTGCTGGATGATCCGCGCATCGAGGCCTTCGGCCTCGAGCACGAGCTGCTCGCCCCGCTCGTTGCGGGCGCGGACACGGACCGCGGCTGCCCGCTCGACCTCGACGTGGACACCCGGCAGGCTGAGGCAGCCCTCCTCGGCGGCCACCAGCTCCTCGCTCAGCCACTCGAGCTCGGGGTTGACGAGCACCGTCAGGGGGTCCTCGGCAAAGGCCCGGTAGACGAGCAGGCGGTGCAGGATCCCCACCTGGGTGGCCGCCAGCCCGACGCCGAGGGCGTCGTGCATCAGCTCACCCATCCGCTCGGCCTCACGTGCCAGCTCGACGTCGAAGCGTTCGACGGGCAGCGCCCTGGCCCGCAGGACGGGGTCGCCGAGCTTGCGGACGTGGGCCAGGGCCGCGTCCCGGCGCGCCCTGACCTCCGGATCGAGCTCGGCGGGCGCTCCCTCCTCGCGCTCGAGCTCGACGTCCTCCTCCCGAGAGACGGGTGTGGCCTCCAGCTCGGCTGTCCGGGGCTGCTCGCTCATCTCCGTCAAGTCTAGGCCGGTCGCGCCCGCATCGGCCTACTGCGGGTCGACGTCCACGCTGAAGCTGACCTCGGCGTGGGCGCGCTCGGCGGCGAGGCTCGCGACGGCCTCCCCCACGGCCCTCACCGCGGCCCGCCGCTCGGGCGCCTTGACCACGAGCACCTGGCGCTCGCGCCCGCGCAGGCGGAACAGTGCGGCCGGCCCGAGCACCGCGGGTGGGGGATCCGCCGCCCGGGCCGCGAACGCGCCATCGAGGCGCTCCCGCACGGCCACGGCGGCCGCGCGAGCGGGGTCGCCGGACTCGGCGGCGCAGACGATCCGGATCAGGTGGGCGAAGGGCGGGTAGCGCAGCGCGGCGCGGCGCTCGAGCTCGTCGGCGATGAAGCCGGCGCTGTCGTGGCGGGCGGCGTGGCGGATCGCCCGGGCCTCGGGGGCGATCGTCTGCACCAGGACCCGGCCGCTCGAGCCACGGCCGGCCCGCCCGGCGAGCTGGGAGATCAGGGCGAAGGTCCGCTCCTCGGCGCGAAAGTCGGGAAAGCGCAGCGTCGCGTCCGCGTCGAGCACGACGCCCAGGCCGACATCGGGGAAATCGTGGCCCTTGGCGACCATCTGGGTCCCGATCAGGACGCCGCTGCGCGCCTCTCCGAACTCGCTCAGGATCGCCCCCGGCTCGGCCGCGGCGCCGCTCCCGAGCACGTCGGCGTCGAGCCGGAAGACCGGGAAGTCGCCGTCGTCGAAGACCTCCTGGAGCTCGTGCGCCAGGCGCTCGGTGCCGGCCCCGTGGCGGGCGACGGTCCGCGAGGCGCAGTCGGGGCAGCCGTCGGGGGTCCGCTCGCGGTGCCCGCAGTGGTGGCAGGCAAGGTAGCCGCCGGCGCGGTGCAGCACCAGGGCGACGTCGCAGTCGGGGCAGCTCCAGACCCGCCCGCAGGAGCGGCAGGAGAGGAAGTTCGACCAGCCCCTGCGGTTCAGCAGCACGATCGCCTTGCCCCCCTGCGCACGGATCTCGGCGAGGGCGCCGGCCGTGTCGGGGTGCAGGCCGGTGCGCTCGCCGCGCATGTCGAGCACCTCGACCGGCGGCAGCGGGCGGCCGTCGACCCTGCGGGCGAGCTCCAGCACGGGGGTCCGGTGAACGGTCTCCGGGCGTGGCGTGGCGCTGCCCGCGAGCAGCAGCGCCCCCGCCCGCGAGGCCCGCTCCGCCGCGACCTCGCGGGCGTCGTAGCGGGGGTCGCCCTCGTTCTTGTAGGAGGAATCGTGCTCCTCGTCGACGACGATCAGCCCGAGTTCGGCGACGGGGGCGAAGACCGCCGAGCGCGGCCCCACGCAGACCCGGGCCTCCCCGGCGCGCAGCCGCCGCCACTCCTGGTGGCGCTGGGCGGTGCTCATCCGCGAGTGCAGCACGGCGACCGTCTCGCCGAAGCGCTCGATGAAGCGTGAGACGATCTGCGGCGTCAGGGCGATCTCCGGTACCAGGATGATCGTCCCCCTCCCCTGCGCGAGCGCCTCGGCGGCGCAGCGCAGGTAGATCTCGGTCTTGCCGGAGCCCGTGACCCCGTGCAGCAGCATGCTGCGGGCCCCTCCGCGGCGCATCGCCTCGAGCAGCGGGGCGAGCGCCCGGCGCTGCTCGTCGGTCAGCTCGGGCGCGCTCGGGCGGGAGATGCCGACGGTGCGGTGGCTGGGGCGCGCCACGACCCTCCGCTTGCGCCCGCTCAGACGCCGGGCAGCGCCCGGCGGGAGCAGGAGCGCGAGCCCCCGGGCGAGCGTCGAGCAGTACTCCTCGGCGATCCAGCCGGCCAGCGCGACGAGCTCGCCCGGCAGGCCCGGCTCGAGCATCCGCAGCGGCTCGAGCAGCCTGCCCTCGTCGATCTCGCTCGAGTCGGCCAGGCCGGTGACCACGCCCAGGATCCGGCGGCGGGCGAACGGAATGACGAGCAGCGAGCCGACCTCGAGGACCCCGGCCAGCTCCGCGGGGACGCGGTAGTCGAACGGCCCGTTCAGCGAGCGGGCCGTCGTGATCGGCTGGACGTGGACGATCGAGGGGGTGGCGGGCAGGGCCGCGGAACCCACGAGCTGGGCGGTCGGAGACATCTCCCCGACCCTAGTCCCCGCTGCGGTCAGAGACCGGCGGCGGCGCGCAGCTGCAGCGCCTTGTCGGTGCGCTCCCAGGTGAAGTCGTGGTCCTCGCGGCCGAAGTGGCCGTAGGCGGCCGTCTTCTGGTAGATCGGCCGGTGCAGCCTGAGCTCCTCGCGGAAGGCTCCGGGGCGCAGGTCGAAGACCTCGTCGACGGCCTTTGCGATCTGTCCCCGGGTGCGACCCTCGAGCTCTGTGCCGAACGTCTCGACCATCACCGAGACCGGGTGGGCGACGCCGATCGCGTAGGCGACCTGGACTTCCGCGCGTTCGGCCAGTTTCGCCGCGACGATGTTCTTCGCCACCCAGCGCGCAGCGTAGGCCGCCGAGCGGTCGACCTTCGAGGGGTCCTTGCCGGAGAAGGCGCCGCCGCCGTGGCGGGCCATGCCGCCGTAGGTGTCGACGATGATCTTGCGGCCCGTCAGGCCGCAGTCGCCGACGGGGCCGCCGATCACGAAGCGCCCGGTCGGGTTGACGAGGAAGTTGCGCCTGAGCCTGGCCGGGTCGTACATGTCGGCCGGCAGGACCGGCTCGACGACGTGCTCCCACAGGTCGGCGGCGATCAGCGGTTCGGCGCCCTCGCGATGCTGGGTGGAGATCAGGAGCTTTTCGATCTCGACCGGTTTGCCGCTCTGATAGCGGACCGAGACCTGGGTCTTGCCGTCCGGGCGCAGGTACTCGAGCGTGCCGGACTTGCGGACCGCGGCGAGCCGTTCGGCGAGGCGGTGGGCGAGCGAGATCGGCAGCGGCATCAG
>Ga0075017_100001753_pt1 | contig 13454 bp, 10 predicted proteins | sample AleBraG_ABR_2012_FD_71475 | JGI IMG/M metagenome (GOLD analysis project Ga0075017, IMG submission 71475) | Freshwater sediment microbial communities in response to fracking from Pennsylvania, USA - Alex Branch Run_MetaG_ABR_2012 | ecosystem: Environmental > Aquatic > Freshwater > Creek >... | reverse complement strand
ATGACCGAATCAGGAGCCTACTATCAACTGCGGGACTACGAAAGTCTAGTTGAAGCAAGCCGTAGAGGAGCGGCTTCATATCCCAATGAATGGGTTGAACACCACAACCTCGGCGTCGGCTATGAGGGTACAGGAAAACGACTGGAAGCGATCTCTGAGTATCAGAAGGCAGTTGAGATGTCGAATGGAGATCAGGATGCCACCGCTTCGCTCGCGCACGCGGTGATCGGCAGAAGAGCCGAAGCGGAGAAGATCCTTCGTGACTTCGAGCGAAAGTCGAAAATTGGCTATGTTTCGCCGTATACCATCGCTACCGTGTACGCTGGACTCGGCGAGAAGGACAAAGCGTTTGAGTTCTTAGAAAGAGCTTACCAGGAGAGATCCTTGAGTATCTCCTGGCACCTCAAAGCTGACTTGCGGATCGACAATCTTCGCTCTGACCCGCGCTTTCAAGACCTGGTGCGCCGCGTCGGCTACCCTCAATGACTTTATTCGCAAGCGTGAATCGTCCTGTCAATGGTGATTACAAAAGTCGAATTGAGTTTGCGCCAGCTCTTCGCTTAGGTCGGCTAACTGAAAAACTCCTTGTAGCCCTTGAGAGGCGCTCGTGACAGACCCATGCCAAACGACAGAATGCGCACACATATGAGAACCACGCCTTCGGCTTCCAACCGAAGGGTTGGGTGATGTTGCCGTCCCGCTCAATTCGCACCATTCTCTCACTGCCGAACGGCGCTCACTCTTGGGCTACATCTCCTAGAGCTGCCGATTGCTGCTTTGCCTGACGGAGCTCGTCTAGGTCGGGATCGGCATTCTTCCACAGTTCGATGGCCTTCTGCAGTTCGGACTGGGCGGCGCCTGCCTGGCCAGCCTGCACTTTCACCATCCCCATTTCGTAATGGCCGCCGGCATAATTGGCATCGAAACCCAGCATTTGTTCAGCAGCGAACCGTGCGAGATCCCATTTCTTCAAGTGCCGAGAATCCTCGGCGACCAACTGCATCACGAACAGGCCGTCCGTGGAGTCAGCCATATGGAATCCCTCCTTGGCTTGGAGCAGCAGCTCCCTCATGGCAGGTTCGGCCTCGCGGTTGCCACGGCGCAAGGCCAGCTCAGTCTTCAGCAGTTTCAGCTCAAACACAGGATAGGTTCGAGGATGTGGCAGGCACGGCTCAGGATTCAGCTCTTCGATGTGTGCAGCTTCTCTTTCGGAAGCAACCAGTTCTGCATCGGCCTTGTCAAGCTGATTGAGGTGCACGTATGCACGTCCAGCCAGGATGTGGCCCATGGTTCGACCTACCGGCCAGCGCCCGGCGATCAGCTTCTGTGTGGCAAGTAGAGCCTCCTCCGCACGCCCACGTTCCAGGAGAAACTCGGGCCATTTGGCCTGGTAGGCTTCCCACAACCCGCTGATAGCCGGAGCAGCGAAGGCCTCACGCCACAATGTTTCCGCATCCTTCATTTGCCCCATGAAGGCGTGCGAGATAGACATCAAATCCAGATTGTGGATGTGGTGCCAGTCGTACTTCATTTCAACGTGCTCTTCTCGGTAGTAAGCCTCTTCGATCTGCTGCGCCTTTTGGAACTGGATCACGGCCTCTGCGTTGCGGTTGACTTTTTGTAGATCATGTCCATACATGTGCTGGGCGTGGGCAATGTTCGGGGTCACCCGTGCGTAGATTTCTCCGTGCTTGAGGGCCTCTTCAGGCAAGCCCATGTTCTCGTAGGAGTGAACCAGGTAGTGGTGCGCGGCCGGGTGGTCGGGCTGAAGCCTTAGCACCCGCTTGTAGAATGGCAGTGACGTGGGCAAGCCAAGCTGGCCACGTCCTGCGGCGATGCTTTCCTCGGCATTGCCGCGGACTAAGAGCAGCTCGATGTCGTTCGGCCTCTTAGCTAGCTCAGCATCTGTGCTTTTGCGGTACGCTTCGAGCTTGGCCTTGTTGTCAATGTCATCGATGGCCTCCAGCTGTTGCGCCCGCAATTGAATTCGAGATTGCTCCCACTCCGATACGGATGGAGCCAGTGCCTGCGCCTTCCGCAACGCTTCTCGCGCCGCCTTGGGGTCCGTGAGGCCGGAGTAGGTCCGGCTAAGCCCGATGTACGCCATTGCCATTTTCGGATCGAGTCGCACCGCCTGATTGAACGAGCGCGCCGCCTCAATCCATACATATGAGTGCAAATAGGCAAGCCCCTGGTCGTAATACTTCTGCGCTTCGGGTGAGGATGTCGTTACTTTCTCATGTACCGGTCCAAGGCCACTGCGCAACGAGACTGGACGGTCCAAGATCTCGCGGGGCACCCATCCGATTTCCTCCGGCTCAGAACCTGATGGCATCACCTGGTTCGGCGAGGCGGTGGGATGTTTGTGTTGGGCCGGAAGGGGAATTACCAAACAAAACAGGGTAAGGAAGACGAGAGGGCCACGCATAACGCCTCCTTCTATTTCTGACAAGCCCAATACTATAGAACAGATCCTGGCGAAAGTGACTCTAAGCAGTTCGATGGATTGCCTGTTATAAGGCCCGCGCAGTCGGCTTCTTGGAAGTCAGTCGATGTCCGTCGACGGGCTCCCCCGCATCACGGGCGATGCCGAAGTAACCGAATTACTGTCGAGTGGCCGGGCGCCATTGCTGGCGCCCAGCCCTCTAAGAACCGGACTTGAAGGTTTCCCGTTCGCACGGCTCGATTCGTGAGTTTGTGGACTATGGAAAGCGCGCTATTCGGAAACTGAGATCCCGGCCACAGTACCAAACTTCGGAGGCAGCGCGTTCTTCCTACGGACATTCCAACGGCCTAGCCTCGTCCCGCTGCAGCGGCGCGCTTGTGCATTTCTTCCGGCGCCACGTCCTCTACGTGTGTTGCAATATGCCATTGGTGTCCGAAAGGATCTTCAAAACTGCCGGACCGGTCGCCGTAGAACTGATCCTTCACAGGCCTTACAATCTTCGTACCGGCGGTGACAGCTTGTTTGGCAAATGCGTCCACGTCCTCTACATAGAGGAGGATACTAACCGGTGAGCCGCCGAGCGACTGTGGACTGCGCGCGCCCATCTCCGGAAACTCATCAGCAAGCATGATCGGCGAATCGCCGATTTTGATCTCGGCGTGCCCGATCCTCCCATCGGGTTGCGACATACGCATCATCTCCTTGGCTCCGAATGCCTTCTTGTAAAACTCGATGGCTTTTGCCGCGTCTTTAATGATCAGATACGGCGTCGCCGAGTGATATCCTTCGGGAATCGGTCTTGGCTTGCTCATAATTCACGCCTCCTTCCTGATGTGTGGTTGGGTGTGTTCGTTCGAAAAGTTGACCTTCCATTCTAGGACCAACAGTCAGCAGAGCTTAGCTTAAGTCGGCAGAGAAGAAAAGCCAGAGAGACCAATGCGTCCAAGGAGACAAAGCCCTTGAAAATAAGCTCGGTCCGGATGATCCCGATGATACGAATTACCGCTTAGCGGGTGTTGATCTCGAAAATCCACTCTGGCGCGTCGCACAATGTTTTCACGGTGGATTCTCGGTTTGAAAATTATATAGGACTAAGTTAGTCTTATATCTAGTTGCAAATCACTTTCAAGAGGAAATTTTGCACTCTAACTCCGTCAGGTTCCTTCCCGCAATTTTCTTTCTCGTTTCTCTCACCTTTGTGACTCCGGCGGTCTGGGGCCAAGAGAGTCCGTACGTTGTCACCTACGACCACTATCTCGAAGAACCGGGAAATCTTGAGATTGAGTACTTTTCCACCCTTGGGACTCAACGCAGTGGCAACGATTTTCACGCTTTCTGGGCGGAGTTTGAATACGGGGCCAAGGCCTGGTGGACGACCGAACTCTACTTCGAAGGCCAAACCACCTTCAAGGAAAGCACACTCTTCACCGGTTATCGCTGGGAGAATCGAATTCGCCCGCTCAAGAATGAGCACTTCATTAATCCCGTCCTCTATTTCGAGTATGAAAGCAAGAATGGCGCTGACAAGATCCTGAAAGAAGTTGAGGGTCACGACGTGCAGGCCGATTTCCTAATACCCAACGCCGAAGCGCGCAAGGAACACATCCATGAGGTGGAGTTGAAGCTGATCCTTTCCAGTACCGTCAAGGGATGGAATTTCAGCGAAAATGTCTTGGCTGCGAAGAACCTTTCAAATCATCCCTGGGAATTCGGATACGCCCTCGGAGCGAGCCGTCCCCTGGCGATGAAAGCCTCCGCCACGCGATGCAGTCTCTGTCCCCAAAATTTTGTTGCAGGTGTGGAAATGTATGGAGGTCTCGGCGACCGTTACAGCTTTGGCTTCAAAGATACCTCGCACTACCTCGCGCCCGCCATCGCATGGAACCTGCCCTCGGGTTGGACGCTGCGGGTCTCCCCAGGATTCGGATTGAACGGCAACAGCCACCGCTTGCTTTTGCGATGGGGAATTTCCCGGGAAATTTCTGGCTTCGGTGAGATGGTGACCCGGATGTTCGGAGGCCGCCGATGAAGGAATGCGTCGGGGCGCTCGCCGTTACGGCCGCACTGCTAATCGCCTCGGTCGCTTTCGCCCGACAGGAAAAATCTCTCCCCTACAAATACCAAAGAGACGCACCAGTTTACGCAGACCTCGCCAAGGCCCCTGAAAAAGCCCGCGCCAAACGCAACCCTTTTGAGAAAGACCCAGAGGCCATCGCCGCAGGACGAAATCTATTCGAACAGCATTGTTCCGAATGCCACGGCAACGCGGGAGACGGTTCAAAGAAGGGTCCAAGTCTTCGCGCCGAAGAAGTTCAGAACGCCGCACCGGGGGCTATTTTCTGGATTGTGACAAACGGTGTGGTCCGCCGCGGCATGCCGGTCTGGTCCAAGTTGCCCGAACCGCAACGCTGGCAGCTTGTGAGCTTCATCAAGTCACTTGGCCCCCCTTCGCCGAACTCAATTGAAAAGAAATCACCTTGAAAACCTGGCCCGGTGCAGCGAACTGGACGGCTCGCGGCCGTTGACCTGTTAGTGGACAAGGAACGCTTCCGGCGTACGCTCTGAAACTCGGAGGCAGTTATGGACTGATCGGGTAGCCGTAGGCGCGGATTACCTCCACAGCTTCCCTTCGGCTGCTAGCGTCAACCCGTCTCAACATTCGATGGATGTGATTCCTCACCGTAAACTCAGAAAGATTCAAGTGGGTAGCGATTTCCTTATTTGTGAGACCTCTACCGACTAGAGCGACCAATTGCTGCTGGCGCAAAGTAAGATCGGGCTTTGAAGCCGAGCTTTGGAGACGCTTCTCTGTTGCTCTTTGAACCACGAAACGGAATAGCGTGGAGCAAAGCTTGGAAGGACAGACGGCCTCCCCGCGGGAGACGGCACGGACGGCAGCAACGACATCTGAAGAAGACGCCTCTTGCAACAAATAGCCGGTTACACCGGAACGGATGGCGGCAATGAATTGTTCTTCATCAGATCCCATCCCGATGAGGATGGTCTTACAAGCGGTCTGCCCGATACTTTCGACAGCAATGCTTGCCGCAAGTCGCTTGACTGCAGCCGAGTCCATAATAAGGACGTAGCATTGCTGATCGAGTGCGGGCAGAGAATTTAGGTCAGGTCGCCCACCCTGACCGATGACAAGAATATCGGAATACTTTCGCAGGAGTCGAGAGAGCGCTGCACGGAGTAGACGGTTCTCAATCAGCAGAAATACGTGGATCGAGGAAGCAGCGCCAGTGATGGCCGAAGGGGCCATTTTCTCGGGGCACTGTAAATTCTGACCCACAGTTGAGCAACATTGGGGCAACCCGACGTTTAAGGTTGGCACGCGCCGTAGTCTTTCGCGAGTTTTTGGACTTGGAAGGTAAGTCTTCCGACGGAATCCTTCGTCTTCCTGCCGCTCAGCGAGACCCGTCGCCCGGATTGGCGAGTCCCCGAAACACCGGCCAGCACGTATGTTTTCTTGTCTTTTTCGTTGCTTAAGCGCAAGCCGTTCTGATCGGAACTGACACAGCCCTGAATCGATGCGCGCTTGTGCGTGCCGCGATAAATCAAATATCCTGCCACCACGATCCCCACAGCAGCTCCCGCGATGATGCCAACAACTTCGCCTTTGCTTGGCCCGATGTTGCCGAAGCCACCCGTCTGCGGAAAAGCCTGAAGAGCAAGAACCAAGCAAAGAGCCATAGCCGTAAATGTCCGAAGAACTGCGCGCCACGCCATCTGTCCCCCTCCTTGTTTAGCCTTGAACATCGGGGCAGTGAGCCGGCCTCCCAAACTGCCTCACTTCCCAAGACGTTTAACTCGATTGGTGGACTACTGCAAGGTCACCAGTACCTGGATCACGCCTTTGCCCTCTCGGAGTGGCTCGAGCGCTTTTCCGACGACGGCACCAAGCATGAGGCTACGGTCTGTTCCCTTCATGGCATGACCAGGAGTTGTTGAAGTGACCAGTAAATCGCCCGGCTGTATGGGGCCGTTTTCAGCGCTTACTTTGCAGGGCACGATTCCCACCACGGCCAGTGGAACCTCGTCGAGAGACATCGGATCGCCCGCCACGACACCTGGTTTTGTGGAGTAAATGCCTGCCACGAGCCAGGAGTACGAAGTCTGGGACAGCGTTAGTCGTCGCTGGCCCGAAGCGTCGATCGCGAGCAAGTCGCCGGGTGCGTAGTGAGCGCGGTCTCCGCTGACGAGCATCGCCTCCGCAAAATCCGCACCGCGGGAGCGGAATCCGCCATTAGCAAAAACCGTGCCATCGCCGTCGACCCGGAACACTGTGAATTCGGTGCCGGCTCCCGGGGGGCCTACGTCACCCCTGATGATGGTGCCGGAATCTCCGCGAACTCCCACGAACCTTCCTCCGTCTCCCTGCGGACTGAGCGTTACGCCCATCACACCAATCACAGGTCCGGTGGTACTGATGGCATCACCACGCGCTCCGAATGCAAAGCCACCGCTCGCCGTCGTTATCCCAAACATCCCTCCGCCTCCTCCGGCCTCGTTATTGAAGGCGCCGTGAATGCCAGATACTCCGACTCCGGCCGGACTATAGGTTGTGCCAGAGACTCCCGCGACGTTGCCGCTCGTGGCGCTCGCCAAACCTTCGATGGCGACGGCGTTGTTTGTTGAATCTCGCAGCTCCCCGAGAACCAGAATAGGCCCGTTAAAACTGGGTGAAGGTGTGCCAGACCCGCCGAAGATATCCAATGGGAACCGTGCCGTAATCGTTCCGATCCCGATATGCCCTTTGAAGTCGACAATGGGCGAGTCCCCAACAGTTGTCGAGCCTGTAAACTCGGGAACAGTATTGGTTGTACCGCTGCCAGTCACCTGCTGTGCTCGGACGCCGGAGACTAAACACAAACAAGAAACCAGTGTCCAAAAAATGGCGCGCTTCATGGTGAGCCTCCCTGTGAATTTGAATTCCCGAATGTCGACCCGGTGTGAAGCCTACGAAGCATTCTCAAGCAGGGCAAGCGACAAGAAACGACGTTTGGGACGCAAATCCCCCTGTCGCCCATTGTCGTTACCCTTCCAGTCACCCGGCACGAGAGAGGTCCCACTCTGAGTGAGAATTTTGACTAGAAGCTATTAGAACAGCTTCTAGTCTCTAACAAGCCTTCCTGCCCCCCTCTAAGTCTTTCACTATTAATAATTTGACTGATTTCGGCCGTCTGATTCGTCTTGAAGTGCAACCCGGGACGATTTCCGTTGACCTTTTCCGGCTTGCGTATCATATTTTCTCGCAATTGGCCAGCAAGCTAGCTTTGCCAGGTACAGGTCGCTCCCCTTATGCCCGAGCCCCGACCGTTCTTGCTCGAAGACCGATTGGATTCTTGGAAAGAAATCGCGTCCTATTTGAATCGCGATGTGCGAACCGTCCAGCGCTGGGAAAAGAACTCTGATCTGCCCGTGCATCGACTGAAAATTGAAAAATCCGGCTCCGTATACGCCTATAAATCGGAGCTGGATGCATGGTGGAACGAGCGCCGCCCGGTGCTCGAACCGCAAGCTGCGGAAGAAAAACGATCGCGACGACTCATTGATTGGGGCCCGGTCAGGAAACACAAACTAGGGGCGGCAGCCGGGACTGCCATTTTAGTCTCGATGCTTGGAGGAGCCTTTTACTCAGCTCGCTGGTCATACTTGAGCCGTGTCTCCCACGTCAAAATCACGCATAAGCAGATCACCTTCCTAGGTAATACGTACTCGCCAGAATTATCGCCCGACGGAATGTATTTGGCGTTTGTCTCGAGGAAATATGGGGAGGACGATCGGTTGGTGGTGCAGGCCAGCAATGGAGCCACACAGGTGGTTGCGCACGGCGAAGACCTCAGGGCTCCGCGCTGGTCACCTGACGGTTCCGAACTGCTGTTCTTCAGAAATGACGCCACGAAAAAAGCTAGGGGGACGTTTGTTGTTTCTCCCCTGGCCGGGGTTGCACGCCAAATAGCCGATGCGCGATACGCGTGCTGGCTTGAGCCTCACGGCTCGCAGGTTGTCGTCGCCAGGGAGTCCGATTCGAACGATTTCAAAGGGGTGAGATTGGTGAATAGGCTGACGGGCGAATCGAAGGAGATTCCATTACCCCAATACACCTGGCTGCTTGACATAGACTGCTCACCTCAAACGGGCTTGATTCTGGTGGTAACGGGTGCCTCCGATAAATGCGAGATCATTGTATTCAATCACGATGGCAGTGGGCAATTTAAGCTGGTTGAGGAACACGAGCGAATCTGGGACGCGAGATGGTCTCCCATGGGCGACTCGATCTACTATTTGCACGGAACTGGTAGCACCAGTACGCTTTCGAAACTTTCAGTAACTGGGAGGAAAGCAGAGTCCGTGGTCTTGACCAATGGTTTGCAATCCGGCGACTTCTTTTCAGTGTCCGCCGATGGAAAGCAGCTGGTTTACACCAGACTGAATAGTAGTTCGAACCTTTGGCGGATCAAATGGCACCCCAACGAAGGCCTAGCGAAGCCGGAAATCAGCCAACTCACCCCGGGCACATTTTCGCACGCCGAGCCCAGTTACTCTCCCGACGGACGGTGGATATCCTTCCGTCGGGGGCCCGACTTCGATACGACGAATATCTTCAAGATGCCTGTTGAAGGCGGCACCTTTATCCAACTCACATTTTTCGAGCCCGGCTCGGCGGTCAGCCCGGCCTGGTCACCAGACGGCCAGCGGATTGCATTTGTCGGCTATCAAAACGGCGTTTCGAAGGTGTGGACGGTGGGCGCCAATGGCGGAGACCTCAAAGTTTTGGAGAAGACGAACGCTACGAACGCGAACGGTTTCATAGTTTGGTCGCCGAGTCATGACATCGTGTATCAACAACCAGGGAATCGGAATTTCCTGCAAATTACGGGAGAGACAGGGGAGGAAATATCGGTTCTGCGGAGCGTCCCGGCAACCGGTTGGGTTCCTTACAGGCCGTTCTTTTCACCCGACGGCAAAAAAATGGCCATCTACTGGAATCGTAGCGATCCGGGCACCTGGATTGTTTGTCGGGATCCCTACTCGGAGACGCTCCTGAAGCTGGGCCAGTTCTACCCGATAGGGTGGTCACCGGATGGGAAGTTTGTTTACGGAATTTCAAAGCCCCAGGGCCGGCAGATCGTGCGGGTGCAAGTTGCAAGTCCACATTTCGAAACTCTAGTAGCGGATTTGCCTGGCCCTATCACTGGATTTGATAACGCCGCCGTTAGCCCTGACGGGCTGGAGATCGTTGTCAGCATCACAGAGGAGAAGTCCGACGTGTGGTCGATGGAAAACTTCGATCCGACAGCGTCTCGAAACGGCTCCAAGCCGAACTAACACGGGCTTGCGGGGCTTATACAGGACGGCGATCCACCACAACTTAACAATTGTTTCTCGAAACGTCGGCGACTTTACGAACGCAGGAGTGCCGGTGGTAAATCCATGGGAACCATGACGATTCGCCAGATACAGTATTAGCCCAGACAGTAGAAGCCGGTGCTACCGAGTTTGCTGGTTTCAATTCCCAAATTGTACACTCAGCTAGCGGCTAGAAGGTGCAAAATGAACGAACATAAGGAAAAAGAAGCGGTGGGGTTCGGGAAGAGTTCCTGGCTGGCAGAAAAATCTTCGTGGGCAGTGTCAATTGCTTTGGGCGCTTTGATTGCAGCCGCTGAGAATGTATTCGCATCGACGACGGCCCTGCTGGTTGGGGTTAGCCTGGCCATGAGCCCTTTTTGCTTCCAGGCCAAGGCCCGCAACGCGCGACTCTTTGGTGAAACAGAATCCGATAATCAGGCCTCACTGGTTCATCTCAACCTATGGCCGGAAAGCAAGTCACCGATTGGTCTCGACGCGAAAATCGAAAAGCGCATCGACGGCCTACTCAAACGGATGACGGTCGGAGAAAAGGTCGGTCAGGTCATCCAGCCCGAATGGAAGTCGATCAGCCCGGCGGAGGTGGCACAATATCATATCGGCTCGATTGAAAACGGCGGCGGTGCGGTGCCCGGCGGCAATAAGCATTCGAGCGTTCAGGACTGGGTCAGCTTAATCGAGCCCTATTACGACGCCTCGGTTGATCCGGTGAGAAACCGCGTGATCATTCCGCTGATCTGGGCCTCGGATGCTGTCCATGGCCACAACAATGTCTATGGCGCTACGCTTTTCCCGCACAATGTCGGCCTAGGCGCGGCGCACGACCCGGACCTGATCCGCCGCATTGGCGAGGTCACTGCCGCCGAGATGCGCTCGACCGGCATGGACTGGTCGTTCGCGCCGACGATTGCAGTTGCACGCGACGACCGCTGGGGCCGCACATATGAGAGCTACTCGGAAGATCCGAAGATCGTGGCCCAATATGCGGCCGCCATCGTGACGGGACTGGAGGGTTCGGGTTCGACCTTTCTCGACAAGGATCATGTCATCTCGACGGCCAAGCACTTCCTCGGCGACGGCTCGACAGACGGCGGCCGAGACCAGGGCGATTCCCTCGCCTCCGAAGCCGATCTGATCCGGCTGCACGCGGCCGGCTATACCCAGGCCATCGACGCTGGCACACAGTCAATTATGGCGTCTTATAATTCGTGGCACGGTGTCAAGATGCACGCCAATAAGGTGCTGATGACCGATGTGCTGAAGGGCCAGATGGGCTTCGACGGCTTCGTCATGGGTGACTGGAACGCGCACGGCCAAATTCCCGGCTGCACCAATGCTGATTGCGCCAAGGCGTTTAACGCGGGGCTCGATATCTTCAACGCGCCGCAGGACTGGAAGGCGCTCTGCGCCAATCTGGTGCGCGAAGTGAACGACGGCACGATTCCGACGGCGCGCCTCGATGACGCCGTGCGGAGGATCCTGCGCGTCAAGATGCGCATGGGCGTGTTCGACGAACCCGCGCCAGACAAACGTCCCGACACCTACGCGCCCATAGGCACGCCCGATCATCGTGCCGTAGCGCGCCAAGCGGTGCGCGAATCGCTAGTTCTGTTGAAGAATGACGGCGTCCTACCAATCAAGCCTAGCGCCACCGTGCTGATCGCGGGAGACGGCGCCGAAAACATCGCCATGCAGGCGGGCGGCTGGACGCTATCCTGGCAGGGCGCCGATAACGGCCCAAACGACTTTCCGGGCGCCACCTCGATCTATGAAGGCCTGAAGGCCGAAATCGACGCTGCGGGCGGACGGGCGCTGTTCAGCCCCGACGGCACGTCGGCGCAAAAAGCTGACGTTGCCGTCGTCGTTTTCGGCGAAACCCCATACGCCGAATCCAAGGGCGACCAGAGCGACGTGGCGCTACATCACGACAATGTAGAGTCTCTGGAACTGATAAAGAAGCTAAAAGCGCAGGGCATTCCGGTGGTCGCGGTCATGCTGTCGGGCCGCGCGCTCTATGTCAATGCGCAAATCAATGCCGCCGATGCCTTTGTCGAGGCTTGGCTACCGGGTTCGGAAGGTGAAGGCGTCGCCGATGTGCTGACCGGCAAGTACGACTTTACCGCCAAGCTCAGTTTCTCATGGCCCAAACGCCCCGATCAGACGCCGTTGAATGTCGGGGATGCGACGTATGATCCACAATTCGCCTATGGTTTCGGGCTGAGTTACGCCTCGCCTGCGCGGACGCCCGCCTTGCCTGAAGTGGCCAACACCGCCAAGTACGGCGAGAAGAACGTCTACTAGGCGGCCCTGAAGCCGCTCCATATCAAATTCTTCATGCCGTACAAGGGCGAAGACGGTCATCCTGATCTGTGGGGATTTGGTGATGGCAAAAGGGCGTTCTTCCGGATAAAACAAGGAAAGCCTGATCCAGCGGCCATTCATTGGGGCTTCCAGGCCGCAGATGCTCGAAAATCCGTTCGGTCCAAAAGTGTTACCCATGTCTTAGGTACGTTGTCTCACCCATGTGTTCGGGCGGACCTAGTTGACATGGCGGAGAGGGGGGACTTAAACCCCAGCCATTCAGGAAACCTCGTTTCACAAGGGGACTTGCCACTATCGCCTTTATTATCGTGAGCTTTCAAATTCCACGGATGAAGCGCTGTGAAGTCCCGCGAAGTCCTTCGAAGTTCAAAAAGTGGCGAAAAGTAGTAGCCCGCAGTACCCCGGAAGGTAAGTTCACCGTTCTTCGCTCCGGTGGCTGCACTGGAGACAGGCGGTTCAACGTAGCTTATGCACGTTCGAACTGCTCATACCCCAACTTCAACGCACATTTGAACGATAGTGTTCTTAGCCTCTCCTGCTGACAAGTACCTTTAGGTGGTTCCCCCAGCAATTTGAGGTTGGCTGCTTTGGCGGGAGCGGTTGTCCTCTGCTGAGGCGAACCGATAAGAGCCCACGCCGTGCGTGCGCTTTTCCTATCTCGCGTGACTCTGTTTAATTTCGCTGAGTATTTTTTCCGCTTTTACTTGAGCCACAAATGCCTGTAGCAAAGGTGACGAATTGTCCTTCTTGCATATTAAGCTAAACGGGAGCCGGACATTCATATCAACAACTGGGAGCAAAACGATACCTCGGGGACAGTGCCAACGTGTGGATTCGGTCATCCAAGCAATCCCGATCCGGCACTGGACAAGACCTAAATTGGTGTCGCGATCCGTTGCCTCCTGAACAATGCGCGGAGCGCTTAGCCCGCCGCGAGCACACGCCCGCATCATTCGATCATAGACGACTGGATTGACCCAGCGGGGGAACCAGACGAACGGCATTTCCCGGAGATCCCGCAATCGAATTCCTGCTCGCTTCGTTAAGTGATGACCTTTGGGCACTGCCAGTAACATTCTGTCCTGCGCGAATTCCCAGTGTGCCAAATCCTCGTGCCATGGTGTGAGATTAGCGACAAATCCTGCATCGAGTCGGCCAGACAGGATGCCTTCAACCTGATGAACTGAAAGCAGATGATGCAATTCCAGCTCCGCGTCCGGCTGCCGGCACCGGAATTCGCGAAAGGAGTCTACAACCAATCCATGCCAGGATACCGCAGTGGCAATTCCAATTCGAAGCGTACCCGCTTTGC
>Ga0075017_100001751_pt1 | contig 13456 bp, 12 predicted proteins | sample AleBraG_ABR_2012_FD_71475 | JGI IMG/M metagenome (GOLD analysis project Ga0075017, IMG submission 71475) | Freshwater sediment microbial communities in response to fracking from Pennsylvania, USA - Alex Branch Run_MetaG_ABR_2012 | ecosystem: Environmental > Aquatic > Freshwater > Creek >... | reverse complement strand
GTGGGAAAGTCGCACACGTAGGCGTGCAGGTGCCTGGCGTCGAGCGCGGCGACGATGTCCGGCTCGCTGACGATCTGGGCGCGTGAGAAATTGAGAATCGTGCCCCCGGCGCGCATCAACCCGAGGCGCGCGGCATTGACCAGCCCGCGCGTCTGCTCGGTCAGCGGCACGTGTACGGTGACCATGTCGGACCGGGCGAACAGATCGTCCAGCGACAGCGCCTGCTGCACGGACGCCGACAGCTGCCAGGCGCGCTGCACCGTGATCTGCGGATCGTAGCCCAGCACCTGCATCCCCAGGGCCTGCGCCGTATTGGCCACCTCGACGCCGATGGCGCCGAGGCCGACGACGCCCAGCGTGCGTCCGGGCAGCTCGAAGCCGACGAAGGCCTTCTTGCCCTTCTCCACCGCGGCGTCGAGCACGCTGTCGTCGCCGTGCAGCGCGCGGGCAAAATCCCAGGCCTGACAGATGTTGCGCGCCGCGAGGAACAGCCCGGCGAGCACCAGTTCCTTGACCGCATTGGCATTGGCACCGGGCGCATTGAACACCGGAATGCCGCGCGCACTGAGCGCCGCGACCGGAATATTGTTGGTGCCGGCTCCGGCCCGGGCCACGGCCAGCAGTGAATCGGGGACCGTGAACCTGTGCATGTCCGCCGAGCGCACCAGCACACCATGCGGATGGCCGAGTTCGGAGGCGACTTCGTAGCGATCGCGCGGCAGCTTGTCCAGTCCGCGCACGCTGATCTCATTGAGCTTGAGGATGCGGTAGCTCATGCCGGATCAGCCGTGGCGCCGCGCGAAATCCTGCATGAACCCGATCAGCGCCTCGACGCCCGCCAGCGGCATGGCGTTGTAGAGGCTCGCGCGCATGCCGCCGACGGAGCGATGCCCCTCGAGGTTGACGAGACCGGCCCTGGCGGCCTCGGCCAGGAAGGCCTTGTCCAGCTCGGGCTGCGCGAGCGTGAAGGGCACGTTCATCCACGACCGGCAGGCCGGCGCCACCGGGTTGCGGTAGAAGCCCGATGCGTCGATCGCCTGGTAGAGCCGCGTCGCCTTGACGCGATTGCGTTCGCCGATGGCGGCGAGCCCGCCCTGGCGCTTGAGCCACTTGAAGACCAGGCCGGCGAAATACCAGCCGAAGGTGGGCGGTGTATTCAGCATCGAATTGTCGTCGCCCATGAGCTTGTAGTCGAACACCATCGGCGTGTCACGGCGCGCCCGTCCGATCAGGTCGTCGCGCACGATGACCACGCACAGGCCAGCCGGACCGATGTTCTTCTGGGCTCCGGCATAGATCAGCCCGAAGCGGCTGACATCGAGCGGGCGTGACAGGATGGTCGAAGACATGTCGGCGACCAGCGGACACCCGACCTCCGGCACGAACGGGAACTCGACGCCGCCGATGGTCTCGTTCGGCGTGTAATGCAGGTAGGCGGCGCCGGGCGTGAGCTTCCAGCCCGCCTGCGCCGGAACGTCCGTGTACTTGCCCGACGCGGCGTCGGCCGCCACGTTGACGCGGCAATAACGCTGCGCCTCGCCGATGGCCTTCTTGGACCACTGCCCGGTGTTGACATAGTCGGCGACGCTGTCCGGTGTCGTGAGGTTGAGCGGAATGGCGGCGAACTGCCCGGTGGCGCCGCCCTGCAGGAACAGCACCCGGTAGCCGGCCGGTACGGCCAGCAGTTCGCGCAGGTCGGCTTCCGCCTCGGCCGCGCAGGCGACGAACGCCTTGCCGCGGTGGCTCGCTTCCATCACCGACATGCCGCTGCCCTGCCAGTCGGTCATCTCGTCACGGGCCTGCTCGAGCACTTCGAGCGGCAGCACGGCCGGACCGGCGGAAAAGTTGAATACGCGCACAGGACTCCTTCGGGCCGGGTCACCGACCCGATGACAAAAAGCGGGAAGCACGCAGTCTAACAGAGCGCCGGCTCGCGCTGCGGCCCCTCAGGCCGGTCCCGGGTCGGTGACGCTGCCGTCAGCGGCCCCCTCGGTGTCGGCCGACCCGCCTTCCGCCTCGCCTTCCGCCTCGCCTTCCGAATCGCCGTTCTCCAGGCCTTCCACGCGCTCGATACCCGTCAGCCGTTCGCCTTCCGCAAGGCGGATCAGCCTCACGCCCTGGGTATTGCGGCCGACCACCGAAATGTCCTTCACGGGGGTGCGTACCAGCGTGCCCGTCGAACTGATCAGCATCAGCTCGTGCGCGGCTTCCACCTGCAGTGCCGCCACCATGTTCCCGTTGCGTTCACTGGTCTGCAGGGCAATGACCCCCTGCCCGCCGCGACTGTGCGGCGGGAATTCCTCGAGCGGCGTCAGCTTGCCGTAGCCGCTCTCCGACGCGGTCAGGATGTGGCCCTCGCCCAGGGCGATCAGCGCGATCAGGCGCTGCCCTGCGCCCAGCCGGATGCCACGCACGCCGGCCGCGTCGCGGCCCATGGGCCGCACCTCCGCTTCCGGGAAGCGGATCGCCTTGCCGCCGCTGCTGCACAGCAGGATCTCGCGGCTGCCGTCCGTCAGGGCGACGCCGACCAGGCGGTCATCGTCATGCAGGTCGACGGCGATGATGCCGGAGGCGCGCGGCCGCGAGAAGGCGGCCAGGGGCGTCTTCTTGACGGTACCGAGACTCGTGGCCATGAACACGAAGTGCTGTTCATCGAACTGCTTGACCGGCAGCAGCGCGTTGATCTTCTCGCCTTCCTCGAGCGGCAGCAGATTGACGATCGGCTTGCCGCGCGAGCCGCGGCCCGCCTGCGGCAGTTCGAACACCCGCAGCCAGTACACCTTGCCGCGGTTGGAAAAACACAGCAGCGTATCGTGCGTGTGCGCGATGAAGAACTTCTCGATGAAATCCTCGTCCTTGACCGCGGTCGCCGACTTGCCGCGCCCGCCGCGCCGCTGCGCCTGGTAGTCGGACACCGGCTGAGCCTTGGCGTAGCCCGCATGGGACAGCGTCACCACGACGTCCTGCGGTTCGATCAGGTCCTCGGTGGAGAGGTTGAGGTGATCGCGACTGATCTCGGTGCGGCGCGCGTCGCCGTAGGCGTCGCGGATCTCGACCAGTTCGGCGCGGATCACCGCCGTGAGCCGTTCCGGCCGCGCCAGGATCTCCGCCAGGTCCAGGATCCGCTCCAGCAGCTGGCGGTACTCCTCGACGATCTTGTCCTGCTCGAGCCCGGTGAGCCGGTGCAGCCGCATGTCCAGGATCGCCTGCGCCTGGACTTCACTGAGCCGGTAACCGTGCGCGGACAGCCCGAATTCCCTGGCCAGGCCCTCCGGGCGGGTGGCCGCGGCGCCGGTGCGCTCGAGCATCCCGGCGACCGCCCCGGGCCGCCAGTCGCGACTCATCAGCGCGCTGCGTGCCTCGGTCGGCGACGGCGAGGCCTTGATCAGCGCGATGATCTCATCGATGTTGGCCAGCGCGACCGCCAGGCCCTCGAGCACATGGGCGCGCTCGCGCGCCTTGCGCTGATCGAAGATCGTCCGGCGCGTGACCACTTCGCGCCGGTGGCGCAGGAAGGCATCGAGCAGCTCACGCAGGCCCATGAGCCGGGGCTGCCCGTCCTGGAGGGCGACCATGTTGATGCCGAACACCGTTTCCATCGGCGTCTGCGCATACAGGTTGTTGAGCACGATCTCGGCGACTTCGCCGCGACGCAGCTCGACCACGATACGCATGCCGTCCTTGTCGGACTCGTCGCGCAGGCCGTCCGAGGCTATCCCGTCGAGGAGCTTCTCGCGCACCAGGTCGGCGATACGCTCGATCAGCCGCGCCTTGTTGACCTGGTAGGGCAGCTCGCTGACGACGATGGCCTGGCGGCCGCTCTTGCCGTCGATCTCCTCGATGGTGGCGCGCGCGCGGATCGACAGGCGTCCGCGCCCGGTCTTGTACGCCGTGGCGATTTCCTGGGCCCCATTGATGATGCCGCCGGTCGGAAAATCCGGACCCGGCACGATCTGCATCAGCCCGGCCAGCGTGATCGCGGGGTCGTCGAGCAGGCTCAGGCAGGCGGTGACGATTTCGGTCAGATTGTGCGGCGGGATGTTGGTCGCCATGCCGACCGCGATGCCGGAGGAGCCGTTGACGAGCAGATTCGGCACGCGCGTCGGCAGCACCGACGGCTCGGTCTCGGATTCGTCGTAGTTCGGGACGAAATCGACCGTTTCCTTGTCGATATCGGCCAGCAGCTCGTGCGCGAGCTTCGACATGCGCACTTCCGTATAGCGCATCGCCGCCGGCGCGTCGCCATCCACGGACCCGAAATTGCCCTGCCCGTCGACCAGGATGTAGCGCATCGAAAAATGCTGCGCCATGCGCACGATCGTGTCGTAGACCGCGGAATCGCCGTGCGGGTGGTATTTGCCGATGACGTCGCCGACCACGCGCGCCGACTTCTTGTAGGGCTTGTTGTACTCGTTGCCCAGCTCGCGCATGGCGTGCAGCACGCGCCGGTGCACGGGCTTCAGGCCGTCGCGGACGTCGGGCAGCGCGCGGCCGACGATCACGCTCATGGCGTAGTCGAGATACGATTGCCGCATCTCGTCTTCCAGGTTGACCGGCAGAATTTCGCGCGCTATGTCCGTCATTGTTAAACCTTGAATTTTAGCCGCGGAATTCTACCACACCGGGGGTGCCCCGGCCCCGCAAGCTCGGGACCCGCGCCGGCCTGCTTAGGTATACTTGCGCGCATGAGCGCAGCGGCAAATCGCGACCGGTCGGAGCTGGCGAAGTTCGAGGCCCTGGCGCACCAGTACTGGGACGCCGCCGGTCCGCTGCACACCCTGCATAGCCTCAACCCGGTGCGCTTGAGCTATGTCACCGCACGCGCGCCGGTGGCGGGCGCCCGCGTCGCGGATGTCGGCTGTGGCGGCGGACTGCTGGCCGAGGCGCTTGCGCAGAGCGGTGCGCGCGTCACCGGCGTCGACCTGTCCCCGACGATGATCGAAGTGGCGCGACTGCACGCGACCGCCGCGGCATTGGCCATCGACTACCGGCTGGAGTCCGCGGCCGAGCTCGCCGCCGCGGCGCCCGGCGCCTTCGACCTGGTCTGCTGCATGGAACTGGCCGAACACGTGCCGGACACCGGAGCGCTGCTCGCGGCGCTGGCGCAGCTGCTGCGGCCGGGCGGTGCGCTGTTCATTGCCACGATCAGTCGCACCGTGCAGGCCTTTTTCGGCGCGATCGTGGCGGCCGAATACCTGCTGCGCCTGGTGCCGCGCGGTACTCACGAATATGCGCGGCTGATCCGGCCGGCCGAGCTGGCACGCGCCGCGCGCCGGTCCGGCCTGGTGCTGCGGGACGTTTCCGGACTGGCCTACAACCCGCTGACGCGGCGCGCAACGTTGTGCGCCCGGCCGGATATCAACTACATCGCGCACTTTGTCCGTCCTGCCGTGCCGGCATGAGGGCGCGCCGTGCCGGCCTGACTGGCCGCGGTGCCCGCATCGCGGCAGGGGTCCGCCGCGCTCCCGCGGATCTGCGATGAACGCCGCGGGCGGATGGCTGGTCGCAGTCCTGGCACTGAGCGTGCTGCTCGCCGCAGCAGCGTCCGCCTGGCTGTCGCTCACCCTGCTGGGCCGGCGCCAGCGGCGCGAGACCGCGGCGCTCGAGGCACAGCTGGGCGGCCGTTTCGCCGAGCTCGCGCGCAACGCGCTGCGCGATAATTCGGATCTGTTTCTGAAGCTGGCGCGCGAATCGCTGGGGCGGGAGCAGGTCGGCGCGCAGGCGAACCTGCGGGAACACGAGAGCGCGCTGGGTCAGCTCATCCAGCCCATTCGGCAGGCGCTGGAAAAGACCGAGCAGCAGCTGGCCGGGATCGAGCGGGAACGGCGCGATGCCTTCGCCAGCCTGCGCACCCAGATTGAGCAGCTGACGCTCGGCCAGGTCGCCCTGCAGCGTGAAACCCGCAACCTGGTCGGGGCGCTGCGCCGCCCCGAAGTGCGCGGACGCTGGGGCGAGCTGACGCTGCGACGCGTCGTCGAGATCGCCGGCCTGTCGGAGCACTGTGATTTCACCGAGCAGCCCACGGTGGGCGCAGCCAGCGGTGCGCTGCGCCCCGATCTGGTGGTGCGGATGCCGGAGGGGCGCGAACTGGTCGTGGATGCCAAGACGCCGCTCGATGCCTACCTCGATGCCATTGAGGCCACCAGCGACGAAGCCCGCGCCGCGGCCCTGGCGCGCCATGCGCAGCAGGTGGAGGCGCGGGTGCGCGAACTCGCCGCCAAGTCCTACTGGAGCCAGTTCAGCCGCAGCCCCGAGTTCGCCGTGCTGTTTCTGCCCGGCGACCAGTTCCTGAGCGCCGCGCTGGCCGAGCGCCCGGAGCTGCTCGAAAACGCCATGCGCCAGGGGGTCGTGCTGGCCACACCGTCGACGCTGATCGCGCTGTTCAAGGCGGTCGCCTACGGCTGGCGGCAGTCGGCGGTCGCCGAGCACGCGGCGCGGATTCATGAACTGGGCCAGGAACTGCACCAGCGCCTCGGCAGCTTCGTCGGTCACCTCGAGCGCGCGGGCCAGCGCCTGGGGGGCGCCGTCGATGCCTACAACAGTGCCATGGGATCGCTGGAACGGCAGGTACTGCCGCAGGCCCGCCGGTTCACCGAACTCGGCCTCGTCAGTGGCGCACCGCTGGCCTCACCGGAACCCATCGAGAAGAGTGTACGCGGCGCGCAGCCTCGTTCCGGCGAGCCGTCCGCCATCGAAACGCCGCCGCCCCTGCCCGCCCCACCCCACGACTAGACGAGCCGCCCATGCTGGACCTGAATGAAATCCGACATTACCAGCCGCCCGCGGACCTGCTGCGCGGCCGCGTCGTCGCCATCACCGGCGCCGGCGACGGCATTGGCCGTGCACTGGCAGTCAGCGCCGCGGGTCTGGGCGCCGAAGTAGTACTGATCGGCCGCACCGTGCGACGGCTCGAGGGCGTGCAGGCGGAAATCGGCGCACGCGCCAGTATCGCGCCGCTCGATCTGGAACGCGCTCTGGCCCCGGACTACGACCAGCTCGCCGCCGCCATCGTACAGCGCTATGGACGGCTGGACGGCCTGGTCCACAACGCGGCGCAGCTCGGCACGCTGGCTCCGATCGAACAGGCCGACATGCTGAGCTGGTGCCGCGTGCTGCACGTCAATCTGACGGCCGCTTTCGCGCTCACGCAGGTGCTGCTGCCGCTGCTCAGGCAATCCGTGGATGCCTCGGTCGTCTTCACGACCAGCAGCGTGGGCCGGCGCGGCCGTGCCTACTGGGGCGCTTACGCGGTCTCCAAGTTCGGCGTCGAGGGCCTGTGCCAGGTCCTGGCCGACGAACTGTCAGGGACCTCGCGGGTGCGGGTGAATGCACTGAATCCGGGGCCCGCGCGCACGCGCATGCGCCGCCAGGCCTATCCGGGGGAAGATGCCGCCCTGCTGCCCGAACCCGCGGTCCTGATGCCGTCCTACCTGTGGTTGCTGGGGCCGGCCAGCGCGGGCGTCACCGGCCAGAGTCTGGATTGCCAGCCGCCAAGGGCGGCGGCACCGCCCCCGGCTCCAGCGGCGGCGCCGGCCTGAGCAGGGCGTCGATTTCCCCGGGCAGCAGTTCCCGCCAGCGCCCGCGCGGCAGGGATCGCTCGAGCTGCAGCGCGCCCAGGCGGATGCGCAGCAGGCGGCTGGTCGCCACCGCCTGGCGCTCGAGCAGCTGCCGCAGATCGTTGCCACTCGCCCCGAGCGTATCGATCTGATACCAGTGGTTGCTGCCCGTCCCCCCGGCAGCGCTGATCCCCAGGATGCGCAGCGTCGTACCGCGGTCGAGCTGGCCCTGTCTCAGTGCAGCCTCCTGTTCGGGTGTCAGCTCACCGCGCACGCGCAGACTGTAGACCACGGTCTGAGCCCGCACCGCGCGCTGCAACCGGCCCGCCAGATCCCCGTCCGCGGTCAGCAGCTCCAGGCCGCCGTCCACCTGCGGCAACGGGCTGATGCTCACGAACCGCTGCCCGGTACGCCTGGGCAGATGCGAGGCAAACGACTCCGCCTCCGCGGTCGCGGCCAGCAGCGGCAGGCCCGGAGAGCGGTGGCACAGGAGCACCGGCAATGTCCGCTCCGGCCGCGTCTGCCGGATCAGGCGGCCATCGAGGCGGAGCTGGTCGCTCAAAGCGACGCGGTCGCCCAGCGCCGCAGCCCGCCCATTGATCGACAGGCGTCCCGCGCGGATCCATTGCTCGGCCTCGCGCCGCGAAGCCAGCCCCAGGCGGGAGAGGACCTTCTGCAGCCGCTCCGGCTCCACCCTAGTCGCCGCGGGCGGGACCGGAGGCCACGAGGCCTGGCGCCGCCTGCTGGTCGGCAGAATCCCCGGGCTCGTCTTCGAAGTCACCCGGCTCGTCGTGCAGCAGTCCGGTCGCCGGCAGCGGCGCGGCGGCCGGCGCGGCGACCGGCTCGGCCAGCGACGCCGCCGTCGTGCCCTCGGACCCGACGGGCAGCGCCAGCTGCGGATCGATCTCATCCAGGCGGCGCAGTTCCGCCAGCGGCGGCAGCTCACCGACGCTGCGCAGGCCAAAGTAATCCAGGAATTCGCGCGTCGTGCCCAGCAGTTCGGGCCGTCCGGGCAACTCGCGGTGACCGACGACCCGCACCCAGTTGCGCTCCAGCAGCGTACGGATGATGTTGGGGTTCACGGCCACGCCGCGCACGGCCTCGATCTCCGCGCGGGTAATGGGTTGCCGGTAGGCGATGAGCGCCAGCGTCTCCAGCAGCGCACGCGAATAGCGCTGCGGACGCTCCGGCCAGAGGCGGGAGACCTCGCCGGCAAACTCGCGCCGCACCTGGATGCGCACGCCGCTGGCGGTCTCCTTCAGCTCCAGCGCGCGCGCCGCATAGTCCTGCTCCAGCGCCGCGAGACTGTCGCGGATCGCCGCCGTGCCCGGCCGGTCGGTCTCGCCAAACAGCGCCGCCAGCTCCTCCAGCCCCAGGGAACGGCCCGCGGCCAGCAGACCCGCTTCCACGACGTTCTTGATGTACTGCTCGTTCATGGCATGTACCGCTCGCTCATGGCTGCCTCACGGCTGCTCAGGTTCAAGGTCCGTCGGCTCGTTGTCAACCAGCTGCAGTGTACGCACGGGGCTGGCGCGGCGCACGTGCAGCGGCGCCAGCTGTTCGGTCTGCACGACTTCGATCAGCCCCTCGCGCATGAGCTCGAGCAGCGCGACGAAGGTCACGGTCACCCCCATGCGGCCCTCCGCCGGGGTGAACAGCCGCACGAATTCAATGAAATCGCCCTGCTCCAGCGCCGCCAGGACATTGCTCATGCGCTCACGGACCGACAGCGGCTCGCGCTGCACGTGCAGGTGGGCGAACATCTGCGCGCGCGTGGCGACCTCGCGGAAAGCGAGCAGCATCTCGCGCAGCGTGACCTGCGGGAGCACGCGTGCCACCGGACGGTCGCGCAGCTCCGCGCTGGCCTGGAACACGTCGCGCTCGAGGCGCACCAGCTGGTCCACGTCGCTGGCCGCGCGCTTGAAGCGCTCATATTCCTGGAGCCGGCGCACCAGCTCGGCGCGCGGGTCTTCCTCGCCGTCGGCGGCGTCGGCCGGACGCGGCAGCAGCATCCGCGACTTGATCTCCGCCAGGGTCGCGGCCATCACCAGGTATTCGCCGGCCAGCTCGAGCTGCAGATCCTGCATCAGCTCGATGTAGCGCATGTACTGCCGCGTGATCTCGGCAATCGGGATGTCGAGGACATCGAGATTCTGCCTGCGGATCAGATACAGCAGCAGGTCGAGCGGCCCCTCGAAGGCCTCCAGGAATACTTCGAGCGCCTGTGGCGGAATGTACAGGTCGCGCGGCATGTGCGTGACCGGCTCGCCGTTGACGATCGCGAAGGGCATTTCGCCCTGCTCGGGCGCCGCAACCACGAGCGCGGGCGGCGGCGGATTGGAAACCACGACTTTCAGATCAGGCTTGGGCATAGCGTCCCTCGGTCCCCGGCGTGCTCATTCCGCGCGCAGGTGCATGGCGCGGCGCACATCGTCGAGCGTATGGCGCGCCGACTCGCGCGCCTTCTCGGCACCCTCGGCCACCAGATTCTTCACCAGGTCGGGGTTGTCCTGGTAGTCACGCGCGCGCTCGCGCATGCCGGTGACCTCGGCAACGATCTTCTGGATCAGCGGCTGCTTGCATTCGAGGCAGCCGATGCCGGCGCTGCGGCAGCCCGCGGCCGCCCAGTTGCGCGTCTGCTCGTCCGAGTAGATCCGGTGCAGGTCGTAGACGGGACACTTGTCCGGGTCGCCCGGATCGTTGCGCCGCACGCGCGCCGGGTCGGTCTGCATGGCCTTGAGCTTGCGTGTCACGCTGTCCGGGTCCTCGCGCAGCCCGATCGTATTGGCATAGGACTTGGACATCTTGCGGCCGTCCAGGCCCGGCACCTTCGGCGTCGCCGTCAGCAATACCTGCGGCTCGGGCAGGATGCTCACGCTGGTGCCTTCGAGGAAGCCGAGCAGGCGATCGCGGTCGGCGACCGTGATGCGCGTATTTCCAGTCACCAGGTTGCGCGCCCGCTCCAGCGCGGCGGCATCGCCTTTTTCCTGGAACTGCTTGCGCAGCTGCCGGTACAGGGTGATGTTCCGGCCGCCCAGCTCCTTGATCGCGCGCTCGGCCTTGGCCTCGAAATCCGGCTCCTGGCCGTACAGGTGGTTGAAGCGGCGCGCCACCTCGCGCGTGATCTCCACGTGCGCCACCTGATCGTCACCCACCGGCACGAAGGCCGGCCGGTACAGCAGGATGTCGGCGCTCTGCAGCAGCGGATAGCCCAGGAACCCGTAGGTCGCCAGGTCCTTCTCGCGCAGCTGCTCCTGCTGGTCCTTGTAGCTGGGCACACGCTCCAGCCAGCCCAGCGGTGTGATCATCGACAGCAGCAGGTGCAACTCGGCATGCTCCGGCACATGCGACTGCACGAACAGGGTCGACACGCCGGGGTTGATGCCGGCGGCAAGCCAGTCGATGACCATCTCGTGGATGTGTTCCTGCAGGTCACCCGTGTGTTCATAGCCGGTGGTCAGCGCGTGCCAGTCCGCGACGAAGAAATAGCACTCGTACTGGTATTGCAGGTCGACCCAGTTGCGCAGCGCGCCGTGGTAATTGCCAAGATGCAGCTGGCCGGTCGGGCGCATTCCTGACAGCACGCGCCTGGCTTGCGGGGCAGAACTCATTCGCGGGGATTATACCGGCGGCCGCCCCGCCCGTCTTAAGTCCCGGATCCTTTAGCCGTCCAGGCCCGGCAGGCGGCCGCGCCCCTGGCGCAGGATCACCGGCGGCGATACGGCCAGATCGACCACCGTGGTCGGATCCAGTCCGCAGTTGCCTGAATCGAGTACGGCGTCGATCTCGTGCTCCAGTCGCGCCCGGATCTCGGCGCCGTCCGTCATGGGCACCTCCTCGCCCGGCAGCAGCAGCGTGGAGCTCATGATGGGCTCGCCGAGTTCCGCCAGCAGCAGGCGCGGCACGATGTGGTCCGGCACGCGGATGCCGATCGTGCGGCGCTGCGGGTGCTGCAGCCGCCGCGGCGTCTCCCGCGTGGCCGGCAGCAGGAAGGTGAAAGGCCCCGGAGTGGCCGACTTCAGCAGCCGGAACTGCCAGGTCTCGACGCGCGCGTAACGCGCGATCTCAGCCAGGTCGCGGCACACGAGCGTAAAGTGATGGTGGCGGTCCGCCGCCCGGATCCGGCGGATGCGTTCCAGCGCATCCGCATCGCCGATCTGGCACCCCAGCGCATAGCAGCTGTCGGTGGGATAGGCGATCAGGCCGCCATGGCGCAGGATCTGCACGGCCTGGCGGATCAATCGCAACTGCGGGTTTTCAGGATGTAATTCGAAATACTGGCTCAAGCGGCTAATATACGCGGCCCTGCCGGACTGTGGCCCCGCAAGATGCAAGCCGTCCTGAACTTCCTGCCGCTCGCCGCCTTCATGCTGGCCTACCGCCTGGGCGGGATCTATGTGGCGACGAGCGTGCTGATGGGCGCGATGCTGGGGCTGGCGCTGATCGATTACCTGCGTACCGGGCGGGTATCGCCGATGCATGCGCTCAGCACGGCGCTGGTGCTGGTGTTCGGTTCCGCCACCCTGATCCTGCACGATCCGCGCTTCCTCAAGGTCAAGCCCACGATCCTGCTGTGGCTCACGGCACTGGCTTTCCTGGGCAGCCAATGGATCGGCGCCACCCCTCTGGTGCAGCGGCTGCTGGAACCCGCGCTGACGCCAGGCACGGTGGTGACGCGCCGCCGCTGGGTCCGGATCAACATTCTGTGGGTCGGCGCCTATGGGCTGCTGGGCGGGCTGAATCTGCTGGTCGCCCATCGGGCCAGCGAGCAGGCCTGGGTGTACTTCAAGGGATTCGGACTGACCCTGGCGCTGATGGCACTGGCCATCGGCCAGGCCTTGTGGCTGCACCAGCAGGGCGCACGCCAGGAATCGCGCCATGAATGAACCCGACGCGGCGTCCCGGGTTGAACGCATCCGCGTGCTCGTGCAGGATGCGCTGCACCCCGAACGGCTCGAGATCCAGGACGAGAGTGCGGCGCATGCCGGCCACACCGGCGGCGGCGGCAAGGGGCACTTTCGGCTTCTGATCGTGTCTGATGCGTTCTGCGGCAAGACGCTGGTGCAGCGTCACCGCCTGGTGCACGATGCGCTCGCGTCGCTGCTGGAGACCGATATCCACGCTCTGGCCTTGAGCGCCAGAACACATGATGAGATTTCTTAGAAAAGTACTGTAACTACATGAGATTTAAAATGAATATTGTCAGATTATCTGCCATTTTCCTGGTCGCCGCCCTGCTCGGCGCCTGCGCGCAGAAGGGCGAGCAAGCGGCGGCCCCGGCTGCGAAGTCGGTCGCCACGGTCAATGGCCACGCCATCAGCGACGCCCAGTTCGACTTCTTCGTGAAGAACGTCGCCGGCAAGACGGCCTCGGAACTGACCCCCGAGCAGCGCTCGCAGGCCCTCGACATGCTGGTGCGTGGCGAAGTGGTCGCCCAGCAGGCGGAGAAGGACGGCCTCGACAAGCAGGGCGACACGCCGGCGTCGCTGGACCTGGCACGACTGCAGATCCTGGAGCAGGCCTCGATGGCCAATTATCTGAAGGACCGCAAGCCCACGGAGGCCGAACTGAAGGCCGAGTACGACACGCAGGTCGCGGCCATGGCCAAGACCCAGTACAAGGCGCACCACATCCTCGTGAAGACCAAGGATGAGGCGGACAAGATCATTGCGCAGCTGAAGAAGGGAGCCAAGTTCGAAGCCCTCGCAGCCTCCGAATCCATCGACAGTTCCAAGACCAAGGGTGGCGATCTGGGCTGGTTCAGCGCCACGGCCATGGTCAAACCCTTCGCCGATGCCGTGCTGGCCCTGAAGAAGGGCGAGACCACCTCGACGCCGGTCCAGAGTGAGTTCGGCTGGCATGTCATCCGTCTGGACGACACCCGCGACACCGCCCCGCCC
>Ga0075017_100001749_pt1 | contig 13466 bp, 13 predicted proteins | sample AleBraG_ABR_2012_FD_71475 | JGI IMG/M metagenome (GOLD analysis project Ga0075017, IMG submission 71475) | Freshwater sediment microbial communities in response to fracking from Pennsylvania, USA - Alex Branch Run_MetaG_ABR_2012 | ecosystem: Environmental > Aquatic > Freshwater > Creek >... | reverse complement strand
ATTCGGCGGTTCGAGCACAAGAAAGTGAGAGTGCTGGGCTCGATCCTTCCCACCATCCCCCAGGAGGGAGCGGTCCAGAACGCCCCCTGTCTGATCGATATTCAATCGATCGAGCCCGCCTGAAAGACCCTGCTGCGCCACAACACTTGACGCGGAACTTCCCTGGTAGTAGACCTTGTAGGATGCGCTGGATCCGCTCGGCCGCCTGGGTAGTCGCGTCCGTCTCCGTTGCCGCACAACCTACGTTCGACGTGGCGTCCATCAAACCCAGCGCGATAGCGCGCGCGGGCGGCGAAGGAAGCGGGCGGGAGCGCGCGTCCTGGACTCCAACCAGCCTGACTCTGCAAAACGCCGGCCTGGGTTTCTGCATTCAGTGGGCATACGGCGTGACGTTCTACCAGGTCTCGGGGCCTGCATGGCTCAACGATGTACGATACGACATCCTGGCGAAGACCGAGAATCCCGCCACGATCGCACAACTCCGGCTCCTGCTCCAAGCGCTGCTGGCCAACCGGTTCCAACTGACACTGCATCGGGAGACCAAGGCCATGCCCGTCTACGAACTGGTCGCGCGAACGGGTGGGACCGGGCTGCGCTCCGCGAAGCCGGATGAGACCAGCGACTGGCGCGTGTCCGGCGGCAGCTTTGTCTTTCGCCACACCTCCATGCCGGAATTCGCCGAGAGGCTTTCCGAATTGGCCGGAGTGGACCGGCCGGTTGTCGACAAGACCGGTATCGCCGGAGTTTTCGACTTCACGCTGGAATCGGCTGCCCGCAAGCTGCTGGAAGACAACGCCTCCATATTCGCAGCCGTGCAGCAGATCGGTTTCGAGATGGTGGCACGAAAGGGCCAGGTGGAGGTCCTCGTGGTCGACCACGCGGACAAACCTTCCGCGAATTGACGAGCGATCACTATGCTTCTCCGATGCATTCTTCTTGCGGCTTCGGCCGCGGCCGCGCTGGCGCAGACCAACGAGTGGCCGGCTTATGGCCACGACGCGGGCGGCGCCCGCTACTCGCCCCTGACCCAGGTCAACGCGAAAAACGTGACGGCCCTGCGCCGCGCATGGACCTACCACACCGGCGACACCGGCAACTTCGAAACCACGCCCATCGTGGTGGACCACGTGATGTACTTCTCCACCCAGAGCCAGAAGATTGTGGCGGTGGAGCCGGAAACCGGGAAAGAGATCTGGAAGTTCGACCCGAAGTCCAAGGCGCGCGAACTGCGCGGCGTCACCTACTGGCCCGGCGGCAAGCAGACGGCGCCCCGCATTCTATTCGGCACCTCCGACGGCCGGCTGATCGCGCTTGATGCCAAGACCGGCACGCCGGTCGCGAGTTTCGGCGACAACGGGACGCTCAACCTGCGCAACGGCGTAGCGGACGACTATCCGGGCGCGGCGTACGCCGTCACGTCACCGCCGGCGATCTACCGCGATCTCGTCATCGTGGGTCCCAGCACTCAAGAGGCGGTGAGCAGCGGACCGAGCGGCGATCCGCGCGCTTTCGACGCGCACACCGGCAAGCTGGTGTGGCGCTTCCACACGGTTCCGCAGCCGGGCGAGCCGGGAAACGAGACCTGGGGGCCGGACGGCTGGAAGAACCGCGCCGGCCCGAGCCTCTGGGGCCCCATCACGATCGACCCGGAGCGCGGGATGGTCTTCCTGCCGGTTGGGAACCCTGCCGACAGTTTCTATGGCGCGGACCGCAAAGGCGTCAACCTCTATGCCAACTCCGTGGTCGCGCTGGACGCCGCTACCGGCAAGCTGCGCTGGCATTACCAACTGGTGCACCACGACATCTTCGATTACGATGTGGACGCGCCGCCGGCGCTGATCGAGGTCGTCCGCGGCGGCAAGAAGATTCCTGCGTTGGCTGAGACTACCAAGATGGGGCTGCTGTTCATCCTGGACCGGCTCACCGGCAAGCCGATTTTCGGCGTGGAGGAGCGCGCCGTGCCAGCAAGCGACGTTCCCGGAGAAGCCTCGTGGCCCACTCAGCCCTTCCCGCTGAAGCCTCCGCCGCTGGCACGGATGACGGTGCGGCGCGAAGAGATCAGCAAGCGCACGCCCGAAGCCGAGCGCTACTGCACGGAACAGTTCGATCAACTGGTTCACCTGGGGCCGTATCAGCCGTTCCAAATGAAATCGTCCCTGCGGTTTCCCGGAACCATGGGCGGCGGCAACTGGGGCGGCGTTTCCTTCGACCCCAAGCTCGGATACATCTTCGTCAACACCAGCAATCTGGGCGGCACCGGGCACATGGCCGCGGCATCGGAGGGCGCTCCCGTGCCCTACCGGCCCATCGCCGGCTACACGCGTTGGGTGGACCAGGAGGCTTACCCTTGCCAGCAGCCGCCGTGGGGCGAACTGACCGCCGTCAACGCCAATTCCGGAGACATCGCCTGGCACGTGCCTCTGGGAAGCTACGACGAAATGGAGGCCCGCGGCGTCAAGAACGCTGGCACGCCGAACCTGGGCGGATCGATTGCGACGGCCGGCGGATTGGTATTCATCGGCGCAACTTTGGATTCGAAGTTCCGGGCGTTTGACGCGGCCACCGGGAAGGAACTGTGGACCACCAAGCTCGACGCCACCGCCAACACCGTGCCGATCACTTATATGGGTCGCGACGGCAAACAATACATCGTGGTGGCGGCCGGCGGGCCGGGGCGGTTCCGCAGCATCGATCCGACCAAGAGCCAAGGCGGCGACAGCTTGATTGCTTACTGCCTGCCGTAACGCGCATGGCCGCTCAGATTCGGGACAGGAATGGGATTCTCGGCGCGACTGCGAAATTCAGTTGCACCAGGACAATGAAGCCGATACTCCAGTAGGTGTCAAACACGCACAGCGCCGCGCCCGCCGCATAGAGCGCCTGGGCAATCAGGATGCGGCGCTCGATGGCCTTCGACACCTCCTGTGTGGCGTCATCCTTCAAGAGGCGAGCCCGCTTAGCGTATCGCCAGGTCAGGTAGAGCACCAGCCCCAACAGCAGCAGGTTACTCCAATAGCAGAGCAAGGCGGTGCGAAAGGCGATGAACTCGGCCAGAAGCCGCGTGGAAAACGGCAGGATCGACACGGCGAACAGAAACGCCATGTTGATCCAGGTGAGATGCCGGTCGGTGCGCGCCAGCCGATTGAGTTGCGCCTGTTGGCCGTTCCAGAAAATGGAAAGCGTCAGAAAGCTCATCAGGCACGTGATCAGTTGGGGCGACATGGCGCAGAGCGCCGCCCAGAGGCGTTCCTCGCTTTGCACGGCCTCTTTTGCGGGCGCGTGAAGATCGAGCACCAGCAGCGTCATAGCGACCGCGAAGATGCCGTCGCTGAGGGCGGCCAGCCGCTCTACGCTCTCGCCGGCGATGCGGTTATACGATGGAGTCATTCCAAGCTTTCATCCAGTGTAACCTTGCTTGGGGACCTTGTTTCCGCTCGAGCGCAAAACCGGCCCGCTCACCACCACAGGCCGCCCGTTTGCAATAAATCTGCGATGTCCCGGGCAAATGGGTGTAAAAGGAATCTGATGAGGAAGTCGGTGCAGGTCACGCTGACCGTAGTGGCTGCCATGGGAATAGCGGCACGGGCTCAATCGCGCCTGGACCCCTGTGTGCAGTCCACCTTCAATGAACAGGCCTGCCAGGAAGCCGTTCGCGCGCACGGATACTGCTGGAACGGGAAGTGGGTGCGGCTGACCTACCACTACCCATTTCCCTATTATTACGATCTGTATGCGGAATACCTGGCGCAGGGTGGCGCAGTCATCCCCGCGGAGGTGGGGACCTGCCGCCAGCCGCTGAGGAGTCTCATCGCCATTCACAGCGGGGCTCATGGCGCGTCGCACGGGGGATTCGGATCCAGTGGCGCCGGCCACTGCGCCGGAGCCTAGTTGGAAACGTGTCAGTACGGCGGCGGGAGGCGAGTGTACTCGAATTGTGTGGGGTCGAGGCCGCGTTCCTTCAGCATGCGAGCGCACTCGTCCATGGTATTGCCAATGGCCTCGATGCGGCGGAAGGGCAGCGTAGCCGGAGTGTAGATCTCCAGTGCGATGTACTTGCCGGCGAGCGCGTGACGCTCGTACAGGTCCAAGCGGTCAGGGTTGCGGCCGATGGCCTGTCGTGGATCTTTGGCGGCGGATGCGGGCATGGTTCAGCCGCATTGTACCAGACCGGCGCGCGGCCTCACATCTCCAGCACATCGTGGAAGGCGTTGATCATTACCTTTCGCGGCTTCTTCGGCAGCAGCATCTGGATTCTGTCGTTGGCGGAATTACCCATAATCCTGACGCGTCCCAAGCGCGCTGTCTGGCCATCGAAATCGGCGTAGACCGGAACCAGCGCGGTGAAGTTCGGCTCCACCTCGCTCTGGGTCAGCGTCGCCTTCAGCAGCCACTTGCCGTCCGCGGCCGGGGTCAGGTTCGGTTCAAACTTATACCTGGGGATGGTGGTTCCATATACCCACTGCCGGAAGAACCAGTCGAGCCGGTGGTTGCCCTCCACATCCATGGCCGTGGTCATGTGTTTCGTTGCGATTTCCTGAAACGCCTCGGTGGAGGCGTTGCGGTTCATGTAAGTCTTCACGAACTCCTGCATCATCGCCTGGAACGGCTGGTCGCCATCGTTCGCGTTCCACATCATGGAGCGCAGCATGTGCAGGATGTACCCGCCCTTGCGGTAAACCACCGAGCTGTAACCGCCGGGATTCTTGAAGTTACCCAGCCGCAATCCCAACCAAACGGGACCGGCGTCGTTGGGGCGCTTACCGAAGTTGTTCTTTTCAGTGAGCAGTTTGTGCGCGTGGTTCCAGTACGCCAGATACTTCGCCGGGTCCTTCTCGGTAAATTGCAGATAGAGGCCGGCCGAAAAGAAAGCGAAGCCCTCGCTCAACCACTGGTCGTGGTAGCTCGACCATCCCACCATGTGGCCCCACCATTGGTGCGAGACTTCGTGGGCGGTGACTTCGTCGACAAACTCGTTCGTCCGTGCCGAAGATGCACCCATCTGCCAGCGCTGCGTGGAATCGAAGTAGGCGATGATCGGCAAGTACACCAGGGTAGGCCAGGACTGGCCGAAATTCATTTGCGGCTGTTGGGTGATGGCGATCCGGTCGAATTCGCTCTTGCCGAACCATTGGTTGAACACCCGCATGGCGTTCTGCGCTTCCACCATGACGTTCTCATTCAAGCGCGCGGGGCTCATCCCGCCAATCGATTCCGCGCCCTTCAGGCTATCCGGCAGAGCGCCCACCGCATAGCCCTCGATGCCAAAGTTGTTCAGCGTGCTATCGGTCACCGCCCTCTTTTTGAACTCGCCGTAGTTGAAGCCTGCCACCGGCACGGGCACCCCGCTGTCCCACTCGGTGCAGCCGAAGTCCTGCTCCGTCCATTGTTTCACCATCTTGCCCACACTCACGAGCGTGTAGTGCTTGGGGACTTTGAAAACCATGTGGAAACGGGTGTGATCCCGGAACGCGTTCAGGCTGGGGTACCAACTGGTACGCGCGCCCACGCTGAAGTTGCCGCCGCCCGCGTTGTAGACGACTTTGTCACCCTGGTATTCAATCAGAATCTGCTGCTCGCCGCCTTTCTTCAATGGCTGCGGCAATACCACATAGAAGCTGCCATCGTGCTTGCGGTCCTCCTGAATAAACGGGATATCCTGCCCGCCCAGGCTCACCCGCGTCACGCGCAGCGTGGGCAGAAGGTCGAAATTGAGTACACGGTCCCCGTCGGTCACGCCGCGGACGGTGATGGCGGCTGTCGCCGCCAGGTGGTCGTTCTTGCCGATGACGGTTTCGATTCTGTAGGCGGCGCCCTCCACAACCCGGTTGTCTTCGTCGCTGCTGGCTGTGTGGTTCTGGAGTTCACTCGCCAGGTGCGAGAGGTACCAGATGCCTTCCTGGTCCCCGCCCGGATCGACGTTGACCACGGCGACCTCCTCCGGCGCGAGACCGGGGAAGACGCCGCGGGGTTTGACTGCGAACCGAAGGTCGGAATGCTTGCGTCCGTGCACAAACACCGTAAACGAGCCGCGGGCGGCGGCGTTGTAAAGGTCGGCCAACAAGTCGGCTTCCACGTTTCCCGCCGATTCCATGGCGAGCGCTTCGGTGAGCGAACGGATGTTCTCGATGTTCCCGCGGAGGCGCTTGCGGTAATCGCGAAGCAGGTCGGTCACCTTCGGGTCGGCAGACTGTTTCGTCCCCTGATCGCGGAGTTCCTTCCCGGTTCCGTCAGTGAAGCAGAAAAACGCGCGATCGAAGTTTTCGTGCACCTGCTCCTGCTCGGTGAGGTTCTTCAGGTGCGCCTTTTCGACACTTAACCCTGGGACGAAGTCGAACTCCCCATCGCCGTTGAACACGACAACTGTGTCGCGCCCCAGTTGGGGTGCCGTGAAGCCGATCATTCCTTTCTTGAGCGTGAGCGTGCCGGCGTCGCGCTTCAAAACCACGTCTTCGACCCCATAAACATCTGCTATGTCCGCCTCGCGCAGGGCACGGTAGACCGCATCCAGCGTTTGCCGCCGACCGCTTGAGACATTGACGGATTCACGCGACTCGGCGATCGAAAGCGCGATATCCAGCGAGGCGTCCTTACCCTCGTCGATGCTCACATCGCTCTCGTAGACCTTGAAGCCTGTCTGAATTACTCGCACCCGGTAGTGCGTCCCGGCCAGGTTTGTGAAGTGAAATGCGCCGCTTCCGTCGGTTCGCGCGGTCCTGGCTGAACCGGATCCGGGCACCTCGCGTAGTTCGACTCCGGCGCCCGATACCGCGGCGCCTGACGGGTCCTTGACCAAACCGTGGATCGATGCCGGGAAAGCGGCCTGGGAGAAAAGCGCGGTCAAGGCCAGCGCGATTCCGAGAGCATAGGTATGGCGCATCGTACCGGCATGTTAGCCGACGGTGCAGGAAAGCTCAATGGGGAATTACCTGACGCTACTGTTGGCTGGTCCAGTCCGCGAGCCGCAAGCCCTTCACCCTGGAAAACTCCTTGGTGTTGTTGGTCACCAGGACAGCGCCGCGGCTGGTGGCGGTTCCGGCGATCAGCAAGTCAATCGGTCCGATCACCGTGCCCTGACCTTCCAATTCGACGCGAATGCGCGCCGCCTCCCTAGCCGCGTCATGATCGAGGGGAACCTGGGTGAATTTCGCCAGAAGTCCGGAGGCTACTTCCCGCCGACGAGCTGAGCCGGTCTTGAGCGTTCCATACTCTAGTTCGTAGGCCACCACGCTGGGGATGGCCACATCGCGCGGCGATGCGCCCTGCAGCCGCTGGACCACCGAGTCCATTCCCTTCAGGTACTGGATCAGGATGTTGGTGTCGAGGAGGATCAATCCAGCGACTCCCTAGGTGCGTCCTTGCCGTAGCCCTTGCGAATCTCTTCTATATCGGGGAAGTCGGGAATGGCGCCTGCGGCATCAAGGACCGCCTGCGGCCAACTATCTTCAAGATTTTTTTCGATCTGGCTGGCAACCCACCGGCTGACGGAAATTTTCCGTGCCTTTGCAGCTTTGCGCGCCCGCTTCTCGATATCATCCGGCAAATAGATCGTTAGCTGTGCCATATACTATATAGTATACGCGATCCAGCCAACGCCATCCCTCCCATCCCTACTTCGTTGACAGAGATTGGGGTGATGGTAGAATGGAGATGAACTCAGAGTCCCGATAATCCCATTGTTTAGATAGGCATGCGATATCCGCATCCTGGGCTCTGCCGGGTGAATCGAAATAGGTGGTTTATGGCGCACGCTCTCCCCGTTCCCCAATTGGCCCGCACGCAGGCCGAACCGTTGCTAGCGACCGTCGGCAACACGCCCCTGCTGCGTCTGGAAAAGATTCCGCGGGAGTTCCCCGGAATCGAGATCTTCGGGAAGGCCGAATACTTCAACCCCGGCGGCTCGGTCAAGGACCGCGCGGCGCGCAATATGGTGCTCGATGGCGAACGCTCCGGCAAGCTGAATCACAACCGGACCATCCTCGATTCCACCAGCGGGAACACCGGCATCGCCTATGCGATGATCGGCGCCAACCGCGGCTACAAAGTGAAACTCGTGCTGCCGCAGAATGCCTCCGAAGAGCGCAAGCGGATCCTGAAGGCGTACGGCGCCCAGATGGAATTCAGCGATCCGGGCGACGGCTCGGACGGCGCTATCCGCATGGTCCGCCAAATCTACATGGCCGATCCGGACCTCTATTTCTACCCCGACCAGTACAACAACCCGGCCAACTGGAAGGCTCATTACGAAGGCACCGGACCGGAGATCATCGAGCAGACCGGCGGCCGCATCACGCACTTCGTCGCCGCCATGGGCACCAGTGGCACTTTCATGGGGACCAGCCGGCGGCTCAAGCGCGACATCCCGGAAGTGACGTGCATTTCGGCGCAACCTTCGAGCGGTTTCCACGGGCTGGAAGGTCTGAAGCATATGCCGACCGCCATTGTGCCCGGCATCTACGACGACAAGCAGGCCGACGCCAACCTGTGGATCGAAACCGAAGACGCTTATAAGATGGTCCGCCGGCTTGCCCGGGAAGAGGGACTGCTGGTGGGCATCTCTTCGGGCTGCAACGTTCACGCTGCTACCCTGCTGGCGCGCGAACTGGCCAACCGCGGCGAATCGGCCACCATTGTGACCGTGCTTTGCGACAGCGCCGAAAAATACCTGAGCGAAAAATTCTGGGACGAGGAATGATCCGGATCGAGTCCGACCCCTGGGCGGCCATGGTGGCGCACGCCCGCGAAGCCTATCCCAACGAGTGCTGCGGGGCCATGCTCGGCGTCATCGAAGGCGATAAAACGGTGCGCGTTTCCATGCCCCTGGAAAACGCCTATGCGGGCGCGCAGGCCACGCGCTATGAGCTGCGTCCCGAAGATCTGCTGGCCGCCGACAAGGCCGCGCGCGAACGCCAGATGGACCTGATCGGAATCTACCATTCGCATCCCGATTGCGATGCCTACTTTTCCAAGACCGATTTGCAGAATTCCTGCCCGTGGTATTCGTTTGTCGTGTTATCCATTCAGCAGGGCGAATTCCACCACGCCAATAGCTGGCTGCCGAACTTCGACCAGACCGAAGCGGCAAAAGAGGAGTTGATTTACTGACATGGCCAAAGTTCTGATCCCAACGCCGCTGCGGCAGTTCACCGGCAAGCAGGATTCGGTGGTTGCCTCGGGCGCCACCGTAGGTGACGTGCTGAGCGCGCTTACCACCCAATACCCCGACCTGCGCAAACAGATCTTCAACGACGAAGGCAAGCTACGCAGCTTCGTCAACGTGTACCTGAACGACGAAGACATCCGCTACATCGGCAAGGACGCGGCGTCGGTGAAAGATGGCGACACGCTCTCGCTGGTTCCTTCGATCGCCGGCGGCTCGGCGGTGGCCGCGCCACCGGAGGAAGTTACGCTATCGAACGATGAAATCCTGCGCTACAGCCGGCACTTGATCATCCCTGAGGTGGGCATCGAAGGCCAAAAGAAACTCAAGGCCGCCAAGGTGCTGCTGGTCGGCACGGGGGGGTTGGGTGCGCCGCTCGGCCTGTATCTGGCGGCTGCCGGCATCGGGAAAATCGGCCTGGTGGATTTCGACGTGGTGGACTTCACCAATCTCCAGCGCCAGGTGATTCACTCCACCAAAGACGTGGGACGTCCCAAGATCGACTCGGCCACCGAGAAGATGCTGGCCATCAATCCCAACGTGCGGATTGTCAAGCACGAGGTGGCGCTCACGAGCGAGAACGCGCTCGACATCATCAAAGACTACGACTACGTGGTGGATGGCACCGACAATTTCCCGACGCGCTACCTGGTCAACGACGCGTGCGTGCTGCTGAACAAGCCCAATATCTACGGCTCCATTTTCCGGTTCGAGGGCCAATCCACGGTGTTCGCGTACGAGGGCGGCCCGTGCTACCGCTGCCTGTACCCCGAACCGCCGCCTCCCGGGCTGGTTCCGAGCTGCGCCGAAGGCGGCGTGTTGGGCATTCTGCCGGGGACCATCGGGCTGATCCAGGCCACCGAAACCGTGAAGCTGATCCTGGGGATCGGCGAGCCGCTGGTAGGCCGGTTGCTGCTGTACGATGCGCTCGGCATGAAGTTCCGGGAGCTGAAGCTGCGCAAGAATCCGGAGTGCCCGATGTGCGGCACGCACCGGACGATTACCAAGCTGATCGATTATCATCAATTCTGCGGGGTGCCGCAGCCGGCGCAGGCGCCGCCCGTCGCGATCGGTGAAAAGCAGGAGAGCAAAGTGAACGAAGGCGAAATCGACGTATTGGAACTGAAGCAGAAGATGGACCGCGGCGATAACTTCGTGCTGATCGACGTGCGCGAGCCGCACGAGTACAAGATCGCGAGCATTCCAGGCTCGAAACTGGTGCCCCTGGGTGAGGTTCCCAAGCGTCTGGACGAGTTTGATAAGAACGCCGACATCGTGATTCACTGCAAGAGCGGCATGCGCAGCGCCAAGGCCTGCGCGGTGCTGCGGCAGAACGGCTTCCAACACGTGCGCAACGTGGTGGGCGGGATTCTGGCGTGGAGCGATAAGGTCGACCCGAGCGTGCCGAAGTATTAGTGGCGTAGGCCTCCCGGCCTGCGCGGTTTGAACCCTCAAGATCACTGTGAGCCAGGCCCAATCAGGTTGGCGAACTCCTCCTCGAAAGCTTTAAGCGCCTGGAGTACCTCCTGTGTCCGCTGCTGCATCTGCGGATTCGAAGCCACGCCTTTGAGGATTGGCGATGGCTTGTAGAGCGCAGAATGCTCAATTTCCCAGAAGAGCGCGGTCAGCATCGGAACGATCTGCACTTCGGCCCGAATCTTTCCGCTGACCCTGCAAAAGCCGTGGTATTTCAGGGCAAGAGGCTCATCAGCCTCGGCGAAACCGGGGACCGGGTCCGGCACCCAGGAGGGCGGAAGCCATCCGCGTAAGGCCAAATCCGCTTCCAGGCAGCGATTGCGCGGAAAAGCCACCACACGAACGCCAGCCAAATCGTTGAGGTTAGCCAACGAATACAGCTCCGGCCGCCCAGGATCGAAGACCGCGCCTTCCTGGCGCCGGCGAAGTGCTTCAAGCGCGCTTTCGCACTCCTTGACCCTCGATGCAACCACCAATCTCTCATGCCTGGCCAAGGCTAGAGAAACCGGCATCAGGCAGTATCTGACCTCCGCTTCGAGTTCGGCCACCGAGCGGCGAATGTCGGGGAGCAGATCGAAATACTCTTCGCGCAGCCGGTCTTCGACCGTACGCCCGAAGCTAGCCGAGGACACGCTCTAGCTCGTGCTGAACGCCTGGCGATGGTCCTTCGTTGAAGTAGAATCGCCATCCGTTGCCGTCCGTTGGCTCACGAATGGCCGCTTGAAGCTGTTCTTCACTGTGATCCTGAACGAATTCGACGCTGAAGCCTTTCTTGACTTTGCGGTTAATATACATCAGGCGTTCGAAGCTGTAAGCGTAGCCGGCATCTTCCAGGATCTGTGTCTTCGGTAATCTGGGTCTCATTGGATGGCTGCCTTGCATCTGCCTAGATTGTATCCAACCCTGAACCCTCAACACAGGAGAACAAGCGCGGCTGGCCCAACGAATAGAGGTCGCCGGAACCGCCGTGGAACGCTTAGCTCAAACCGCCTGCCCCACCGGTTCAGTTTGCAGACATGCGGCTTGCCTTGGTGTTGGTGGCGCAGGCGGTTTCGCCTGGCGGTTTCGCCTGCGCTTCGCGTTCCGCCAAGCTTCGCCCCCTGCCGGGGCTACCACAGAACGGAACGGCGGTTGTGTTATTCGGCGCTCCCCTTGCGGCGGCTCGCCAGGGTCAAAGCCCGGAAGCGGACGCGGCACGCCCGCCGGAACCGTGGTCCAGGCAGCTCCGGCCTACCTTAAAGAAAGGGTGCGCATCCCCGCGCACCGAAGCCCGATGTTGTAGTTCCGGTTATCCGGTTCGTTCCTGTTCCGGTTCGACACGCGGGCGTTCCGGGAATTGTTGTTCCGCGACGCGCCCCGCAGCGTCCGGTAAACACCGGTCGCAGGCCCGCGGGGGTCGGTCTGGCTACCCGCAGTGTAAGGGCCGTACTAATCCGCCGTCCACTGCCACACGTTGCCCAGCATGTCGTACAATCCCTACGCATTCGCCTGCTGCTGGCCCACCTCGTGGGTCTTGCCTCCGCTGTTGCCGGAATACCAGGCGATCCGGTCGAGATCGCCGTAGCGGCTGGCGGTGCTGCCCGCCCGAGCGGCGTACTCCCACTCCGCCTCCGTCGGCAGTCGCATACCCACCGTCTGGCAGTACTTCTGCGCATCGTTCCAGCTCATCATCTCGACCGGTAGATCCGGCCCCTGGAAATGACTCGGAAACGGGCGCCCTATTGCGCGCTGGTAGGCCGCCTGCGGAACCGGCGTCTGGCCGATCCAGAAGCCCTTCGTGATGGTGACCTGGTGCGCAGGCTTTTCGTCGGGGTAGCACTCCGTATCGCCCCGCGAGCAGCCCATGCCAAAAGTGCCAGGTGGAATCCAAACGTAGGTCAACCCATCTTTCGGGTTCACCTTGGTTTCGGTGGATGACCGGGTCGGTTGTGCCTGCGTTAGCGGTGGCGCCGCGTTGGCCTTTTCCCCGGGCTGCTTCTTGAGCTGTTCTACCTCCGCAGCGAGGTTGGCCTTGTCCTTCTGCAACTGGTCCCGCACGGTCCACAGACTCGCGATCTGCTGTGTCGCCTCCTGGAAGCGACCCTGCAACTGGTCCCGCTCACTCCGCAGACTCGCGATCTGTTGCGCCGCATCCTGGTAGCTCCTGTCTTTTCCCTCCAGCAGCCCGGCGGCCTTGGTGCGTTCTTGCTCGGCGGCCTTGCTGTTGTTTTGAGCCTGCTTGGTAGCATCGTCAGCGACAGCCCGAAGCTTGGCAGCCTCCGCCGTGCGGCCGGCCAACTCCGCTTCTCGCGCCTGAAGCGCGGCAGCCGTCGATTCCGCCCGGTTCCGCGAAGCCTCTGCTTCATTCGTGGCAGCCAAGGCCTGTTGCTTTTCGATCTGCAGCAGGTCCGCCGCCTCACGGGCCCTTCTCCGTTGATCGAACGCAAACAGGGCGAAGCCCACTGCAGCCAGTGCCAACAGTACCATGGCGCCGGCCAGCAATTGCAGGCGCCGACGTTTCCGAACCTCCTCGATCCGCTCCCTCTCCGCGAAATATTTCTTCCGCCAATCGAGGATCGGCTGCGCCAGCACATCGTGAAAGATTTCGTAACGCTCGGGAGTATCGAGCCGCCTTAAGATTCGCGATTCGGGCTTGTCGGAGAGCCAGGAGAGCACCGGGCGCACTTCGGATTCTGGGGCCTCTCCGTAACCGACCAGGCTCTCCGTGTCTTGGGCGATCTTGGAGCGAGACGGCGTCACCAGGTAGCGGAACATCTTGGCCGCAATCTCGCGATCCTGGTCGCGCGGCAGGCTCGCCAGCACGCCGTTGACATGCTTATCGACGATCTGCTGT
>Ga0075017_100001748_pt1 | contig 13468 bp, 13 predicted proteins | sample AleBraG_ABR_2012_FD_71475 | JGI IMG/M metagenome (GOLD analysis project Ga0075017, IMG submission 71475) | Freshwater sediment microbial communities in response to fracking from Pennsylvania, USA - Alex Branch Run_MetaG_ABR_2012 | ecosystem: Environmental > Aquatic > Freshwater > Creek >... | reverse complement strand
GTCGACGGTGCCGAGCGGCGAACCCCGGTATCCGCATACCACCCCGGCGGTGCGTCGGCCGAGCAGCGCGTCGCTCCGCACGGTGTCGAGCGGGGCGCGCAGTAGTGCGTGGACGCCGCTCATCGTGACGCGTCCCGCGTCAGCTCCGAATTGGTCCTCGAGCCGATAGGCGCCCGGACCGGCGGGCCGGCTCGTCGTCTGTTCGACGTCCGAGCTCAAGGCAACTCCCAGTTCATGGAGTCGGCGAGGCGCTCGAGGCGAGGTCGGCGAGCAGGTGGCGGGTTCGCAGCGTGTCCGTTTCCCCGGGTGCGAGAACCTCGCCCACGACGAGGTCGGTGATGCCGATTTCGGCGAGCTCGAGAATCCGGCGGCGGACGTCGTCCTCGGTGCCCACGATCGCCACGTCAGCCGCCGATGCCACGCCCTCGCGTTCGAGCATGGCCTCGTAGGAAGGCGCCTTGCCATGAAACGCGAACCAGTCGTGCACTGAAGCGCGCGCCCGGTCGACGTCGTCCGTGACGCACACCTGGAAGATGGAAGCGATACGCGGTGGCGGATTCCCGGCGTCAGCCGCGGCCTTGGTGATCGTCGGCACCACGTGGTCGCGCAGCGTGTTCGGGCCCGTCCACGACGTGATGGTGCCGTGCGCAAGGCGACCGGCGAGTCCCAGCATCTTCTCGCCCATTGCTGCCACGAGCACGGCCGGCGGTTGGCTCCCCGCGAGCGCGACCGTCGTAGTGCAGTCGAAGTGCTCGCCGTGATGGTCGACGGTGCCCGTGGTCACGAGCGGCATCAGCACCTCGAGGTATTCGCGCATGGTGGACAGCGGTTGCGCGTAGAGGTCGCCGAGGTGCTGGGTGACCATGGCCGGATGCGACAAGCCGATCCCGAGGGTGAGCCCCCCCGGAACGCCTTGCGCCGCGGTCAGCACCTGCGCAGCGAGCGCTGCCGGGTGGCGGCCCCAGACCGGTACGACTCCCACGCCGAGGCCGAGATCCGGCACGCTTCGCCCGAAAATTGCCAGCGCGGTCAGGGCATCGAGGGGACCCGCAGGATGCTGAGCGAGCCAGTACGCGTCAACGCCGGCTGCTGCAGCCTCGGCCGCGTGATCCCCGAGGAGCGCGACATCACCGGTCGCGACGAACTTGTTGCCGTTGATACCGATCTTCATGCGACATCAACCAAGAGGTGGTCGAATCCACGGAAGCCGGGGATCCCTCGGCGCGACGCCGGTGTCGCCGCATCGGCGAGCACGAACTTTGGATAGCGCTCGAGGAGCAGGCGCAACGCGACGACCGCCTCGAGCTTGCCAAGATGCAGGCCCAGACAATGGTGGAGGCCACCGCCGAACGCTGCGTACTCTCGCCGATCGCGATTCAGAAGGTAACGGTCGGGCTCCGGGTTGCAGGCAGGATCACGCCCGATACCGGCGGTCATCAGCCGCAACCAGGTCCCCGCGGCCAAGGGCTGACCGAACAGCTCCGTGTCTTCGGTGAGGATGCGACCGGCCGAGAGCGCCGGCGAGTCGAAACGCAAGGTCTCCTCGATGGCGGTAGGGACGAGGTCGGGGTCAGCGCGCAACGCCTCCAGTTCGGAGGGGTGCGTGAGCAGCGCGTGGAGCGTGTTGCCGATCAGGTCGGCCGTCGTGATGATTCCCGCGCCGAGCATGATGATCAGCAGGTCGACCATCTCGTCGTGGCTGAGCACCCCCGACTGCACCAGACGATCCATCAACCCGCCGACCGGCTCCCGCTCAGCGAGGGTGAGACGTTCGGAGAAGTAGCCACGCAGCCGCTCGGTCGACTCCGCGAATTGCGGTGTTCCCGACAACTTCGGGTCGAACATGCCGCTGATCCTGGTGAGCGTCCATACCCGGAACTCGTCACGTCGGCTGGGCTCGACGCCGAGGAAATCGCTCATCACGGTCATCGGCAGCACGTCACCGAACTCCGCGGCCGCGTCGATGCGGCCCGACGACGGCAGCCGATCGAGCACCGACTCGGCGGTGCGGGTGATGGTGTCCTCGAGACCGGCCACGGCGCGCGGCGTGAAGTCAGCCTTCACCGAACCCCGGACCCGCGTGTGGTCGGGCGGGTCCATGTAGAACATCGACAACCGAGCCTGCTTGAACACCTTCGTGATCGGCGCGTCCGGATCGGCGCGCTCGGGATCACTCGCCGAGTGCGGATCGCGGATGAGACGCGTGATGGCGTCGGAATCGAGGACCCACCAGCCACCTTGGTCCGCGTTGGGCACGACGCCGAGGTGGCGATGCTCCGCGATGGCTGGATACGGGTCGACGAGGAAAGCAGGATCGCTGAGAGAGACGACAGCCACGATTCCCCCTTCGTGCGGCGTGATTCGGAGCGTATCTCAATATCAAGGTGTTGACCACACCTTGAGATTGATGCCAAGGTTGGCGCCGAAGGGGGTACCCGTGACACTGCATTCGCCGGTCATTGATGTCCATACGCATGTCGTGCCGACAGGACTCCCCTTCGGTCACGACGAACGCTTCGCGTCGCTCGTGATCGAGGGTGACGTCGGTCAGGTGTTCGTCGACGGGCGGCACTTCCGAACCGTCACTCCCGCCGCTTGGGACGTGGATGTCCGGCTGGCGGAGATGGACGCCCAGGGTGTGGCGATGCAGGCGATCTCCGTCATGCCCGAACTGTTCAGCTACTGGGCCGAACCCGAGGTGGCGCGTAGCTTCTGCCGCCGGCTCAACGAGGGTGTCGCGGCAATGTCCGCCCACGCGCCGGATCGCCTGGTGGGGCTCGGTACGGTGCCAATGCAGGACGTCGACGTAGCCATCGCCGCGCTCGACCATGTCCGCGAACTGGGCCTACTCGGCGTCGAGGTCGGTTCGAACGTGCTCGGCGCCAGTACCGGCGCAACCAGCTTCCTGCCTTTCTTCCAAGCTGCCGCCGACGCAGGCTTGTGCGTCTTTGTCCACGCGTTCCACCCGCCGTACTGGGATTGCCTCGCCGATCCTCCGATGGCCGCCGGAGTCAACTTTCCGCCCGAGATCGGCACATGCATGGCGGCGATGCTCGCGAACGGATTCGTCGAGCAGAGTCCCGGCCTGCGCCTCGGCGCGAGCCACGGCGGAGGCACGCTGCCGCTCCACCTCCCTCGAATGGCTGCGTTTTGGAACGGCGACGAAGCCCGCGTCGCGCGCTGCGCGTCTCCGTACGAGGCGATCCGCTCCTTGTGGTTCGATTCCTTGACCTACGAGACGTCAGCGCTGCGTGACCTGCTCGACCTCGTCGGACCCACACGCGTCGTGATCGGCTCGGACGCACCGTTCTTCGCCGAGCGTCCCGGCTATGTCGTCGATCGACTGCACGCGATCGACCAGTTGTCGAGCGAGGACCTGGCGACGATCCGTGCGACCAGCGCGGTGGAGTTCCTCGGTCTTCCCCACGCACCGCAAGGAGCAGCATGAGCGATCCGGTGTCTACCCCCGGCGGCGTCGAGACGCCGCGGATGATCTCGGTCGACGATCACGTCGTCGAGCCGCCCGACGTCTGGACGAGTCGCCTTCCCGCGAAGTGGCATGACGTGTGCCCGCGTACGGTGGAGACCGACGACGGCAAGATCGTGTGGCGCTTCGAAAACAAGCAGAAGCCGCTCGCCGAGCTCGGTGGGAGGTTGTTCGACGAAGCCTCAGGCAAGCGCGACCTGATCGACTTCCCCGAGCGCTACGAAGACCTGCGTCCAGGCTGCTACAAGCCCGCCGAGCGGGTGCAGGACCTCGATTTCGCGGGGATCGAGGCGTCCTTGTGCTTTCCTTCGTTCCCCCGCTTCTGCGGTCAGGAATTCACCGAAGCCGCAGACCGAGATCTCGGACTCGCGTGCGTGCGTGCGTACAACGACTGGATGATCGACGAGTGGTGCGGAGCCATACCGGGCAGGCTCATTCCGCTCGTCATTCTCCCGTTGTGGGACGCCGAACTCGCCGCCGCGGAAGCCGAGCGGTGCGCGGCGAAAGGTGCGCGCGCGGTCACCTTCTCGGAGAACCCTGCCGCGCTCGGGCTGCCGTCCGTCCACGACCGCCGGCGCTACTGGGACCCAGTATTCGCCGTGTGCGCCGACGCGGGCATGCCCGTCTGCACCCACATCGGCTCATCGTCGAAGTTGCCCTACACCTCCGACGACGCGCCACCCCTCGTTGTCGCGACGCTGCCGTCGTTCCTCGCGGCCTCGACCGTGGCCGACTGGCTGTACAGCGGACTGTTCGTCCGCCACCCCAAGTTGCGGCTCTGCCTCTCCGAAGGTGGAATCGGGTGGATCCCGGCGATCGTGGAACGCGCCGACTACGTGTTCGAGCGCTATGCGCCGCGGCTGAAGACCGGCACCGGATTTGGCCTCACCGGCATGGGCTCGGTCGACGCCGGCGAATTCAACGAGGGCTCCGTCGACGTGCGCCCGAGTGACCTCTTCCGCGACCACGTGTTCGGCTGCTTCATCGACGATCGGCACGGCGCCGCGTCGATCGAGGAGATCGGTGCCGACAACGTGATGGTGGAATGTGACTACCCACACGGCGACAGCAGTTGGCCGCACACGCGTGAGCTGATCCTCGGTCAGGTCGCCAACCTCTCGCCCGAAGACAGGGCCAAGGTGCTGTCAGGCAACGCGCGACGCGTGTTCGGGCTCGGGGGCGACCATGGGTGAGGTCCTCGGCATTGGCCTGACACACTTCCCACCACTCGCGTGGCCGGACGACGCAATGGACCGTGCATTGCAGTTCGCATTCGCAGATCCCGACGTGCCCGACGGCGTCAAGCAGGGCGAAGGCTGGCCCGCGGGCATGCGCGAGGAGTTCGACCGCGACCGGCTGACCGTCGCCGCCGAGCACCGGGCTGCGCTCGTCGACGGCTGCGACCGGGTGCGCGCCGCTCTGGACGACTTCGCGCCCGATGTCGTGGTGATCTGGGGCGACGACCAGTACGAGATGTTCCGCGAGGACGTCGTCCCGGCCTTCTGCGTCGTCGCCTCCGAGACGCTGACTTTCCGACCGTGGACCAGTTCGACGGGCGCCGAGATCCCGAACATCTGGGACGAGCCGTTCGACAGCGAATTTGCCGTGCGGGGGCACACAGAGTTCGGGCGTCACCTCGCCTCGGCCCTGCTCCGTGATGACGTCGACGTCGCCTACGCATACCGCACTCGAGAAGATCGACCGTTCCCACACGCCGTCGCGAACACTGTTTTGTTCCTCGACTACCACCGCACCGGCTTCCCCTACGCGGTCGTACCGATGACCGTGAACTGTTACGGACGCCTAGCGATCGGTCGACGCGGCGGGATGGTTCGGTTCACGCCCGACGGAGGCATCCCGCCCCTCGACCCGCCGAGCCCTTCACCCCGCCGATGCCTCGACGTGGGCCGAGCGGTGGCGCGAGCCGCGCTCGCGTCGGACCTGCGCGTAGCCCTGGTCGCATCCTCGAGCTGGTCGCACGGATTCCTCCACGACCGCGGATGGCGGATGTATCCCGACCACGACGCAGACCGAACCTTCTACGAGTCACTCACCACCGCCGACCACACGCCCTGGCACGACGCGACGCTCGACGCCATCGAAGCATCAGGGCAACAGGAGATGCTGAACTGGTTCTGCCTGGTCGGCGCGGCGGAAGAGGCCGGGCTCGAACTCGAGTGGAGCAGCTACGTCGAGACGCACATCTTCAACTCGAACAAGTGCTTCGCCGTGTTCGGCTGACGCAGCGCCCGGCCACGCATCAAATCGCTCACGACGCGCTCCGCCATCGGCGCGATTCAGGTGGCTCGTCGGCCGGCCCGGCGCATCGTGTCGATCAGCCGCTCGAGGTAAGCCTCGAACTGTTCGAGTTCCTTCCGCGAGAACTCCTCCTCAAGGAGCTCATCGACGTGGCGGACCATCCGCTCGGCCTCGACGTAGACGGTCTTGCCTGCTGCGGTGACCGTGGCGTCGATGGCACGCGCCGAAACCTTCGAGCTCTTGCGGCGGATGATCCCCTTGCGCTCGAGCCCGGCCACGATGCCGACCATCGCCTGAGGAGTGACGAAGACAGTGCGGGCCAGAGCAGCCGACGAAGCCTTCTCGAGGTGCATGAGTGCCTGAAGCACGCCGAACTGCGACTTGGTGAGTCCCGTGTGACGCAGCTCTCGGTCGAGCTCATGCCCGACTTCACGCTCGGCAAGCTTGACCAGCCAGGTAATTCGGCCGTACTCCCTCGGGCGATAGTCACCGTTCTCGCGGCTCACAGGGTCCGCCTCGTTCGCTCGTCGCCGCGCAGGTGCCATGGCCGGCGAATGTACCGGAGCCCGAACGGCGGTCCAGACTCGGAAGAAGTGCGCATTCCGCGCACTATATCAAGATCTTGTTATTGGTCCCCGATAGAAGGTCGACGGGTCCCTCCTCCGGAAGGGTTCCCGGGCCACAGTGGTCCGAACCCTCGGCCACGCGCCGTCCCTCTCTCGAAGAAGGTCAGTCGGACGAAGGTGCGCGAGCGGCAACGTCCTCGAGCGCACGCCGCACCAAGACACGAGCGAGATGGCGGCGGAACCCGGCTGATGCGTTGCGGTCCGACGAGGGATCCGTATCTGCGTCGGCCAACTGAGCCGCGTCCGCCGATGAAGCACCCCCAAGGAGAGCCGCCTCCACCGACGTAGCTCGCAGGGGAGTCGGCGCCATGTTCACCAGCGCCACGCCCGGGCGAGTGCCGCCCACCGCGGCAACACCCACGATCGCCCAATCCTGCGCGCGTCGATTGAACTTCTCGAAGGCCCAGCCCGCGCCTGCGGAGCTAGGGAAACGCACTTCGGTGATCATCTCATCTGGCCCTAATGCCGTCTCGAGAAAGCCGAGGAAGAAGTCCGTCGCGGCGATCGTGCGGCTGCCGCGTTCGCTCCGTGCAACGATCGTTGCCCCGAGCGCGAGGACCGCCGCGGGGAGGTCGGACGCCGGATCGCCGTGCGCCAACGAGCCGGCCAAGGTCCCGCGGTGGCGGACCTGCGGGTCACCGACCGTCGAGGCCGCCGCGCTCAGGAGCGGGATGTGCTCGAGGATCGTGGAGGAACCCGCAATCTCGCAGTGCCGAGCGAGACCGCCCACCACGATCTCGTCGCCGTCCACCCAACTATCGGCGAGCCCGTCGATATCGTTGACGTCGACGAGCACCGAGGGTGTGGCGAGTCGCAGTTTCATGAGCGGCAGCAGCGAGTGTCCGCCGGCAATGAGCTTCGCCTCTTCCCCATACTCGACGAGTGCGTCGAGGGCCTCGTCGGTGGAGTCAGCACGAACGAACGAGAACGGTGCGGGGATCACGACGTGGCCCCCTCGCCGACTGCGTTGCTGCGCTCACGCGTCGCCTTCGCTCCGGCGACGATCGCCGCGACGATGTTCTGGTAACCCGTGCACCGGCACAGATTGCCCTCGATTCCGACGCGCACCCCAGCAGCGTCAAGATCGGCATGCTCGGAGGCGAGCGACACGGCGGCCATGACCATCCCAGGGGTGCAGTAGCCGCACTGCAGGCCGTGGTGCGCCTGGAACGCCGCTTGCATGGGGTGGAGGATTCCGTCGGTGGCCAAACCCTCAATCGTCGTCACCTCTCGGCCGTCGGCCTGCGCCGCAAGCACCGTGCACGACTTCACCGAAGTGCCATCAAGCAACAGTGTGCACGCGCCGCACGACGAGGTGTCGCAGCCGACGTTGGTACCGGTGAGTCCCACCACGTCGCGAACGAAGTGGACGAGCAGGGTCCGCGCGGCGACAACGGCCTCGATGTCCGAGCCGTTGACCGTGACCCGCAACGCGAGCTCGGACTGAGCATGAGGCGCCGCCACTATTCCACTCCTCGTGCCGATGCAAGAGTTGGGCGAGTCGGCGAGCGCAGGGGGTTGAAGCGCTCGCCGACTGCCCGATCGCGGTCCTCGACGGGCGCGCACGCTCGCATGCGCCCGCTTCGGAATTGCGTTTCGACCGCTACCTGCTGACCGGTCATCAGTCCCCCTCCTGATCCGGAGTGGATCCTCGCGCGACGAGGCACAGATATCAAGTACTTGACAGAGGTTGCCGGGCTCGCTTCACTGAGGACTGCTCTTGCTCACACGGAGAGGAAGGTGTCTGCGGAATCGAGACCCTGTCGTGCCGCGCGTCGCCATGCGGATCTCGCAGGGGTACTCGCGCTCGAAGTGTCGGCCGGCGATAGCGGTGGGCGGACTTTGGCGCGCGTCGTGACCTGGAGCGCTGTTTGTCCCACCGCCCAGAGTTGTCGATCGTTCTTTTGGGTGCGTGCAGCCAAAGAGATGGTCGATCAGAAGTCCGGGTACCGGCCCACACTCCGTCGACCGCGCGGCGATATGTGCAGCGGACTGGGGTGAGTGAACAGCAAGCGTCCGGAGCAGCGATCGTGCGTGTCCTCGCTCTCGGGCGGGAGCGCGGCGGCGCCCAGGGGTGACCGGACAAACCAAGAGAAGTCCTGTAGTAATCGCGTGACCAGCCTGGCAATCAGGCGGGTGGACAACCGGGCATCGCCCGACCGAGGGGGATATCGAAATGACTAAGCCGTTCAAACGGTCGCGTCTCGCTATCGGTGTGGCTGTCGTGGCCGCATTGGCCGCGAGCACACTGGCAGTCGGGTCGATCAGCAGTGCTGGGGCCGCCCGCTCTGTACGCGGGTTCGACGGGAGCACCATCACGCTTGCCACTCTTGGCATCACTGCCCAGATGACGCCGGGCGACCCCAACGGGGTCAACGCCAGGATCAAGCGGTTCAACGACACCAACGAAATCAAGGGCATTCAACTCAAGTGGACTGAGTTCGCCAACGATGCACAGGACAACGCCACCGCGTTGAACGAGGCTCGGCGTCTCGTCACCCAGACGGGCGTCTTTGCGATGGTCGGAAACACGACGGCCAACACGCCCGGCGCCTACTTGAACCAGCAGCACGTGCCCTACTTCGGCTGGGCGTTCGACGACAGCTACTGCAGTACCAAGCCGAGCACCGCGCTCTACGGCTTCGGGTACGACGGCTGTCTCGTCCCCTCGGCGCCGTCGGTGATGGGTGACAACGGCTTCCAATCGATCAAGTACGTGAGCCAGAAGACCGGCCATAAGAACCCGACGCTCGCGATCTTCTCGAACGACACTCAGTCGGGGAAGAGCGCGGTGAAGTTCCAGCAGATCGCCTACAAGGGCGCGGGCTACAAGGTCGTCGCGACGAACAACCAGATGCCGATCCCGCCGGTGGCCGATTACACGCCGTACGCGCAGGCGATGCTGACGGCCGATAACGGCAAGGCCCCGGACGCGATCCTGTGCCTGCTCGCGACCGACTGCATCTCGATGTACAGCCTCATCCAGGCAAGCGGCTACACGGGGACTTACATCAGCTCGTTGTACTCGAACTTCCTCACCAAGCCCCTGGCCGGTAGCACAGCCAACGTGCCCGTGGTCCCGACCGACGCGACCACAAACAACGCCGGTTTGCTGCAGATGGAGAAGGACCTCGACGCGTACTCACCGGGCGCGGGCGAGAAGGTCGACACGGCCACAATCGCGGGCTACGCGTCGACAGACATGTTCATCCAGGCGCTGAAGACGGTCGCGAAGAAGGGCAAGAGCAACATCACACCGGAGAATGTGCAGAAGGCAGCGGCGAAGCAGACCTGGCAGATCCCGGGCCTCGCGGGCCCGACGACCTACCCGCAGTCGACGGTGAGCCCCTACCCGACCTGCACCGCGCTCGCGGCGACCGACGGCACAGCATGGAAGACCGTCGAGCCGTTCGCCTGCTCAAAGAAGCAGTACCCGGTCAAGTGACCGACTGAACGATCTGCACGGGTGCTACGCCGGGGCGGCCCTTCGGGGCCGCCCCGGCCGCGATAAGGACACCACCATGGCCTCAGGCGCACCGACCGCAAGAGCCCCCGGTCATCAACCGCGCTGTATGCGGCTCATCACGACGAAACGTTGCTCTCCCCAAGTGGCTGACAGTCGGATGCCCTCCGCAGAATCGGCGAACGTCGTGGGCACCAATGGCCTCGCCGACATGACTGGCCTCCAGACCTACTGCCTCGGCAACAACCCTGTGACCGCGCGCCTCATCGAACTGCGACGTCAGCCAGCCCGTGATAGCCGCCACCTGGTGGGGTCGCGCGGGTGAGCAGTTCCTGACCTAGGACCGGCTCCTGAACTAGGAGCGGCCCGGCGGGCGGCGCGACCGGTACCACCCTCACGGCGTTTGCGGCTGGGCGTGACCCGTCGACCTTGGCTCGTGTCACGCCCGAATACTGCGAACGCTGGGGTTTCGCTCCGATCAGAGGCGGCACCCGAGGGTGCCCCGTGCTTCGGAAGCGCGGTGCCCGTTCCCTGGGACGCTTGTCTTGAGTGTCGTCGCGCTACAGAGCTTCAGTGAAGCCGAAGATCTTGTCGACCTCGCGTTGATGGTCGGCGTACGCGAGGGCGAAGTCGGAAAGCCATTCCTGGGACTGCTGCACAGCATCGAAGCGCGATCCTCGATCCCGCTCATCAGCCTGAAGGTGTCGCTCCCGGGATTGTTGCGCCTATCGATGTCCTCGAGGCGAGTGTCGTTATCGGGGAGGCCATCCACGAACGTGGCGTTCTCGTCGAGGAGTCGCGCCCACTGTCCGTTCCTGGGGTCCTCGGGGTACTCGTCGGCCATCCGCCGGCGCCAGGTGGCCTGGTCTCGCAGGTACTCGGCGAGGTCGTCGCGGGTCGTTTCGGTAGTTATGGTGCTGATCCTTGTTGTGAGTGAGACAAGATCACGGGAGCATGTAAATGCGCCGCGACAAACAGGTGTGCTGAATGGGTCAATATAGGATTTCCTATAGTGACCGCTATCTGCAAAACGCTGCTATCACTAACGTGCAGTTTCGCGAACGACGCTGAGACCGCCCGCGGGCCCCAACGGTAGCGCTGACCTGGGACTATTGCATGCGACCTTGAGACGGACACTCGGTGGTCGGAGCCTTCTCGGAGGCAAGGGCAACATTTTTCACCCCCAGAGAGTCTGGCATCGCGTTCGACCAAATCGGGTGACCACCTTTTGCGGATATATAAAAAAACCTATGCCGTGGCGGACAGTATAAATTAGCTTGCTGTTCGGGCTCGTCCAAGGCAGCGGGGGCGTACGACGTGGCGAGCAACAACCGCGCCGGCAGGGAACTCGAGGCGGCGTTCGCACCCTGAGGTCGCCCGCATAGGCCCGAAGGGCCAAGCGGTGACACGTCTCGCTCCTCCGAGCGTTTGGTCGGAGCGGCGCTCAGCAAGCTCAAGTCATCCGTCGGGCGGCGGATGGCGTCTCGGCGTTGGCATTGCTGCGTCGCGCGTCATGCGTTCGCCCCGATCGCGACGGACCAGCGGAGAATGTCGCCACGCATTGTAAACGATGTTCAACGCCAGTGAGGCAACTCCTGGGGTCCCTCGATCGGGGAGGGAGTCGCGAGCTCGCATCGTTCAGGATGTCCCGTTCCAGCTGGGGCCGGGGTACTCGGACCGGCAGGGCCGTGCGGCGTCCTCGCATCTGAAGTTCCGCGCGCTGGAGCAATGTCAGATGTCCTCCTGGAGCGACCGAAGAGGTGAAGGGAGTTCCTCTTAAATCGTGGCTACAGGAGCGTTGGCTTCATGTTCGTGTTGCAGCAGGTCCGATGGGTTGGCGAGTACCGCAGCGAAAGGCGAGAGGGAAAGCTGAGGAGCGCGTTCGCGTTCGTCGTGCCGTTCTGGTCATGGGGCGGCAACGTCAGCGACGTGGCGCGCGGACGGTTCGTTGTCTCGCGTGAGGGGGTGATCACGCAGGAAGCGATCGTTGCCGATGGGTCGACGCTGCGTCGATCGGTCGCGCTGTTCATCGTGGTGGTCGGGTAGTTCGTGGCGTTCGCTGAGGCTGGGCGGCTTCGCGGCTGGGGGAGAGGTGGTCCCAGAGAGCGTGCAGGTCGTTGCCCAGTGCGATGGCGAGCGCGGTGACGAGGAAGTAGCTCGGGCCGACGCTGCGCCCGGCGAGGATGGCGCGCGTCGTCTCGTACTCCACGTTGGCGAGGTCGGAGAGCTCGCGGATGGACCAGCCAAGCGCTTTGCGTTGGTTGTCGAGGATCGCGCCGAGGCGTCGCGCTCGCTGACGGTCGGCCAGTGTTGCTCCAGCCCTGCCCATGAACAGCATCCTAGTAGGGATAGTTATTTGATGTCAAATGTGGTGTTGGAGCAGCGGAAGGAGTGAAAGCACATTCCATCGAGAAGGGCACCACCATGAAGACCGAAGCAACATTCGGATCGCAACACGACGAACCTCACCGCACCAACCATGGCCTCACCGCCGCCCTGGGCGGCGGGTTGCCGCTGTGCGTCGAAGACGACGACGGCGTCCACCCCGAGGCTGCGCCGACGGCGCCTGACGTTGCGGCGAGCATCGACGAGGCGGGCCCGGTCGAGATGCCCGAACGACCGGCGGTCACAGAGAAGCAGATCATCGCCCGCCGCGTCAACGGCGCCAAGAGCCACGGGCCGCGTACCGAGGCGGGCAAGGCGCGGTCGCGTCTCAACGCCTTGAAGCACGGCGGGTACTCGAAGTCGTCGGGGGTCATCACCCAAGGGCCGCTCGCGGAAGACCCCGACGAGTACGAGCGTCACCTCCAAGCCGTCCTCACTTCGCTCCCGCACGCGGACAGCCCGCTGCTCGCCGCGCTCGGCGAGAAGGTCGCCCAAGCATTGTGGCGCGACCAGCGCATCTGGCGGTGGGAACCCGAAGCGGTGCATCACATCCTCGCCGCGCAGCCCAACCACAATGCAATCGAGCACACGACACAGTGGGTCGACGCGCTCCAACGGACCATCCGGATCGTGAAGCACGCACGCGACGACGGCTACGTGCTCGGCGACGAGAAGTACACCGAGGACAACTACTTCGCCCTCATCGGAGTGCTCGAGACCCACCCCGACGTCGAGAACGCGGACTGGCCCGACGGTCACGACCAGGTCATGTTCCACTACGAGCTCCGAAACCTCGCGGTGAAGTACATGCAGAAGGTCGCCGGGGGCAAGAAGTACCTCGCGGTCGCCTGGCTCGAACAAGAGCTCGGCGAAGCCCAAGCCAACCTCGAGTCCCTCACCGAGAAAGCGGTTCGCAACGCCAGCTACGCGACCCTCTCGGACCCGCTCTTCCCCAACCTCACACGCGTCCAAGCTCACGTCAGCAACGAGGTCCGCAAAGCCCTCGACACCTACCACAAGGCCCTCAACACTCTCACCGAGCCCGAGGAGTAGCACTCGCACGTTCGCGACCGGCGCGAGCGCGAAACGAACCTACGGACCTGGACCCCTTGGTTCAATCGGAAGGACATCCGCGGCATGAGACAAGACCGGCGGGGGACATCGGATCATTGGTCCAATGTCCGCCGGGGGCGCGTGCGGCCGCTCACTCGAGGAACGTCGCGGAGCTACGCAGGCGTCTCCGTGATG
>Ga0075017_100001747_pt1 | contig 13468 bp, 11 predicted proteins | sample AleBraG_ABR_2012_FD_71475 | JGI IMG/M metagenome (GOLD analysis project Ga0075017, IMG submission 71475) | Freshwater sediment microbial communities in response to fracking from Pennsylvania, USA - Alex Branch Run_MetaG_ABR_2012 | ecosystem: Environmental > Aquatic > Freshwater > Creek >... | reverse complement strand
GCCGACGACGCCGGCAAGAAGATGATCCAGGACCTGGTCCAGTTCACCGACGACCCCGAGGTGCGGCACCGCATTGTGTTCCTGCCCAACTACGACATCGCCATGGCGCGCACCTTGTTCCCGGGTTGCGATGTGTGGCTGAACAACCCGCTGCGCCCACTGGAGGCCTGCGGCACCTCCGGTATGAAGGCCGCCATCAACGGCGCCCTCAACCTCTCCGTCATGGACGGCTGGTGGGATGAGCTTTACGACGGCGAGAACGGCTGGGCAATCCCCACCGCCAATGGCGGCACCAGCGACCAGGCACGCGACGACATCGAGTCGGCGGCCCTGTATGAGCTGCTGGAGAACCAGGTTGCCCCGCGCTTCTACGGCGATGTTGTTTCCGCGGCCGCCGGGGCCGCCGGCCCGTCCCAGCCAAATGGGACCGGCTTGCCGTCGCACTGGATTTCCATGATCAAGCACACCCTGGCCCACCTGGGCCCGGCCGTGTCAGCCGAGCGTATGGTCAAGGAATACGTGCAACGCCTCTACCAGCCAGCCGCCGTGGCGGGCCGGGCGGCACGTGCCAACGACTTTGCCCTCACCCGGGATTTCGCGGCGTGGATCGACTCGGTCCGCGCAGCCTGGGGCGGAGTGCACATTGAACATGTGGAATCCCATGGCCTCTCCGACGAACCGCAAATCGGCCAGGGCCTGCAAGTGCGGGCCAACGTCCACCTGGCCGGGCTTTCCCCCGAGGACGTGAGTGTGCTGGTCAGGTACGGCAAGGTTGAGGAAAGCGACGAGCTCTCCGACACCCGCACCCTGCCGCTGGAGCCCGCCACCGATTTGGGCGGCGGACGCTACCAGTTCACCGCCGAGCTGCTCATCGACCGCTCCGGCAGCTTTGGCTACGGGGTGCAGGTCCTGCCCCGGCACAACGCCCTGGCCAACCCGGCCGAGCTGGGCCTGATCGTCACGTCCTAGGCGCGGCCTGGGCCGGGCCGGCGGGTACGGAGCCGGTGTTTCCGTTGCCCGCGTGCAGGAGACTGTAAGGCCGCCCGCGGCCGTCAGTCTGGGCCCACCAAGTGCGAGGGGCCTGTTGCGAGCTTGGGAGCAACGGGAGCGCTTGGGGACTAGCGGGCGAGGAAATGCCAGCTCCACACCGCTGATCAGGTCAGCGCGGTGAGAGGTCGTTGCGGTAGATCTGGACGGTGTTGGCCGCCACCGGGACCGCTTCCCCGGCCGGGATGAGCGGGATGGAACGGGGCAGCCTGAAGGTGGGTTCGCCGTCGTCGTCAAGGATTGGCGCCTCGGTGGTCATGCGCAGCATGTAGGGGCGCGGCACCTCGGCGGGGTCCTGGGCGAAACGGGGGTTCGCCGGCAGCACGACCGACTCGTCGGTGATGCCGGTGTTGAAGACCGCCAGCCCGTCAACCTGTCCATTGGGGGACCCCATGAGCATGGTCAGGACGCGTTCGTGCGGGTTGCCCCAGCGATCGGCGGTCATGGGCAGTCCGTCGGCGCCAAACCAGTGAATGAAGGAGTCGCCCCCGCGGGTGGGGTAGCTGCTGGGCTGCTCGGCAAGGAAGTCCTTGCGGATTTGCAGCAGCCGCTTGGTGGCCGCGAGCATGGTGCGGGCTTCCTCATCCAGGCTCCAGTCCAGCCAGGCAATCTCATTGTCCTGGCAATAGGCGTTGTTGTTTCCGCCCTGGCTGCGGCCAAGTTCGTCGCCGGCGGTGATGAGCGGGACGCCCAGGGCCAACAGCATGGTGGCCATCAGGTTCCGGGCCGTGCGGGCGCGCTGGGCCAGGATGGCGGGGTCGTCGCTGATACCTTCCACGCCGTGATTCCAGCTCCGGTTGTCACTGTGCCCGTCGCGGTTGCCCTCCTGGTTGTCCTCATTGTGCTTGCCGTTGTAGGCGGTGAGGTCGGCCAGGGTGAAACCGTCGTGGGCGGTGATCAGGTTCACCGAGGCCATGGGGCTGCGCCCGGATTCGGCAAACAGGTCCGCCGAGCCACCCAGGGCGTCCCCCAGCTTGCCCAGGCTGCCGTGGTGGTGGCCGTTGAACTGTGCAGCCCTGTCGCTGAGCCACACTTCCCGGACCTGGTCCCTGAATGTGTCATTCCAGTCAGACCAGCCGGTGGGAAAGTTTCCTGTCTGCCAGCCGCCGTAGCCCACATCCCACGGCTCGGAAATGAGCTTGGTGGAGGCCAGCAGGCCGTCGGTTGCCGCGGCCAGCAGGAAAGGGTGCTCCCGGGTGAATTCGTGGATGCCGTTGCGGGCCAGGGAAACGGCCAGGTCAAAGCGGAATCCGTCGATGTGGAATTCCTCCACCCAGTACCGCAACGAGTCCATGGCCATCTTGATGACATGGGGATTGCCAAAGTTCAGCGTGTTGCCGCAACCTGTGGTGTCCACATAGTTGCCGTCCTTCATGCGGTAGTACTGTTCCTCAGCCAGCCCCCGCCAGCTCAGCGCCGGGCCGCCTGGGCCGCCTTCTGCCGTGTGGTTGTAGACCACGTCAAGGATCACTTCGATCCCTGCCATGTGCAGCAGTTTGATCATGCCCTTGAGTTCGTCCTGGACGGCCTGTGGCCCCCTGGCCTGCGCGTCGGGGCTGGCATAGTCAACCTGCGGCGCGAAATAGCCCAGGGTGTTGTAGCCCCAGTAATTGCGCATGCCGGTGCCGTGCAGGTGCGGCTCGTCGATGTGGAAGTGGATCGGCAACAGCTCGACGGCGGTCACACCCAACTCCAGCAGGTGCTTGATCATCACGGGGTGGGCCATGGCGGCGTAGCTGCCGCGGATCTCGGCCGGGATGTCCGGGTGCAGCATGGTCTGCCCACGCACATGGGCCTCGTAGAGCACGGTGTTGCGCCATGGGGTCTTGGGCCGCTTGACGGTACCCCAGTCAAAGGCCGGCTGCATCCGCACCGAGGTGTACCTCACGGTGCCGTCGGCGGCCGTGTGCTCCTCGATGTACCGGCCGTGCGGGTCAAGCAGGAGTTGCACCGCTTCGGGGTCAACCTCCGGCATGTCCGCCGATGTGGTGTCGAAATCGGTGAAGAAACCGTAATGGCTCCCCACCGGCATGTCCGCGACCAAGCCGTGGTGCACGCCGTCGGTCACATCCGGCAGCAACATGGCCTTCCACTGCGCACCGGGCGCACGGTAGCAGAGCACCACGCGGGCCCGGGCAGGGGCGTACACCGCCACGTTGGCGGCGTCCGCCCCATGCTCACTTGCCAGCCTGCTGACACCCAGGGGGAATCGGCGCGACAAGGCCGTCCCCAGCGTGCCGACAGATTCGACGACAGTTGAGGGCATACTTACCCCTGGGTGGCGCGTTGCTTGGAGACCTCGTAGAGGCTGATGCCGACCGCCATGGATGCGTTCAGCGATTCCATGGCCGAGTTGATCGGGATGGAGACGATCTGGTCGCAGTTCTCGCGGACCAGGCGGGACAGGCCCTTGCCCTCGGAGCCGACCACGATGCAGATGGGGTCCCTGGCAAGGCCGAGATCGGGCAGCGAAACGTCGCCGTCGCCGTCGAGCCCCAGCACAAAGTAGCCCATCTTCTGGAACGCGCCGATGGCGCGGTTCAGGTTGGGTGCCTTGGCAACGGGCACACGGACGGCTGCTCCGGCACTGGTCTTCCAGGCGGCAGCGGTCACGCCGGCACTGCGGCGTTCCGGGATGATGACCGCGTGGCCGGAGAACGCGGACACGCTGCGGATGATGGCACCGAGGTTGCGGGTGTCGGTGATGCCGTCCAGGGCCACGATGAGCGGGGCGTTGGCAATGTGGCCTTTTTTCCACTTGGCCATGATCTCGGAGGCCATGTCCACGGCGTCCTCGTACTCGTACGGCGGGATCTGCAGGACCAGGCCCTGGTGGATGGCGTCTTCAGTGAGGCGGTCCAGCTCAGGCTTCTGTGCCTCGAGCAGCGGGATGCCGCGTTCGGCTGCCAGCTTGATGGACTCGCGGACGCGCTCGTCCATGTCGACACGGACTGCAACGTACAGGACCTTGGCGGGGATGCCGGCGCGCAGCGCCTCAACCACGGAGTTGCGGCCGGTGACCAGCTCTTCGGTGGCACGGCCCTTGGGGCCGCTGCGGGGGCGGCCTGCATTGCCGCTGCGGGGGGCTGTTGCGTGCTTGGCAGCCGAACGCTCGGCCAGTTCCTTGCTCTTGAACGCCTTGTGGTAGGTCCGCTCGGCAGCCTTCGGAGTGGGGCCCTTGCCTTCAAGCGCCTTCCGGCCATGGCCACCCGTGCCGACGCTGGGACCCTTCTTGAGCTTGCGTACTGCCCCGGAGCGTGAACTATTGGCCATGGTAAAACCCTTACGATTGGTGCGGCGCCTGATGTTTCCATGGCCCCGAAGTCGTCAAACTAACGTGTCCGTGCGCGCATTTTAGGCACACGAGATAACGGGAAAGTACACACCCGTAGCTATTAGCTTACGGCCTGCGCGCCAATTTGGGGATATGAAGGCGAAAACGTGCGCAGTCTCACGTGCAGAATCAGCCAGTGCCAGGGTCCGGTTCATGGGTTGGGTAATGGGCGCCGGCAACCCAAGAGAGACCCGCCAAGCACGCTCCCTCACGGTTTGCGCCCATGCGAAGGCCCATGCGAGGGCCGCTTCTTCAGCCGATGATGCAGCGTCCCCCAAAACACGACGATACGTGATGCAGCGTCTATAAGGCGCGGCGGGCTTTGCTACTTGCGCAGCGACCAGGTGGAGCCGTCCACGGAGTCGGCGATCTCGACGCCGGCCGCCGCCAGGTTGTCCCGGATGGCATCCGATTCCGCCCAGTTCTTCTGCGCCCTGGCCCGGGTGCGCGCTTCCAGCCTCGCCTTGACCAGCACATCCAGGGCAGCTGTTGCCTTGCCGGTTCCGGCCGGTGCGGCCCAGTGCGCATCAAGCGGGTTGATGCCCAGGGCCCCTGTCATCCCGGCCGCGGCCTCCAACGCCGCCAGCGTTCCGGCGTCGTCCTTGGCCGCAAGCGCGGTGTTGCCCGCACGCACCGCCTCGTGCAGGACTGCCAGGGCGGCGGGAATGTTCAGGTCCTCGTCCATGGCGGCGCGGAAAGCTTCCGGCAGCGTCGCCACGAACCCGGAACCGTCGGGGAACAACCGTGCCACGGCCGCATGCATGAACGTTTCAACGCGTTCGACGGCGGCCGCGGCCTCGGCGAGCGATCCGGGCCGGTAGTCCAGGACTGAGCGGTAGTGGGCCTGCCCCAGGTAATAGCGGACCACGATGGGGCGGGCCAGCTCCAGCATTTCACGCGGGTTGATGGTGTTGCCGATGGACTTGGACATTTTTTCACCCGCATAGGTGACCATGCCGTTGTGCATCCAGAAGTTCGCGAATCCGTGTCCGGCCGCCTGTGACTGGGCCATCTCGTTTTCATGATGCGGGAAGCGTAGGTCCAGCCCTCCACCGTGGATGTCGAACTCGGTGCCAAGGTATTTGGTGACCATGGCGGAGCACTCCAGGTGCCAGCCGGGACGCCCGGCACCCCAGGGCGATTCCCATTTGGCCGTTTCCGGCTCGCCTTCCTTGTGGCCCTTCCACAGCGCGAAGTCGCGGGGGTCCTTCTTGCCGCGCGGATCGGCGTCGGGGGCGCCCTGCATGTCATCGATGTTCTGCCGTGTCAGGGAACCGTACTTTTTCCAGGAGCGGACATCGAAGTAGACGTCGCCCGAGCCGTCCAGTGCCGGGTAGGCGTGGCCGCGCTCGATCAGGGTGGCAATGAGTGCATGCATTTCAGGGATATGGCCGGTGGCGCGCGGCTCATAAGTGGGTTTGAGGATGCCCAGGGCGTCATAGGCGTCCTCGAAGGCCTGCTCAAAACGGTAGGCCAGGGCCCACCATGGCTCGTCGTTTTCAGCGGCCTTGACCAGGATCTTGTCGTCGATGTCGGTGACGTTGCGGATCACCGTGACGTTGTAGCCGCTGGCCTGCAGCCAGCGGGTCAGCTGGTCAAAGGCCAGGGCTGAGCGGACGTGGCCGATGTGCGGTTCACCCTGCACCGTGGCACCGCAGTAGTACAGCGACACCTTACCCTCTTGGAGCGGGGCAAAGTCGCGGATGCGGGCGGAGGCGGAATCATAAAAGCGCAGGGTCACGGCTCTAGATTATCCTTTCCGGGGCTGGCTTGCTCATTGACGACGGCGGCGGGTCCGCCGATGGCCGTTTCCTACGGCTGGCCGGCGGCGGGCGCCGCCACCTGGATGACGAGAGCCGTGGCCACCGCCGTGATGCCTTCCCCGCGTCCAGGGAACCCCAGGGCGTCGGAAGTGGTGGCGCTGACGGCCACCGGCGCCCCGGCTGCCGCACTCAGGGCCGCCTCGGCCTCCTGCCGGCGCGGGCTGAACTTGGGGCGGTTGCCCACAAATTGCACGGCAATATTGCCTATTTCAAAACCTGCGGCCCGGACAATCCGGGCAGCCTCGGCCAGCAATGTCACACCGCTGGCGCCCTTGTACTGCGGCCGGTCGGTGCCAAAGTGGGTGCCCAAATCCCCCACCCCGGCGGCGGAGAACAGGGCGTCGGCGGCGGCGTGGGCTACGGCGTCGCCGTCGGAATGGCCCGAGAGCCCACGTTCGCCCTCCCAGAAAAGGCCGGCCAGCCAGAGGGGTGCAGCCTCCTCAACAGGGGCAAAGGCATGAATGTCGATGCCGATGCCCGTCCGGGGCAGGATGACGGGCGCAAAGTTCATGGCTATCCCTCAACCCAGCGCGGGCGCAACGGCCCCTGCAACATGGCCTCGGCCAGCAGCAAATCAGTGGGCGAGGTGATTTTCAGGCTGTGCGTGGAGCCCTGGACCACGTAGACGTCCTCGCCGATGGCCTCCACCAGCATGGCGTCGTCGGTGATGGCGGCGGCCGTGGCGTCATCGAGGGTCAGCGCGTAGGCGTGGGCCCGGCGCAGCGTGTCCACCTCAAATCCCTGCGGCGTTTGCACGGCCCGCAGCTGACTGCGGGCCGGAGTGCCGGAAACCTTCTCCACACCCGCCCCGGTGGCTGGAAGCTCCGCCGGGACCACCGTCTTGATGGTGTCAATGACCGCCAGGGCCGGGATGACGGCCTTGGCGCCGTCCCGCAGTGCCGCCGTCACACGGTCAAACACCCCGGCAGGCGCCAACGGGCGGGCGGCATCGTGAATCAACACTGTGGTGACGGCGTCGCCAATGACCGCCAGGGCGGCGCGCACCGACGCGGAACGGTCGGCGCCGCCTTCCACCACGGAGAAGCTGGGCACCCCGGCCCCAGCAGCCTCGGCAGCCAACCGTTCGCAGATGCCCTCCAGCTCGGCGTCCCCGGACGGAATGGCGACGCAGATCTGCGCAGCTATGCCGGCTTTCACCACACCCCGCACGGCGTGTACCAGCATGGGTTCGCCCCCCAGTGGCACCTTTGCCTTGGGAACACCGTGCCCCAACCGCTGCCCCGAACCCGCCGCGACAATCACGACGGCACATTGTCCTTCTGCAACCTCAGTCATGACTCCACATTAGCGCTTGTCACACAAAGAACCCCGGCATCAGAGGATGCCGGGGTTCTTCAAAAGCTGAATTGTTCCCTACGGAAAGCGCCAAGGACTAGGAGGCCAAAACCTCATCAAGGACTTCAGCGGCCTTGTCTTCATCCGTCTTTTCCGCCAATGCAAGCTCGGAAATCAGGATTTGACGCGCCTTGGCCAGCATGCGCTTCTCGCCTGCGGACAAGCCACGGTCGTGGTCGCGACGCCACAGGTCGCGCACAACTTCGGCAACCTTGATAACGTCACCGGAAGCCAGCTTTTCCAAGTTGGCCTTGTACCGGCGGGACCAGTTGGTGGGCTCCTCGGTGAATTCGGCACGAAGCACTTCAAATACGTGCTCCAGGCCTTCCTTGCCCACAACGTCCCGGACACCAACAAGGTCCACGTTTTCCGCGGGCACTTCAATGGTCAGATCGCCCTGCGCAACCTTGAGCTTGAGATACATTTTCTCTTCACCCCGAATGGTGCGCATCTTGATCTCTTCGATCTTCGCCGCACCGTGGTGTGGGTAAACTACTGTCTCGCCGACCTCAAAAAGCATGTGGATTCTCCCTTTCCAATAGTTCTAGTTTACCACGTCAGTGCCGCCACTCCCTTGTGTTTCCGCAGGTCAGGGGTCCGTGGAGATACGCTGTCCGCGCAATTGCTCCAACAAATGGGGAATACTTGCAGGCCTTGACTAAACGGCACACAGGTGCAGGGTGGAAACCCCCTGCATGATCCTCATGCGCCCTTGCCATGGTCAAAGCATGCGTTTAGCGTATTTGCGGATAAGCTGGTGCCAGATTATCTTGAACATTTCCATGAGGAGTTACTGACGTGAGAAACGTTGCCGGCATCCCCGGAGCCAAACGAGTACAGCGCCTGAGCCTGATCGCCGCTATTGGAATCGGCGCCTTGGCGTTTACCGGTTGCAGTGCCATCAACCCGCAAAGCACCACCATGAACTACTCGGCTTCGGACGGCGTCAAGCTCGACATGGGCAACCTCGAGCTGCGCAATGTACTGATCGTCTCCGGCGGGGCAGATGCCCCCGGGCGTGTTCTTGGTACGTTCTACAACACCTCCGCCTCTGACATCACGCTGACCATCGGTGGCGCCCGGGGCTCCCAAACCGAGGTCACCGTCAAGGCCGGCGGCAACCCCGTGGTCCTCGATGGCAAGGCCGACAAGGCCATTCTGAGCACCATCAGCTCGCCCCCCGGCGCCATGGAAGCCCTCAACCTGCGCCAGTCGGGCGGCGGCACCGAAACTGCCACGCTGAACGTGCCGGTACTGGACGGGACGCTGGCCGAGTACAAGAGCATGGTGCCCACGGCGGTTCCCACCCCGAGTATTGCCCCCACCACGGCTGCCCCGACGTCGTCGGCGACGCCCACACCGTAATCTCCCGTGGCCCCGGCCACTGCAAAACAAGCGGGCGGCCCATCTCCTTATGAGATGGGCCGCCCGCTTGTTTGTTGCCGAGTCAGCGGGTCCGGGCCGAGACTGGCCCACAGTTGGTGGGGGGTTTCGACGCGGACCGGCTGACTTGGCGAAAGAGCCCGCTTTTTACGGCTCGAACTTGTAGCCAAGTCCGCGCACGGTCACCAGGAACCTTGGTGCCGCGGGATCGGGCTCGATCTTGCTGCGGATCCGTTTGACGTGCACGTCCAGGGTTTTGGTGTCCCCCACATAGTCCGAGCCCCACACCCTGTCGATGAGCTGGCCCCGGGTCAGGACCCTCCCGGCGTTGCGCAGCAGCATTTCCAGCAGTTCAAACTCCTTCAGCGGCAGTGTGACGCCCTCGCCGTGCACGCTCACCACGTGCCGTTCCACGTCCATGCGGACGGGGCCGGCGTGGACCGTGGAACTGAGCAGCTCCTCGGGTTCACCCTGGCGGCGCATCACAGCGCGGATGCGGGCGATCAGCTCCCGGGATGAATAGGGTTTGGTGACGTAGTCGTCGGCGCCGAGTTCCAGGCCCACTACCTTGTCGATCTCCGAATCCTTGGCGGTGAGCATGATGACGGGCACGTTGGAGCGCTGGCGCAGTTGTTTGCAGACTTCGGTGCCGCTCATGCCCGGCAACTGCAGATCCAGCAGCACCAGATCGGCGCCGCTGCGTTCGAAGGCCACCAGGGCGTCCAGTCCGTTGTCGGCAACCTCCACCTCGTAGCCTTCCTTGGCCAGCAGGAAGGAGAGGGGATCGCTGATGGACTCTTCGTCTTCAACTATCAAAATTCTGCTCAAGCTCGTTGTGCTCCTTTGTGTCTTGCTTGGATTCAGCTTGGGTGCCGGGCGGTGTTAAGGCTGCGGCCGTCGTCGTCCGTGTGGAAAGAAAGTTGGGGCAGGCGCACCGTGAAGGTTGAACCGGTCTTGGGTGCCGACCACAGCGAGACTTCCCCGCCGTGGTTGCCCACGATGTGCTTGACGATGCTCAGGCCCAGGCCCGTGCCGCCGGTGTGCCTGGAACGGGCCGCATCGACCCTGTAGAAACGCTCAAAGACGCGCTCCTGATCCTCCGGGCCCATGCCGTCGCCCTGATCGGAAATGCTGACCGAGACCACGCCGTCGGCCACCGCCAAACCAATCCCCACTTGCGTGTTTTCCGGGGAATAGCGGACGGCGTTGTCGATCAGGTTCCGCAATGCCGTCACCAGCTGGGCCTGGTCACCGTAAACCATGGCCGGCATGCGGGGCCCCACGGCCAGGGTGATGTTCTTGCTTTGGGCGGGCAGCCGCGTCCTGTCCACGGCCTCGGCGATGACGGCGTTCATGTCCACCTCGGTGCCGGCCTGGGCCACGTCCTTGCTTTGGAGCCGGGAAAGCTCGATGATGTCCTGCACCAGGGCCGCCAGCCGGGCCGATTCGGTGATCATGCGCTTGGCGAAACGACGCACCGTGGCCTCATCGTCCGGCGCGGATTCCAGCGCCTCGGCCAGCAGGGAGATGGCTCCCACGGGGGTCTTGAGTTCGTGCGAAACATTGGCCACGAAGTCGTTTCGCACGGCCTCCGTCCTGGCGATCTCGGTCCTGTCATCGGCAAGCAGCAGGATGTATTCCTCCCCCAGCGGCGCAACCCTGACCGCCAGCACCAGGGCGCCTTGGGATGGTGTGCCGCCCGCCATGGCACCCAATGCCGGGGGCGTCGCCTCGGCATCGGCGCCGGGGCTTTTCCCCGACAACACGACGCGGGGCAACAGCAGCTCGCGTTCCTCGATGACGCCGTCGCGGCGCACCCTGTGGGCCAGTTCCAGCAGTTCCGGGTGCACCACGGTGTGACCGCGCACCAGCCCGAACGCGTAGGCGCCGGGACTTGCCCGCACCACGCCGTCGACAATATCAATGACAATGAACGCTTTGCCAACCACGGAGAGCACCTCGGCGGAGCCATCGGGCAGGGCCGGTTCGCGGATGTCCACGGTCAGCCGGCGGGCGCGTTCGCTGGCGCTAAAGGCGAGCATGCCAAAAACGCCCAAGGCAAGGCCAATCAGCCCTGCGGCAACTCCAATGAGCAAAGGGTTCACCCCACAAGACTATGCGCAGATGTGCGGTGTTTACCTCAAAGCAGGCTCTTGCTGCCTAGCGTTCAGCTAACGTTCACTTTGTAGTGCCGTCGCGTTCATGTGCAGCTGGCATGCTAATTGATGATCGAGCCCTCCATGACTGGGGCAATCCATGAAAGGAACCACGCGTGCGCAAAGTTTTTCAGGCCGAACTCCACCAAATCGGGGAGGGTCTGGTTGAGATCTCCTCGCTCGTCAACGAGGCCATCGAAAAGTCCACCCAGGCTTTTGCCACGGCAAACCTGCAGACCGCCCAGGAAGTCATTGCCGCCGACGCCCGCATCGACTTCCTGCAAAATGACCTGGACGAGCGCGCCATTGACGTTCTGGCGCTCCAAGGTCCGGTGGCCAGCGATCTGCGCATGATTGTGGGCTCGCTGCGGATGAGTGCCTCACTGGAACGCATGGGAGACCTGGCCCGCCACATTGCCCAGCTGACTCGCCTGCGATTCCCCAACCAGGTCATTCCGGCATCCCTGACCGGCACCTTCGCCGAGCTGGCGCGCCTGGACATCCTCATTGCCGACAAGGTCACAGAGCTGCTTGACACCCGCGACTTGGAGCTGGTGGGTGACATCGCCGCCGCCAAGACCCAGATCAGCAAACTCCACAAGGACGTTTTCTCCACCATGGGAGCACCCGAGTGGAATGAAACCGCTGCAACCACAGTGGATGTCACCCTGGCCAGCCGGTACTTTGAGCGCTTTGGCGATCACGGCGTGTCCGTTGCCCGCAAGGTCTCCTACCTGGTGACGGGTGAATGGCAGCCCGAGGACTTCCTGACCGTCTGATTTGCCGCAGCGGCACCCGGCGCGCCCCTCCCCGCTTTCCGCACCCGTTCCACGGTAGCGAAAAGCGGGGAGGGGCGCGCTTGCTTGTGGGCCCACTCGTCCGAGGGTCCCGCCGCGAGCCTGCGAGTGGCGGGAGGACGTGGGGAGCAGAACGGCGGGCCAGCTTTCCCTTGAAAGGTGACCCGCCGCCGTCGAACTCTAAGTTACTTTTTGCCCTGGTTGGCGACTGCCTGGATGGAGGCCGCTGCGGCTTCCGGGTCCAGGTACTTGCCGCCGGGGGTGATCGGGGCGAAGTTCTCATCCAGCTCATACACCAGCGGGATGCCGGTGGGGATGTTCAGGGAGGCGATGGCGTCATCGGAGATGCCATCCAGGTGCTTGACCAGGGCGCGCAGGGAGTTGCCGTGGGCCGTGACCAGGACGGTCTTGCCGGCCTTGAGGTCTTCCTTGATGTCCGACTCCCAGTATGGCAGCAGGCGGACAAGGACATCCTTGAGGCACTCGGTGCGCGGCAGGGCGTCGCCCAGGTCTGCGTAGCGGGGATCGTGGGCCTGGGAGAATTCGCTGTCGTCGGACAGGGGCGGCGGCGGGGTGTCGTAGCTGCGGCGCCACTGCATGAACTGCTCTTCGCCGTACTCGGCCAGGGTCTGGGCCTTGTCCTTGCCCTGCAGTGCACCGTAGTGGCGTTCATTCAGGCGCCAGTCGCGCTTGACGTCGATCCAGCCGCGGTCGGCCGCATCCAGGGCCAGGTTGGCAGTGTTGATGGCACGCTTGAGGCGCGAGGTGTACAGGATGTCGGGGAGAAGGTTGTTCTCCACCAGCAGCTCACCGCCGCGCACTGCCTCGGCGCGGCCCTGGTCGTTGAGGTCAACGTCCACCCAGCCGGTGAAAAGGTTCTTGGCATTCCACTCACTGTGGCCGTGGCGGAGCAAAATCAACGTATAAGTCATGCCTTCATTCTAGGGGCAGCCGCTCTGCGGGGACGAAAATGCTACGCCGGGGTTGCTCCTGCGCGGGGCTCGGGGTGGGTGCAGCGCATCTTGTGCACCGGCGTAGAACTCAAGGCGGGTTCGGCGCATGCCGGAAGTGAGGAACCGTGACGGCAACCACGAACTTGCAGCCGTTCGCTGGCCAGCAATTACGCTTAACCCCGTGGTTCAACGTGCGCAGAGGGTGAAGACTGCCTCCGCCGACCCTTCAAGCCGGAACGTTCGCCAGCGCGGCAAGCCGTTTGGCAACGTCACCCGGGGCACCACCAACCCGAACCGGCTGCGCCGGGTGGACCGTTGGCTGGCCGGCCCCGAGGCGTGGCGGCTGCGCCTGGACCACGTCCCCGGCGGGCACCCCCTGGTGGTGGACCTTGGCTATGGAGGATCCCCCACAACAGCCGTGGAACTCTATGACCGGATTTCCGCCGCTTTCCCGGAGGTCCATGTCACCGGCATCGAGATCGAGCCCGAACGGGTCCGGATCGCCAAACCGTTGGAGCACGCGGGCCTGGATTTTGCCGTGGGCGGTTTTGAAGTCCCCGTTCCCGGCCACGCGACCATGGTCCGTGCGTTCAATGTGTTGCGCCAGTACGACGAGGCG
>Ga0075017_100001746_pt1 | contig 13472 bp, 13 predicted proteins | sample AleBraG_ABR_2012_FD_71475 | JGI IMG/M metagenome (GOLD analysis project Ga0075017, IMG submission 71475) | Freshwater sediment microbial communities in response to fracking from Pennsylvania, USA - Alex Branch Run_MetaG_ABR_2012 | ecosystem: Environmental > Aquatic > Freshwater > Creek >... | reverse complement strand
GGCGTCGACGTTGGGCAACTCCGCAGTCGAGGCCGTGAGATGCAGATGGAGTTGTGGTGTGACGACGACCGACAATCCGTATTGTGTCGCAACCTGCTGCATCTGCTTGCCTGCACTTGAGGCACTGAAGCGATTTGCCAACGTGGCAGGTCCGATCGCCGAAATCACGTAGGGCGCCAAGACCGGGTGATAGCTCACGAGGATCGAGCCACCTGCGCCACGAATGGCAGTTGTCGACGTCAGCCGAATTCCGTTAATTGATACGGCTGTAGCGCCTTGCTGCCACAACCCGTTGACGACCAACTGCACGTCGGAGTCGAGGACCTTGGCTTGTGTTGGATCGACGCCATTAGGCAAGGGCTTAGACGGATCTGGGTTGTTCATCGTCACGGTGGCTCCGACGCCTGACACGTCGGTGTACTGCGCTGCTGCGGCAGCTTGTCCGATGAGCATTTCGAGTTGTTGTCCGAGCACCGAATCTGAAAGGGCTGCTGCGCGAAGCGCGGTGATCTCGGCAGTCAATGCTTGCTGCCGCTTGGTGAGTACAGCGATTTGGGTCTGGGCTTTCGAGATCCGCGCTGTCAGTGCTTGCTTCTCGGCTTGGTTTGCAGGGGCTGCGGCCCGAGTCGTTGAGACGGCCGTTCCGAAAACCAGACCGAGCAAACCTAGAACTACTGCTACTGCAAGCGATGCCCGAACGCCACGATGTGCCAGTGTACCGGGCGAGCGTTCGGCTACTTCGTCGTATTCGCTGTGCGCGGCTTCCGAGGCGAGTTCGCGCAACAGTGCCATCGAGGCAGCCGGGTCGCCCGCTGCGCGGTCGTCGTCCGGACGAGTCAGCGTCATGACGTCACGACTTCGCGACTTGCTGCACCGGCAAGGTCTTGAGTAAGGACCACGCCTGGATCAAGTACATGACCCCGGTCCACAGGTACAAGGCGAATCCCCAGATCGCGAATGCCCACCCGACCATGAAGGCCCAGCCGGCCCACTGCGACCAGACTGACGCAGCGCTGTTGTAGGTCGCGCCCAGCAGCAAGAAGGGCAGCGCGTAGAGCAGGTTGAACGTCGCGGCCTTACCGAGGAAGGTCACCGGCAGACCCACGACGCCACGGCGCCGCAATGGGATGAGTACGAGAGCGAGGATGAGGTCTCGTGCGATGAGGACAAGTGCGAACCACAGCGGCACGATGTCGCGGACGACCAGACCGATAAGAGTCGCCAAGATGTAGAGGCGATCGGCCAATGGATCGAGGAGTTGTCCGAGTCGACTGATTTGTCCGGTTGCGCGTGCGATCTTGCCGTCGAAGTAATCAGTCGCCCCGGCAACGAACAGCAGCACGACAGCCCAGCCATCGAGTTTCGGCCCGAGAATGAGCCATAAGAAGACCGGCACACCGAGCAGCCGAAGCAGACTGAGGATGTTGGGAATCGTGAAGATCCGATCGGTCTGCACGGCCGTTTCCTGGACTTCCACGAACACCTCCACTCTGGCTTTGCAGGCTAGTTCCTCGGGGCGCTACTCCTCACATCGACTCAAGCGTCCATTAAACGTGACCTTGCCTACTAGTTCGGCAACGACGCCTGACAGCGCCAAAACCCACCTGTACCGTGAATAACTCAGGCGCATCCGACGACAGGCCGCATCGCGCCCCTTATTCAGGAGCAGTTGTGGTTCCACCTCCCCCGCGTGCCCGGAAATCGACCTCTACCGAAGTTCAGGGTGCACGCGACCCGCGTCCGTCCGTCGCGACGTTCGCCGAAGCAGGCCTACCCGCCGCTTTGGTGAAGGCGTTGAGTCGCCGCGGAATTGAAGCGCCCTTCCCCATCCAGGCAGCCGTCTTGCCGGACGCCCTGGCTGGCGAGCACATCTTGGCTCGCGCCCAGACCGGATCTGGCAAGACCCTCGGCTTTGGTCTGCCCATGCTCACCGAACTTGCGCATCTGCGCGACGCCCACGGCAAGGCTGAGAAGCACGAGCCGCGCGGTCTCGTTCTTGTTCCGACGCGCGAACTTGCACACCAGGTGTTGCGCGAACTCGGTCCGCTCGCGGACTCACTCGACGTGTCCGCTTGTGTCGTCACTGGTGGCGCCCCGTACCGTCCGCAGCAAGAAGCGTTGCGACGTCGGGTCGACCTCGTTATTGCAACGCCCGGACGACTCATAGATCTCGTCGAACGTGGTGACTGCTACCTCGATGGTGTTGCTATCACGGTGCTCGACGAAGCTGACCACATGTGCGACCTCGGCTTCCTTGAACCGATGGTCGAGATTCTTACTGCCGTGCCCGAAGACGGCCAGCGGATGTTGTTCAGCGCAACGCTCGACAAGGGTGTGGACGTCCTCGTCCGACAGTTCCTGCCGGACCCAGTTCTCGTTGCTGTTGACCCTGAGTCGGCACCTGTTGAGGCTGCCAACCACTACGTCTTCAACGTGAACGACTGGCGTCGCAAGCGACCACTCGTCGCCGCGCTTGCCAACGGTTCGGGTCGCACGCTGATCTTCGGACGGACCCAACTTGGCGTCGACCGCATCACCGAAGAATTGGATGAGGTGGGCATCAAGTCGGAAGCCCTGCACGGCGGCATGAGTCAAGGCGCTCGTACCCGTGCGCTCAAGAATTTCATGACTGGTCGCGTCCGCGTGCTTGTTGCTACTGACGTTGCGGCGCGCGGTATCCATGTTGATGACATTGACGTCGTCATTCAGGCTGACCCCACCACCGAAGCCAAGACGTACTTGCATCGCTCGGGTCGAACTGCTCGCGCGGGCTCTGGCGGAACAGTTGTGTCCGTCGTTATGCCGCGCGAAAAACGAGCCTTCGAGAAGTTGTTGCAAGAAGTCAACGTCACGGCCATCGTCACCAACTCACACGACGATCAGCCCGATGTCGTGGCGATCGTTGGGCCTCCGGCACCGCCCATTGTGTTGCCGCCGACGCGCTACGAGCGCGACGACCGTGGCTCGAGTCGCGGGAACGCCGGACGTGGTCGCAGCGAGCGCGACGATCGGCCCCGACGTGATGACCGTTCTGGACGAGATGACCGGCCGCGCCGCGATGACCGATCTGGACGAGATGACCGGCCGCGCCGCGACGACCGTCCGCGTTCGGAGAGTCCACGTCGCGAATCGACGTCCTATGACCGTGCACCTCGCAGCGACAAGCCGACCGCACCACGCGCTGCTAAGTCCGGTGGCTACAAGGGCAAGCCAGCAAGTGGGTCTGGCGCCGGCTACAAGGGCAAGAGCAGCGGATACAAGGGCAAGCCCACGAGCGGTAAGCCTCGAACGGCGCGCTGAGTAGCGCGACGCACTACAACGCGGGATACGCCGCAAGCAGTTTGGCCATCGTCGGCGGATTCGCTCCAGCGACTGACACCGTGAGAGCCGCAACGTGTACCGCAAATGACGTTGCGGCCACCACGCAGTCGCGGTTCGACAGGTCATCGCGCGTCAAGCGGTTCTTCGACCACCATGCAAGAAAAGCACCTGTCAGAGAGTCCCCGGCACCGACGGTGTCGGCGACAACAACGGACGGCGCCGCGATGGTCTGGCTCCCCCATGGACCGATGACGTCGACACCGGACGAGCCGCGCGTGAACAGGACGCAAGAGATACCGCGCTCAATGAGCGTCGCCGGGTCTGGAAATTGCCCATCGAGTTCGCGGAGATACGCGAGGTCGTCGTCGCTGAGCTTCACGACATCTGCGCGCGCAATGGCTGCGGCGACGTGGCCCAGGAACGCCGGCACGTCGCGCACGACCGAAGGTCGACAGTTCGGATCGACGAGCAATGCCACGTTGTCCGACAGCGAGTCGATGGCTGCCTGCACGGCAGTGGCAAAGGGTTCGAGCACTAACGCCAAGGTGCCAACGTGGAGAAACGTCGTGTCGGACGGAAGTCGTAAGTCGGAGAGTTGGCGCGCTGCGGACGACTCAAAGTCAAACTCGTAACTCGCGCTTCCGGCCGCGTTCAAGGTGGCTAGTGCCAGCGTGGTGGGAAGCTCGTTGCGTTGGACCAACGATGTATCGACCCTAGATTCTGCAAGTTCAGCAAGGCAGAGTTGGCCGCGCTCATCGTTGCCGATGACGGTCGCCAACTGCACGGGCTGGCCGAGGCGACCGATTGTTCGTGCCGTGTTGAAAGGGCCACCACCTGGGTGGTCGTTGGTCGTACCGTCCGGCCTGCGGACACGGTCTGTAAGCGTTTCGCCGACGACGACAATCACCCTCGAAGAATGCCACCTTCTCGCCGCACCGCCTCCACTACCCTGGGCACATGTCTCTGGCTAGTGCTACGCCAACGCCGAGTGCGAGTTCGACGGCTGCGCTGAGCCATACGGTGACCGTGTTTGGTATCACCTTCTTCGCCGTTGCTGCCGTTGCGGTGCTGCTGTTCGTCGTTGTCGTCGTCCGCCTCAGGGGCACGTCGCATGACTGAGGCGAGCGTCGATCGAGCGCCCGACTCTCCCTCGGCCCGCGTCGTTGCGACGGCCGTCATCATCGCGGCCACCGGACTGTTGGCGTGCGTCGTGGCTTTGATCGTGGGCGGCGGCGCGAAGGTCATCATCGTCGCTGGCTTGCCAAACCCCGGATCGGGAACGATTTGGGGAGCCCCGCTTGCAACGCTGCTCAACGAGGTCATGGCGATCGTCACCATTGGATGCCTGCTCGGAGCGACGTGGCTCATTCCGTCGCGCACCGGTCATTTGGGGCGGACGAGTCGAAGTCTCATGGTGCTGGCGTCGGGCACCGCGGTGGTCTGGTTGATCGCCACGATCGTCACCGCCATTTTCACGCTGTCCGACATTCTCGGGCAGCGCGCAACGGACGTCATCGACCCGACGATTTTGCGCAGCTTCATTTCGCAGATCGAAATCGGTCAGACAACGGTCGTGCAGTTGATCGTCATAGCGATCTGCGCCGTGTCGTCCGCCTTGATCACGCATCGTGGAAGTGCTCTGTACATCTTGGTGTTGGCCGTATGTGCCGTCGCGATCCCCGCCTTTACGGGCCACTCCGCGACGCTTGGACATCACAGCTTCGCCATCGCCTCGTTGTGGTTCCACATCGTTACCGTGTCGCTCTGGATCGGAGGCTTGGCGGTAACGCTCGCATTGGCCTGGATCCGGCAACGCGACTGGCTCACTGTCGTCGTGCGCTTCAGCACCATCGCGCTGATCTGTTACATCATCGTGGCGCTCAGCGGAGTCGCGAATGCAGCGACGCGGTTGACGTCGCTCTCCGAGTTGTTCAGTACCTGGTACGGACGCATCGTGCTCGACAAAGTCATCGTGCTCTTCTTGCTTGGTTGGTTCGGACTGCATTGGCGCAAAAAGGTTATTCCGAAACTCACCGAGCCGCGCGCCTTCACATCCTTGGCCGTGCTCGAAGTTGCGCTCATGGGTGTGGGGCTTGGTCTCGGTACTGCGCTAGCACGAACCTCACCTCCCGTCTCGCATCTCGGGGGCGAATCCAACGTTCCTAGCATTCCGCCGGACTGGACCAACATCTTGACGTTTCACGCCGACTGGGTGTTGTTCATCGGAGTGGTCGTAGCCGCTGTTGGCTATGGGTGGGGCCTTTATCGGTTGAGTCAGCGCGGCATCCACTGGCCCTTTGGTCGGACGTTCTCGTGGTACCTGGGATTGATCCTCGTTGGGTACATCACAAGTTCTGGCTTTGCTACCTACGGTATCTACCTATTCAGCGTTCACATGGCACAGCACATGTTCCTGGCGATGGTCGCACCGCTCTTCCTCGTACTCGGATCGCCGGTGACCTTGGCACTGGAAGTGTTGCCAGAAGAAGGTTCGTCGCAAGCGGCCGACGTCCGGCGCTTATTGCTTGACGTGTTGGGCTCGCGCATCACGCGTTTCCTTTTGCATCCGCTGTTCGTGCTCTTCTTCTTCGCGATCTCGACGTACCTCATCTACTTCAGTGGACTCTTCAGCATCGCGATGGCCAACCACTTAGGCCACACGCTCATGCTGTTGCACTTCCTCATTGCCGGACTGTTGTTCTACATCGTCGTTGTAGGCATTGATCCCATCCCGAACCGTCCGGGTGCACCGCTGCGCATCGGCATGTTGGTGGCGACAATGCCGATCCACGCCGCCTTTGGTGTGACCGTACTGAGTGCTCATCACATTTTGGGTGCGGCCTACTTCCGAGGCCTCGGGCTGCCATGGGCGGTAAACCTGCGTCACGATCAAGGCGTTGGTGGCGGCTTGGCGTGGGTCTTCGGCGAGATCCCATTCGTCATCGTGTTGGGCGTCGTCTTTGTGCAATGGATCAGAAGTGAGGATGACGAAGCGGCCGCGGTCGATGAAGCGGCCGGCTCCGGAGACGAAGACGATCAACTCGCCGCGTACAACGACTACCTAGCCGAACTGAACCGACGCAGCGGCGGACGCTGACTCGCGAGCAGGGGCTAAGGCAACACACCCGCGAAGGCCAAAGCCAGTCGCACTAGGCGGTCTTGGCCGCCTGTCATTTCGGCAATGACGGCATCGCTCACTGCCTCGTGGGGTTCCATCCACACCAGATCTAGAGCGTTCTGCGACGGTTGGCAGTCGCCTGCGACAGGAACGACGAACGCCAAACTGATCGCGTGCTGACGTGGGTCGTGGAAGCCAGTCACTTCGGGCGACGGAAAGTATTCGATGACAGTGAAGGGCGCCGGCGATGCAGGTAGGCGAGGTAGGGCGACGGGTCCGAGATCTTTCTCGAGGTGACGCATGAGTGCGTCGCGGATGCGTTCGCCATACAGCACGCGTCCGGACACGACGGCGCGACTGATCGAGCCGTCCGGGCGAGCCCGCAGCAGCAAGCCGACAGAAGTGACACGTCCGGTCGCATCAACGCGGACGGGGACGGCATCGACGTAGACGATAGGAAGCCGCTCGCGCGCCTGCTCCAGTGCCTCACTGGAAAGCCACCCCGTCTGCTCTTGTGTCGTACTCACACAGCCTCCTCGCCGAGATTTGTCACGGACGGCGTTCGTATCTCACCCTGCCATGCTCCAACGGTCGAAGGCCGATGTTTACGCCTCAACGCGAAGGATGATTTTCCCAATGTGGTCGCCAGCAGCTAGTGCTTCGTGGGCGGCGACGACATCGGCGACATCGAAAACGTTGGACACAACGGGCCGCACCGATCCGTTTGCGAGCAGCGGCCACACGACGTCGCGTAGTTGCTCAAAGATCAGGGCCTTGTCGCTGAGCGGGCGCGAACGCAGTGATGTACCGATGACACTCAAACGTCGAGCGAGCAGCAGGCTGAGGTCAATCGTCGTCGTTGTGCCACCCTGCAACCCGATGATGACAAGTCGTCCGTCCGGCGCGAGGGCCGCCAGGTTACGTTCCAGATACGCGGCGCCCATGAGATCGAGGACGACGTCAACTCCCCGTCCTTGCGTCGCCGCCGCAACCTCGGGCACGAAATCGTCGGTGCGGTAGTTGATGGCGATGTCCGCACCAAGCGCCTGGCACGCGGTGGCTTTGCGGGAACTGCCGACCGTCGTGACAACGTGCGCACCGGCGGCGTGCGCCAACTGGATGGCCATCGTGCCAACGCCAGAGCCGCCACCGTGAATGAGCACCCATTCGTCTGGTTGCAGACCAGCAACCATGAAGAGGTTGGACCAGACAGTGGCAACCACTTCTGGCAGAGCGGCGCCTTCTTCGAACGTCAGTCCTGTCGGAAGCGGCAAAACTGCTGCGGCGGCCGCGACGCAGTGGTCGGCGTAGCCACCGGAGGTCACGAGTGCGACAACAGAAGTTCCGACCTCAACAGCCCGGACGAGTTCGCCGACGCCTACGACAACGCCCGACACTTCCATGCCCAGCACGTCGGAGGCGCCGGGAGGTGGCGGGTAGAAACCCTGCCGCTGCAAGAGATCGGCCCGATTGAGCCCGGCCGCGTGCACACGGATTAGTACTTCGGTTGGCCCGTACTCGGGCATGGGCAGGTCAACGAGCCGAAGAACTTCGGGACCGCCAGGTTCACTGGCGATGATCGCGCGCAACCGATCTCCTTATCGAGGTTAATCAGTGGCGCTGCGTCACGGTCGATTTACGCGTCAGCAGTTTCGACGACGACCGACTTCACTTCGACGACCGGTTCTGCGGAAGCGTCACCGATGGCTTCAGCCATTTCATCGAAGTCGAGCATCTCGGCCTGACTCGCGCTGCGGTGACGCAGGAAAGCGATGGTTCCGACGGCTGCGCCCGCGAGGGCAGCGCCGATGATCGACAACTTAACGATCTTGCTCATGCTCGACCTCCGGGCTTCGGAAACTACCTGTAGCGGTGTGCGACAGGCTACGCCAAACGCGGTCATCCGGCACTGCTGGGGCCAATCGCGTAGAGGGCGATGGCTGTGGCAGCTGCCGCGTTGAGAGAATCAGGCCCCGGTGTCATGGGGATTCGTACCAGGGCGTCCGCCGCTTGCATTGTCGCGGCCTGCAGGCCCGCCCCTTCGGTGCCGACAAGCAAGGCACGGGGTCGCTGGACCGCGGCAACACTGGCCAAACTGCGCGCGGCGGTGTCAGGAGTGAGAGCGAGCACCTCGAAGTTGGCGGCCCGCAGTTCGGCGATCGTGCCAAGCCAGTCGTCGACCCGCGTCCACGGCACCTGCAGCACGGCTCCCATCGACGTCTTTACCGCGCGCCGGTAGAGCGGGTCGGCGCAATCAGGGCTGACTAGCACGGCGTCAACCCCCAACGCTGCAGCATTGCGAAACGCCGCACCCACATTCGCGTGATCACGCAAGGCTTCGAGCATGAGGACGATCTGCGCACCGGCGACAAGGTCTTGCACCTGTCGCGATGGCGGACGATGCGCTTCGGCGAGTACACCTCGGTGCACGTGATACCCGGTTGTCGACTGCAACACGTCGTCGGCAGCCACAAGAATTTCGATGTCGCGATCGCTAATGAGTGACTCGACGCGTCCAGCCATGCGCTCGGACGTCAGCACGTGTAAGGGCACTACGCCAGCGTCGAGCGCGCGCTCGAGAACGAGCAGGCCTTCCAAAATGAAGCGCTGCGTCGTCACTTCAAGTTCAGAGCGAAGTGGAACGTCAGTCAAGTTGCGATACCCAACTAGGCGCGGGTCGTCGGCAGTAATGCGCGTGACTGTCATGCCCACTCCCCTTACGACGTGAACTACTTCGACAGCATGACGGCGGCGGCGACAACGCCGACAACGGCAATCGTGATGCGGTAGACGATCGTCGGCAAGCGAGTAGCGAGCCGCCCGCCAAACCAACCACCGATGATGCTCGATACCGCGAGAACGATCGCCACCGACCAAATAATGTGACCAAAGATGATGAAGACGACGGCCGCGGTTGCATTGGCGGCAGCGGCCAACACGTTCTTCACCCCGTTGGACTGTTGCAAATCTGGTGCGTACACCAATGGCAACAGACCCATAAGAACGATGCCCTGGCCGCCACCGAAGTAGCCACCGTAGACACCAACCCCAGCGGCGGTAACAACGCTTGGACCTCGGTGCGGGAACGCGTCCGCTCGGTGTTCACCGATCCACCGTTGAATCGCTCGCGACAACAGTGGTTGCAGAACGACCAACACGACAGCGCCAAGAATGAGAACAGGAACGACCTCGGTAAAGACATGCGCCGGCAATGCTAGGACGAGCAAGGCTCCCCCAGCCGCTGCGAGCGCAGCCGCGAGCGCCATGGCACCTACAAGCGCGGCGTCGGCTCGCAACGTCTTTCGATAGACGCCTGCGGACGATATTGCGCCAGGAAACAGTCCGGTCGTGTTCGTGCCGTTCGCTGTTACTGGCGGAATTCCTAGCGCAACAAGCAGCGGGAACGTGATAAGTGTTCCGGCGCCGACAACGCCATTGATTGCGCCGGCGAAGAGTCCCGCAGCGGCGACGAGAACGAGGTGCCCGGTACTCATTGCGCGTAGCGTCGCCGACGGTTAGCGGGCACGCGCGGTCCAACGTCCGTTGTGATGGGTGACGGTGAGATCGATGCCAAACGTCGCGGACAACGGTTGTGCTTGCAATACGTCGACCGCTGGACCGGCCGCAACGACTTCGCCACCACGCAATAACAGTGCATGAGTCGTACCCGCCGGAACCTCTTCGACGTGATGCGTGACGATGACAGACGTGGGTGCGTACGGATCTGCAGCGAGGCGCTCCAAACGACGGACGAGATCCTCGCGTGCTCCGAGGTCGAGTCCTGCAGCGGGTTCGTCCAACAAGAGCAACTCGGGATTTGGCATGAGAGCGCGCGCAATCTGCACGCGCTTGCGTTCGCCTTCCGACAGCGTGCCAAATGTGCGGTCGGCCAGGTTCCCAACGCCAAGTTGATCAAGGAGTGAGAGGGCGCGTTCATCATCGAGCTGTTCGTAGTTTTCACGCCAACGACCACTGACTGCCCAACTAGCCGTCACAACGGCATTCACGGCACTTTCGCGGGCGGGAATCATGGCCGCGGCGTGCGGTGATGCGAGTCCGATGCGTTGACGTAGTTCAGCAGCATCAGTCAAGCCCAGCGGCTCTTCCAGAATCCATACTTCGCCAGTCGTGGGGTACAACGTCGTTGCGGCGACTTGGATCAGCGTTGTCTTACCTGCGCCATTGGGTCCCAACACGACCCAGCGCTCCCCGACGCTGACGTCCCAATCGATGTGCTGTAGCAGCCATGTGTGAGTTCGTCGGACGCCGACTCCTCGCATATGCACTACATCCACACGCTCGACCCTAGTGCCGCTTAGGGTGAAGTCATGCCAGACCACCCCCGTGTTCCGGAGCGTCCGTTGGCGCCTGGCCACACCGTCCGCAGCGGCACCGCGAACGAACTTCTTGATCTCGCGTGGCCGGTTCCGTTGCGGTTGTCGTCGTGGGCGACTGCGGCAAGTGCCGGACTCGTGCCGATCGACACGGCCGCTATGGCTGCTGGCCTGCCATCGGCAGTTTTGGAGCTCGGACGCGTGACAGCAACGGGTCGTCGACTGGTGGGATTTCTGTCTGAGGCGGGCCACCCAGCACCCGTGTCGCTGCCTGCCAACGTGCTGCCAGAACTCCTTGCAGCAGGCGGCGGCGTCTTGAGTATCGGTGAACCTGGCGCTGTCTTGTGGGCCGACGAAGCCGGTTCACTCACGATTCGCCCGGTTCCTCACGTCGGTCGACCTGCTGCCGCCAACATCGGCGATGCCGAGCGTCAGCTGCTTGCCGCCGTGACGTCTGCGGCCGAAGTCATCGCCGATCTTGGTGTCGGACGGCCCGACCCCGAAGCCCACGACGTCCTGGCGCAGTTGCCCCGGCTTTTCGACGAGCATCCGATGCCGCCCGGCACGTCCGGACGAGCCCGCCTCCTGCGCGATCGAGCAGCAACATTGCTGGTGGGCGTCGAGTTGGCGCTGGCTCCGTTGCGCGATGCACCCACGCGAGGTTTGGACGAGCCGCGCCGCGACGTGTTGAGTGCAGCGCGTCGCTCTGGCTGGGTCGCGCTACAGGCCGCCGCGAATGATCAGAGTGAACGATTGGACGCACAAAACCCGTCGACATGAGGCGAACGCCTCACGTCACCCACGACCGCCACACCCGTTTGCTAGGTACGGTGGAAGCACTATGCATGCAACGTTGCGGGCTACCTTCACCGGACCCGACCGCCCTGGCTTGACCACCCGACTCTTCGAATGTCTGGAAGGTCTAGACGTCGCGGTTGTCGATCTCGAGCAAGTCGTGTTGCGCGGTCAACTCACGTTAGGCGTTCTGCTGACGGACGCGGCTGGCGACGCAGCCACCTTGGCGCAGGCTGAGACGCGTCTGAATCAGACCGCGACCGAACTCGGACTGGCGGCTGACTTCGCCGAGGGTTCGGCCGAAGACACAAGTCGCAAGGCTCGCATTGTCGTGACCGTACTGGGCAACCCGTTACGTCCGGACGCCGTGGCCGCACTCACTGCGCGCATGGCCGCCGCCGGCGCCAACATCGACAGCATTCGTCGGATCGCGGCGTACCCGGTCACCGCCATCGAACTCGACGCCTCGGGGGCTGACGTTGATTCGCTGCGCAAGGCCCTTGCCGAGGAAGCCGCGCGTGTGGGCGTCGATGTCGCCGTACAGCGTGGGGGTCTCAATCGACGCGGTCAACATCTCGTCGTCCTCGACGTGGACTCGACACTCATTCAAGACGAAGTTGTCGAACTAGTAGCCCGGGCCGCTGGCGTCGAAGCCGAAGTGCGCGCCCTTACAGAAGCAGCCATGCGCGGTGAAATTGATTTCACCGAGAGCCTTCACAAGCGGGTCGCGCTCTTCGCTGGTCTCGACGAAGCCGCCCTAGCCGCTGTGCGCGAGCAAGTCCGATTAACTCCGGGCGCTCGCACGCTGGTGCGGACCTTGAAACGACTCGGTCACAAGGTGGCACTCGTCAGTGGCGGCTTTACCGCTGTTGTCGATGACCTAGGAAAAGATCTGGGTGTCGATTACGTCCGCGCCAACGTGCTGGAGATCGTCGACGGCAAACTCACCGGACGCGTTACCGGTGCGGTCGTCGATCGTGCGTCAAAGGCTGCCGCGCTTGTCGAGTTTGCCTATCGCGCACACATTCCCCTCGAGCGCACGATTGCCATCGGCGACGGCGCGAACGATTTGGACATGATCGACGCGGCGGGCTTGGGTGTGGCCTTTAACGCTAAGCCCGTCGTTCGACGAGCGGCGGACGCAAGCGTCAACGTTCCCTATCTCGACTCGGTGCTGTTCTTGCTTGGTGTGTCGCGCGACGACATCGAAGAGGCCGACGCCACCAGTCGCTAGCGAGGTACCTCGAACGTTTCAAGACGTGCGGCACCTGGCTCAAGTTCGCGCCACGGCCCGGCGAAGCTCAGCACGGCGATCGCACTCGTTGGGTACTTGGCGTCAACGGCGCGGACGGCTGCAGGATCACCCGTGCGTGCCAAATTGCGCACCAAGACTTCGAGACCCGGGTTGTGACCGACAAGAATCGCGGTCGCAGCACGGTCTGGAAGGTCGTGCAGCACGTCGAGTAGAACGCCGGACGTTGCTTCATACACTCGCGGGTCGAACGTCAGCGGTCCGTCGAACTCGACTTCGGTGTCCGCCAACTCCCACGTCTGAACTGCCCGCAGTGCAGGTGACACAACAACGCGATCGGGCGCTGCCAGATTCGTCCGCAACCACGCACCGGCCAGCTGCGCTTCATGGATACCGCGCGGCGCTAATGGTCGATCGAAATCATCAAAGCCTTCGGGGTACGACGACTTTGCGTGTCGCAGCAGGGCCAGGGTTGTCATGTCGCTGAAGGTCAGGCGCCCATGGCGTGGAAGCCACCATCGACGTGAACGATCTCACCAGTTGTCGCCGGGAACCAGTCAGACAGCAATGCGATGACGGCGCGCGCCGAAGGTTCGGCGTCGTTGATGTCCCAACCCAGCGGACTGTGGTCGCTCCACAACTCTTCAAACTG